>Ga0302228_10002673_pt1 | contig 11980 bp, 12 predicted proteins | sample II_Palsa_N1_2_FD_193519 | JGI IMG/M metagenome (GOLD analysis project Ga0302228, IMG submission 193519) | Peat permafrost microbial communities from Stordalen Mire near Abisko, Sweden - II_Palsa_N1_2 | ecosystem: Environmental > Terrestrial > Soil > Palsa > Peat permafrost | place: Sweden...
CCGCCCTCGCCCCCGCGGCAAGGCACCAGCCATGACCATGGGCTGGAGAGCATTCGCAGCGGGGGTCCATCATGGGCCCGCAGACGGATCGGTCATGTCCCGATCGGCGCAGCGGGCCGCCGGGCGGCCTGCGGCCGGGACCGCGGACGGCGCGGCAGCCGGCCCGGGGCGCCGTCAGGTGCGGCTGATCTTTTCGGCCCTGATGCTGGGCATGCTGCTCGCCGCGCTGGACCAGACGATCGTCGCTACGGCACTGCCGACAATCACCGGCGACCTGCATGGGCTGAACCACATCGGCTGGGTGGTCACCGCCTACCTGCTGGCCGTTGCCGTCGTCATGCCCGTCTACGGGAAGATCGGCGACCTGTTCGGCCGCAAGCCGGTCTTCCAGTTCGCGATCGTGCTATTCCTGGCCGGCTCGGCGGCATCCGGGCTCGCGCACTCCATGGACCAGCTGATCGCCTTCCGCGCGGTGCAGGGGGCAGGCGCCGGCGGGCTGATCATCGGCGCGCAGGCCATCATCGGAGACGTGGTCAGCCCGCGGGAGCGGGGCCGGTACCAGGGACTGATCGGAGCCGTCTTCGGGCTGGCCTCGGTGATCGGGCCGCTGCTCGGCGGGTTCCTCGTGGACAACCTGTCCTGGCGGTGGATCTTCTACATCAACCTGCCGATCGGCGCCGTCGCGCTGATCGTCACCACCATCGTGCTGCGGCTACCTAAGCCGCTGGGCCGGCCCCGCATCGACTACCCGGGCATGATCCTGCTCGGCGGCGCGGTGATCAGCCTGGTGCTGCTCACCAGCTGGGGCGGCACCACCTACGCCTGGACCTCGCCAGTCATTATCGGCCTGGGCGCCGGCGCGCTGGCGTTCGGCGCGGCCTGGCTGGTCTCGGCCCGGTACGCGGCCGACCCGGTCATCCCGCTCCGGCTGTTCCGTGACCCGGCCTTCCGTATCGCGTGCGCGATCTCGCTGATCACCGGGATCGCCATGTTCGGCGCGATCAGCTACCTGCCGACCTACCTGCAGATCGTCACCGGCGTCAGCGCGACCGGCTCCGGGCTGCTCCTGTTGCCGCTGATCGCCGGCCTGCTGGTCACCTCCATCTCCTCGGGCCGGCTGATCACCAGGACCGGGCATTACAAGGCCTACCCCATCGCCGGGACGGCGCTCGCCGCCGCGGGCCTGTACCTGCTGTCCACGATGGGCGCGGGAACCTCGCACCTCGCCTCCAGCATCTACCTGCTGGTGCTGGGCCTAGGCCTTGGCCTGTTCCTGCAGGTCATGGTCCTGATCGTGCAGAACACGGCGGCACGGCGCGACCTGGGCGCGGCGACCTCATCGGTCAACTTCGCCCGGCAGATCGGCAGCAGCATAGGCGTGGCCCTGATCGGGGCACTATTCATCCACCGGCTCGACGGCCAGCTCGACGCTCACCTACCGGCGTCAGGGGCCAGCCACCTCAGCGCAGCGCAGGTCAGCTCGATCACGCCGCAGGGCCTCGCCCAGTTGCCTGCCCCCCTCAGGCACGTCATCGCCGCAGCGTTCGCCCAGGCGCTCCCGCCCCTGTACGCGTACCTGATTCCGCTGCTGGCAGCGGCGTTCCTGCTCGCGCTGATCCTCAAGGAGACCCCGCTGCGCGCCCGCGCCCAGCGGGATGCGGCACAGGGCGCCCCCGCGCAGCCGGGAGCACGCCCGCAGGGCGCCCCCGCCGCCAGTCCCGGCACGTCCCAGCCGCCGGCCCGCCCCACCGCAAGTCGCGGCCACACCCACCGCGCTCCGGCGCCCCCGGCTGCCTCACCGCTGGAATAACCCGCCTGCCGAGTGAACCCGCTGCTCTACTAACCGTATTAGTAGATAGTGCACAGTCGATACCGCAAGGAGGTAACCGTGCGACACGCGAGAATCATCATCGCCAGCATCAGCCCGGCACCGGCCCTGGCCGCGGCGGCCACGGACACGGTGCAGCGGATACACCGGCTGCTGAACCCGGCGCAGCCGCTCGGCCACGCACGTCGGCACCTGCTGCGCGCCACGGCCGCCGCGCTCGCGCTGACCCCGGTGCTGCTGGCCCTGGCCCCAGCCGTGCTCGCACTGGCGCTGGGACGCGTTCCCGCCGCCTAACACAAGCGGCGCGGTGACCATCGGCCCAGCCGACCAGGTGACCGGCAGCCTCGCCAGCGACAGCCGTTCAGCACCACCATCCCGGTCGTGCTGGATGACCAGACCCTGGCCGTCAGCCCGCGTCCGGGGAGCTGCTCACCCGCCTTCGCCGGGCGCTTAAGCAGCTCACCACCACCCTGCTCGACCAGGAAACCACCAGCGGCCGCCAGGTCCGCGCCATCGCCCGTACAGCCGCCCGTGCCCGGCCGCCGTCCGCCGGCGCCCGCGCGGCGAGCCAGCAGCCATGATCAGCCCCGGGCGGGCCGGACCCGGGCAGGACCGCGGGGCCATTCCAGAGTGCTCCGGCCCGGCCAGGCACCCCCGGCGTGCGATCGGTGACGTGTGTGTACCGCCGGCCACAGCCGCACTGGCCGCCCGCGGCCACCTTAGCTCGCGCACGCCGCCCAGCTGGCTGCCTCGCCACCGGAATACCCCGCCTGCCAGATGAACCCCGCACCCCTACTATTCGTGTTAGTAGATAGTCGGACCTTTCGAGGAGCTAACCATGCGGCACCCACGAGTTATCATCGCCGGCCTCGGCCTTGCCGCCGTGGCCGCCGCCGGCACCGTCCCGGCCGCCCCGGCTATTGACACGGCCAGGCACCCCGGCGGCCGCGCTGACGACCACCGGCGCCACCAGCCTCACTAGGGAACCCCGCCCCGGGCCGCAGCTCGGGGCTCGCGGGACGCCAGGCGACGAGCCGCCCCGGCAGGCAGGCAACGACAGAAGGAGGACGGTCGAGATGACCGACGGATATAGGCGCCAGCAGGAATCGGTGGCGGTGGGGGCCCGGGAGCGGCCGGTGCTGCCGACCGGTGTGCTCGGGCGTACCGGCCGGCTGGCTTTGCTGCCGCTGCGGCACGCGGGGCGTACCGCCGCGGCCGCTAGCCGGCTGTCCCGGGCCGGTGCTGACCAGGTCGCTGCCCGGACCGCCGAGCAGGTGTTCGCCACCTTGGGCGAGCTCAAAGGCGGGGCAGCGAAGCTGGGTCAGGCGATGTCGGTGTTCGAGGCGGCGATGCCGGAGGAGGTCGCGGCGCCCTACCGGTCCGCGCTGCGGCGGCTCACGGACGCGGCGCCGGCCATGCCTGCCGAGGTCGCCCGCCGGGTGGTCGCCGCCGACCTCGCCGTCGCCTACGGGCCGGGCTGGCAGGACCGGCTCGTGGCCTTCGATGACATACCGGCCGCGGCGGCGTCGATCGGCCAGGTGCACCGCGGGCAGTGGCGGACCGGCGAGGGCCAGGTGGTCGAGGTGGCGGTGAAGGTGCAGTACCCCGGGGTGGGCCAGGCGCTGCGCTCAGACCTTCGCCAGGCCCGGCTGCTGGCGCGGGTGATGGCCCGGCTCACCAAGCTGAACGTGTCCGGGCTGGCGGACGAGCTTGCCGGGCGCATCGTTGAGGAGCTCGATTATGTGCGCGAGGGGCGGGTCCAGGCGGAAGTCGCGGCCGCGTTCACGCACCGGCTGCCGGCCGAACTCGCCGCCGCCCGCGCCGCGGGGGCACACGAACCGCCGGGCCGGACCAGCGTCACGGTCCCGGCCGTCTACGCCGCGACCCCCCGGGTGCTCATCACCCGCTGGCTGGAAGGAGCGCCCCTGTCCGCACTGCTTGACGGGCGCACCGATCTGCTCCCGGACGGCTGGCGCGAGCTCGGCCCAGGCGACGCAGCGGACCTGGCCGCCCGGCTGCTCGGGCACGCCATCTACGCCCCCGCAGCGTGCACCGGCTGGATGCACGCCGACCTGCACCCCGGCAACTTCCTGCTGCTGCCGGGCGGCCGGCTCGGCATGCTGGACTTCGGCGCGGCCGCCGCCACACCCGGCGGCATCCCCGCGCCGTTCGGGCAGCTCGCCGCCGCCGTGCTCGCCGGGGACGGCCCGGCGGCGATACAGCTGGCCCGCCAGACCGGGGCGCTTCCCCCGGACGCCGAGGTCGACCCGCAGCTGATCATCGAACTGCTGCACCCGCTCGCGGCCACCGGGGCCGACACGAGCTTCACCTACTCCCGCGGGTGGCTGCGCGGGCTCATGGCCCACCTCACCGCACCGCGCTTCGCCCCCGCCTTGCGCAGCCTGACGCCGCCGCCCGAATACGCCCTGGTCTGGCGGGCGACACTCTCCGCCGCCGCACTCTTCGCCCAGCTAGGCGCCACAGTTCCCACCCGCGGCTTCCACCTGGCCTACTCACCCGGCTTCCGCGGCAGCACCCCCCGGCCCAGCCCCAGCAAACAGACCCAGCGCTCCGCAACGCCAGCTGAACGGGCAATCGCGGCTCAACTGGCGCCCAATGCTCCGCTGACACGATCCGTCTCATACGGCTGACAATCCACTGCCCGCCCATAGCTAACAGGAGAAAGCCATGTTCACGCACCCCTCTGCCGGCGGCCAGCTCGCCCGCCAGCGGCAGCACGAAATGCAGGCACAAGCCGGCCACCAGCGCCTGGCGCACCAGCTCCGCGAGCACGCCAGGACATCCCGGCGCGCAGAGCGGGCCGGCCGGCCGGTGACCCGCGTGCTCAAGCGCATCCGCCCAGCTACGCTCCCCCGGTGAACCACACGCCGGCAGCGGCGGTGTGTCCGGTCTGGCCGGGATCACGTAGGTCAGGCGCACCTGCACCCGCCGGGGCTACTCGAGCGTTTGCTGCCGGCTGCCAGGTACTTGCGCGGGAATACGGCGCCAGCGCCCCGGCTCGAGGCAGGCTGGGGCGATCCCGCAGACCAATGTCAGACTGGTCACGGCCTGCTGCTTCATGTCCGGCTGCCGGAACTTCGCCGCGCATTCGCCAGAAGATCGTAGGCGGCGAACAAATGGCCCGGCCGGTCCGACGGCCGTGGCCGCCCGCGCCGGTCATGACACGCCGATCAACCTGTCCTGCACAGCCCAGCTTACGGACATTGAAACTTCCTCGGCCGCTCCGAACGGCGGTTGAAATTACAGTCCCCCGGCTTCGGCAGCCGCTCCGGCAATGAGCAACCTGCGGGTGCACGGACTGAGATCGCTCCACTTCCGGCTGGCCATGAGATCCTCCGCGTGCGTAGCGGGTACCCCGATGGCGTGCACTGTACATCGGGCTGAGCGCGCCTCACTATGCGGTTATCCCCCCATCTGGGCCCGGTGGCTAGGAGCTTGTAACTTCAGGTGTGTAAGTTTCTTTTGAGCTGTGTGTTTTCTGTTACCTGAGGCGGCCTGGGTAGGCGTCGTCGAGTTCGGTCAGTGCCTCGCGCCAGCCCATGGTCCGCTGGCCTTCGACGAGGCGGGCGGGCTGGTCCGAGCGCTTGCCGGTGGCCTGGCGGCGGGCGGCGCGCTCGCGGGCGCGCTTGTCCTCGATGTTGATGATGGCCAGCCAGAGCAGCTTGACCACGGCGTCGTCGTTCGGGAAGTGGCCTCTGGCTTTGGTGACCTTGCGGAGCTGGTAGTTCAGCGACTCGATCGTTATCTTGAGCTTTGGCGTCAGCCGGGGCTGTGGCCTGCGGCGTCCCGTCGTGGACAGTGTCGCCGGCGGGACGCTCGCGGCCTGATCCTGGCTGTTTCAGACTCCTTGATCGTTACCTGTTCGGGTCCGTGCTGATCTCTGGTCGCCGAGTGCGCGGGCGAGCTGGCGTCTTAGCCGTGCGTTGTCGTCGGCGAGTTCCTTGTTGCGGTCGAGGGCTGCGGTGAGCCTGGCGCGCAGCGACGCGTCGGTGGCCCGCTGAGCGGCCGGGACGGCGCCGGCGGAGCCGGCGCCGTCTGCTTGCTGCCGCAGCCGCCGGATCTGGCTGCTGATGCCGGGCTGGGTATAGAGCCACGACCGCGAGACCCCCGCTGCCCGCGCGACGCCGGCGAAGGTCACGGGGACGCCGGCCCGGTCGAGTTCGTGCAGCGCATGGATTGCCCTGGCCCTGGTCAGCTCGTGCCGCCGGCTGGCCGCCTCGGAGAGCGGGTCAGTGCGCATCGCCGGCTGCCTCCCCGCTGTCGTCGGTGTCGAGGGCGGCAATGATCCTGCCGAGGTTAGCGGCGACCTGCTTGTTCATCTCGGCGACGCGGGCCTGCCCCTTCGCCTCGGCCGCGGTGATGATCTGCAGGGTCTGCCGCCGCTGGGCGTGGTGCTGCGGGAGGAACTCCGCCGTGGTCACGAACATCGGGCAGGTCAGGCACGAGTTCGCGTGCGGGCAGGTGCGGACCATGGGAAGTTCGCAGTAGCCGTTCGGCAGCGCCTGGGTGGCTCTCGACAGCCGCTGCTTGGACCAGGCGGCGGCGCCGAGCGGGCCGTCGGGGCTGATCTGGACGGGCTGGCCCTGGGCGCCGACCTTGCGGGCCTTTTCCCAGTGCTCGCGGACGGTCTTGTCGGACAGCCGCGCATAGTGGGCTGTCATGAGCGGCGAGTCGTGGTCGAGTATCTTCTGCACGACATGCTGGGGGACGTCGCGGTTGATCAAGACCGTCCCGAGCGTGTGCCTCCACTGATGGGGAGTGAGGCGCACGGGCCGCCCGTGCTCGTCGCAGACGTCGCAGAGCTCCAGCCAGCGGTAGAGCGCCAGCCGGTAGGTGGAGCTGCTGACCGGCGTCTTCCCGTCCGGGTTCTTCTCCGGCCGGGGGAACAGCACGGCCCCGGGCGGGTAGCGGTCCAGGACGCGCTGCTGCTGGCCGCGGATGAGTTCCAGCAGCTCGTCGTCAACGGGGACGAGCGCTTCGCGTTTCATCTTGTTGTTGCGGTAGCGCAGGTAAGGCGCTCCCGCGTTGTCGGTGACGGTGCAGTCGAAGGGCAGCTTGAGGGCGTCGGAGACGCGCAGGCCGCAGCGGATCAGGATGAGCGTGGCCAGCCGGTAGGCGGGGTTGCCCTGGCGGGCGAGGTTGCCGGGCTGCTCGACCTGGGCCATCACGTGCCCGGCCAGCGCCCGGGGCAGCAGCTCGATGCGGGGCGGCTGGTCGCCGCGGAAGACCATCGCGTCCGGAGGCAGGCCCGGGGCCCAGCCGTGCTGGCGGACCGCGGTGAGGAACAGCCCGATGACGCTGACGTGGGCGCCGTGCTCCGGCCTGGCGGCCATGGCAGCGTGGAGGTCGGCGAGGTAGCCCTCGAGCACGGCCCGGCTGATGCCGCCGACGCCGTCGATGTCGCGGTCGCGGAGGAAGACGGCGAACCGGGTCAGGACGCGCAGCGGCCGGACGCCGCCTGCCTCGAGGCCGAGGCCGGTGCTCAGCCGCCACCGGATCCACCGTTTGACCAGGTCTCTCAGCTGCCGCTGCGGGATGCGGGAGAAGTCCAGGACGTTCCGGCCCGCGAAGCCGAGGCGGTGCATCTGCCAGGCGTCGCGGGGATACTCGGCATCCCAGCCGCCGCCCTCGGCCAGGTCGGTGACCTGCCGGCGGGACCAGGCCAGCAGCGCGACCGCGTTGCTGCGCTTCCTCCCGAACGCCTCCCGCCATTCCTGCTCGGTGCGGTCCAGCAGCGAGGACGCTCCGCTGGCGGCAAGGAAACGGACCATGATCATCACGATGAACGGCGGGGCCTTGCCCTCGCGCTCGTCGCGCCGGCGCTGCAGCGCGTACTGCACTTCCAGCTTCAGGCGCGCAGGCAGGGCGTCCAGCCTGATCCGCTCACAGCGCAGAACCGGGGTGCCGGCCCCGTCTGCGGCGAACGGAGCGGTCGACTCGGCGAACTCCCGGACGCCGGGTCGGCCCGCCGCCGCCCACCGCTGCCGGTGCCCCTGGCAGAGCCCGTGACCGACGGCGGTGCGCTCGCATGCGGGGACCAGGCACGGCTTCCCGCCGAACACCGGATCCCGCAGGTCGAAGACGAGCTCGTCGCCGCGGAACTCCGGACGGACCGCGGCCGCCAGCTTCTCCAGAAGGCCGGGCAGGCTGGACGCGCCCGGGGCGGGAACGGCGGTCACCACGACACCTGCTTCCCGGACAGCCAGCCGGCCTTCTCCAGCGCCGCCCGCGCGTCCTCAGCCGTCAGGTGCCCGTAAACAGAGGACGTGACAGCCACCGAGGAATGGCCAAGGAGCGTGGACACGACCTCGATCGGGACGCCGTCGCGGAGCCACCTCGTGGCCGCCGAGTGCCGGAACCAGTGCGGGTCGAAGTCCAGCCCGGTCTTCGACCGCAGCCGCACCACCAGGTCATAGACCGCCTGATACGACCATGCCTGCCCTCTCGGCTCCGCGAACAGATTGATGAAAACGAAGTCGCTGTCGATGCTTCCGTACTCTTCGTGGAGGTAGTCGGCATAGAGCCGGATCAACTCGGGGCCGACGGGGACCGTCCGGCCGCCGGACTTCGCCCTTGCCCCGTTCGCGTTCTCCCTGGCCACGATGGTGACCTCCTGCTCGGCGGCGGCGATGTCCTCATGCCGAAGGCCGAGTACCTCGCCGGCCCGGCAGCCCGTCTCGTGAAGGACGGCGAAGAAGAAGCGGTCCCGCAGCCGGGTGCAGGCATCCAGGACCGCCTGCACCTCGGCGACGGCCAGGATCCGCGGCAGCTTCACCGGCGCCTTCAGCGCGATCGCCCTCCCGCGATAGGGCTCGCCCTTGCTCACGTGGTGCAGGAACGGCTTCCACCCGCCCCGCCCGCCGACCCGCCAGGCGGCCAGCAGGTCCCCGACCCCGGCTCCGTTGCGCGCCTGGTGCGCATAGAACGCGCTCACCGCCGCGAGCTTGCGGTTCACCGTCGATGCACCGACATGAGCCGTCACCGACGGCAGCACCGCGACCTCGCCTGCCCGGCCCGCCGGGGGAAGCTGCAGCCAGGCCACGAACTCGCCGACGTCTTCCAGCCGGGCCTCGCGCCAGTCGAGGGAACGGAAGCCGATGAAGGACCAGTAGTCCTTGAGATCGTGGGCATAGGCCTTCACCGTGTTCGGCGACCTGCCGATGTCGGTCAGATAGGCCAGGAACCTGTCGACCGGGACGACCGGCACGTCATCGTCCCCGAGAACCGTCCACGATCGGGTCCCCGAACCGGGGACCGTCACCGGATGCACCAGCATCGTCTCCTCCTTGAGCAACGTCATGGACAAGACAGGAGATAACCACGAAAAACCGTCATCCGGATACCGGAGACGGCTCGTGACGGACGTTAAGGACAGGTCAGTTGAGGCTAGAGATAACGATCGCGTTGGTGGAGCAGATCACCTGCCGGATCTCCACGTCGTAGTCCAGGAACGGGATGAACTCCTCCCAGGCGTTCTCCCAGAGCCGGATGATCGCCGCGTACTTCTTGCCCCAGGTGCCGGTGAGCTGGTCCGTGATCGGTCACATAATGATCCAGGTCACTGGCAGCCGTCACAGCGAGATCGCCTCTCCCCCCGCTAGGCGAGGCGCCGGCAGGCACTGCACTGGCCAGGCGTCGTTCACAGCGACAATCCCGGGCCGCCGATCCGCTTAGCCGCCCAGATGTCGCGAGATGAGCGGCTCCAGGGCTTACACATGGCGGTGTCTCTAACCGCTAGCAGGTCGCCGGGCACCTACCTGACCAGGCCTCTGACCACGTCCCCACCAAGGAGCGGCTGGGACGTGTCCCCCTTGACGAACGGGCCCCGGTAGATCACCTTGTGCTGCTGCAGGCTGGGGTACCACTGCCGAACCTTATGCATCCGCACCACCCAGTGATGGTGCCACTGGTGTGGTCCTGACTGGCCGGCTTGGCTGGAGGACCCGGAGCGGCGCAGCGCGACGACCCGCACCTCCGACGGCGCTGCGGCCCGTGCGGCGGTCACCTGGGTGCCGTGAGCGGCCGGGGCAGCCTGTACGGCGGCTATCTCCTGCTCGCACAGGCGCCAGAAAGCGCACACGAACCGGGAGCCGAGCGTGCCTTCCTGGTCGTGGTCCAGGATCGCTCCCGAGGCGTACTCGCCGGTAGCCTGATCCTGGGTGGCCGTCGCGCGTGTCTCCTCCTGCCAGTAGGCGGTGTTGATCCGCCGCAGCTGGACGGTCAGATGGTCGCAGTCGTGTGCCTGATCCGAACTGGCCGGGTGCAGCGGCAGGGACCACACATCCTCCAGCAGCGTAGGCGGCAGGGCCACGCCATCCGCGCGGGCCGCCCGCATGAAGCTGCGATTGTCCCGGGCAGCGGTGTAGCCGGATACCCGCACCGCCGGCAGCTCGGCTCCGCGAAAACCCAGGCCGGCAGGAAGCGGCACCCGGGCCGGCGCTCGCCAGGTGAAGGCGATGTCCCGCCGCTGGCTGCCGGCCGGCAGCCGGGTAATGAGCGGCCGGGGCAAGATCACTGCGCCGGATGGGCTGGGCAGGTCATCTTCCCTGAGCAGGCCGAGGTCCGCCAATGTCAGCGACTGCGCCGCCGCGATGACTACGTCGAGCATCTGCGGCGTCAGCACGTACAGGTCCGCCGCGGCCAGGTAGCGGGCCTCATCTGCCAGCATCAGCGTGCTGGCCTGGTCCCAGTCACCGGGGTAAGGCGGCCGGTAGCCCATGGTGGCGAACTGCAGCGCGCGGGCCCCGTCCGGGTCGCCGCTGGTCGCGGTCCGCGCCCGGTGGGCGTAGGCCAGCACACCCGCGTGCCACTCCCGCTCCACGTCGGCCTCCCGCATGTACCGGACCGCCGCGGCCCGGGCATCGCGCCCCGAGCGGGCCACCGCGGCCAGCGACCACACCTTCTTTCGCTGCTTCTTGGCCGTCACGGACATGCCCTCCTGATTCTCACCCGCGCGAAATGACGCGCGCGCTTTAGCGCAAAGCGTGACCGGCAGATGCCCGAAATGTAACTCGCGGCGCCGACAAAACAGCGCCGTGCCGGCAGAACCGCCAGCGCAGGCCCAGGAGTCTGTGGCGCGGCCCGACCGATGCCACCGCGGGTAAGTCCTCCACCATGTGCTGGTGGCCATGGGGGCGGGTACCCATGGTGCAGTCGCAGAACCCGTCGTCAAGCAGGACGTAGGTGTCCCAGGCAAGGGAGTCCAGAAGGAATGCGACCAGCAGCGCATTACGAGAGGCATGCGCCAAAGCCACAGAGCCGCTACCTGCATAAACAGCATGGCGGATAGCGCCGGAAGCACTGATGGCACTGGAAGTTCGTGGCCTCTCGTTCCACGAGTCGTTCCACGCCAAGAGCGTTACGTAGCGCAGAAACCGCCAGCCTGGCGTGCGTCGAGTAGCCCGCGACGCGACGTCGTTGATCGCACGGAGGCAGAGCTTGCCCTCCGCGGTTGGGGTGCTCGGTGATGTCAGTCAGCCAGGTCCGGTCCGGCACGGTGGCGGTAGCGAACGTGGACCACATGCGCTGCTGGGAACACAAGCGCGCGGCCTTGTTCTCCCCGGCGCTGATGCCGCGGCCGGGCAGCTCATCGGCGATGAACCGGCACCCGAACGAGCCCAACATCTGCCTCGCCATGCGGCAGCCGTAGCGACACGGCTACGGCTCCGGAGAGGATTCCTTAGTAACGCCCTGACCTGCATAAACAGCGTTGTGGCATGTATGACCGGGCGTCCCCTAGGCGTGCAAGGGCACGGCGGGAACCGTTGCCTTGTTTCGTAGCCCCGGTTTCGGCAGCCGATTAGCACAGCCGTTAACGGATACTCGGGCTGGCTTGCGGGTTCTCGTCGCCAGTTGATGGTTGCCCTTTCCCCATGACCGGCACCTGATAGCGGAAACCCAAGGGCGTCAACGTTCCGTCGTCCAGACACCATGGGTCATAGACGTGAGGATTTCCTCCGGTGGCGGTCACGGTTCCATCTTCGGCCCGGTCGACCGTGATATCGCTCAGGACGAACAACGCAGTCCACGGGTGCTCCCGCGCGTGCCTTACTTCGTTAGGGGTGAGGATGACCTCGTCTCCGTCTGTGGTGGTTCCCTTGACCTCGACGTGCTTGACCTCGAGGCCACACC
>Ga0302228_10002680_pt1 | contig 11968 bp, 5 predicted proteins | sample II_Palsa_N1_2_FD_193519 | JGI IMG/M metagenome (GOLD analysis project Ga0302228, IMG submission 193519) | Peat permafrost microbial communities from Stordalen Mire near Abisko, Sweden - II_Palsa_N1_2 | ecosystem: Environmental > Terrestrial > Soil > Palsa > Peat permafrost | place: Sweden...
CAAACGCTTTTGTATCACTGCGTTCCTATGCAAATCAGAATGTCCTTTACAGAGTTTTGGCTCGCTCGATTCCAGACTGGTGGGACAACGTAAAGTCAGTTCAGAATATTCACGCGCCGTTGCTGCTTATCCACAGTGATACCGACCAAGTGAATCCGATCGCTGGCGGCCGCGAGATATTTTCCGCCGCCCGGCAACCCAAGACGCTCGAGATTCTGCACGGATACAAACATAACGCACTCTATCAATCCCCAACCGAGGATTGGTGGTCGTCGGTCTTGACTTTCATAGGTGCCGCCGGCGCTTGCAGATGAGGCCACATCCATATAATTCGAGCCGATTCCCATTCCCGAACGGCGCTTGATCTTACCGGGGGCACACAGCATCTGTGGCGGGAGGTGATCACGATCACTCAGCAACATCAACCAATGTTTACTGCGTCGCGATTCTCAGTTCATTTCTTCAGCGTAGATCCAACGACACCCGGCTTTTGCAACGGTAACTGCGTCAAGCAACGAAGCAGCAATGACATACCCGCGATATGCGTTCCGGGGATTGTCCGATACAGCCCGGCCCAATGCCGAGATTTAGTGTGGCGATCGAAAGAGAGCGAAAAGGCATGCGCAAACGCCACGAGCCTCCAAGAGACTGACTTGCTAGATTCTACCGATTATGTACCTAAGACAGCTTAAAACCATTCTTCCATCAAACGATATCGACCTTGTGATTGGGACGCATTACGACTAGGATCACTTGGCGGTTCGGATCTTAGCAACCCGCCTGCTTCACTTGACGATCGGTGCGTGACGAATGCGTTTGCGTCATAGAGTTGAGCTCTTTTTCGTATTTCCTGAGTTGCACGAGCGGAATGAAACGGGGGTCTGCATCTCTCCATGCTTTCTCAGCTTCGCTGAACGCTCGTGCGGCACTCGTTCTGTCTCCCTGAATTTGGAGGGTGCGACCCAACTCGAGTTGAGAAAGGGTGACGTAGACAGGGAAGTCAGCCATTGTGCGGTGAGAGATCACCTGTTGAAACTCTTCGATGGCTAAGGCTGGTTGCTTGCCTTGAAGGTAGGCCAGGCCGCGGTAGTATCCCGGAGCAAGTTCCATATCGCTGCAGTCGTCGAGCGGTCGTGTCTGTTCCAGAGCTGCAATCGCTGCTTTGGGTTGGTGGTCTTGCAACTGGATGGTTGCGCGAACGCTGGGAAGGATCGCGGAGTTCAGGATGGTATCGAGGGGCGCCTCTTCGGCTGATGTTTGAGCGATCGTCTGCGCTTGAGCGACCTCACCTACGCGTGCCAGGGCACGGGCCGCATTGGCCTGCTCGGTTGGACTTCTGAAGGGTAATGCCAGGGCGTTCAGAATATCCTCTTTGGCTTCGTTGCTATAGCCGAAGTCGGCCTCGAGGTTTGCTTCATCGAGCTCTACGTTTGCTGCGTTCTCGATGGCGTTCTTTTGAAGGTCATTTTGCTTTGCATCGGTGAAGAGACGCCGGGCGTCGGAAAGTTTACCGCGATACATCGCTACCCATGCCGCATCACTCAGGATCAAGCCCTCTTCGGGATTGCCATGCGCCCATTGCATCTGGCGCTGCATACCGGGTTCGTCGCTCTGATCGAACGCGGCGCGAAAGCAGACGCGATGGAAGATCAGGACGTTCATCCTGGCGTGCGAGGGATCGTCACAGAGTGCATTTACCTTGGCATAGTCGCCGAGCTGGAGATACGCGTCTGCCAGCACAGCGTACGGCAGGTTGTTGGTTGGATCCAGACGAATGGCAACGCGAGCCAATTCCATGGCCTTGCCGGGCTGACCAATGGCGAGATAGCTGACCGCAAGATTATTGGTCGGAACGATATCGTGTGGGTAAAGCCTTCGCCAGAGTTCGTAGTCTTCAATCGCGCGATTGATCTCGCCCGTGGCGTATTGGTAATAATGGGTGACGATGTAAAGCCGCTCTCGATCGGTCACACGGTTCGGCAGCTCATAGGCCTTTTTGAGGTTCTGCCGGCTGAGTTCGAATTGCGCCCTGTTCTCATAGATCGTGCCCAGCCGTGCATACGCAAGCGCGAACTGTGAGTCAAGATCGATCGCGAGCTTATAGCTGTCGATCGCCTCCGGAATGAACCCCTGCTTACTATCCTCTTCTCCGAGGGTGAACGCTTTGAGCGCGGCGAGGGAGGGGGTTGTGGCCTGCACCAGGGGAACATCGAACTTCTGGAGTGAGGCATCCGGCTCGCCTAAACGCCGCCGCATCCTTTCCGTGGCAAGATCGAGCGCTGGCAGGACACCTGCTTGAGACGTAGCATCGACCTGTTGTGTGGTGAGCAACTGGCCGCCGGCGCATCTCCAAACCGTCAGGAGAATCCGATAGCCCTTCGCCACCGCAATAATCCGTCCTCTCAAAAGAAGCTGGGCGTCCAGCAGGCCACAGGCGTGAAGCTCATCCTTTAATTGAGTTGCATCCGGGTCTTTGACCAGCGTGCGGAGGTTTTGGTCCGGGACAAGACTCAAGTAGGGTGATTCTTCTACCTTTAGCTGGAGTGCGGAGGAGAGCATTCCGTCCAGATCTGGATTGCCGGTGCCGTTTGTAAATCCACCGATTACCACTTTATCTTGATCGCTCGCGAGCTGGCGGTGGAAGTACCTGTAAGCAACCAAGGAGGCGACGAGGGCGCAGGCGGAGGCAAGAGCGAACCTCCATAAGGGTCTTCGACCCTTGAGTGCCCTGGTATACATGCTCCCGCGGATCACCGCCGTGCGGGACGGGAGAATGTGCAGCTCCTGCACGGCAAGTGAGGCTACTGAAGGTGGAACCGGCTCCGAAACCTCAGTCACCTTGCCAATGAAACAGTAGCCGCGGCCTGAGACGGTTTTAATATAGAGCGGCTGAGTTGCGTTATCTCCTAGGACCTCACGAAGCTTCCCGGCCATGACATACAGGCTCTTGTCGACCTCAACGTAAGTTGTGGTCTCCCAGAGCCGCTTTCCCAACTCTTCTTTGGAGACGATTTCGCCACGACGTTCGAGAAGAATCAGCAGCATTTGAAAGGGAAGCTCCTGAACCTTGATGCGGGTACCGGCCTGTCGTAGCACACCCAACGACACCGACACTTCGAACGGATCGAAGCGATAGATCGTGTCTTTGTGTACTCCCGGATCAAATGCAGGCATACCGGGATTGTAGTGGTTCGCTCGTTTGCAGGCTGGGAATAGCTTGCGGGAACTATTTTTGCGAGACGAACAGCAACTTCAACTGGATCATTCAATAGGAGTTACTGTCCGGTTTAGATCGGTTTAGATCGGTTTGGGTCGTTTTTGAACAGTTTTGTTGACGCCTCATTGATAACTGTGTGGTTACTAGTTGTGGATTCTGAGCCTCCCACATCCACCACACTCCAACTCAAAGGAACACCTAATATCATGAGAGCGAAATTGATTGCCTTTTCACTTTGGGCGGCCCCACTGACGCTGGGTATCACATTCGTCTCATCGCCAGCCAGAGCCCAGGCCGCGCATCCAAAGCCTGCGACCGCCCCCCTTCAGTTTGGAGCCGGCATCCCTCTACCCGGGCGATTCGCAGGGGCTGCCCCATCGCCGACAGCCATATCGCAGCGGCATGCAGCTTCCGCTACCGCAGGGAACTCTGTGTCGAAGCCGAACACGCCGTTCGATCGTGTCCTGGCTCCGAAACTCTCCAAGGCGAACCAGTTTGCGGCTTCCGGATCAAGTAGCGCAGCATCGCCGCATGCCACAAGCAAATCCGCCGCAACAGGCATCGATGGCAGCAATACCTCTTTCCCAGGTTTTGTCGGCGTCCCTTTCCTCACGGTCAACGACGGAGACACAGCTACAGGTTACTTCTCGGTAAGTGCCAGCTTCACCAATAATGGCCGTATCGACGTTGCACAGATCAAGACCGACGGTACGATCGACGTCATTCTCAATCCGGGCTCGTTCGCGAATATCGCGAGCCTCACTCCTGTCATCACACCGAGTTCGACCGCTCTGATCTACATCGGTCAGGTAGTGGTCGCGGACATGAATGGGGATGGCTATCCGGATCTGGTCGGCATGGACATCGAGAACAACCAGATCGTGGTGTGGCTCAATAACGGGAAGGGTTCCTTCGGCGTACCAACGGATTACCCCGTGACCGTGGCCTCGGGCTCGAACTGGCTTTACAACGGCGGCAGCATCTCGGTGGGCGATTTCAATGGTACCGGGGCGATGAGCGTCGTCGCACTCACGGAAACTGCGAACTATCTTGGGGGCGGAAACTCCAACACCGTGATCGCTGAGCAAACATTCGTCAATAGCGGGACGGGCCTTCTGGTTCCGCTTGCGGAGGAAGATACCACCTTCCCCGACTACTACAGTTCGACCTACGGGGAGTCTGCTGTTGTCACAAGCAATGGAACCGTTGCCTCGGGAATCGCCATCCTAGTTGATGACGCAGGAATCAACAATAGTGCAATCGCAGGCGTTAGCGTAGCGATATTGGCCAGTAATGGGGACGGTACGTTCAAGCCAGTCGTAGTTCCGGCGAATTACCTTGTGCAGGACGGCGTAGTAAGTGTCGATGGCTCTGTTGTTGCTACCAATCTGAGTGCGACCGCCACAGCGAGTACGTCCAGCGTCCTGACTCCGCCAGGCACTCCGGGATCTGGCGTAGCAACCACGGACATCGTCTTCATGACCGGCGATGGCGCCGTGTATGACGCTCCGTATACTTCCGGTAATCCAACGGTGGCGAACATCCTTGCGGGCAACAACATGCAGTTGTTCTCTTTTGGCGTGACGTCCAACCCTCCGGTGTCGACCCCCCCGTCTCCACCGTCGTTGCTTGACTTTGCCATTCCGAATCAGGCCACGTTGAACGTAGCGGACATGAACGGTGATGGCACGCCGGACCTGGTGGTTTATGGCTCAGGTGCTGTGTACATCTTCCCGAACTCCGGTAAAGGAGTGTTTAGCGCGGCTCCTGTTGAACTGGCAGGCGCATTTGCAGGAATTCAAGAGCCTCAGCCGGCTAACTACGATGGCAGCGCCTATAACTCCCTGATCGATGTGGACAACACGCTGTATGAATTCGGCTACTACCATAACCTTGGAGCATCGACAGCCGCCCAGGCTGGCCAGTTTCTTGCGGCCCCCGTCATCGCCGGCCCCAATACCAACGGAAACTTTGAAGAGTTAGGTGGCAATATCTTCGTCATCTTGGCGGCGGACGTCAATGGCGATGGGACGCCTGACCTGATTGGCATCGATAAGTCGGGTAGCAACGGCGTGAATGCAGACAATATTGTTGTGGGCTTTCGCAACGGCACTGGGGCAGGGAATCAATCCAGCAACTACACCTTCACCACGGCGATCACGAATGGGCAAATCACGGCAGCCGCCCATAATTTCAATTTTATTCAACCAGCGGCGATCTCCAGCTCGACAGGGGTAACTCTTATCCTTGCGACGGGTTATACAGGTCCCACGCTGGTTCCCTTGGGCACGAACGGCATAGCCGGTACTCCTGTAACCCTGAGCTACGGCATGGCGGTTGACTGTCTTCCGAACTATGCGGATGTCGGCGACATTAACGGCGACGGCATCCCCGACATCGTCATCGCTTACGGAGGCGACAGCGTGTGCTACGGTGCCGGCACTGTCCCATCTGGCTTCTTCACATTCCTCGGCAGTGCCAACGGCACGTATCAGCCTGCAACCTTCACGCCTCTCGGCAACGAGCTCTACTCGATCAAGTTAATCAACTTCAGTGGCGCGGCGGGAAATCTGGACCTGGCTGCAATCGATGCAGGCAACGAGAGCGTTTGGGTGGTTCCCAATAAAGCCGATGGTAGCGGTACCTTCAATATTGGCAATGCAACTCAGCTAGTGACTGGTTACATCGTAACGGACATCGTCACAGGCGACTACAACTCGGATGGGAAGCAGGACCTGACCCTTACGACAGCCGGGCAATTCAACGCAGCCACTTACACCGTCAGTCCCAATACTTCCGGGGTTCTGCTCGTTCCAGGAAATGGCAACTACACCTTCGGAACTATGACGCTGGTCAACATGCCGAGCGCAGAACCTCTATGGGGCGCCTATGCGGACTTCAACGGAGATGGCACGCCAGACCTTGCACTGGCCGTAAGCTTTAACGAATATGTGCCAGCGGTCTCTCAGCCGATGGTGCAAATACTGCCTAACCTGGGTGGGGGTGCTTTCGGAGCCCCCGTTGTCGAGATGAACGCTCTCAACGGTGGTTACGACAACCTTGACAACGCAATCTTATCTGGCAGCATGTACGTACTGGTCGGCGATTTCAGTAACAGTGGTGGGTCTGACCTGCTGGTCTCAAGTATGTATAGCAGCACTGAATTCGTAAACCAGGGCGTTACCACGCTCGCCCTCACTGCAAGTGCCACGACTTCGGGGCAGGCGTCACCCGTTACGCTGACCGCTACGGTCAATCAGGTCGTCAGCTCAGGTAACACCGCAACCGGCACCGCAACCTTCTCCGCGAATGGAACAGTGCTCGGCATAGCCGAAGTAACCAACGGAGTTGCAACGCTGACGACGGCATTGCTCCCTGTAGGAAGCGATGTGATTACATCAACCTATTCGGGCGATGCTACCCACAACCAGGCTACGGCTTCGCCGATCACGATTACTGTAGCTCCCGTCGCCCCAGGGTTCACCCTGACGGCAACCCCAGCGACGCTCACGCTCGCTCAAGGTGCTACCGGAACCGTGCTCGCTTCGATCACGGGCAACTCAACCTTCAGCGGTGCAATCACTCTCAGCTGCACGGGAGCGCCGTCGGAAGCCACCTGCACCGCCAGCCCTGCAACTGTGACGTTGGCTGCGGGACAGACTGCTGCGATGTCGATTGTTGTCGCAACGACTCCACCCAACAATACCTACCAGGCAAAGAGCAGCCGCCCCGTCACTCCCTTGACGGGAACGCTAGGCGGTCTGAGTCTGGCTGGTCTGGCATTCGTACTGTGGCCACGACGCCGACTGCGTTCAAGATTGCTTGCGATCGTTGCTGTGGTGGCCATAGCGCTTGGAGCATCCAGCGCGTTGACGGGCTGTTCCTCGGGCGCGCCGACCTACGCAGGCACAACAGCCGGCACGTACATGCTCACCGTCACTGCAACCTCTGGCGCGATCACGCAAACTCAGACCATCGCCCTCACCATCACCAAAGCACAGTAAGCGCCAGTAGCAGGGAGGGTGAACCTTCATTCACCCTCCCTCCTTGCAGTTCAGAATCATGCAGTACGTAGAACCCGGAGATTTATGAAGCTAACACGAGCAATCGTATCCTGCACCAGTGTCATTGGCCTGTTCCTGCTACCCGTTTGCCCTGCAGCGCGCAGCTATGCGCAGACGGCATCCCAGGCCGTCCAGCCAACCTCACGGATCATTGGCCCAATTGACGAAGGCAATCTGGTAACGCTGCAGGGAAGTGTTCATCCCTTGGCGACGCCGGCGGCCGATCAGGGTGCAGCGCCAGACTCTTTGCAACTTGGACGCACCGTCCTCGTGCTCAAGCGGAGCAGTCTTCAGCAAACAGCATTGGACAAGCTCGTCAACGATCAACAGAATTCAGCATCGCCGCAATATCATAAGTGGTTGACCCCTGCACAGTTTGGAGCGCAGTTCGGCGCTGCGCCTCAGGATATTCAGAAGGTCTCGCAATGGCTGGAGAGCCATGGCTTCCAGGTAGAGCCCCAGATGGCGGGCCACAGCATGATTACGTTTTCCGGGACCAACGCGCAGCTAAAGGCGGCGTTTCACACGGAGATGCATAACTACAAGATCAAAAGTGGAACGTACTACGCCAACGCGAACGACCCGCAGATTCCTGCAGCGATTGCCCCAGTGGTAGTGGGCTTCGCTTCGCTGAATAACTTTCCCCTCAAGCCTCTGCACTCGCAGCCCCAGATGGTCCAACACGCAACGTCGGGGTGGAAGTTGGCCGCCGGTGCCATCGCGTCGCATCCGGAGTTCACGACCACGGATCAAGGTACCCTTCTACATCTTCTCGCTCCGTACGATCTTGCAACGATCTACAACATCTTGCCCTTATGGAACGCAGGCATCGACGGTACCGGTCAGACGATTGCCATCGTGAGCCAGTCCGACATCAACCCAGCTGACGTCGATTCTTTCCGTTCCACCTTTGGTCTGCCCGCTAAGAAGTTGAACATCATCCACTATGGTCCCGACCCCGGACTGGTGCTAGCTTACGAGGACGAAGCGGACATCGATGTGGACTGGGCTGGTGCGGTTGCGAAGAATGCCACCATCGACCTGGTGGTATCGGCGAACACAGCCACCTCGGGCGGCATCACCGGCGCCGCGGCTTACATTCTCAATAACAGCCTCGCGTCGATCATGAGCGTAAGTTATGGAGCGTGCGAGCTCCACATCGGCGTCGCTGGAAATCAGTACTATGACCAACTCTGGGAGCAGGCGGCATCCCAGGGCATTACGGTGATGGTGGCCACAGGCGATTCAGGATCAGATGTCTGCGACGATGGTTCGCCCTATTCTGAAACGGGATTAAGTGTCAGTGGATTTAGCTCAACCCCTTATAACGTAGCTGTAGGCGGTACAGACCTATACGGAACATTCGCTGATCCCAACAAATATTGGAACCCTACCAACAACCCGACAACGCTCGCCTCTGCTCTTTCTTATCTTCCTGAGTCGACATGGAATGACAGCTGCGCAAATTCACATGTGCTCGCAGCGTTGCAGGCCAATGGAAGCGACACGACCGATACGACGACCGAAGCATTGTGCAATAACACCGCAATGCAGGCTAATTTTCTCAACACAACGGGTGGCTCGGGTGGCGCGAGCAGTTGTGTCGTTTCCACTGGAACGACTGCCTCTTCCTGCGTGAGCGGCTATCCAAAGCCAGCCTGGCAGAGCGGCATTCCCGGAATTCCATCCGACGGAGTTCGCGATGTCCCGGACGTTGCCCTCATGGCCGGCAATGGTTTATGGGGAAGCTTCTACATCTACTGTCAGTCTGATGCTGTGGCCGGTGGCGTTTGCGACCCCAACACCTCAATCGAAGGAGCAGGAGGAACCTCGTTCGCCGCGCCGGTGTTCGCAGGAATGATGGCCCTCGTGCAGCAGAAGACAGGCGATCAGCTAGGGAATGTGAATTACGTCCTGTACAAGCTTGCGGCCACACAATATTCGGGCAGCAACGCGACGTCATGCTCCTCGGATACCACGCTAACCGGCAATTCTTGCATGTTCTATGACATCACGGATTCCAATGACGCCGTACCGTGTTTTACGGGGACAACGGATTGCACGCCCACCGTGGCAACGGACGAGTTCGGCGTTCTGCCAGGATTCAGTGCAGGCCCCGGCTATGATCTGGTCACCGGCTTGGGGTCCATCAACGCCTATAACCTGGTTGAAAATTGGAGCAGCGCCACAGCGACCTTTCTGCCTTCCACCACTTCGATTTCAGCAACTACCTCGGCAACCGCAGTCTATGGATCGCCAATCTCTGTGACGGTTTCTGTAGCAGCCGTAGCGCCCACTTCTGGTACTCCCAATGGAGAGGCCGGCATCACTTCCGATACAACCATTGGCACCAACAACGATGCAGATGTCACACTCAGCGCGGGTCAGGGAGTGGTCGGGGTTACCCAACTGCCGGTCGGAACCTATCCCTTATTTGCTCACTACTCAGGGGACGCGACCTTCGCCCCCAGTGTCTCCAGCGGATTATCTGTCACGATTTCGCGAGCAAATGCAACGGGCGCATTGGATTCAACACGACCCACCGTGCAGCCGGGACAAGACGTTCTCTTCTCTGTAACCATGACCGGCGTGTCGAACGGCGTTAGCCCAACCGGAACCATTATCTTCACGAATTCGACGACTGGAGTTGTGCTCGGAACGAAGGCACTCGCTGCTAGCCCAAGTTCCACGACCTTCCCCCTCTCCGTAGCCCTCGTCACGATACCGTCCACTCAGCTTCAGCTGGGCAAGGATTCGATTACAGCCAGCTACTCGGGGGACTCGAATTACCTGCCGACGGGCATTACTCCCTTGATGGTCAACCTCACCGGAGCTTTTACCACCACGATTAATCCAGCCTCGTTGTCCCTTGCGCCAAACGCGTCGGGCAGCGTGGTTGTCACCGCCACGCCAACCGGTTCCACTGTACTGACAGCCGGGTCGATAGCCTTCTCGTGTCCTTCCACCATGCCTGCCGGAATCGCATGTTCCTTCAGCACGCCGACTCTCAGCGCTCAGGGCTCCGTCAGTTCAACGCTGACGCTGCAACTCGCAGCTCCGCTCTATGTACCCGTAGCTTCGAATCGCGAAGCCGCGGTCGGTATATCCCATCGTGGACTGCTGGGTGGCGGGGCCGCTGGCAGTCTTGCTGGACTGCTGCTGCTGCTGTTGCCACGGCGGCGGCATTTGCATCTTGCTGTCCTGATGATTGCGTTCGGCGCGGTTTTCTTCGCGGTCGGCTGCAGCGGAGGAAGCAATCCGCCACCGGCGCTTATCACGACGGCGACGACTCTATCCGCGTCCCCAACCACACCAACATTGGGAAATCCAGAAGTCCTGACAGCGAGCGTTGTGTCAGGCTCGGGTGCGGGTATGCCCACGGGCACCATCGCGTTTTCGTCGGGCACTACGTCCCTCGGTGCGGCCACCCTGGTTTCAGGTTCGGCAAGTTTAACGACGAGCTCACTTCCCGTCGGTGCGCAAATGATTACCGCTACTTATGGTGGCGACTCAACCTACAGCGGTTCAAGTTCCACTCATAGCCTAGACGTTTCGTTTACAGGCGTGGTCGCTATCACGGCGACCGATGGTGCCGGAGATCAGAGCAGTGTGAATCTTACGCTGGCCGTTCAATAATTGGCTGCCGTTACCCAGACCGGATGTTCCACAGCAGAGGGCTTAGCGGTTTAAGGCCAGCCCCAGTATGGAGGGCAAAGATCGCTTCTCATGAGTTCTTCATTCGATACCACGGAGAGACAGCCGTGGCTGTGCAGTGCCCGGTTTTTTCTGTACCAGTTGCTTTGATAGAAACTGGTCATAAAAGGAGCTGGAGATGGCACGAGGGAAGAAGCATACGCCTGAGCAGGTGGTGAACCTGCTGCGGCAGATCGAAGTGGCAGTAGCGAACGGAAAGAGGACGGCGTTGGCTTGTAAAGAGGCGGAGATCACTGAGCAGACGTACTACCGGTGGCGCAAGGAGTACGGCGGGCTGCAGGTGGACCAGGCGAAGCGGCTGAAGGAACTGGAGCAGGAGAACACGAAGCTGAAGCGGCTGGTGGCAAACCTGAGCCTGGATAACCTGGTGCTGAAGGACATCGCCGCGGGAAACTTCTAAGCCCGGAGCGACGGCGCTGTGCGGCAGATCATGCTCAGGAGCATGGTCTGAGTGAACGGCGGGCGTGCCGGCTGGTGAAGCAGCCACGCGGCACGCAGCGCTATCACTTGACGCATCGCGAAGACGAGGATGCACTCACCCAGGCCATCCTAGAGCTGGCCAGTCAATACGGACGCTACGGCTATCGCCGGATCACGGCGCTGCTGAAGCGGGATGGCTGGCAGGTGGGCAAGGACCGGGTAGAGCGCATCTGGCGTCGCGAAGGGCTGAAGGTACCGCAGAAGCAGAAGCCGCGCGGGCGGTTGTGGCTCAACGATGGTTCGTGTGTGCGGCTGTGTCCGGAGCGGCCGAACCATGTATGGTCGTACGACTTCGTGAGCGCGAGGACGCACGACGGAAGGACGGTGCGGATGCTGAACCTGATCGACGAGCACAGCCGGGAGTGCCTGATGGTGCGGCCGGAACGGAGGTGGAGTTCGGCCAAGGTGATCGAAGCGCTGGCCGACGTGATGGTGTGGAAGGGCGTGCCGGAGCATCTTCGTTCCGACAATGGCCCTGAGTTCGTCGCCCAGG
>Ga0302228_10002699_pt1 | contig 11918 bp, 6 predicted proteins | sample II_Palsa_N1_2_FD_193519 | JGI IMG/M metagenome (GOLD analysis project Ga0302228, IMG submission 193519) | Peat permafrost microbial communities from Stordalen Mire near Abisko, Sweden - II_Palsa_N1_2 | ecosystem: Environmental > Terrestrial > Soil > Palsa > Peat permafrost | place: Sweden...
GGGCTAAAGACGACCTTGTGGCCCATCGCCTCGAGCAGGCGGATGGTGTCCGGCGATATGCCGCGCTCGATCCTGAGCTCGTCGGGGAATAACTGGTCATGGGCGCGCGGCGCATTTTGCGCCTCGGCCACGTTGAGCCCATAGTCGATCACGTTGACGATGACCTGCAGCACGACCGTGATGATGCGCGATCCGCCCGGGCTGCCGGTCGCCATCATCAGCTTGCCGTCCTTGAACACCAGCGTCGGGCTCATCGACGACAGCGGGCGCTTCATCGGTCCCGGCGCGTTGGCGTCGCCGCCGAGGAGCCCGTAGACGTTGGCGGCGCCGGGCTTGGCGGCGAAGTCGTCGAGCTCGTTGTTGAGCAGTACGCCCGTCCCGTTGGCGACGAGTCCGCTGCCGTAAGGAAGGTTGAGCGTATAGGTGTTGGCGACCGCGTCGCCGTCGCTGTCGACGATCGAGAAATGAGTCGTCTGGTCGCTCTCGTAGCGCTGCGGCTCGCCTGGGCGGATGTCGGTCGCGGGACGGGCGCGGTCGGGCGAGATGAGCGCGCGCAAATGCTCGGCGTAAGCCTTGGAGGTCAATCCTGCGAGGGGGATCTTGACGAAGTCGGGATCGCCGAGCCAGGCCGCGCGATCGGCATAGGCGAGCTTTTCCGCCTCCGCCATCTCATGCAGCGAGGCGGCGGAATTGAGGCCCTGCTCGGCTATGGGGAAGCCTTCGAGGATGTTGAGGATTTCGATGATGTGCGCGCCGCCGGACGAGGGCGGCGGCATCGAAACGACGGTATAGCCGCGATAGGTCCCGCTGACCGGCTGGCGCTCGACGGCGCGATAACCGGCAAGGTCCGCCATCGTCATCCGCCCGCCCGCCGCCTGCACCGTATCGACGATCTTCTGCGCCACCGGCCCGCCGTAGAAGCCGGCCGCGCCGCCGGCGGCGATGGCCTCGAGCGTCGCCGCGAGGTCGTCGAGCGCGATGTGATCGCCGGCCTGCTTCACGCTTCCGTCGGCCCTGAGATAGATGCGCGCCGACGAAGGATGGCTCGCGAGCGGCCGGGCGGCAAGGGGCAGCGAATCGGCGACGTCGTCGTCGACGGTGAGGCCCTGATGCGCAAGCGCTATCGCCGGGGCGACGAGGTCGGCGAACGAGAACTTGCCCGAACCGTATTTGCGCCATGCGAGCTCGAGGCCGGCGACCGTGCCCGGCACGCCGATCGCAAGGCCCGAATAGCGCGACTTGAACGGATCGGCCTCGCCATTGGCGTCGAGGAACACCTCCTTGGTCGTCGCCGCCGGCGCGGCCTCGCGGTAGTCGATCGCAATCGTTTGATTGCGATCGGCGCGATGGATCAGCATGAAGCCGCCGCCGCCGATATTGCCGGCGCGCGGCAGGGTGACGGCGAGCGCAAAACCGACCGCGACCGCCGCATCGACGGCGTTGCCGCCGCGCTTCAGCACGTCGAGCCCGACCCGCGACGCCTCGGCCTCCTGGGTCACCACCATGCCATGTGTGGCTATTACCGGACGCGCGGTGGCGAACGGGGAGATGATCGGCGCCGGATCGGCGAAAACGGTGAGGGTGAAACAGAGGAAGGCAAGGGCGGCGACTGGAAGCGGTCTCAAAGCGTGGTCCCTGGGATGCGACAGACGCCATCATAGGAAGGCAGACCGCCCGGCGTCGATTCTGTCATTCTCGGCGGACCGCAGGTCCGACCTGGAATGACAAGGAGGCTACCCGATCGCCATGATCGCGCCGCGAGCTAAGCGGGGGGCGAGCTTCAGCATGTCGGCGGCGGAAATTGCGACGCAGCCGGCGGTGGGAGTAAGGCCCAGCCGCGCGATGTGGAAGAAGATCGCACTGCCGCGCCCGTTTGAGCGCCGGGAGAAATTCTGGTCGAGGACGAAGGTCAGATCATAAAGATGATCGTCGCGCCACATCCGGTCCGTGCAATCGGCGGCGGGCAGCCGAACCGGGCGATTGTAGCGCGGACTCGACGGGTCCTCGCACCAGCCCTGGTCGCGGCGCATCAGCTTGAGCGGCGCGCCGGCGCTCCTCAGCTGCACGCGATCGGGTCGGCAATAGCCCCACAGAAGCCTGAACCGCCCTGCCGGAGTGCCCTTGTCGCCCTCGCGCTTGATGCGGACGATTCCGGCTGGGCCAAGCGCGCAAGGAACGCGGAACGGCCCTGCCGTCAGCCAGCCGCGCGCCCGGTTTCCGGCGAGCGGGCGGACGCGGAGAAGAGACAGGCGCGAGGACATGGTCATCCCGATCTGCGGGTAGGATGCTGATCATGCGAGGCCGCCCCTCCCGACTCAAGATCTTGCGTCGGGCCCATTCACGCTAATTTGTTCGCCGCTCGCGCCGATTTGAGCGCGCCCCGGCGACAATCTGCCTCACTTCGCGCGCTCCTATCGACGCAGTGTCGCGCTGCAGCATGCGCGATCGGAGGCGGTGCGGACCATGGTCAGTCTTGCCATCAACGGGCGGAAGTTCGCGATCGACGTCGAGCCGGACATGCCCCTCCTTTGGGCGCTGCGCGACGAACTCGGCATGGTCGGGACAAAATTCGGCTGCGGCGCGGGATTGTGCGGCGCCTGCACCGTCCTCATCGACGGCGAGGCGACGCGGTCGTGCATCACCCCGGTAAGCGTCGCCGCCGGCAGGACGATCCTGACCATCGAGGGCCTCGGCGAGAAAGAGCTGCACGCGGTGCAGAAGGCGTGGATCGAGGCCGACGCGCCGCAATGCGGCTATTGCCAGTCGGGGCAGATCATGGCCGCGGTTGCGCTCCTCTCGCACAATACCCACCCGAGCGACGCCGACATCGATGACGGGATGACCAATATCTGCCGCTGCGGGACCTACCCGCGCATCCGCGCCGCGGTTCATCGCGCCGCCGAATTGATCAAGATCTGAGGGGAGAGCCACAATGACCATCATGCTCTCCCGCCGCTCGTTGATCCAGGCCGGCCTCTCCGCCGCCGGCGGGCTGATGATCGCGGCGTTCGCGCCCGAGTTCGCGGGCGCCATCACCATCGCCGGCGAACCGTGGAGCCCCGAGACCGGCGAGTCGCCCCACGAGGTCAACGCCTTCGTGGTCATCGACCCGGACAACTCCGTCACGCTCAGGGTCGCCAAGTCCGACATGGGCCAGGGCGTCCTGACTTCGATGGCGATGATCGTCGCCGAGGAGCTGGAATGCGACTTCGCCAAAGTGAAGGTCGAGTATGCTTCCGCCAATCGCAACCTCGCCGACAACAACGTCTACCGGTCGATGGGGACGGGAGGCTCCTCTTCGGTGCGCCGTTCGCGGGTGTTCCTGCAGCAGGCGGGGGCCTCGGCCCGGGCGCGACTCATCGCCGCCGCGGCGGCGAAATGGGGCGTCGACCCCGCAGCCTGCGTCGCCGACGGCGGCTTCGTTCGGCATCAGGTCTCCGCGCGTTCGGCGACCTTCGGCGAGCTCGCGGCCGACGCCGCCAAAGTCGCGCTCGCCGCCGAGCCGGCGATCAAGACGCCCGATCAGTTCAAGCTCATCGGCGAGGGCTTGAGGCGCATCGATACGCCGCTCAAAGTGACCGGCGCGGCGCGCTTCGGCATCGATACCCGTCTGCCGGGGATCGCCTACGCCGCGGCCGCCAATTGTCCGGTGTTCGGGGGCAAGCTCAAATCCTATGATTTCTCCGCCATCTCCGGGCGGCGCGGGATCATCGCCGCCGTTCCGGTGACCAACGGCGTCGCGGTGGTCGCCGACAATTTCTGGCGCGCCAAGGAAGCGCTGAACGCGATGCCGATCGAATGGGACTTCGGCCCGGCCGCTTCGACCGACAGCGCCGGGTTCGCCGCCGAATATCGCGCCGCGCTCGATCGCCCGCTCGCTGACGGCGGCGGCCATGGCGACATCGCCCCGGCCTTCGCCAACCCGGCGAAAGTGGTCGAAGCCGTCTACGAGGTTCCCTATCTCGCGCATGCGCCGATGGAGCCGCTCAACGCGACCGCGCATTGGCGCCCCGACCGCATTGACGTCTGGATGGGCACCCAAGCGCCCGAGTCGGCGCTGGCGTTTGCGGCCAAGGCGGGCGGGGTCGACCCGAGCGCGGTCTACGTCCACAATTGTTTCCTCGGCGGCGGGTTCGGCCGGCGCGCGATCAATGACGAGCTGATCCAGGCGGTCCAGGTCTCCAAGGCCCTCAAGCGGCCGATCAAAGTCATCTGGACGCGCGAGCAGGATATCCGCTCGGATCGTTACCGGCCGCAGGCGGCGCTGAAGATGCGCGCCGCCCTGCGCGAAGACGGCTCCCCGGACGGATTCGACTTCCGCACCGCGGTCGGCTCGATCACCCGCTCGCTCGGCTGGGGCAAGGCCGAGAACGGGGTCGAGCCGCAGGCGATCGAAGGCCTCGTCAACTGTCCCTATCGCGCCGACGCGCTGAAAGTCGGCGTCCAGCTCAAGAACACCCATGTGCCGGTCATGTTCTGGCGCTCGGTCGGCTCGTCGCAGAACGCCTTCGCGGTCGAAAGCTTCATCGACGAGTGCGCCCATGCGGCCAAGCGCGATCCGCTCGAATACCGGCGCGGGCTGCTCGATGGCCACCCCGATTTCCTCGCCGTCCTCGACGCGCTCGCCGACAAGGGCGACTGGGGCAAGCCGTTGCGCAAGGGCGTCGGGCGCGGGGTCGCCATCCACGAGGCCTTCGGCACCATCGTCGGCGAGATCGCCGAGGTCGCCGTCAACGACCGCGGCGAGGTCAAGGTCGAGCGGGTCGTCGCTTGCGTCGACTGCGGCCACCTCGTCAATCCGCTCACCGCCGCGATGCAGATCGAAAGCGCGGTGCTTTACGGGCTGACGGCGGCGCTCTTTGGCGAGATCACGATCAAAGAGGGCCGCGTCGAACAGGGCAACTTCGACTCCTATCCGATCGCCCGCATGGCCGACGCGCCGGTGATCGAAACCCATTTCGTCCTCTCCGGCGGCGACAAATGGGGCGGCCTCGGCGAACCCGGCACGCCCCCGATCGCGCCCGCAATCGCCAACGCCATCTTCGCCGTCACGGGAAAACGCATCCGCTCGCTGCCGCTGAAGAACGCAGCGCTCGGGGTGTAGGCGAACGCTGCGGCGCGACTGTCCTTCCCGGCACACTGAATGCCTGGCGCGGAAAGCAGAAACGCCAAGCCGGTTGGCGCAACCGCCGCAGAGACTGATCAACCGGATTTCGCGTGATCGACGCTGAGAGTGATGTTACTTACCACGGAATTCTGATTTTCTGCACCCAATTGTTTGGACAATTATTGTTGGCCTTGGGATAAATGCGTCAAAGGTTCTGTCCGATCGGGCATCGACCGAAAAGCAGAACACTCCAGGCGGGGGCCAAATCTCGGCGCCAACTTTAGTCGCTATGACACATGTTTTTCAGTAGACTACGGCTTCCCTCTGGTCTTGAATGACTCACTCGGGCGGGGTGACGGGAAGCGAGAGTTGAAGAGGTGAGTGTGACCTCGCCCAAAATTCCGGCGCTCAAATTCATCCGAGAGGTAGCTCGGTGGACTTGGGCCTTTTGCCCTGACCCGCGTGGCGCAAGCCGACGCGGGCGCGAGGCGCGAGGCCTGCCTGGCGTCGGGCGTTTGTCGGGCGGAAGACATCCGGCGGGGCGACTCGCGCTGATCGCGCTTGCGCTGGGGTTATCCGGTCTCGCCGCGGCGCATGAGTTGCGGACGCCGACAGAATCCGTCATGGCGAATCCGGCGCCTTCTTCCGCGGACGGCCCTACGTTCGCGTCGTCGAGCGAAGGCGGGTCCGTCAAACTGTGGAATGTGGCCGACGCCATCAGCGCGGCCGGCGCGAGTTCCTTCTTGCCATCAGCCGCGCCGCCCGCCCCCGGCCGCCTGGTCGCACTCGTCATCGCCAACGGCGCCTATCCCGACGCCCCGCTTCAGAACCCCGTCGTCGACGCCGGACTCGTCGGCGAGAGTCTCAAACGCATCGGCTTTGCGGTCACCGTGAAGACCAACGTCGACCTCGACGGCTTCGAACAGGCGTTGACCGATTTTGCCGCGGCGAGCAAGGGCGCCGACGTCGCGCTCTTCTATTTCGCCGGTCACGGCTTCTCCGTCGCCGCGGACGGGATCCAGCAGAATCTCCTGATGACGACGTCCTCCAATTTTCAGGCGAAGTCGGAGATCGCCTTGAGGCAGGGCGGCGAGCCGCTCGACCACGTCGAGGAGACGGTCATTGGCCGCGCGCGCGCGACGCTGATCTTCATCGACGCCTGCCGCAATGTTCCGGTGCTTGCCCACCGCGGCATCGGCTCGCGCGGCTTCGCGCCGATCGACCCGTCGTCAGCCGAGGGGGCTTACGTCGTTTTGTCGACACGTCAGGGCAAGACGGCCGAGGACGGCGAGGCGGGCCAAGGCAGTCCGTTCGCCCGCGCGGTCGCCGCAACACTGCCGACGGCTGGGTTGCGGATCGAAGACGCAGCAGCACGCATCCGCAAAAAGGTGCGGGAGGAAACCTCAGACGCGCAGGATCCCGACGTCGTTCGCAGCGATCTGCCGGAAGGGGGCGTGGTGCTGATGGGGGGAGGATCGCCGCCGCCGGCGGTCGCCTCGCTTGAGGCGCCGCCCCCAGCGGACTCGCCTTCCGCCGTTCCGCAGACGCCCGCGCCTGTCCCAGCAGCCGAACCGCCCGCCGCGGCGGTTTCTGTCGGCCCGCCGCCGAAGATCGCAGCGAATGACGCCGGCGGCGAAGTCTTCAAGGAATGCGACGAATGTCCGGAGATGGTCGTCGTGCCCGCTGGCAAGTCGATGCTCGGCTCGCCTCCCGGCGAAAGCGGGCGCCAGACTTTCGAATCCGCGCCGCATCTGGTCGAGATCGCCAAGCCCTTCGCCGTGGGCCGGTACGCGGTGACTTTCGCCCAATGGGACGCGTGCTACGCCGAGGGCGCCTGCGGACATCGCCGGCTCGGCGACCTCGACTTCGGCCGCGGCAAGCGTCCGGCGATCTTCGCGACCTGGGCCGAAGCGCAGCTTTACGTGCAATGGCTCAAGCGTCAGACCGGTCAGCCCTATCGCTTGCTTAGCGAAGCGGAATGGGAGTATGCCGCGCGCGGTTGCAGGAACCTCAAATGCGCCTATGCGCCGTTCTGGTTCGGGGCGATCAAGCCCGAGCTCGCCGTCTATGATTCACGGCGCTCCTACGACGGCAGCCCGAAGGCCGATCCTCGGCTGAAGACCGAGCCTGTCGACAGCGGACCGGCGAATCCGTTCGGGCTCTACAATATGCTCGGCAACGTGCGGCAATGGACCCAGGACTGCTGGAACCCGGCTCCGTCCGCCGTCGCCTCGAATGGCGCGCCCGTTCTTTCCGGCGATTGCTCGGCGCGCGCGACGCGCGGCGGCTCATGGGCCGACGAACCGTCAAAGCTGCGCGCGGCCTCGCGCGATTATGAGAGCGTCGATGAGGGATCAGAGAGGATCGGGTTCCGCGTCGCGAGGGACCTGGGCCCCTGAACGAAACCTGAAGACACGAAGCGAGACATAAAGAGTGACGAGGCGCCGCATGGAGAAACGAGCATTGGTTGACAAGGGATTCGCGCGGGCGGTCGTGTTCGCGGTTGCGCTTGCCGCGCTGGGTTGCCTCGGCGTCGATTCTGCGAGCGCGCAAACGCGGCGCGCTTTTCTGGTCGGCGAACAGCGCTACTCCGACCAGGATATCCCGAGCCTGACGCGATCCGACAATGACGCGAGCGATCTCGCATCCGACCTCGAGCAGGTGGGCTTCGACAAGAAGAACATCACGCTGGCGAACGAATTGCGCGGCAAGAGCGATTTCGACAAGCGATTCCAGGCGTTCCTCGCCACCGTGAAGGAAGGCGACGTCGTCCTTTTCTTCTATTCCGGCCACGGCCTTGGGGTCGAAGCGAATAATACCGACTATCTTTTGCTCGGCGACATCAAAAGCCTGCGGACCTATACGCGCGATCAGGTGATCGAGGCAGACAAGCGCCGGGACGACATTATCTCGCTCAAGATGGCGTCGTTCGAAGGGGCTTACGAGACCGACGAAATCGCCAAGAACGGCGTTTCCGTCAACGATGTGATGAACGCGATCGCGGACAAGAAGCCCAAGGTCGCCATCCTCCTTCTCGACGCTTGCCGTTCGATCATCCGAGCGACAACGGACGAGCGGGAAATCAAACGCGGCCTCACTTCCGGCAGCCGTCTGCTGCAGCCGAAGGATGTGCCGGCGGGCTCGATCGTTGTCTTCTCGGCTTCCTTCGGCGAAACGGCGATCGAGAGCTTCGGGTTCGGAGATCATCGACGCAATTCCCTCTTCACCGAAGTCGTCCGGTCGGAACTGCAACGGCCGGGGCAAACCTTGATCGAACTCGGCCAGCGGATCACCCGCATGGTCCAGGCGTTCGCTCTCAAGGGCGGGCGGCAGCAGGAGCCGGAATATTTCGAGAATCTCGGCATCAGCGACAATTTCGCGCTCGTCGATGGGGTCGGGGCCGAACGCTTCCAGCTGACACAGCAGGAATGCGCAGGCGCCGAGGTGGATTGGGCGGAGATCAGCCAGCAACCCGAGCGTGAGGCCCTGGAGAGGCATCGCCGACGGTTCCACGACTGTGCGACCGCCGAACTCGCGCGCCGCGCGCTCGTCAGCCTGATCGGCTCTTCCGAGGTCGTGGCCCCGATCGTGTCCGCCACCTCCAAGGTGGTCGACGAATGCGACCAGCAGGCGGCTTCGGAGAGCGACCCTTCCCGCCCGCCCGAGGTCCCCGGGGTCGCGCTCGATCAGATAGATTTCGACAAGGCGATCGCCGCCTGCAAGACATCGATTGAGCACAGTCCGCGCATTGTCAGATATCTCTTTAATATGGGCCGCGCGAAATTCGCCGCGGCCAACGCGCTGCGGCTGGACGATCCCGCCCGCAAGCCCCTCATTATCGACGCGCGCGCCGCCTACAACGACGCCGCCAACCGGGGCTACGTGGCCGCGCTCTTCAGTCTGGCGACGCTCTCCGCCTACACCGATGCCAGCGACGAGGAGGAGGCTCGCGACAACAACCTCCTGTTGAAGGCGGCCAACCAGGAGTTTGCGCCGGCAATGTACGAATTGGGCCGGCGCTACAGCAAAGGCTCATTTGGCCTGCAGCGCGATCTCACCGAGGCATATCGCTGGATGGCCAAGGCTGCGGAGGCCGGGTCGATCCCCGCGAAGGTGGAGACGGCCGACGCGCTTTTCTGGGGGTACGGCGTCGCGCCGAATCCGCGCCGCGCGGTCGAAATGGCGGAACAGGCGGCCTACTCTGGGTCCGACGCTGCGAAATTCAATCTCGGTTGGTATTATTATCAAGGTTACAAGATAAACGGCGCCGGCGACCAGGCAGCTCCCAGCTCCGTACTGCCCGACGACACCCAAGCCCTGCTCTGGTGGGGGCGCGCGGCGTCCGACAACAACCCGGCCGCGCAGTACACCATGGCGCAAATGATGGAGCATGGGTATGGCCTGCCCGCTCCTCAGCCAGAGATCGCGGAGCGCTACTATCGGTTGGCGGCAAGCGGCGGCAACGAGAACGCCGAGATCGAACTGGCCCGGCGGCTCCTGGCCGGCCGGGTGCTGGTCAAGCCGGAAAACGGGTCGAACGAAGCAATCGACCTGCTCACGCGCGCGCTGAGCCATGGTTCGGCCCGGGCGGCGAACATGCTCGCAGAGATCTACCGCAATGGCGAGCTCGATCAGGCCAAAGACCCGCTGATGGCTATGAAATATGCCTTTCTCGCGATGAAGCTTTCCGTTCAGGCTGATCCAACCGGGCCCGACGGCAATCCGTTCTACGAGATCGATGCAGGCATCCTGCTGGCGGAAATGGCCGTGAACGGCCAAGCCGTCGACGTCAACGATCGCGCCTTGCTGACCCCCGACGAAGTCGACCGCCTGCAGCGCTATTACGGGACCGTCGATCCGGAGACGCGCAAGGTGAAGACGCGCCCGCTCAACGTCCCGCTCGACTGCGGCGGCTACACCTCCGACAAAGTGGTATGGGTGTGGGACTGGGGCCGCGCTGAAGCGCCGAGCGAGCCCCAGTTCCGCAGCTTGGAGCGCGAAACCCGTTGCTACAACAACGATGTTCTGCGTCGAACCCTATCCGCCACGTTCCAAGCCGCGCGCAAGGACAAAGTCCCTTTCGCCGACTTGATCACTCAGCAAATTCTCGCGGCGCAGACAGAAGCAAACGCGCAGCAGACCCGTCAGCCCCGCCGTTGAAATCGTCGGAAAGCGGCTCTATAGTGTGAATTGAACTGAACCGTATCATCGGGAGAGTCCCATGAGCGTCAAATCGGTCAAGCGCCCAGCGACTTCTGGCATACTTCTGGCGGCGAGCGCGGCTGTTGCGCTCGCGACTTTCGACCAATCTCCGGCATATGCAAACGACGCTTTTCTGCGAGGGTTTGTCGGAGGCATGGTGGGTGGCATGGTTGGCAACATGCTCATGCAACAACGCTTTCATGGCGGGGGCGGCGGCTATGGCCATCGCCCGGCGCCCGCCCGTCCTTACTCGGGCGGCGCCGCGTCCAGTCATTCGCGCCCGGCGGGCAACGGAGCACCGCCTTCGCCGGAGGAGTCGTCCCGCGCGCTGGCCTCCCTCGCGCCGCCGACCACTCAGGAAGAGCAGGTGATCCTCAAATCCGTGACGCCCGGCCAATCGCTCGGCGCCGTTGGCGCGACGGATGATCTCGATCAGATCGGCAAGGATTACAACGCCGACGCCTATCGCGACTACACCAGCCGGGTCGACGAGGTGATCAGCCGCATCCAGGAAGCCCAGAGCGCCCAGCACTCGACCAAAGAGGGCGACGTCACCGAGCATGCGATTCTCGAAGCGCTGAATACTTCCATCCACGACGCCAAACTATTCAGGTTCGAGACGTTTCTGGGCGAGAATTGGTCACCCGAGCGTCTGCGCGTGATGATTCTCGATCAGGTCCTGAATGAGCTCGGAGGCCTGTTCGACGGCACCAACCGCGGCGCCGTGACGATGAACGACCTCAATTCGATCATCAGCAAATCGGCGCTTAACGTCTATTCGCGGCTGTTCGAGACCTCGGAGTTGTTGGCGGCAAATCGCAGTTCCACCTTGTTCCTGCAGCGTCTCTATCAGACCCACGGGGATCTCGTGAACGGCGATGTCCGTGAGAGCGCGGAGCAATTGTTGACGGAGGCCTCCGCTGCCGGCGTAGCACCGCTAGATCCTTCGCTGCGGCGCGACCCAAACGCCTTCGCCCTGCGATATCGGGCGGAGCGCATCATTTACGATTGCTTGACTGACAATGTCGAGTCGATGACCTCGACCGAGTCCGGCCTGGCGCCGTCAGCAGAGATGAACAAGCATGTGCTCGACGTCACCAACCAGCAATGCGCCAAGTGGGCCTCTGCGCAATTGATCGACGCCGACGGCAAGGTCAAGCCGCAGGAGCCGATGCCGCTGCGCGTCATTTGGAGCGCCAAGGGTCCGAATGACGACGACCCCTCGATGTACGGACGCGCGACGGACCTCTAGGCCGATCCCTCTTCCCGTCGTCGCCTCCTGGAGCTCCGTAATCCAGCGCGCGACCGGCCTTGGCGTTTCTGTCGCAAGAAGTTCACTTTTGGTCCGGACAGCGGCAGGATAGCGGGTGATTTTCGGAGGCCATTTCGCTCCCGGCAATCGGTGAGCCAGCGCTCGGGACCGCCGATGAACATCGGGAAAAATGCCTCGCCGTCCCCATTCGCGAGATCCGTTGGAGCGGCAGCGGCAAGCCTGGTCGCCGCGCTGTTCGTCTGCGCGTTCACATACTTTCTCAGGGCGCTGGATTTCGCACCGCTTCGTACGCTCGTCACCACGGAGGACCATCTCTACGACGCGATCCATTCGCCC
>Ga0302228_10002700_pt1 | contig 11913 bp, 10 predicted proteins | sample II_Palsa_N1_2_FD_193519 | JGI IMG/M metagenome (GOLD analysis project Ga0302228, IMG submission 193519) | Peat permafrost microbial communities from Stordalen Mire near Abisko, Sweden - II_Palsa_N1_2 | ecosystem: Environmental > Terrestrial > Soil > Palsa > Peat permafrost | place: Sweden...
GCTTGGCGGATGGATGTAATTGTTTGTGGCCTATTGTTTCGCAAGCTGCCGTTCCGCGATTTAGATCGATGTTCCACTGTTGGATCTCGCCTCTTGAGGATCCAAGTACTGTCCCACCGTGACGTACGATGTTGAAGCTCAATATGGGTGGAGCCCATTCCACGTTTTCAACGCGACCATTGAGCTTGTAGGTAGCCATACCCCCGTCCTTGCTACCTTTCAGGTCATCCCAACAACCTGATAAGAGCGAATCGACTTCACCACGTTGATCGTCCGACAACTTGCCTGGGCTGATGGCGTCAAGGTAGTTGCGAATTTGCGTGAAGGTCATGGTTTGATCCTATCTGGTCATGTGGGTATCTACGTCATCGTAATTCGCCTTGGGGTGGAGTTGCATGTGTCTTGCGCCGCAGCCGGGCTTGGACGGGCATTTGGTCGATCTACGCGTTGCTTCGCTTTCCAGTGTTGGTCCATCGATCACCCGACATCGCGGGGGTATCGCCATGCCGGAGTTCGATCTTGCGTCCTTGCGTGCTAACTGGCTTGCCTGTGCGAGAAGTTGGCGTCGGATAGCCGATTCCTATTGGCGGCGCGTGGCAAAGGCCATAGAAGTAGGGGCGTGCCTTGGCAAAAGAGTGCGACGAAGGGGCTAAGTCGCATTAGTCGCATGGTTTTTGGGGGGGTATTTTAAAAATCACCGCTCGTTGCGAGCGTGCAAAAGCATTTGACTTGGCATCGGCGCATTGCATTGGCGGCAACCAAGTGTGTTGATGTCCATGCCGCACTCAATTCGCGAGCCACCTAGGTTCTATGCTTGACTCGTCACGACGGCGCTACGAGCCGAGTTCGCGCACAGAAAGAAACTGGCCAGCCCGTAGGCTGGCCGGAAATAGATTACTTGCTGAACCGGAAGGGTGTGCCGGGGTGCGGAACATGCACGATCCGTCGCCCCCGCCCACGACCAGGTAAGACTTGAACCCTGGACATGATTTTCAATAGTTCCAAGGCGGCATCTAGGTTGGTCACCTCACGGAGATCGTCCTTTGCGTTGCGCTCGATAAACGACTTGGGTAAGCCCGTGCGGCCTTCCCTCCACATCCGGTGGAGGTACTTGTCGAGAGCGTACGCCTGAAGCACCACATCGGGCACTGCATTGAAGAGTGAGTATCGATCCTGAAACTCGGCGAGATGGAACCGTATGACCTCAATGGCTCCCTGAATCGTCCCCTGCGATATCTTTTTCTCCCCGATCAGCACGGTCCACACGGTTGCCAGCCGCCCAGCATGCTCAGCAGCACGAGATGCGAAGTCGCTGATGTCAACGAGATGGCCAACCCTATCATCGCAGTTCATGCCGCTGTTCATCTCCTCAGCAAAGACCGTGAAGCATAGGGTCGCCTCGTCGTCCATTTCGATCACGTCGAGTTCGGTAACGCCCTCACGCTTGCGGCGTTCAATCTCCGCAATCAACTCGGCTATGCGAACGAGGCAGGCATCCAGTGCTTCTGATGATGCATGGACATCGCTCAGATATTTCGGGTCCACGATCTTGGGGGCCGTTCCGAACAGATGTCGGCCCCAGTAGCCGATTGACCGCATCTTTGGGCCATAGCTAAGGTCAAAACGGTTGATGATCTCGTTTTGAACCATGAGCAGTTCGGTAATGCGAGCATCGTAGGCAATGACACTTTCACCGTTTGCACGATCAAGTGTAATTATGCTGCCATCAAACCCACGATTGAGATGACCGACCAAGCGAGGCAGATATTCAAAAACGATATCTGCCTCATCGCTCACTAGCCCCACTGCGCGACGAATACCATTCAGTTGGTCAATGAAGCGACGATTGGTGACATCGCTGAATAGAAGCCGCGGGTCGATTGGCTCAGGGGGTTCGTTCTTGTCATGTTCAAACAGCGCTGCTTGGATATGTTGCCAAGGTTGCCCATCCATGCGCAGCTTTTTGATTAAGGTGCGCATGGCCTTGCGGTCATCTTTCCAATCACCACGCGCAAGTTCAAATTGCTTCACGGCCTGCAGATGCAACTGGACTGACGCCCTATCACGGGCCTGGACGACAGAGATGAACTTATTCAGGGCCGTACTCTTGCCTGACGCGGGAGGTGCGATTATCAAACTGTAAATGGACGCAGGTCGTGTATCGCCATCCTCGCCAGGCATTTTGAAGCAAGCGAGGCTCTGCGTTAAAAGGCTTGCTACGCCACTACCCGTCATGCCCGTAATGATCGTGCTGATCCGCCTGCTCTTCGAGACATAGAGCGCTGCCCCGCGAAGAACGCTGGGCAGCGCTGCAATTGGGAACAAGCGAGCAACAGGCGTCAGGTCGGGTTGATAGCGCGACAGACTGAGGCCGGCATTAAATCCGAGGGTCATTGGACACCCCCATCGACGACCTTGTCATCGGATTCGCTAAAAGAGTGAGCATCTGGCACGTGGCCATCACGCTCGGAGTTCAGAGGAGCGCCGCATGTGTCGCAGTAGACGGTTTCGCCATTGACATTGCGGCGCTTGATCTCATCATTCCAGAGCTTTCTGAAACTCGCATGATGAAGCCTGAGGCCCTTCGTGGTCATGAGTTCAATCAGCTGTTTCGAAGGTACGCCGCGACCAAGAGCCGCTTTGAATGCGGGAAACAGCTCGGCGAAGGTCATCCTGATCTTCGCCTCAGCATTGGGCCGCTCAGCATTCAGCGCATCGACGAGATCATCGATGGAGAAGTGGGCATCCATGTCACCTGACTCGTGCAGAGCGGAGTTGTTACTCATGACCATTCTCCGCACTCTGGCCGTTCGACTGGCTAGTGACCATCATCGATGCATCAATTGCGTGATTCTTGCGAGCGGTCACGGCATTGATGTACTCGGTGATTTGACGTTCGTGGAAGACGTTGCGCTTGCCACGCTTGTGCGGCACGGGTACGGGGACGCCGAGGATGGGAATGCCGCGCTTTGTCGCTTCGGCTTGTGCTTTGAGAATTGCGTAGTAGCCGGAACGCGACCAGTCCATACGTTCGCAACCTTCACGAAAGGATACGAGACGATCAGGTGGAGCTGGACTGAAAGTGAAAGCTGCGTCCCGCAGGACGCTTTCGAACGCGCGGCGGATGGTCGTCAAATCGCTCGGGCCATTGTTGCTAACAGCATTGCGCATCATTTCTGTCTCCAGATGAGCAAAATTAGGGCCATAGCGGCGACGCCTGGCTGCTGATGAGCACAACGAGACCCCGTGCGTTCACGAGGAGAAGCAAAGAGGACCTGATGCCAGGCAGGCGCGCAGCTAAATTGGTGTGGGCAACGCCAATCCCACAGCCAGCGCTCAAAAGGACACGCTGGGCTTAGCCGGTTTAGACCATCCTCGGGGAGGACGGAGGTGATCGATTGCAGGGCTTAATTCCCCGGTGCAATCCGCACTCACAATGCGTTGGTGAGTGAACCGATACGCGGTCTAGATCGTCGCGACACTGTTGTCAGACTTGTACTTCAATTCGCGGTGAAGCACAAGCAAACTTCGCGTGCGAATCGGGTCGCCGTATAGATGCCTGAGGTACTACTGTTATCTCAATTCGATGCCGGAAGAGGGACTAGAATTGGTGACCTTCTGAGCGTGATGGCGCGGGAGATGCTCCATATTGCCCAAGCGCTTCGTTTTGGGTATGAATTTGGGTATGAATTGTTTTCTTCGTTCCACTTGGGCGTTTTTAATCAATTAGTTATCGTTTGCTTCGGGTCTCCTCTTGGCACCAATGAAGTTTTCAGTGAATTTCACTGGGATCATGAAGGAACAAAAAAACCGCCGATCGGCGGTTTTTTTGTTCCTTCATAAAGCAGCGGCTTTGCTGCTTGCAGGTTCCGGTGGTTGGCGTCCAAGAGGGGACCCGAACGAATATGACGCAGGGTGGCTTCGCCGTGATTCCCGCACACGGCTTGTAGGCGCCGGCTGACATATCGACTGTATTCACCATGGCACATTGCGACCCTATGGTGACGATACCGGCAGGCACTTGCCTGACGTATCACGGTTGATTTCCTCATCGCGTGGGGTGGACGCCTTGGTAATCATTTCACTCAAACCTTCCGTTGCCGGTGGCTGGAAGGTCTGTCGCTCCCATATCGCACTGTTCGGTGATCTGCAACTGGGAGCTGCCATCAAACTGGCCAGGGAACTGGCTCGTGACGAACATCAACGCTCGAACCGACCGGTCAGTGTGGAAATGCCTGGCCCGACCTCGACGATTGTGCTGGCCCGTTATGTGGGTGTCGCCGACATACTTGCGGCCTAGGCCCAGGCCCGGCGCGAGACGGAAAAGCTCCGGGCATCGCAGTACCATGATGGAAGAGATCGCCTGACGGCGGAATTGCTGCGTGTCGGTCAGTTTGCTGTGGTGCGGACTGATTTCATGTGGCCCAATCAAGGAGGGTGTGATGTGATCAATGTTGTCCTGGTGGATGATCACGAGCTGGTACGTACAGGTTTCCGGATGATCCTGCAGCAGCAGGCGGACATCTGCGTCAGTGGTGAGGCAGGGAGTGCCGAGGAAGGCCTGCGGCTGATTCGAACGTTGGCACCGGATATTGCCCTGGTCGATGTGCACATGCCGGGTATGAGCGGGATCGAACTCACGGAGCGCGTTTGTCGCTCGAAGATGTCCACCCAGATTGTTATCGTGACGGTGGTGGATGACGCGCGTTTTCCCAAACGCCTGCTTGACGCCGGCGCGCTCGGCTACCTGACTAAGGGTTGCAGTGCCGAGGAGTTGGTGTCTGCCGTGCGTCAGGTGGCCAGTGGCCGACGTTATCTCGCACCCGCCGTGGCGCAGCAGTTGGCACTGGCCACACTGGATGGCAGCACCTCACCGTTCGACGTGCTGTCCAGCCGTGAGCTGGAAGTGGCGATGATGCTGGTGCGTGGCAAGCCGCTGACCATCATCGGCGAACAGCTCAACCTGAGCCCGAAAACGGTGTCGACCTACAAGCAGCGATTGATGGAAAAGCTGCATGTGGATCATGTGCTAAGTCTGGCGCACCTGATGACCGTACACGGCCTGATTGATGCGCCGAACCATCAGGTCGGCAGCTGAGTACTGAACGACAACCAAAAATGCGCTTCGATATTGAGTGACAAAAAAACCGGACTGCATGTCCGGTTTTTTTGTCACTGAAGCAGGGCGCTGACGATTCAGTCGTGCAGGTCGCTCTTGTGCTCCTCATCCCGCGGCGTAATCGACGCTGCCGGGTGGATGGGGTGAGCCAGCAAGTCACCCTGCTTGGGCAGCGGTGCTGATGGAGTAGGCACGACGACCACAGCTGGAGCCGCGTTGGTCGGTTGACTGATTGGCGCTGCCGGGTCCGACGAAATTGCCGGTCGAGCCTGTGGCGCCGGCGCAAGATCAGGCGCCGGCGGATCGGCTACGATCGCAGGCCGTGGTGCCGGTACAACAGCCTCGGTCACGGGTGCAGCTACGATTTCACGGACCTTGTCGGCGGCGCTGTCGGTGTTGGCTACAGTGACCTGCTGCGGTGGGCGGCTGATCGGTTGCGCGGGCATCGGTGCCGCTGCCGGTAGCGTACCCTTGACTGCTTCACTTGCCTCGGAATTGTTGACTGCCGGTTTCGACTGGTCAGGAATAGGCGGCAGGGTGGGCAGGTTGAAGGTTGCTACAGGCGGTGCTACAGCGCTTGGTGTGAGTTCTGGCTTGGACGGCTGACTATCATCCATCGCAGGATCGGCCACACGGGTCACAGCCTTCTCGACCGGTACCACAAACGCAGGCATCGGAGCAGACGGTTTGGCCGTTTCCTGTGCGACTTCAGGCGCCGCGTTGCTAACCGGAGCGTTGTTCATGAGATCTGCTCCGATCGCGGCGACGGCGACCACGGGACTGACTGTCACCGGAGCGCTCCGTGAAGGCTGTTCGCTGCGGCTGGCCTCGGTAGCGCTGACGGCTTCGTCACGATCTTCGTCGTCGAGCGCCTGCACTTGCCCTGCATCGAGATTTGTACCGTTCGCAGCTACTTCGTCGTGGCGGCGCCGACGCCGGCCACCGCGACGGCCACGACGTCGACGCGACTGGCTGCCGTCCGCATCAAGTGTGTCGTCGGAAGATTCCGGCGCGGTGGATTCACCCAGTGGCACGATCAGCAGCTCGGCTTCCGTGGCAGCATCGCTCGGTGACACGGCGGCGGGGCGATCGTTTGTGCTGGGACGTGACGGGCGCTCGGCCTTGGGTCCCTGTTGCTGGGGGTTGGGCTTGCGTTCGGTTCGTGCCGGGTTGTTCCCGGTTGTTACGGCGGCCTTGGGCTGGCGTTCTGCCTTGGCGTTCGGAGCCTGTGCCTGCTGTGGCTGCTGTGGCTGGCGCGGCGGCTGCTCGTTATTGCGCTGGCGTGGATTCCTGGGCTGTTGCGCGTTCGATTTCGCCCCGTTCTGCTGCTGCGCCTGTTCGCGGCGCGGCTGCCGCTGTGCGGACGTGTTCTGAGCATTGTTGCGGCCCGCGCGCTCGTCACGACGATCACGTGTGCTGTCATTGCCATCCGTGCGCTTGGGAGCAGGCGTTGCCGCTGCCGGTTCGGCACTGCGGAACCAGCCAAGCAGTCGCGAGATGACACCACCTGACGGAGCCGGGCGAGACGCCGTCGGCGTGGTCACCGGCTGGCGACGCGCAATCGGTTGTGCGCTGGCGGCTGGAGCCTCGATTTCCTCACGCAGCGGCGCCGGGCTGGACGGCACGATGCCGCTGACCGCTGGCTGTTCGCTGCTGCCCAGAGCCTGGCCCATCTTGGGCAGCTCGGCCGTTTCCACGGTGGTCAGCCGTTCATAGCTGGGCTTGCTGTGCTCGCCCATGTCGGCTTCGCGGATACGCTGGATTTCGATATGCGGCGTTTCCAGCTTTTCGTCAGCGACGATCATCACGTGCACCTTGTGGCGCAGTTCGATCTCCACCACGCTGGCGCGCTTTTCGTTGAGCAGGAAGTTGACGACGCTCGACGGCGCCTGCACCAGCACCTGGCCGGTGTTGTCCTTCATCGCGTGCTCTTCGATCAGGCGCAGGGTCGACAGCGACAGCGATTCCACACCGCGGATGTGGCCGTGGCCCTCGCAGCGCGGGCAGACGATCTGGGTCGCTTCGCCGAGGCTCGGACGCAGGCGCTGACGCGACATCTCGAGCAGGCCGAAGCGCGAGATGCGGCCGATCTGCACGCGGGCACGATCGAGCTTCAGCGCTTCCTTCAGGCGATCTTCCACTTCGCGCTGATGCTTCGGGCTGTCCATGTCGATGAAATCGATCACGATCAGGCCGCCGGCGTCACGGATGCGCGCCTGGCGCGCGATTTCCACCGCGGCCTCACAATTGGTGTTGAACGCGGTCTCCTCGATGTCGCTGCCCTTGGTGGCCTTGGAGGAGTTGATGTCGATCGCGGTCAGCGCTTCGGTCTGGTCGATCACGATCGAGCCACCGGAGGGCAGGCGCACCTGGCGGTCGAACGCGCTCTCGATCTGCGTCTCGATCTGGTAGCGCGTGAACAGTGGGGTGTCGTCCTTGTACAGTTTGAGCTTGCGCAGTGCGTTCGGCATCACCTGCTGCATGAAGTCACGGGCGTCGTTGTACAGCGACTCCTCGTCGATCAGGATCTCGCCGATGTCACTGCGCAGGTAGTCGCGCAAGGCGCGGATGAACAGCTTCGATTCCTGATAGATCAGGAACGGCGCCTTCTGCTTGTTGGCTGCCTCGGAGATCGATTTCCACAGCTGCAGCAGGTAATCGAGATCCCACTGCAGTTCTTCGGCGTCGCGGCCAAGGCCGGCGGTGCGCACGATCAGGCCGACATCGTCGGGCACGGTGACATGGTCGAGTGCTTCTTTCAGCGCCTGCCGATCTTCACCCTCGATCCGCCGCGAGACACCGCCGGCTTTCGGGTTGTTCGGCATCAGCACCATGTAACGGCCGGCCAGGCTGATGAAGGTGGTCAGGGCAGCACCCTTGTTGCCGCGCTCCTCCTTCTCAACCTGAACGACGACTTCCTGGCCTTCCTTGAGCAGCTCGCGGATGGTGGCCTTGTGGTGATCCAGACCCGGCGCGAAGTAGTCGCGGGAGATCTCCTTCAGCGGCAGGAAGCCATGGCGTTCGGCGCCGTATTCAACGAAACAAGCTTCAAGTGAAGCTTCAACTCGGGTGATTCGGCCCTTGTAAATATTGGACTTTTTCTGTTCCCGGGAAGGGATTTCGATGTCCAGGTCGTACAGGTTTTGGCCATCGACAATGGCCACGCGCAACTCTTCACGCTGAGTCGCGTTGATCAACATACGCTTCATGGTGGTAATCCTCGGCTTGCCGCGCGTCGCGTGCCACGGTGGCGCCGAAATGGCGGCCTGCCGGGGATCGCGCCGCTGCGGTAAAAGCGGCAAAAAAACGGCACCGTTACCGGTGTCGGGATGATTCGATCAGCTGCGTCTGCCGCCCCGATACCTCAATGGCATCGGACAAACGGCAGCCCGAACCGTTACGATGAAAGGGAGCCGCGACCGGCCGCCAAGGCAACCGGCGCAATCCTCGCCGACGTTACGGGCGGGCACTCGACCCGATCCAGACATCGATGGGCAGAATGTAGCGCCCACCGAGTATCCTATTTCAGCAGGTTTTTTTCAATGCAGACGGTAACTTCCCCCGACGCACCTCACGGTGTACGTCAAGTCGAGATCGGCCCCGAGCGGGACGGCCAGCGCATCGACAACGCTCTGGTCACCATGCTCAAAGGGGTGCCGAAGAGCATGATTTACCGGCTGTTGCGCACCGGTCAGGTGCGGGTCAACGGCAAGCGGGCGAAGCCGGATACGCGTCTCACAGCTGGTGATATGCTGCGTATTCCGCCGGTACGGGTGGCTGAACGGCCCGAGGGCAACGCACCGGCCACCGGTTTGGTGGCCTCGGTGGCCGACGCCACCATTTTCGAAGACAAGCACTTCCTGGTCATCGACAAGCCCGCCGGCGTGGCCAGCCATGGCGGCAGCGGGGTCAGTCACGGTGCGATCGAGCTGCTGCGCGCGGCCCGGCCGCAGGAACACCTGGAACTGGTGCATCGACTCGATCGCGATACCAGCGGCGTGCTGGTGTTTGCCAAGACGCGGGCCGGGCTGACCGGGCTGCAAGCGGCGATCCGTGCCGGCGAGGTCACCAAACAATATCTGTGCCTGATGCTCGGTCATCCCTCCAAGGCCAAGTTCGACGTCAATGCGCCGCTGCTGAAATCCGTATTGCAAGGTGGTGAGCGCATGGTGCGGGTGGCCGACAACGGCAAGCCGTCGCTGACGTTTTTCCGCGAAATGGAGCAGTACCCCGGCGCCCGCCTGATGCAGGCTACCTTGGGCACCGGGCGTACCCACCAGATCCGCGTGCATGCCGCGCATATCGGTCACCCACTGGCTGGTGATCCGAAGTACGGCGACAAGGAGATGAACAAGCGTTTCCGCGAGATGGGCCTGAACCGGATGTTCCTGCACGCCGCGCACATGAGTTTTGAGTTGGACGGGCGCTCCTACAGTTTCTCGACGCCCTTGCCGGATGATCTGAAAGACTTTCTCGATGTGCTCGCCGTCAAGGGCAAGCGGCTGGTCTACTCGCGGGACAAGTCGCGCACGGATTTCTGATCAACGCGCCAGGAGGGCCTCGACCCGCGCGGCGCAGATGAAATCGTTCAGCGACAGGCCGCCCACATCATGGGTCGACCACAGCAGCTGGCAATGACCGTAACCGGCTTCGATATCCGGGTGATGATCCTCGTGGTTGGCCATGAAGCCGACTGCATTGATGAAACCCAGGGTGTGGTGAAAGTCAGCGAATCTGAAATCCTTGACGATCGCGTGGCCGTTTGCATGTAGCTGCCAGCCCGGCACCAACAGCAGCAAGCCTGCTGTCTGCGCGGGGTCGAGCGCATGTTCCTTGCCTTTGCGTGGTTGGCAGTGTTGCGTGGCCAGGTCGTTGGTGGTCATGCGGATCTCCGTGCAGGCTGAAAGTGAGGGATGCGAAGCGTCGAAGTTGCGCGTGCAAAAGTCAAAGCGCGCATCAAACTTGAAACAGGACTAAAATGGTGCTGTTTCGCCGGCGAGCTTTGCCGGCACTCGTTTGGTGACCCGGAGCAGGCATGATCGACATTTCCGAACGCGCGCAGCAGCACTTTCTGCGGCTTCTTTCACAACAGGGTAGTGAAGACCTGAGCATCCGTCTGCGGGTGACTTCCCCCGGTACGGCGGCGGCCAACTGCGAGCTGGAGTTCTGCGAGCCGGCCGATCTGGCCGGCGGCGAGTGGACGATTGAATGCGCCGGTTTTCTGTTCCACATCGATGGCGAGAGTGCCAGCTGGCTGGACAATGCCACCATCGATTACGAACCCAACGCCACCGGCGGTCAACTCAATATCCGCGCGCCCAGGATCAAGGGCGATGTGCCGGGTGTGGAAGCCGGCCTGATCGAGCGCGTGCGCTATGTGCTGGAATCGGAGATCAATCCGCGCCTGGCTTCGCATGGGGGCAGGGTCACGCTGCTGGAGATCGATGCCAGCGGCTCGGTCTTGCTGCAGTTCGGTGGTGGCTGCCACGGTTGCGGCATGGTCGACGTGACGCTGAAGCAGGGCGTGGAAAAGACCTTGCGCGAGCGGGTGCCGGAAATCACCGCGGTGCGTGATGCGACCGATCATGCCTCCGGCGAGAAACCCTATTACAACAAGGCCGAAGGCAAGTCCGCGATCGCCTGAGTCGGTGTCACGGATCAACCAAAAACAAAGGCCCGCCAAGTGCGGGCCTTTGTTTTTTAGTGGCGAGACAAATGAACTTACTTGTCGCCGCTGATGTGACCTTGCAGGGTATCGAGCTTGGTCGGCAGACCGGAGAAATATGCGGCAATATCCTCGATGTCCTGGTCGGACAGAGTGGCGTCCATACCTTTCATGATCGGGTTGTTGCGCTGACCGTCCTTGTACTCATGCAACGCCTGCTGCAGGTAGGCGTTGTACTGGCCAGCCAGGCGCGGGTACTGCGGATCGACCGCATTGCCGTCGACACCATGGCAGGCGAAGCAGGTGGCAGCCTTCTGCTTGCCATTCTCGGCATTGCCAGTGGCCAGCAGTTGGGTGGAGGCGAACGCCAGCACGGCGCCGAATGAAAGCAGGGTAAGCGCATGTTTCATGCGGAAAGTCCTTGGCAACTACTTGGCGAGGCTGGAAAGGTAGGCGGCGATGTTCTGAATGTCCGTGTCGGACAGACTCTGCGCCTGCGCACCCATGGTCGGATGTGTGCGATCGCCACTCTGGTAGCCATGCAGCGCGTTGATGATGTACTGCTCGTTCTGGCCGGCAATCTTCGGCACCGGATACTGCGGGTAGGCATTGGTGTAACCAGGTACGCCATGGCAGCCGGCACACGTATAGATCAATTTGCGTCCGGCAGCCTTGTCACCTTCGGCGTGAACGCTGGCAGTGGCGAAGAGGGCTGTGGCCACGGCCAAGCCAAGCAATTGCAGTCGAGTCATCGAGATCATTCCCACGAGTGCGGCGGGTACAGGGAGATATAAGTCACCAAGTATAGACGTTGCATTCACGCGTGAACAACATTCGGTTTTTGTGCGGTCAATGTTTGCGCAGTACACACTGACCACCCTTGCGTGCGTGTTCCTTCGCCCACGGTGATGGCCGCGCTATCGTGCTATAGCGAATGTCATTGATGCCGTGGCCATAAGCCCCATATACTCGTCGGGTCACATCGTTTTCCCCGGGGGTGTCCTGGCTTCGACGGGGGTAGTGAGATGACTTGGTGCATGCCGAGGGGGCAGCTTTCCTCGTAAATCCAGCAGCAAACTTCTAGTTGCCAACGACGACAACTACGCTCTCGCCGCTTAAGGCGTAAGCC
>Ga0302228_10002701_pt1 | contig 11913 bp, 3 predicted proteins | sample II_Palsa_N1_2_FD_193519 | JGI IMG/M metagenome (GOLD analysis project Ga0302228, IMG submission 193519) | Peat permafrost microbial communities from Stordalen Mire near Abisko, Sweden - II_Palsa_N1_2 | ecosystem: Environmental > Terrestrial > Soil > Palsa > Peat permafrost | place: Sweden...
TGGACGGACTGGAGGAAGATGGCCGAGACGGCCCAGCCGATGAAGAACGACTCGATCCAGTTGGACGCCTCGGTGTCGTTAAACTGGATACCGTAAAAGATGGCCATGATCGACGATACGAGCGAGCCGGCGAGGAGGAGCGCGTACAGGATGTACTCGACCGACTTGGGCACGAGCACATCGGCCCAGTGTGGTGGCTCGAAGAAGTCGTCGAGGGACTCGGAGGTCGACTGGTGCTCGGGCTTCTCGGTCATCTCCACCATGTTCTTGTCCATGTTGTTGTAGCCGCTGCGGACCTGGTGGGCGTGTTTGACGCGGCGCATGAAAAAGCCGAGGAAGGAGAACGGAACAAAGACGATGACTGACGAGACCATGCCAGCAAAGACCTTTTGCTCCACCTCGGACATCGTGATCAGGCTTGACGAGGCCGTGTCCTGGAAGAACGTGGCCGAGACGACGAGGGTCATGAAGATGCTGGCAATCGTCGTGGAGATGCGCGCAAGGCGGGTGCCGGGCGTGGTCGGCTGGAAGAACAGGAAAAAGTAGGCGTGGTTGTACTTGAGGCCCATGCGCGTGCCCACGTAGAAGCGCTGCATAAAGGTCAGGCACGGCGATCCCTTGGGGTAGAGGTTCAAACCGTACGCGTCCTTCCACGCGCCCAGGTGCATCGTCGACAGGACGAAATTCGGCGCGCGACGGCCCCAGAGCTCGAGCACGCGCTCACCAAAGCCAACCAGGTCCTTCTCCGAGGGCGCCTCGGCCGTGCGCACCGACTCCTGGTCCTTGAAAATGGCAAAGGCCGCCAGGAGGATGTACATGACAAACAGGCCCACGACGGCCACGACCGACGCAATCAGGCCCACCGAGTCGGCGTTGATGCTCGTCGGGATCTCCAGCTGGTTGATGTCAAACTGGAAGTTGCCAATCGAGAAGGTCGTCGCGTGGTTGCACAGGCACACGAGCGTCGTCGCCGTCGTGGACGCGTTGGACTTGGTGCAGCCGGCCGCGTCCCAGGCTCCCGTGGTCTCGTTGAAGAAGACGCACTGGACCGAGTCGTTGGTGGCGTTGGGCACGTCGTCAAAGGTGAGCGTGATCGAGCCGTCGGGGCTCAGGTCGAGCACGAGGAGCGGCTGGTTGGTCGAGGCGTCGTAAAAGTTGAGCGTGAACGCGCTCGTGGACGACACCGTCAGGTTGGCACCGGTGGTGTTCACGTACGCGTACGGGTTGGTGCCGCTCTGGATGGCGTGGATCTCGGTGCAGTCGGCGGCCGTCGAGGGCGCAAAGGCCGAGCCAAAGGACGCGTCGCTCACGGTCGAGTTACCGAGACTGCTGGACTTTTGGCCAGTCACCTGGAGCGAGCCGGCTGAGACCAACTGGGCGTTCTGGTCGCAGAGGTCCGCCGTCAACAGTGAGGTTACGACCGCGGCGATGTTTTGCTGGAGGGTCGCGGTCGAGTTGGCCGAGGACAGAAGGCCGTCGATCGTCGCGATGATCGTGAGGAACTGCTGCGCGGCCGAGCCGGCGAGGCTGGCGAGCTCGGTCGTGAGCTGGAGGATCAGGTCGAGCGAGTCGGACGAGAGCTCCGCGGTGTTGGACGCGACCGAGTTGAGCGCCTGGACGAGCACGGCCACGTTGGCGCTCGAGAGCGTCTGCAGCGAGGCTGCCGCCTGGATGGCCACAGTGAGGTTGAAGCGCACCTGGGCGGCCACGGTCGGATCGTTTGAGCCCTGAGTGGCAAGGAGCTGCGCGACAGCGTTGACGATCTGGAGGATGGCGCTGGGGTCCTGCGACTGCGCGGCCTGGGCGAGCTGCTGGGCGGCGACCTGCTGGAGCTGCGCGACCGACGTGATGTTGCTCGTGACGTTGACGGCGATGGCCGCGGTCTGCACCGAGTCGCCGGTGTCGTCGCTGACGATGGCCCACAGCTGCATCTGGCCATGCGGGAGCGACGACGTGAAGAGCGTGTCCTGGCTGCTCGGCTGGGCCAGCAGGTACGTCGACGCGGCGACATAGTTGTACAGCAGCGCGCCGCCCTCCGGATCGATCCAGTTGCCGACGAGTAGAGTGAAGACGTCCTGGAACTGCACGCCCTGCAGCGGCGTGACGGCAAACGAGCCCGAGGCGGGCGGCAGATTAATGTTGACGGCCACCTCGCCAAAGCCGCTGCCGGGTGGGTTCTGCGTCGTCACCGTGAGGCGGAAGGTATACTGAGAGCCGGCCACGAGGGCGCCTGGAAACAGAACGAGGTTGTACGAGTTGAGCTGGCTCGCGACGACCGAGGCAGTGTTGGTCAGATCGGGGCAGGTTCCGTTGACGGCGGCCGTGCAGTTCCACTGGTAGGTGGTCTGGGACGCCGTGTAGCCCGCCGCGAGCTGGTACGTGCCGGCGAGACGCGTGTAGCCCTGCGACGCGACGACGCCCGATGGGCTCACGCCCTGGACAGTCACGGTCACCGTGGCAGCGACCGAGCCCTGGACGACGACCTGGACAGAGGCGACGGCCGAGGTTCCGTAGGCGGTCGAGGTCACCTGCACGGAGAAGGTGTAGGTGGAGCCGGTCGAGAGCGTGTTGGCCGCGACGGTCTGGACGCAGCCGCTGGAGAAGGAGACGTTGGCGTTGGGCGAGGACCAGGCGCACGACACGCCCGAGGAGCCGGCGTTGGGGTCAAGCGAGGCCGAGGCGTTGAGGACGAGCGGCAAGTCGTAAGCGGCGGCAAAGGAGGCGACGTTGGGCGCGAGGATGACGACGGGAGGGAGGACGCCGATGGTGAGGGAAGTCGTGGCGTTGAGCGTGTCGATGAGGGTCGACGTCGACGCCGTGATCATGGTCACAAAGGTGTACGTGCCTGGAGGGATCTGCGTCTTGGCAAAGGTGAGCGAGGTGCCCGTGGTGGGGAGGCTGCTCAGCGGCGCCGTGGTCTCCCAGACGACTTGGATCGGGGACGCGAGGACAAACGTGGGCTTGATTGTGGTCGCGACCGAGATCACGTACGACGAGCCCGTGTCGGAGACGACGAGCGAGGCGGCAAAGGCGCTCGAGGGGACGGGGGCGATGGGCAGGCACGCGGTGCTGATGGGCCCGTAGACGCCCGAGAAGGCGCAGTACCGAGAGGGCTGGCCGGCAAAGCCCGACAGGCACACACCCTGGACGGTCGAGCCCAGGGCCGCGAGCGGCCACGTTGCGTTGCCCTCGGTCACGTCGGCACAGGCGACGGGCGTGGGCGTGGACGAGGTCGTGGCCGACGCCGTGAGCGAGTTGGTGGCGCTCTGGGTGTAGCTCTCAGTCGCGGACAGTGTATTGGTGGCGCTCTGGGTGTAGCTGTCAGTCGCAGACAGTGTATTGGTGGCGGTCTGGGTGTAGCTCGCCGTGGCCGAGGGCGTGTTGGTGAAGCTCTGGGTGTAGCTCGCCGTGGCCGAGGGCGTGTTGGTGAAGCTCTGGGTGTAGCTCTCAGTCGCGGACAGTGTATTGGTGGCGCTCTGGGTGTAGCTGTCAGTCGCAGACAGTGTATTGGTGGCGCTCTGCGTAAAGCTGGCGGTGTACGAGGCAGTGGCCGAGGCCGACGCCGAGGGGGTGAACGTGAAGCTCTCCGTGAAGCTGGCCGTGGCTGAGTGCGTGGCTGAGGCCGAGTACGACAGGGTCGCGGTGCTCGAGCGCGTGTAGCTGGCCGTGGGCGAGGGTGTGGGCGAGTGAGCACACAGGCTCGACGTGGTGTCGAGGTAGAAGCCGCTGGCACAGGCGGTGCAGTTGTTGGCGGTGATGCACGACGTGCAGCCCGAGGCGCACACGAGGCAGCTGCCGGCCGACGAGTAGTAGCCCGAGGTGCACGTGTTGCAGTAGGTTCCCGTGTAGCCGGTGGCGCACGAGGTGCACGTCGCGCCGGTGAAGCCCTGGACGCACGCCACGAAGGCCGACGTGTTGCTCGGGAGGGTGTAGACAAAGCCGGCGCCCTGCTGAGGGTTGTTGCCGACGTTCCAGCTGGCGATGCCTCCGGCGACCCATGTGCCGCTGACCGAGACGGCCGAGAACGAGTCGTAGCCCTCGGGCGAGGCGATGGTCGAGCCCTGCGTGCAGTTGACGGTCGTTCCGCCGCTAACGGTGCATTGGAACGTGACGACGTAGTTGGACGCCGTGCACGCGATGACGCCTCCAGCCGAGACCGCGATGGTGCTGCCGATAGAGTCGTAGGCGGACGAGAGGATGGTCGCGAGGGTGCAGGTGGTCAGGGTCGGGCACAGATACACAAAGAGGACGCCAACAAGGTTGTTGTTAACATCGGTGCACTCTGGGCACCCAACGACGATGAGCCCGCTGCTGGTGACGCCGACAGAGTTGCCAAAGTCCTGGTTCGACGTGGCGTTGATCGAGGTGAGCTTGGTCTGGAATGAGCACGAGCTGGCCGTGGGGCACGAGTACAGGTACACGGCACCCTGGCTCGGGCTGGCGTAGGGCGCGCCAATGACGACGGTGGAGCCCAGGGCGGCCACGGCCTGGCCAAAGCCGTCCCCCGAGGTTGCATCCGGGGCGGTGACGTTGTAAGGCCCCGCGCACGACGTGGCGGTGGTACAGTTGTAGAAGAAGACGGCGCCATAGTTGCTGTTGGCCTGCACGGAAGCGATGATGATGAGGTTGCCGCTCAGGGCGACAGCGTTGCCAAAGTTGCCCAGGACAAACAGGCCAGCGTCGATTTGAAACTCGGTGCCAAAGGTGCACGATGCCGACGAGTTGCACGAGAAGAGGTAAGCTGTGCCGGCGTTTGCGTAGTTGATCTCAAAGTCGGGCGAGCCCACGAGGACGTAGCCGGTGCTGCTGTCCGCCGCGATCGACGCTCCAAAGTAGGATAGGAACTTGCCGTCGGGCGCCGCCAGGGTCGAGCCCTCGGTGCAGGTCGTGGGCGAGGAGCACTGGAAGACATAGGCGATGCCCTGCGACGAGTTGCTGTTGGGACCGGTGCCGGCGGTGTGTGTGGGTCCACCCATGGCGAGGAGGCCGCCCGAGATGGCGATGGAAGTGCCAAGCTGGTCGCTCGTGAGGCCCTCGGCCGGCGTGGCCATGGTGCCCTGGAAGTACCTGATACAGGTCGAGTTGAGGAGGGTGTAACCCGTGGCGCAGGCCGAGCACGAAGAGAAGGCGCCCGAGGTGCAGAGCGTGCAGGCGGGGTCGCAGGTCGTGCAAATGTTGTTGAAGTTGGTGTCGAGGAAGGTCCCGTTGGTGCACTGGGCGACGCACGAGCTGCCGAGGATGTCGGGTAGGGTACTAGGGCACACGGTGCAGTTGGGGCCGCTAAAGTTGGGCGCGCACACGGCCGTGTAGTTGTTGGAGCTCGAGAGGGAGAAGACGTAAGCGGCACCGCCGTTGGCGCGGCCCGTGGCGCCCGCGATGATGGCGAGGCCCGAGATGGCCACGCTTTTGCCCAGGTCGTCGAACTGCTTCCCGTCGTTGGCGGTGGCGTAGGTGAACTGGCTCGGGGTGCAAGCGCCCGTGGAGTTGTTGCAGAGATAGATGCTGACCTGGCCAATGAGGCCCGTGTTGCCCACGGTCGAGTAGGGCGCGCCCACGACGACGATGCCGTTCTCACTGGCCACGGAAGCGCCGAAGAGTGTGCTGGACGTGTCGGTGAGGATCGATGCGAACGAGCACTGGCCAGCGGACGTGCAGACAAAGATGAGCACCTGGCTTCCCCAGGGGCATCCGACGACGAGCAGCGGGCCATCCAGGGCCACCGCCGTGCCAAAGGCGATCGCCGTCGAGTTGCTCAGCTCGGACGTGAGCGAGCAGGACGAGGCCGTGGTGCAGACGTAGACGTAGACGAGGCCGAGGTTTGAGTAGCCGTTGTAGGGCGCGCCGATGGCGACGAGGCCGGGCAGACCCGACGACTGGGACACAGCGATGGCGGACCCAAACAACTGCCCGGCAAACCCGTCGGGCGCACCCAGCTCCTCGCCCTGCGTGCAGTTCTGCCCATCCAGATCGCAGGCAAAGACATAGGCGACGCCTTGAGTGGTGTTTGATCCGACCGTCCGCTGCGGCGCGCCGGCCACGACGAGCAGCTGCTGCCCGCCGTTGAACGGGCCCAATCCGACGCTGCTGCCGAGCTCGTCACTTGCCAGGCCATTGGTCGCATAGAGCGGACCGGTCGTGTTTGTGCAGTTGCCCGTGACGGTCGAGCAGTTGTAGAGGAACACGGCGCCTTGGTCCGAGGTCCCGTTGATGGTCGCGTAGGGCATCCCGAGCGCGACGATCCCGTTGTACAGGTCCACCGGCGTCGCGGGCGAGTATGAAATGCTGCTTCCCCCGAGCGGCAGCAGCACCGCGCTCTGCGTGCAGTTGGGCGCCATGAGGTACGGGCAAAGGTAGACCAATGCCGCCATGCTTGTCGTCCCAACCACAAACAGGAGCCCCTCGGCGGCCACAGACGCGCCAACGCCGCTGACGCCAAGCGACGTCAAGGCACTGGGCGACGTCAGAAGGGTCTGGTTGAAGCGACCGGCGGCCTGCGCGTGCGCGCCCGGGAGAAGGAAACTTGGCAGTTGCACCAACAAGGCGACCACGAGAAGGGCCTTCAAGTTCGTCTTCATCCCTGGTCACTACTACCGGGTGGCCGGGTGGCGTGAGAAAGTCGGAAATAGGAATGTCAGGCTCCGAATGCCACTTGGACCACAAGAACAGACAAGTGACCTTCCTCGTGGACCAATCATCGCCTGACACGTTCTCGTCGCTCATTGCTTTGCTCCTAGCCCCACGTGCTCTCCCACGCGCCGTCACACGCACCCCTCCCAAATTTCGCCAAACCAGCAACAGGATGGGCGACAGTGCTGGCGTTCCCTCCTCCGCAGCAGCAGCAGGTGGCGCAGAGCCAATGGACCTCGACGCGTTTGCGGTCGCGCTTGGGTTCTCCGACGACAAGGACTCGACCGCCAAAGAGCAGCTTTTGACACTCTCGTGGGACGAGATCGTCCTCGAAGCCAACAAGAAAAGTGTCGATGTCTCGCTTGCTCTCAAGGGCAAGTTCAACGTCGCCAAGGCCAAGCGCAAGGTCCTCGAGACTAATGATGACCACGACAATGACAACAAGGAAGGTAGGAGTCCAATCTTCGGAGAGCTGCCTATTTATTCACTTACCAATGTCATGTTAGAGCCCCCGATAGGAAAGAGGATGCGTCTGCTGCCTGAGCCGGATTGGAATCTCTCTGTCGCGCAAGTCATCCAGGCGACAAAGACGGCCAACGATCTCCAACGACAAAACAAGGAGCTCGGAGGCCTCCTGCGCTCGCCAGTCCCAATGGTCTACAACGACGTGACCGGCACGTTCGAGCCCCAGTACCTCTTGTGGAATGAAGTCGTCGGCAACGCACACGAGCGCCTCAAGGGCGTGATCAAAGCCAGCTCTTTTCGACAGGACGGCCAGCAGCGCAAGTTTGTGGCCATCGTGCAGGCGTACGGGTGCGGCAAGACCCGCACGGCCTTGGTCATGTCCCACTTCTTCCTCACGCTGATTTGGCGCGTGGATCGACAGAACGGGCTTCTCAAGGCGGTCGTTGACGCACAAGACAAGCTCCGGGGTGCACTCCCCCCTGACCCTTCCTTTGCCACCGTGAAGGCGTTCTCCGAGTCGTGTATTCGCCTCCTCCGCATTGCTCTCCTCGCCCATCTGGAGCTTTTTCATCATCTCGCCTCAAGCGGTGCCATCGACGCCAATTCGCCGAACGATCGGATGATGTTTACGTGCCTTCAGCTCGTCAACCCGACGTTTGGAGAGTGGATGCTGCATTGGTTTCGCACAAACAAGGGTCTGTCCACCGAAGGTTGCGCCTCGGCGCAGGCGCGTATTCTCGCTGCTTACCCGACTCTCCAGCTCGTTTACGTCATTGATGAGCCGCAGTCGACGTACGGCCTCTGTCTGGGGTACGCGCTGCATTATCGCCCGACGAGCAACACGGAATCGGAGCAGATGCAAAAGTGGCATGCCGAACAGAGCAATGGTGGCAACCATCCGACGGACCTCTTCTACCAGCTGCGCGTGATTATTCTCGAGTCGCTCATGATCCAACGACCTGATGTGGCCTTCGTCATGTGCTCGACCGAGTTTCGTACCTGGCGAGCGCTGGAAACGGACGATTCGCCTCTCTCCCGGGACCTGATTGAGAGGTTTTACGATGTGCACTGGTTTACTGACGACGACGTCCGGGGTGTTCTCTCTCGTCAGTTCAATCTTTGTGACGAGGTTCTGAACCACGAGGAGGTAGCAGCCCCTTTTCCTTCCTACTTCCATCGGCCATATTTTTTGATCGAGCTCATCGAGCTAATGCTCGTGCGCTTGAAAGGTATGCCTACGGATCAGGCTGGTCAAGTACAATGGTTTTCCGAGTGCATTAAAGAGCGCGTAATCAAAAGCAAGTCGTTCGCGTCCGGCAAGCTGACTCAACTTATGGATGCAAACTACAGAACCAAAGGAATCGTGTTCCTTCTGCTCATCATGCTGTACCTCTCTGGCGGCCTTTTCAACGCCAATGCCAGCTCAAAGGCCGGAAACACTTTCCTTCAGCAAGTTGTGACGCAGGGCGTGGTTCGACTGGTGAAAGCGGACAATCAACTTCGCATCGCCGATGTTGTGCATGAGGACTCTCTGCGCGCACTGTTTGTGGATTACAAGGATCGATCGGCGAACGATGATCCGGTGCTACGCGTGTTCGCAGACAAGACAGTCGAGCACGCCATGATTGTCCGTCAGGACAAATCTTCGAAAGGATTTACAACCGAGCGCGTGCTCGCGTGGCTTATCCTCAAGGGAGTCGTGGTCGACATGAAGACTGATGCCACACGGGCTGGTACCGTTGAGGAGCTCGCCCTCCTCGGTGTCGCCGATGACGTCGAACTGTTCTGTCACGTTCGAGCGCAGGGCGATGTGATCGCGTTTCCTGGCACGCTCGCGGGCCCAGATTTGTTCTGGAGGGGCTCGTGGAATTCGGAAACTTCGTTCTTTGCACTCCAATGCAAGGTCGAGAACAAGGTCTATTCTTTTAAAGATCTGACGGAGGCCTTGGTGACGATCTCACCGTCAACAATGTTTCGACGGACGACCGCCCGCGCCGACGAGGGAGCAGGTGAAGCGTCAAGCAGCACAGCGGAGAAGAAAAAAGTGGTGGCGGGCGGTGGTGCCAGCGAAGTCACGCACAACAAATGGAGGCTACAGCAAGGGAGCTTCCGCAAGATTGTTCGCGTGGTCTTTTGCGCACTCGGGTTCACGAAGGACGCCCAGTTCCTCGTGCGCGAGTACAACCTGCTTTACCCAGATCGGCCGATCATGCTGCAATCCCTCGCCACACTGGGCGACGCCATGGGACCTTTCAAGGACTCGCTTCTACAGCAGCTGACGGTCCCCGTGGCCGATCGCCTCTCCAACAGCACTCCGACGCACGCGGCCGGATGGGTGAACCTGGCACCGAGCACCCGGACCAAGTTGACGAACGATAAGCTCAGCACGCACTGCCTCCTCCGTGGTCTTCCCTACTCGGGTAACAAGGCCACGCTACAAGGCCGCCTGCAAGGGTTCGATCTCCTTGCTGTGGTGAAGCCTCTGTACGACATGTATTGAAAAAGTACTCACAGAAGAAGCCCGCTAATAGGCCGCTACCAACCCTCTTGGACGTATAGGATTTCTGATTCTCTTTCTTGTAAGTGAGAACAAAATGAATTCACGGTCTTTCAATTGTGAATACAAAAAAACATTGAATCAGAAAAATACAGCACAATCATGACTTTAGAAGCCGTTCACACCGATGACTTGGCGGGCACTGGAGGGAACAACACCGAGGGAGAAGTCGTCGCCAGCGATAAGCTTGAGTTCGACAGCGCCGACGGGAATCTTGCAGTTGGCTATGAAGTGAACGATCTATTGACTTTCGAGAGAGACAACCAAAAACTGACGGTACAAAAACACAGAAAGAACACTAATAATAAATAGCAAACAATGACGTACTGATAACAATGTGACTTAGGACCCCCAAACAACCCGCAGCATAAAGCTTAGTCGAAAGGTTAACAGCTTTTATCGACTAAGAATTTCAGAAAAAACAAACAAGAGGAGCTGAATTGAAGAGAGAAATTTTTTATAAAGGGATTGCTCACCAGCTTTTTCTTGGTCTGCGTTCTGGTCAAGCACTGCAAGATCGTGCGCTTGAGCGTGTTGGGTTTCATCCTGGCCAGCTGTTGAGGTCACTACCCATCGTCGTCAACTTTGCCGAGGATCAGGCCAAGAACGCGAGCATCACAGTCGATCTCTCTAACAAGGCACCGCAGCCTCTATCTTTAAATAATAGTAGTACGTCTGGGGAGGCTGTGTGAAGGAGGGACTGCAAAGCAACGGAAACACAAAGGGTACACTGAAAAGACAAAGAGATTAGTAGTCGATCACTGCAATGCCGTTGTTGACGGTGGCGTCGATGATGGCCTGTCCAAACGCGGCCGCAGGGGACAGGACGCCGCCCGTGCTGCCACCAGTGCCACTGGTCTTGGGCTTGTCCAGCAGGAGGAGGGCCGACTCGCCGATCCACTTTGCGGTGGTGCCGTAGCCCGGGTCCTTTGCGGTGAGGTTGACGAGCGAGTGCACGCCCGAGGCGCTGGAGCCGACGGCCGTGACTTTGAGAACGGCGGCCGCACGCTCCTGGGGCGTGGGCCCCTCCCAGCCGTCCTTGCGGATGAAGCGGGAGGCGAGGGCGTACAGCGGGGGGATCTTGGCCACGAGGAACAGCAGCGGCAGCACAAACACGGCAAAGAGGGCGATGAGCAGCGGCGCCAGCTTGTGGCGCACGACGAGGTACTGTCCCACATGCACGTCCACGGGCTCGCCGTAGGGGTCCTGCGCCTGTGTGTGCTCGAGCGTGCGTCGTGCGATGGCGACGTCGACCGTGACCAGCATGGGCAGGACCCACGCCTTGGCCACGGTGGAGTAGTGCGGGCGCAGTGCCACGCGCGCGTGGTGCTTTGAGCCGGTGGTCTTGCCGAGCCACGCGTCGGCCAGGTGCTTGCCCTCGTGGAGCAGGTTGGAGTCGCGCACGCCGGTGAGCGCCGACTGGAGGGTGCCTGCCGAGGGCCGCAGGTTGGTCAGCTCTGCGTACACCTCGACCCTGTCGACCAGCGCCGTGCCCACAAAGCGGCCCGTGTGCGTGTTGTGCGTGGCCGCGTACACGACCACGTCCCACGGCAGCGAGTCCATGCCGCAGGCCGGCACGATGCACACGCCCGCGGCCTGTGCCTTGTCGTGGAAGCGGCGGATGACGTCGCGCACAAAGGCCGGCTCGCCCGTCGAGTCGACGTAGTGCGTCAGGTTGTTGACGCAGGCCTCGACCACGTTCTGGCCGCCGCTGCCGCTGCCGTTGCCGTTGTCGTCGGCCTGGAAGGGCCCTGCACAGCTGATGAGCACGGCGGTCTGGACGGCGACCTGCGCCAGCGACGGCTTGTTGTCGTGCGAGCACACCAGCAGCGGGATGTCGGCCCACACCGACGGCAGCGAACCGCGCACCGCGTGCAGCTTGGTCAGGCTGCGGCCCGCCAGGCCCACGCGCAGCTCCGGCGCACGCTCGGCAAGGTACTGCGCCACAAGACGGCCCGTGTAGCCCGTCGCGCCGTACACAACAATGTCCAGGGCGCGCACTCCGTACGCCGGCATGATTTGTAGATAAGGGGGGGCACTTGGGGAAATGGCTGCCCTGTTGTGACAGTGGAGCAGCACCAGCACTAGTCAGCACCAGCACCAGTCAGCAGCACCACCACCAGTCAGCAGCACCACCACCAGTCAGTAGCACCACCACCACCAGCAGCACCAGCACCAGGCGTCGTTCCGACCTGTCCCTAGTGCTCCTTTGTCTCGCTTCTCTGTCTCATGCTGTCTCCCATCTCATCTCCACCCTCGTCTCT
>Ga0302228_10002704_pt1 | contig 11904 bp, 11 predicted proteins | sample II_Palsa_N1_2_FD_193519 | JGI IMG/M metagenome (GOLD analysis project Ga0302228, IMG submission 193519) | Peat permafrost microbial communities from Stordalen Mire near Abisko, Sweden - II_Palsa_N1_2 | ecosystem: Environmental > Terrestrial > Soil > Palsa > Peat permafrost | place: Sweden...
ATGGCCTGCATTTCATCGACATCGCGGAATAGCTTCTGCTGCTGGTCGCTGTCCTCAATGAATTCACCGCGCAGCCGCAAGCGGGTCAAGGGGGCGCGCAGGTCGTGGGAAATCGCCGCAAGCATCTGGGTGCGATCCTGGATGAAGTGTTGCAACTGGGCCTGCATGCCATTGAAGGCCAGGATCGCCTGGCGAATTTCGTGGGGGCCGACCGGTTCGATAGGCGGTGCCCGAAAGTCGGCGCCAAAACGCCGGGCACCCAGGGCGAAATGTTGCAGGGGCCGGGCCAGGCGGCGGGTGGCAATCAATGTCACCAGTGCAGTGGAAATCAGCACCAGGACCAGCACGATCAAGCTGCGCGGCCCTTCTGCCAAGCCCCAACTGCGCGAGGTTGCGCTGAACATCAGCCAGGAGTGATCAGTCAACTCCACCAGCAAAGCGTAGTGCCCGCCGGGGCCTGGCCAGTCGGCCGGCGCATAGCCTTCGACTCGTCGTTGTGGCCACCTGAGCGCGTCCCCGAATACCTCTTCGCCGGGGTGAAAATCAGAAGCTTTCAAGGCTGGCAGGTCGAAGCGCTCGCGATTGACCGACCAACTCACACTGAAACTTCCATCACCGGCTGACTGGGACAGGCTGACGCGTTGGGTGGGGTCCGCCGTTTCGACTATTCGGACAATCACGGCCACCTTGTCCAACAAACCGATTTCAGTCAGTGGCGGACGGGCCCACACCCCCGCCAACTGGACAAACAACGTGTTGAAGGCCAAGGCCGTGAGCATGGCAATCAGGATGGTCAGGGCAATCCAGCGGGCGACGGTGTCCCGGGGGCGACGAACAATCATGAACGGGTCACGCTGACGGTGAATTGATAACCGCCGTTGCGCACGGTGCGAATCATTGCCGGGCGCTTGGTGTCGAACTCCAGCTTGCGTCGCAGGCGGCTGACCTGGACATCGATGCTGCGGTCGAAGGCATCGTGGCGGTTGCCGCGTGCCAGGTTCAACAACTGCTCGCGGGTCAGGACCCGCTGAGGGTTTTCGACAAACACCAACAACAGGTCGAATTCACCGGACGACAGCGGAATCATCACCTGATCCGGCGAGCGCAGTTCACGACGAGTCAGGTCCAACTGCCAGCCGTCGAAGCGGATCAAGGGTCGCATGGCATCACCCACTGCGGGGTGGTTTTCACCGGCGCGACGTAGCACTGCACGCACCCGGGCCAGCAGCTCGCGGGCATCGAAGGGTTTACTCAGGTAATCATCGGCGCCCATTTCCAGGCCTACCACCCGGTCACTGAGCTCGCCCATGGCCGTCAGCATGATCACCGGGGTCGCGTATTGCTGGCGCAGGCGCTGGCACAGCAGCAGGCCGTTATCTCCCGGCAGCATCAGGTCGAGAATAATCAGGTCCGCAGGCTGGCGTTCCATGGCCGCCCACAAGTCGCTGCCATTGGCGGCGGTCTGGACCGTATAGCCATGTTGCAGAAAGAATTTCTTCAGGAGCGCGAGGACTTCAAGGTCATCATCGACGATTAAAAGGTTGCTCACCGGCGGCATCACTTGGGCTGGTCAAAGCCGCTATCTAAAACCATTCGGCGCGGCCCGTCATATATTTCAACGGTGCAACAAAGCGTCAATGGCGCAATAAAGCAGACATCTTTGCGCAAACAGCGAATGCCAGCATCGGCGTCCCTTTTTCGGAGACCGTGCCAATGCGCTCGCTGACGTATTCCCCGCGCCTGGCCCGCCAGGCGGCGCTGCTATTGACCCTGTCTTACCTGGCGGGCTGTACCAGCCCGGCCCCGGTGGCGAGTACTACCCGCTGTGCACAGGTTTCCTACCCGGTGTATGACCCCGCCGAACCGGTCAATCGTGGCGTCTTTGCTTTCAACCGAGCCGTTGATGACTATGCCCTGGCCCCTGTGGCCCGCGGCTATCGCACCCTGCCGGATTTTTTCCAGCAAGGTGTGCATAACTTCGCCAGCAACTTCAGCGAGCCCAAGGTGTTTATCAACGATCTGCTGCAGGGCAATGCACGACGTTCGGTCAACACCCTGGGGCGCTTCGCAGTGAATACGACGGTGGGGATCATCGGCCTGATTGACGTCTCCGACCCGCTGGGTATTCCCCGCCACACTTCTGATTTCGGCCAGACCTTCGGTGTGTGGGGCATCGGCAATGGTCCGATCGTCGAATTGCCGTTGCTGGGCACCGGCAACAGCCGTGATGCAGTGGGCAAGGTGTTGAACTTCCTGGTGGCGCCGCTGGGAGACAGCGATACCGTGCAGACCCTGAACACCATCAGCCTGGTGGGCGGCACGATAGACACCCGCGCATCCTTGCTGCCACTCACCGACAGCCTGCAACAATTGCCGGATTACTACAGCGCACTGCGTAACGTGGTGGCCGAACACCGCGCCGCTTATGTGCTGGAGGGCAAGCAAGGGCTCACGACTCCCCAGGCTGACCGCTGCGCGAAGGAGGCTGGCGATGATTTCTGAACCTGGCTCGCTGCTCCTGCAACATCACGTACGCAAACGTGGCGCCAATGCCCTACTGTGCCGGGAAACCCGCCTGCACCTTTCTTCCGATCAGCGTCGACTGGTGCTCAACCGCTATATGGAACAGTACAGCCCTCAGGGTGTGCGCTGGGTCGAGCGCCAGTACAGCGTCGCGGTGGAGGACGTGTTGCGCTGGCTGATTGACCAGGCAGAGACCTCGGCCACAGCAACAAGCAACCGTTCTGACACCCGGTTTCTAACGTCATAATTTGAGTTGAGGCGTTTATAGCCCGGCCATCCGTTCCCTCTGTAAGTTCTGGCCCTTCTTGATACCCAGGCGGCAGATCGCCCCTGAGTCACTTATCGGGAAAACTCATTCTTACAGAAGGAAAACTTCCATGGTTAACGCCACTACTGCTCCTATTGGAAACACACACAACAATCTTCCCCAAAATGACGAACAAGCACCTGTGCGCAATAAGCGCAGCATCGAGCAGCCACGTGTCGAAGGGCCAGCGATTGACTTCAGCGGCCCATCAGCCAGCGACAGGCCCAAGAGTTCCGGCGGGCTGGACACCCTCGGCCGTGGCAACCTCCTTTAAATGATCAGGGCAGGGAACTGTGCCTTCGCGCAGTTCTCTGCTTTTGCATTGAGCCCGCCTTAACAAAACACTGACATCCGCTGCGTTATCTTGACCGCTCAAACCTTGCACAGAGTTGCGTTCTGCATGCCTCAATCCAACACACTGCCCGCCGTGCTTGCCGGCCCGCTGCTACGCCGCCTGGAACCCCGGCGCCTGGTGCTGTGGCTGGTAGGGTCTCGGGCGTTGGCGTTGACCCTGAGGCTGCAACTGCCAGGGCAGACCCTCGATCTCGAACTGGACGCTACACGCTGCCAAGTGGTTCCCGTCGGACGCCAAGCCTTTATCCACCTGATCGATGTGGCATTGGTCGACGCCCTGCCCCAGAACGTAACCATTGGCTATGACCTGCTGATCACCGAAGCCCACGATCACCCATCCGGTATCGCCCAATGGGCGCCGCACCTGATGTATGCAAACGCGCAAAACCCGAATTTTGTCCTCCACAGCCACATTCACCAACTGATGCACGGTTCCTGCCGCAAACCGCATCACCCTGCCGATGAAGGCTTGTTATGCGTGGACCGCTTGTTGGCCGAAGCCCACACACAGGCTGAACGTCCGGCGTTGTTGATGATGAGCGGCGATCAGGTCTACGCCGATGATGTGGCGGGGCCAATGCTGCGGGCCATTCACCAATTGATCGAGCGTCTTGGCCTGTTCGGCGAACATCTGAGCGGTGCCGTCGTGGACGACAGCGCGAAGCTCTACGAACACCCGGCCAGTTACTACCATCGCGCCGACCTGCTGCCTGCCCTCAAGCACAACGAAACCCTGCGCGAGCGATTTTTCGGTGGCGTGAAAAAGCCGATTTTCACCAGCAATAGCGCTGACAATCACCTGGTGACCTTTGCCGAGGTGATCGCCATGTACCTGCTGGTGTGGTCGCCAACGCCCTGGACCCTGATCACGCCACAAGCTCCGCAACTGACGCCCGAAGAACAAGCGCGCTATGCCCGCGAACAGGGGCAGATTGATCAATTCCGCGGCGGCCTGAACGGCGTGGCCAGGGTATTGGCCCACCTGCCGTGCCTGATGATCTTCGACGACCATGACATCACCGACGACTGGAATCTCAGCGCGCAATGGGAAGAAACCGCCTACGGCCATCCCTTCTCCAAGCGCATCATCGGCAACGCCTTGTTGGCCTACATGCTGTGCCAGGGTTGGGGCAATAACCCGGACGCCTTTAAGGCAGTGCTCAGCCAGACCTGCGCCCTCGCCCTCACCGTCCAGGCCCGCGACAACTACCTGGACGCTCATGCTCAAGATGCGCTGGTCGATGAACTGCTGAAGTTCCAGCAATGGCATTACGTGCTGCCTACCACGCCTGCACTGGTGGTGCTCGACACCCGAACCCGACGCTGGCGCAGCGAGTTCAACCTCAAGCAACCGTCTGGCCTGCTGGACTGGGAGGCCTTGAGCGAACTGCAACAGGAACTGCTGGACCACCCTTCGGCCATCATCGTTTCACCAGCACCCGTGTTTGGGGTGAAGCTGATAGAGACAGTGCAAAAAGCCTTCAGCTGGTGCGGCTACCCGCTGCTGGTGGACGCCGAAAACTGGATGGCCCATCGCGGCGCCGCCCAGGTGATCCTGAATATTTTTCGACACTCCCGCACCCCGGGTAACTACGTGATCCTGTCGGGTGATGTGCACTACTCGTTCGTCTACGAAGTGTTGATCCGGCACCGCAACGCCGGGCCGAAGATCTGGCAGATCACCAGCAGCGGCATCAAGAACGAGTTCCCCCGACGCCTGCTGGACTGGTTCGACCGTCTCAACCGCTGGCTCTACTCGCCCCGCTCACCCTTGAACTGGCTGACCCGTCGTCGCCCCATGCAGGTGGTGCCACATATTCCGGAACACGCCCGGGCGGGTGAGCGACTATGGAATTCGGCGGGAATTGGCCAGGTTTTTTTCAATGAGCGGGGGCAGCCAGAGGCGATCTATCAACATAACGCCAATGGGACGCCTCGGACGAAGATGCAAGCACCGCAGTAAGCTTCGTCACACCAGCAATAATGGCGTATCGCCACACTCTTCTAACCGCAAAATCCCCGTTGTACAGTGCGTCCAGCCACGGAGTATTGGCGTTAACACTTGACTGGCCATTTCGAGCCAGCCCTTCGCAGGGAGCGCGCAGATGTGCGATACAGCCGATACCGGCCCCTTGAACAATGATTTTTCCGACCTCAATGCCGACATGTTGCATGCCGTCATGGAGCTGGTCAGTGATGGTATCTGGGACTGGAACGCCAATACCGGATTTGTCTATCGCAACCCGGGCTGGTACGAAATGCTCGGGTACCCCAGCCATTCCCTGGAAAACAGCGTCTTCACCTGGGAAAACATCATTCATCCCGACGACTATCCCCAAGTGATGAAGGTGTTTGATGATTACACCAACCGTCGCTCGCCCCACTACCAAGCCGAATACCGCTGTCGCAAGAAAGACGGCACTTTCCTGTGGATCGAAGATCGAGGCTACGTGATTGCGCGTAATGCCGATGGCAGTGTGGCGCGAATGGTCGGGGCCCACCGCAATATTCAAGCGCGCAAACGCTCCATCGAACAGCTTGAACGCCGCAACAAATCCCTGGAAGCGCTGGTGGCCGAACGCACTCTCGAGCTGTCTCGGGTCAATCAGCAACTTCAACTGCAATTGGACGAAAACCGCCATCTCGCCGAGCGTGATGCCCTGACTCACATCGCCAATCGGTATCGCCTCGAGAAAGTCCTGCTGCAAGAGTGCGAACGTGCACAGCGGTTCCGCCTGCCGCTTTCGGTGATTGCGATGGATATCGATGACTTCAAGCCAATCAATGATCGGCATGGCCACGCGGTGGGTGATGAGACGCTGGTGCGGGTGGTGGAATGCCTTGAAGCCTGTGTGCGTCACGGCGATTTGCTGGCTCGTTGGGGCGGTGATGAGTTCATGGTCATCCTGCCCAAGAGCACCCTGGAAACCGCAAGAGCCCTGGCGGAACGCATGCGCCAGGGTCTGAGGAAACTACCAACCGTGGGCGACTTCAAGGTGACGCTGAGCCTGGGAGTCGTGCAACGTTTCAATGACGAGTTGCCCACCCACCTGGTGGCCCGGGCAGACCAGGCACTGTATCGCTCCAAGGCGGCGGGCAAGGATGGAATCTCGGAGTAATGCAGGAGCGAGCACACCCGCTCCTGTCACCGTTTAACGAACCGGCGGTGCGTATTGAATACCACCGTTGTTCCACAAGGCATTGAGGCCACGCTTGATCTTCAGCACGCTGCCCTGACCAATGTTACGCTCGAACACCTCACCATAGTTGCCCACCTGTTTGACCATCTGCACCACCCAATCCTTGCGCAGCTTCAGGTCCTTGCCGTACTCACCGTCGGCGCCCAACAGGCGGGCGACATCGGGGTTCTTCGTGGCCTTGGCCTGTTCTTCAACGTTCTGCGAGGTAATGCCCATTTCCTCGGCATTGAGCATGGCGAACAGAGTCCATTTGACGATGCTGAACCATTCCTCGTCGCCCTTGCGTACCAGGGGTCCCAACGGCTCCTTGGAAATCACTTCCGGCAGCACCACGAACTCGTCCGGATGGGCCATCTTGATCCGCTGCGCATACAGGCCCGACTGGTCGGTGGTCAGCACGTCACAGCGGCCAGCTTCCAGGCCCTTGGCGCTTTCATCGGCGGTGTCGAAGGTGATCGGGGTGTACTTCATGCCGTTGGCGCGAAAGTAATCGGAAACGTTCAACTCCGTGGTGGTGCCGGCCTGAATGCAGAGGGTTGCGCCGTCCAGCTCTTTGGCATGGGCCACCCCCAGCTTGTTGTCCACCAGAAAGCCGATGCCGTCGTAATAGGTGACCCCGGTGAATACCAGGCCCATCCCGGCATCCCGCGAGCTGGTCCAGGTGGTGTTGCGTGAGATCAGGTCGATTTCCCCGGACTGCAACGCAGTGAAACGCTCCTTGGCGGTCAACTGGCTGAACTTCACTTTCGAGGCATCGCCGAACACCGCCGCCGCGACGGCGTGGCAAACATCCACGTCGATGCCGGTCATCTTGCCCTTGGCATCCGGTACGCCGAAGCCGGGTAAACCGTCGCTGACGCCACACTGGATAAAGCCTTTCTTCTGGATGGCATCCAGGGTCGCGCCCGCCTGGGCGGCCCCGGTCAGGCCCAATGCCGCAACGGCGGCGAATGCGGCCAAAGTGGTTTTCACGCTCTTCATGCAAGGCACTCCCTGTCGATTCTTATTATTCGGCGCCGCAAACCCGCGCCGGTTGATAGTGAGCGATGAGTATCAACCGCTTTACACCTTGGCCACAAACAACCTTCAGGTATCCGGGACAACCCTAATGCCAGTCACTTAAGGAATGAAGATTTAACAAGCGACGTCAATCTAATGTGGGAGCTTCGCTGGCAGGAACACTGTGCCCACGTCACTGATCCGTATCAGGGCAAACCCGCCCGCTACAACCACACATCCCGACTTTTAATAATGACCCGGCGACTTTATTTCGTTTGCGGGGTAGTGCGGCTCACGGCTTAGATAAAAAGAAGCGCCCCCACTTACGAGTCCGAGATCCATGAGCCGCGAAACCATCAGCCAGTCGATTTCCATCGTCCACCCCATCAGCCTCAGCCATGGCAAAAATGCTGAAGTCTGGGACACCACCGGCAAACGCTACATCGATTTTGTCGGCGGCATCGGCGTGCTCAACCTCGGCCACTGTCACCCGCCCATCGTCGAGGCGATTCGCGAGCAGGCGACAAAACTCACCCACTACGCCTTCAACGCCGCGCCCCACGCACCCTATATCGAGCTGATGGACCGCCTCACCGCCTTCATCCCGGTGGATTACCCAGTCAGCGGCATGCTCACCAACAGTGGCGCGGAGGCGGCGGAAAACGCCTTGAAAATCGTCCGTGGTGCCACCGGCCGCATAGCGGTCATCGCCTTCGACGGTGCCTTCCACGGCCGCACATTGGCCACGCTGAACCTCAATGGCAAGGTCGCGCCCTACAAACAAAAAGTCGGAGTGCTGCCGGGCCCGGTGTATCACCTGCCCTTCCCCAGCAAGGACAGCGGCGTGACCTGCGACGAGGCGTTGAAGGCCATGGAACGGCTGTTCAGCGTGGAAATCGATGTGGATGACGTTGCCTGCTTCATCATCGAACCCGTACAGGGCGAAGGCGGCTTCCTGGCCCTCGACGTGGCATTCGCACAAGCCCTGCGGCGCTTGTGCGATGACAAGAAGATCCTGCTGATTGCCGATGAAATCAAGTCCGGTTTCGGCCGCACCGGCCAGCGCTTCGCTTTCTCGCGCCTGGGCATCGAGCCGGACCTGATCCTGCTGGGCAAAAGCATTGCCGGCGGCGTACCGCTGGGTGCGGTGGTGGGTCGCAAGTCGTTGCTCGACACCCTGCCTAAAGGTGGCCTGGGCGGCACCTATTCCGGCAACCCGATTGCCTGCGCGGCGGCATTGGCGACCCTTGATGTCATGACGGATGAACACCTGCACAGCTGGGGCACGCAACAGGAAAAAACGATCGTCGGCCGTTACGAATCGTGGCGAACCAAACAGCTTTCACCCTACCTGGGCCGCTTGACCGGCGTCGGCGCCATGCGCGGCATCGAGTTGGTCAACGTCGATGGAACACCTGCATCCAAACAACTGACCCAATTGCTGGGCCTGGCGCGGGATGCCGGTTTGCTGCTGATGCCCAGCGGTAAATCCCGGCACATCATCCGCCTGCTAGCGCCGTTGACCATCGAGCCCGCCGTGCTGGAAGAGGGCCTGGATATTCTTGAAGCCTGCCTGGCCGTACTGGACTGACCCGCTAAAGCCAGGATGACCTCAGGGACTGACATAGCGAATTATGGTCGCTTGTCGTGGGCAATTTTGCCCGTCAATACTGGCCGACAGCCCCTCTACCCGACGAGATCAGCACCCCTGACAAGCCAGAGGCATCCATGTATCACGACAATATAATTTATAAAAAGAAGTCCAATGATCCTCGATTCCTGCTTGGCGTAGCCGTGGTTTTATTTCTCGGTGCATACCTGATGAACCTGGGTAACAGCGCCCTGAGTCACGCCCTGCAGCCCCTGCTGGGCAACGCGCCAGACAGTTTGACGGCGCGCAATATCGCCATCGGCCTGGGCATTGCGGTGCTCGGCACACTCAACTTTCATGTTCTGGGACGCCTGAAGCTCAAGGTGCAGACGACCGTGGTCTGGGTCGAATTGCTGATGCTGTTCCTGGCGTTCTTCGACACCTTCAACCTCTCTTACAGCTTCATCCTCGACAAGGTGGGTTTCCTGATCATCCAGGGCGCGGCCACCACGCTGTATATCTCGGCCATCGCCATCGTGCTGGCCTTCGTCCTCGCGCTCATCGGCGCGGTGGCCAAGCTGTCGAACAACGGTGTGGCCAACGCCCTGGCCTCGTTCTACACCTCGTTCTTTCGCGGTGTGCCGCTGCTGATCCAGATCTACCTGATTTACCTGGGCCTGCCACAACTGGGCTACGTGGTCGACGCGGTGCCCGCTGGCATCCTGGCCTTGTCCCTGTGCTACGGCGCCTACATGACGGAGATTTTTCGCGCAGGCATCCAGAGCATTCCAGTGGGCCAGTGGGAAGCCTCCCGGGCCCTGGGCATCAGCCCGTTCAAGACCTTGAGCCGAGTGATCATGCCCCAGGCCTTGCGGGTGATCATCCCACCCACCGGTAACCAGTTCATCGCCATGCTCAAGGACAGCTCCCTGGTCTCGGTGATCGGTGTCTGGGAGTTGATGTACCTGGCCAAGACCCAGGGCCGCGCCGACTTCCGTCACCTGGAAATGCTGATCACCGCCGCAATGATTTACTGGGCGATGTCCTTCATCCTCGAACGGGTGCAGGCGCGGATCGAAAAGCGGGTCAACCGATCCACGGCAAGGGGCTGAACCATGACGACTCAGATTCATCCCGAGCGCGCGACCCTCGCCCCGCCAATGATCGCCATCACCGGCCTGAACAAGTGGTATGGCAATTTCCACGCGCTGCGTGACGTCGACCTGAATGTTGCCAGCGGCGAAATCCTGGTGGTGTGCGGCCCGTCAGGCTCGGGCAAATCCACGATGATTCGCTGCATCAATCACCTGGAAAACTTCCAGAAGGGCCATATCCAGGTCAACGGCATCACCCTCACCAGCGAGGCAGAAAGCGTCAGCGCGGTGCGCCGGGAAATCGGCATGGTGTTCCAGAGCTTCAACCTGTTCCCACACCTCAGCGTCCTGGACAACCTGACCCTGGCCCCGCAACTGGTGCAAGGCGCGTCCTCGGTCGAAGCGAAAAAGCGCGCCCAGGTTTACCTCGAACGCGTGCGCATTGCCGAGCACGCCCACAAGTACCCTTCCCAATTGTCGGGCGGCCAACAACAACGAGTAGCGATTGCCCGAGCGCTGTGCATGAACCCCAAGGTCATGCTGTTCGACGAGCCCACCTCAGCCCTGGACCCGGAGATGGTGCATGAAGTGCTGGAAGTGATGGGCGAGTTGGCCACCGACGGTATGACCATGATCTGCGTAACCCACGAGATGGGGTTCGCCAGCAAGGTCGCCGACCGTGTGCTGTTCATGGATCAGGGCCAGGTCATCGAACAAGCCACTCCCGCCGAGTTTTTCAACAATCCGCAGACCGAGCGCGCACAAAAATTTCTCTCGCAAATCATCGGTCACTGAGTGCCGCTTTACCCATAACAATAACCAGACGTGGAGATGGACATGCTCAGCAAACAACGCGCAATCACCCTGGCGGCAACCCTGTCGCTGCTGTTCGTCGGCACAGCCAACGCCGGAGCAGTCCTGGACAAGATCCAGAGCAGCAAAGAAATGACCGTGGCGACCTCGGCGATCTGGCCGCCCCAGGGTTTTATCAACGACAAGAATGAAATCGACGGTTTCGACATCGATGTCTCCAAAGAAATCGCCAAACGATTGGGGGTGCAGGTCAAGTTCATCACCCCGGACTGGGACGTGATCACTGCCGGCAAGTGGAATGGGCGTTGGGACATGTCTGTGGGCTCGATGACAGCGACTAAAAGCCGTGCGCGGATCCTCGATTTCCCGGCCACTTACTACTACGTGCCCTATGTATTCGCGGTGCACAACAAGTCCACCGTCACCGACCGCCAGGCCCTCAACGGCAAGACCATTGGCGTGGAAGGTGGCACAACGTCCGAGGATTGCCTGAATCAGGCCCTGGCGATCGAAACCAGCGACATTCCGCCGGCCTCTTGCGACGTCAAAGCCGGCAAATTGAAGACTTACGCCGGCTCCCTCGCGCCTCTGGACGACCTGCGCCTGGGGGACGGTGTGCGCCTGGACGCGATCCTCACCCAGCGCAGTACCCTGGAAGCGGCGATCAAGAAAAACTACCCACTAAAGGCGGTTGATGGCGTGGTGTTCTACGAGCCGCTGGCCATTGCCACCGACAAGGGCGACCCGGAACTCAAGGCCAAACTCGCCGAAATCGTCGGCGCCATGCATGACGATGGCACGCTGACCAAGCTGTCGACCAAGTGGTATGGCGTGGACTACTCAACGGTCAAATAGCCCTGTTCCTATAGGAGCCGGACTAGCCCTGATACCGATGAGCTAAGCGTGCACAACGTTGAACATGGCAAAGATCAAATGTGGGAGCTGTCGAGCCCCGGCGAGGCTGCGATGGCGTCGGCACAGTAAATATTGATGCTGCCTGACCCGCCGCCATCGCAGCCTCGC
>Ga0302228_10002706_pt1 | contig 11900 bp, 12 predicted proteins | sample II_Palsa_N1_2_FD_193519 | JGI IMG/M metagenome (GOLD analysis project Ga0302228, IMG submission 193519) | Peat permafrost microbial communities from Stordalen Mire near Abisko, Sweden - II_Palsa_N1_2 | ecosystem: Environmental > Terrestrial > Soil > Palsa > Peat permafrost | place: Sweden...
GGCGACCGCAGCCGGCGGCGAACAGCGTGTCACCGCAGAACAGCAAGCCATGATGATAAAAGGCTATGTGGCCAAGGGTGTGGCCGGGCACGGCAAAGACGTCGAAGTCCCAGCCCAGCACGGTGATGCGGTCATTATCGTTCAGGGCAACATCCCGGGCCGGGATCTGCTCGTTCGCCGGGCCGTACACGGTCGCGTCGCAAACATTTTTCAGTTGCTCCACGCCGCCGACATGATCATGGTGGTGGTGCGTGACGAGGATGTCACTGAGCGTCCACCCGGGATGTTGCCCGAGCCAGGCCAGGACAGGCGCGGCGTCACCGGGATCGACTACCGCACAGCGATGGCTGCGGTGATCCTGTAACAACCAGATGTAGTTATCGGTGAAGGCGGGCAGGGCACTGATCTGTATCATTCTTCGATTCGCCAAGCTGAACACATTGGTGCATCTTAGAACGTCTTGGCGAGTTGGAGAATGCAATGACTGATAAAGCGTTCGCCCAGGCCGATCCCGAGTGGCTGGCCTTGATCAGTGCGGCCCGTGAATGGTTGTCCGGTCCCATCGGGCAATTTCTGCTGGATGAGGAGCGGCGCATGCTCGAAGACGAGCTGGGTCGGTTCTTCGGTGGTTACCTGGTGCATTACGGGCCTTCGGCACAAACCCCGCCGGTTGCCCCTCAGGTCCAGCGCAATGTACGGCTTGGCGCACCGTTGCCGGGAGTAGAGATTGTCTGTGAGGAGCAGGCCTGGCCATTGAGCGAGCACGCGGCCGATGTGGTGGTGTTGCAGCATGGCCTGGATTTCTGCCTGTCGCCCCACGGTTTATTGCGCGAAGCCGCCAGCAGCGTGCGCCCGGGTGGCCATTTGCTAATTGTTGGCATTAATCCTTGGAGCAGTTGGGGCCTGCGCCATTTCTTCGCCCATGACGGGTTGCGCCAGGCACGGTGTATCTCGCCATCGCGGGTGGGGGACTGGTTGAACCTGCTGGGCTTTGCGCTGGAGAAACGTCGCTTCGGGTGCTATCGTCCGCCGCTTGCGTCTACCAAGTGGCAAGGGCGCCTGTCCGGCTGGGAGCGCAAGGCCGGCGGCTGGCAGTTGTCCGGCGGTGGTTTCTATCTATTGGTAGCGCGCAAGATCGTGGTCGGGTTGCGGCCTGTACGCCAAGTGCGACGTGAACCGATGGGCAAGCTGGTGCCGATGCCGATGGCCAAGGTCAATCGCCGGCCCAGCGAACAGTAAAACTCTCTTTTTGGTTTCAGGCCGAGTTGCTCGGCCTTGGGGTCTGTCGATCATTTATCGGCAGCCTTTTCTAATGGATATTGCAATGACCGATAGCGTAGAACTCTTCACCGATGGCGCCTGCAAGGGCAACCCTGGTCCCGGCGGCTGGGGCGCCTTGCTGGTGTGCAAGGGCGTGGAGAAGGAGTTGTGGGGCGGCGAAGCTAACACCACCAACAATCGCATGGAGCTGATGGGCGCCATTCGTGGCCTTGAAGAACTCAAGCGTCGTTGTGACGTGTTGCTGGTGACCGACTCCCAGTACGTCATGAAAGGCATCAACGAGTGGATGGTCAACTGGAAGAAGCGTGGCTGGAAGACCGCAGCCAAGGAGCCGGTGAAGAATGCCGACCTTTGGCAGTTGCTCGACGAGCAATGCAATCGCCACAACATCACCTGGAAATGGGTGCGCGGTCACATCGGCCATCCCGGTAACGAACGGGCTGACCAGTTGGCCAACCGCGGGGTGGATGACGTGCGCGGTTACAAGCAGAGCTGATGGTCAGTGACAGCGCAGCGGCCGTTCGAGCCGCTGCTTTACATCCCGCATAGTGCGCGGCGAGTCAACCAGTACCGCATCAATCTTCAGGCAAGCCGCAGCCCGATAATCGGCTTCGCTGTTAACCCCGATCGCCAAAATGTTCAATTTACCCTTGGATTGGAAGCAGTCGATGGCCTTGGGCGTCCACAGTCTGGCATTCACGGGGGAGCGGGCTTCACCCAAGGTGAAGGTTTCCACCAGTTCAACCTTGCGCTGATACTCGAATGCCACCCAGCTACCGGCTTGCGGTGTCGGATTACAGCTGTGCGCCAGGGCGACGTTTGCCAGACGGTCACGAGTACCGTCCCGGGATTCGAAGAGGCGGGCCTGAGGGTACTGAGCAAATGCCTGCTGGTAGCTGGCATCGGTGGAGTAGATCAGCACTCGGCTCCAGGCATGGTTTTGCTCCAGTACCCGGGCGACAGCCTTGGCCTGCGGGCTGGCCGGCAAGGCCTTCATGTCGAGGATGATAGGGATTGTGGCTGGAATCATTGCCAGCGCCTGTTGCAATGAAGGCAGCGATACTGCCTGCGTGCGATAGGGATATGTCACCAGGCCGTCGGTTGCCGTTTGCTTGAACTGCCATCCGGCGTTGAGTTGTTGCAACTGGGACCAGGTTTTCCCGGCCACGGGGCCTGAGCCCTGGGTGTTGGCGCTCAGGTCGGCCGGTCGATACAACACAGGTATGTCGTCACTGCTCAGTTGCACGGTGAGCCAGAGCATGTCGACGTGACTGCGCAAGGCATTGTCGATAGCCAGCAGCGTGTTCTCCGGAAAGTCCGCCGTGCCACCTCGGTGTGCCACGATCAGCGGCAGGTGCTCGCCCGAGGTCTCGGGGGGCGGCAGGGACGCGCACCCGCTCAGAAGGAGGCTGATGATCAGCAATGCACTGGCATATCGAGTTTCAATCATTGGGGGTTCGCGTTCTCGGGGGGATGCCCGGCATACTGTTCGGGCAGGGAAAATGGCGTAATGACTGGCCTGATTGATAAACGAAAGTGCTCGTCATTTAATTAATACCTTACCGAATTCCACCAGGGAGCGCTGGATGTCCTCTTCACCCCATGCCGATGTCCAGGCGTTTCTTGACGAAGCGGTGGAGAGCGAACCCGAAGGCCTGACGTACACGCCATCGGGTATTTCGCAGATGATCCACCGTACGCTGCCGCCCTGGGGAGCTATCGAGTGTGTGCAGGTGGCGCATCGCCCGCACCAGTTTGAAATGCGCCGCCAACAGCACCAGTTCGTACTTTATCGGCAGGGCTCGGTCAGCGATGGCGAGGTCAGTATCGATGGCTTGCGACAGGCCGGGGCTCGGGCTCTGGATCAGCTTATTGACTTTATTCCGGCGGGGTCATTGTTTGAAGGCTGGACGGGAGAGCGGGCCAGGATTGGCTATGTTTTGGTGTCGGTTGACGAGGATCAATTGGCCGGGGTCTGTCCGACTTATCGCGTCCAAAAAGATCTCAAGCCGCTGATCAGTTGTCATGATGGGTTCCTGCGAGGACTGCTTGAGCGCCTCGACCAGACGGTACGTGACGGCAAGACCGATACGCTGTACCTGGAAACCCTGGTCATGCTGCTGATGCAGGAGGTGCGTTCCCTGCAACAACTGCCTGAAGTTTCGCCGGCCAATGCCGGTGAACTGGGCTTGGTGCAACGCCAGCGCTTGACCGAATACATTGAAGCTTCTCTGGCCAATGAGGTGCGCCTGGCCGACTTGTCGAACATCGTTAACCTCAGCCCCTACCATTTCTCCCGAGTATTCCGACGCACTTTTGGAATGTCACCGTACCAGTACCTGTTGCTGTGTCGGGTCAACCGGGCCAAGCACCTGATCACCACCACTGACCGCAGCCTGCTGGACATCGCCCTGGACACCGGATTTGCCGGTGCCAGTCAGTTTTCTCGAGCGTTCCGGCGGATTGTCGGGCAGTCCGCCAGTGAGCTGCGTCGTCCTTAGGCGCGTGCCTTTCAAGGTCTTTGAAAAAACAGCCTAATCCAGCTGGCGCTGGTCAATTAAGCAAATACTCAGCTCAAGGCAGTGAGGATCAACTGTGGGAGATGTCGAGCTTTAGCGAGGCTGCGATGACGTCGGCACAGCCAACATTGAGGGGGCCTGATCCACCGCTATCGCAGCCGCGCTGGGGCTCGACAGCTCCTACAGGTTTTCATTTTGCCGGTTAGATCTTTATTCCTGGCCAGATACAACTGGAGTTCCAAATATCTTGAAAGGCATGGCGCCTTAGACGTTGTTCATTGCGCAAGAAGCGTCAACACAACAGCAGGCAAGGTAAAGCTGCTGGCAGATCTGCTCGTTAGTCTGGCTTCAACGACTGGTTACTCCAGTAACCAGCATCAAGCCACTGACGTTGCAGAGAAAAAACGCCATGAAAATCCTGGCTGCTGTTACCGAAGGCAAAGGCCCGCTGTTTGACCTGCGCCACTTGCAACTGGACACCCCGCGCGGCGGCGAAGTCCGGGTCAAAATTATCGCCACGGGCATCTGCCACACCGACCTCGCCGTACGCGACCAGCAGATTGCTGTCGCAATGCCCGTTGTGCTCGGTCACGAAGGTGCTGGCATCGTCGAGCATGTCGGGCCGGATGTCAGCCATGTGCAGGTGGGTGACAAGGTCATCCTCTCTCTGGGTTTCTGTGGTCAATGCAGCCACTGCGCCAGTGGCCTGCCGACTTACTGCGACGAGCATTTTGACTACAACTGGAAAGCGTCTCGTGCCGATGGTTCGGTGTCATTGCATGACAATGGGCGACCAGTGCACAGCCACTTTTTCGGCCAGTCTTCGTTCGCCAGCTACGCGGTGGTGACCGCCAGCAGCCTCGTCAAGGTTGCAGATGACGCGCCACTGGAGTTTCTGGGGCCCTTTGCCTGTGGTGTGATGACCGGCGCCGGGGCGGTGATGAATACCCTGAAGCCAGCGCCAGGTACTGCCATCGCCGTCTTCGGCATGGGTGCGGTGGGCCTGAGCGCGGTCATGGCGGCGCGGGCTATTGGTTGCAACCCGATCATCGCGGTGGATACGCAAGCTTCACGCCTGGCGGTTGCCCAGGAGATGGGGGCTACCCACCTGATTGATGCAAGTCAGGGCGACTCGGTGCAACAGGTCATGGCGCTGACTGCCGGCAAGGGCGTGAAATATGCAGTCGAGTGCGCCGGCCATGTTGGCGTGATGGCGAGCGCCGTCAATGTACTGGAAGAGGGGGGAGAGGTGGTGCTGACCGGTGTGGTCGCACCCGGAACTCAGCTGTCTCTGGATGTCATGCACCTGATCCGGGGCCGAGTAGTACGCGGCAGCATCATGGGCGACGCGGCACCTTCTGTCTTCCTGCCTCGACTGGTGGAGTTGTTCAAGCAAGGTCGTTTCCCGGTAGACAAGATGATCCGCTTCTACGATCTGGCGCAGATCAACCAGGCGATCGCTGATATCCATTCCGGCGAAACCATCAAGGCCGTTTTGCGCATGCCCCATTGAGCCACACCTTACACACGTGCTGTCAGGCCCTGACCGTATGGGGAAGGTTGTGCCCGCAATAAAACCGAATCAACCCGTTAGTCAATCGAAAGTGAGGTAATAAACATGATGAGTCTTCGTGGATGGTTACTGGGTGTATTGGTCACCACGGCAGTCTTTGCCGCCGGGGTTAACGCTCAACCCAAAGCCGCAATCAAGGAGCAGGGCGGCTTTTACTACCTGTCGCCGGGGTACACCAAGGCTGACGTGGCGGACTTCTACTGGCGTAGTCTGGATGGCTGGTCGGAGCATCCGGCTGAAATGGCCAAGTACTACACGAAAGATGGCGCTTACGAACTGACCTATGCACCTGTGGACGATTTCCCGAACGCGGGCTTCAAGCGTGTGAACAAGGGGCGTCAGGAGATGACCGATTACTTCACCAACTTCAGTAAGCAAATGGGCAACTTGAGGTACAGCGACCCCAAGACCTGGACCCTGCTTGAGACCACCGAGAAGGGGACTTATGTGTTTGAGTACACCAGTGATGGTGTCATTCGCTCCAGCGGCAAACCCTACCACCAGCGCTTCATCGCCATTCTACGCATGGCCAGGGACGGGCAGATCCAGTCCGTACGTGAGTACTGGGACCCCTACGTGGCCCTGCGGGATTTTGACCTGATCAAAAAGACCCAGTAATCGATATCGGTCACAGGATCAGGATCGCACGGGCGAGTTGCTCGTCCGTGCACTGTAAGTCCGCCAGGGTGTGGCGCCCAGTTGGAATGCCAATTCCAACTGGGCGCCGCGTATTTCACCTTGGCTTGCGACAAACGAGGCGGCATCGGTCTTGGCCTCCAGCACTATTTTGTCGTCCTTGAAGCTGCTGCTGGTACCTTTGGTGGCACTCATCGACAGGCTGACCAAGGCGTCCGTCGTCATGACAAAACTGGTGGCCTGCGCACTGGTGGCGCCGAGCAGGCACAGGGTGAACAGCCATCTTTTGTTGAGCATGAACCTGGGTATTGCGCATCAGGGGGAGGCGCGCAGACTAGCAACGAGGCGTGTAGCAAACAGCAGCAGGTTTGCTAAAGCTTGTAAAAAACTGTTGGACGCGCGCTCGCGGTTTTGCGTCATGGGTCGCTTCGGTTATGGAGCGTGCTAATATCTCGCCCCTTGAAATGCACCGAACCGTTGAGAGCTGAACCCTGATGGCCATCCGATCTGTTGTACTCGATACCGAAACCACCGGCATGCCGGTGACCGACGGCCACCGGATCATTGAAATCGGTTGTGTCGAACTGCTGGGTCGTCGCCTCACCGGTCGCCACTTCCACGTGTATCTGCAACCGGACCGGGAAAGTGACGAGGGCGCCATTGGCGTTCACGGTATTACCAACGAGTTCCTGGTGGGCAAGCCGCGTTTTGCCGAAGTGGCTGATGAGTTCTTCGAGTTCATCGACGGCGCGCAGCTGATCATCCACAACGCGGCGTTCGACGTCGGTTTCATCAATAACGAATTCGCCCTGATGGGCCAGACGGACCGTGCCGATATCACCCGGCACTGCTCGATCCTCGATACCCTGATGATGGCGCGCGAGCGTCACCCAGGCCAGCGCAACAGCCTCGATGCCTTGTGCAAACGTTATGGCGTCGACAACTCCGGCCGTGAACTGCACGGCGCCTTGCTCGACTCCGAGATCCTCGCTGACGTCTACCTGACCATGACCGGCGGCCAGACCAGCCTGTCCCTGGCCGGTAACGCCTCGGATGGCAACGGTTCGGCGGAAGGCTCGGGCAATCGCCCTTCGGAGATCCGTCGCTTGCCGGCGGATCGCAAGCCAACCACGATTATTCGTGCCAGTGAGCAGGACATGCTGGAGCATGCGGCGCGGTTGGAAGCGATTGCCAAGTCTGCCGGGGCGCCCGCGTTGTGGAGCCAATTGACTGAGCAGTAGCCTCTGCCGAGTGTCCAAAGGACCGCCGCCGGGACTGCTGCGCAGCCCATCGCAGCCTCGTGCCTCGGCAGCGGCTACACTGGGAAAATAATTCTCAGGACGCCCAGCACTCATGTACAAAGACCTGAAGTTCCCTGTCCTTATCGTGCACCGTGACATCAAGGCCGACACCGTTGCCGGTGATCGGGTCCGGGGCATTGCCCGGGAGCTGGAACAGGAGGGCTTCAGTATCTTCTCGGCGGTGGACTACGCCGAAGGCCGGCTGGTTGCCTCGACCCATCACGGCCTGGCTTGCATGCTGATCGCCGCCGAGGGCGCCGGGGAAAATACCCATTTGCTGCAAAATATGGTTGAGCTGATTCGGCTGGCGCGGGTGCGGGCGCCGAACCTGCCGATCTTTGCCCTGGGGGAGCAAGTCACCCTGGAAAACGCCCCCGCCGATGCCATGAGCGAACTCAACCAATTGCGGGGCATCCTCTACCTGTTTGAAGACACCGTGCCGTTCCTCGCCCGGCAAGTGGCCCGCGCCGCTCGCAGTTACCTGGATGGCCTGTTGCCGCCATTTTTCAAAGCCCTGGTGCAGCACACCGCCGACTCCAATTACTCCTGGCACACCCCAGGTCATGGCGGCGGTGTGGCGTACCGCAAAAGCCCGGTAGGGCAGGCGTTTCATCAGTTCTTCGGGGAAAACACCCTGCGCTCGGATTTATCGGTGTCGGTGCCGGAACTGGGCTCGCTGCTGGATCACACCGGTCCCTTGGCTGAAGCCGAAGCGCGGGCGGCGCGTAACTTCGGTGCCGACCACACCTTCTTCGTCATCAATGGCACCTCCACCGCGAACAAGATCGTCTGGCATTCCATGGTCGGCCGTGATGACTTGGTGCTGGTGGACCGCAACTGCCACAAGTCGGTGCTGCACTCGATCATCATGACCGGTGCTATCCCGCTATACCTGTGTCCGGAGCGCAATGAACTGGGGATCATCGGGCCGATTCCTCTGAGTGAGTTCAGCCACGAATCGATTCGCGCCAAGATCGATGCCAGCCCACTGACCCGTGGCCGACCGGCGAAGGTCAAGATGGCGGTGGTCACTAACTCCACCTACGACGGCCTGTGCTACAACGCAGAGCTGATCAAACAGCAACTGGGCAACAGCGTCGAGGTGCTGCATTTCGATGAGGCCTGGTACGCCTACGCGGCTTTTCACGAGTTTTTTGCCGGGCGCTATGGCATGGGCACCTCGCGTACCCCGGACAGTCCGCTGGTATTCACCACTCACTCCACCCATAAACTGCTGGCAGCTTTCAGCCAGGCCTCGATGATTCACGTACAGGATGGCGGTGCCCGACAGTTGGATCGTGACCGCTTCAACGAAGCGTTCATGATGCATATCTCCACCTCGCCCCAGTACAGCATCATCGCTTCCCTGGACGTTGCATCGGCCATGATGGAAGGCCCGGCAGGGCGCTCGCTGCTGCAGGAAATGTTCGACGAGGCCCTGAGTTTCCGCCGTGCCTTGGCCAACTTGCGTCAGCACATCGCCGCTGACGACTGGTGGTTTTCGATCTGGCAACCACCACTGGTGGCGGGTATTGATCGGGTCGTCACCGCCGATTGGCTGCTGCAACCTGAAGCGGACTGGCATGGCTTCGGTGATATTGCTGAAGACTATGTGTTGCTCGATCCCATCAAGGTGACGCTGGTGATGCCGGGGCTCAACGCCGGGGGGGCCTTGAGCGAGTGCGGAATTCCAGCCGCAGTGGTCAGCAAGTTTCTTTGGGAGCGTGGGCTGGTGGTGGAAAAGACCGGGCTGTATTCCTTCCTGGTGCTGTTCTCCATGGGCATCACCAAAGGCAAGTGGAGTACCCTGCTCACCGAACTGCTCGAATTCAAACGCAACTACGACGCCAATGTCAGCCTGGCGAGCTGCTTGCCCTCGGTGTTTCAACAAGGCCCGCTGCGTTATCAGGGCTTGGGATTGAAGGACTTGTGTGACCAGTTGCACGGCTGTTATCGCAGCAACGCCACGGCCAAGCATCTCAAGCGGATGTACACCGTGTTACCTGAGATTGCGATGAAGCCCGCCGATGCCTACGACCAACTGGTACGGGGTGAGGTCGAGGCGGTGCCCATCGATGCCTTGCCAGGTCGCATCGCAGCGGTGATGCTGGTGCCTTATCCGCCGGGTATTCCATTGATCATGCCGGGGGAGCGCTTTACCGAGTCGACGCGTTCGATCATCGATTACCTGGCCTTTGCGCGGGAGTTCGACCGCAGTTTCCCCGGTTTTGTCGCGGATGTTCATGGGTTGCAACACGAAGACGACGGCAAGGGTCGTTGTTACACCGTCGATTGCATCAAGGTTTAGGGATAGATATGCAAGCTGTGATGAATCCGAAGTATCCGGGGCTTAGTGTGCGAGTCGCCGATGAGGGATTTGACGCCTACGTGTGGGGCAATGATTTCAGCTTTGAGGTCGGCGCCTACGGTGTGCCGGAGATGGGCAAGCGGGTCGAGCAGTGGGCGGTGGAGCGGGTCTTGCCGTACCGCAAGTGCTACGGCATCGATCCGCAAGAGTTTGCCAGCTACCGGGATGCTGCCGACAGTGCGGTGTTCATGGCCTACCTGGATGATCGGCCTGTTGGGCATATAGTGGTCAGCACCAACTGGAACGGTTTTGCCCATGTGGATGAGTTGGCGGTGGTGTTGCTGGCCCGCCGACATGGTGTGGCCAAGGCTTTACTGGATGTGGCGCAGTTCTGGAGCCGCAAGAAAAGCCTGCCGGGAATGATGCTGGAGACCCAGAACAACAACCTCGGGGCCTGTCGCTTGTATGAGCGTTGCGGGTATGTGATGGGTGGGATCGATCACTTGCGCTATCGCGGGATCGATCCTCAGACCCGGGAAGTGGCGATTTTCTGGTATCGGTTATTCAAGACTGAGCTGGAAGCGGTCTGACGGCACCATCGCCTGCCAGTAGGTTTTCGGTCTTCTGCGTGACGATCTCCAGCAACGCATTCAGTGCTGGAGAGGACGCGCCGTCTTTAAGCGTCAGCGCATACAGCGTCACCATGATCGGTGGCGACAACGGGCACGCATCCAATCCGGCCTCCCTGGCACCAATCGCCGTGAACGGGTCAACAATCGCCAAGCCTTCCCCGGCCTCCACCATGCTGCGCATCATCTGGTAGGTCTGTACCCGCGTCTGAATCACCGGCAGTGGGCGCAGGGCTTGCAACTTGCTGTCCAGCAGGCTGCTCAGTGGGTCCTGTCCCTCCAGGCCAATCATCGATTGCCCGGCCAACTCCTGCAATGTGATGTACTTCTGCCGAGGCTTGAGCCAGCCGTGGGGCGCCAGGAGTTGCAGCTTGCCTTGGCCCAGGGCGATGCTTTGAATTTGCGGGTGTTCGGGGTCGTGCAGGCTCAGGCCGATGTCTGCCTCGTGCAGGAGCAGGCTCCTGACGATATCGCGGGTGGGTTGGCTCGATAGCGTGCAGGGGGTGTCCTGAAAGCGCCGACGCAATACTGCAATACTTTGCGGTAACAGTTGATTGGCCAATGGGGGTGTACACAGCGCGCGCAGTGGCGGGGCGTGGTGGTGTTTCAGGCTGCCGGCCAGGCGTTGCAGTGGTTCGAGGGTTTCGTAGAGATGGGTAATCCCATCCTGCAACTCGAGGGTTTCGCGGGTTGCCTGCAGCCGCCCCCTGACGCTGGCGAACAGCATGAAGCCCAGTTGTTGTTCGGCATCCTTGAGGATGGTATCTACATCGGCCACGGGCAGTTGCAGCCATTCGGCGGCGGTGCCGAGATGTCCGGTCTGCAAGATGGCCTGAATCACTTCGATATGACGTAAACGCATGGCAGGAGTCTATGTTTAGCAGGGGCTGTATTCAATGGCTGAATCCCGGGCATCGGTAAATCCATGATTGCGCCAGCCTCTACCGGCTAGGGTTACACTTGGACTTGTACGTTCAAGGCGCAGAGCATGTTAATCAACTGACCCCAGGGGGAGCGTGACAGATGCCGGGTAAAACCGAACCAACAGGCAGCAAGACGAACCGACAGGGAATGACGCGCTGGGATTTTCTGGTGATGGTACTGGTGATCGGCTTGCTCGCGAGCGTGGTGGGGCCGAGGATATTTGGCGATGTTACCCAGTCTGAAATTGCCACGACCAAGGTTGAACTCGGCGTTCTGGGCAAGGCCGTTGAACAGTTCCATCAGGATATCGGGCGTTATCCCAGCAATGAAGAGGGCCTGGCGGTATTGACTACCCAGCCTGCCGGCGAACCGAAGTGGAAGGGGCCATACGTCAACGAAGACAGACTCACCGACCCCTGGGGCGTTCCCTATCAGTACCACTATCCTGCGACCCAGGCCAAAACCGGCTTTGACCTGTTTTCGTTCGGCAAGGATCGGACGTTGGGGGGTGTTGGCGATAATGTTGATATCGCCTTTGGAGAATAAGGGCTTATGAAGCGTGGGTGGTTTGCGATTCGCGGGTGATGATGGTGCCCGACTGAATCAACCGGAACTCGTCGCCGTCCAGTTTTTCTACGCGATCGCCAATGGCCAGCTTGTAGGTAGTGGTGGGCGCCGAGCCCGCCAAGCCGTCGAGCGGCGGGTTGGATTCCTGGAACTCATGCACGG
>Ga0302228_10002720_pt1 | contig 11863 bp, 7 predicted proteins | sample II_Palsa_N1_2_FD_193519 | JGI IMG/M metagenome (GOLD analysis project Ga0302228, IMG submission 193519) | Peat permafrost microbial communities from Stordalen Mire near Abisko, Sweden - II_Palsa_N1_2 | ecosystem: Environmental > Terrestrial > Soil > Palsa > Peat permafrost | place: Sweden...
GCGATTGTCAAGGCGGGTGCTGCGGGCGTCGATTTGTTTTTTGCGTTGAGCGCGTTTCTGATCACGTCGCTTCTGCTGAAGGAGCGAGAAGAGACGGGCGACATCTCACTCAAACTTTTTTATGCAAGGAGAGTTCTGCGGATCTGGCCGCTGTATTTTCTGGTGATCGGACTGGGCGTCGTGCTGTCGCACACGATGGCGAACCAGCATCTGCCGTGGTATTACGTTGCGGGATATCTTCTTTTCGTCGGCAACTGGGTCCATGCGGTTTTCGGGCGGCCGGAGTCGATCGCGTTTCCGCTGTGGACGGTCTCGATTGAGGAGCAGTTTTATCTGGTCTGGCCGCTGCTGGTGAAGACGCTGCAGCGTCGCGGCCTCATCATATCGGGGATCGTGATGTTTTTGCTTGCGACGGTGTGCCGGGTTGGATTTGTGCTCGCGGGCGTCAGTGGAGGTTACATCTATTACGGCAGCACGGCACGGTGCGACTCGATCGCTCTGGGTATTCTGATCGCGCTGTTCGCGGGTCAGTTGCCGAAGCTGACGAGCAGCGCACGATTGCTGCTGGTGGGCGGCGGCCTGGTGGGATGGATCGTCTCGTCGGCGTGGCTGACGGATCAGCCTGGGCCGATCAGTATGCGAGAGGTGCCGGGACGCCTGATCATCTCCCTCGCCGCTGGAGCGATGCTGTACGGCTCTCTTTACAGCCGCAGCAAACTGCTTACGGGCGCGTGGGTGGTGCGGCTGGGTAAGGTGAGCTACGGCCTCTACCTTCTGCATCTCGTCGGACTGCTTCTGGCGAAGAGCGTTCTTCATCCGGTGTCGGGAACGGCTCTGCTTGCAACGAAAGCTGTGGGGTTTGTTCTTACCCTCGTTCTCGCGTTCGCCTCCTATCGCTGGGTTGAATCGCCCTTTCTGCGAATGAAGGATCGTTTTGCCAGGGTTCTCAGCCGGCCAGTATGAGGGAGTATTTTCGACCGTTATCTCGTATCGCTTGTTTCACTTGTTACGAGTAGCGAAACATAACGATGTGGTCTTTAGACCATACAATATTCGGGACCTAAAGAGGCCTTAGCCTTCTGTCTTCAGCTCCCCGGTTCACCCTAAAGGAAGGTCGATTTGGATAAGCTCGCACTTCAATCCTCCGATGTTGTTATTTCAGCGCGCTCGTCGCCACCCGAACTCACGCTTCGCGAGATATGGATGATGCTGTGGCGACGGCGCAGGATCATTTATGGCAACGTAGCAGTGTTTTTTCTGCTTGCGGTTCTGCTTCTTATGGTCACAACGCGTCGCTACAAGTCTGTTGGAGAGATCCAGGTTCAGAAGGATTCCACGACTACCCTTGGGGGCCTGCAGACGGATACGGACACGCCGTCTGACGCGCTTGAAGAGAATATGGTTCTGCAGACGCAAGCGAAGATTCTGGAGTCTGACTCGCTGGCGCTGCGCGTAATCAATGAGCTTCACCTGGAGCAGACGGAAGATTACAAAGAGAAATGGAGTCCGATCAGCTGGGTGTTTGGGCTGATCAGTCCGAAGGGAAAGGCGGATCCCCCAGGCGCGTCGCTCGAGGATTCTCCACACCGGCGAGTGCAGGTTCTGAAGATCTTTCGTAAGAAGCTGACGGTGAAGGTGGTCGATGGCACGCGTCTGATCGATGTGGAGTATCTGAGTCCTGATCCACAGCTGGCAGCGGCAGTCGTCAATCACATGCTGCAGGGGCTGATCGAAATGGGATTTCAGGCGCGCTATGCGGCTACGACACAGGCGTCGTCATGGTTGAGCGGACAGCTTGATGATTTGCGGGCACAGACTCAGACCTTACAGGCGAAGGTCGTCCGGCTGCGTCAGGCTTCGGGGGTCTTCGCTTTGGGCGAGGTCGATCGCGAGGGTAAAGACCAGGTTTACAGCCCGACGCTCGACAAGCTGCAGATGTCGACTCAGGCCGTGGCGCAGGCGCAGTCGAACCGCATCCTGAAAGGCGCAATCTACGATGTCGTGAAGACAGGTGACCCGGAGATGATTTCGGGACTAAGCGGAAATACGATCTTAGCGAGTTCGTCTTCGGGCATCGGCAGCTCGCTTACGCTGATCCAGAATCTTCGGATGCAGGAGGTGGCACTCCAGGGACAATTGCAACAGATGTCTGCAAAGTTTGGGCCGTCTTACCCGAAGCTTGGGGAGGTCCAGGGCAATCTGGATGCGGTGCAAGCAGCAATTCGAGCGGAGATCAACCGCGTCGCAGGGCGTGCGCGTAACGACTATATCGTTGCTGAGCAGACTGAGCAGAATACGCGCAGGGATTTCGACGCGGATAAGAGCGCGGCAGAGACGCTTAACAACAGGACCATTGAATACCAGATGGCGCGTCAGGAGGCCGATCAGAGCCGCTCGCTGTATGAAGATCTTTTGACGCATCTGAAGGAGTCGGGGCTGCTGGCCGGCCTGCGTTCCACGAACATCTCCATTGTTGACGCCGGCCGACCGACCGATAAACCTGCCAAGCCTGTGGCGCTGCTCTATCTGTTCGGGTCGATTGCGGCGGGATTGTTTGTGGGTTCGGCGGCGGCGCTGCTGCGTGATGTGACCGATACGAAGATTCAGGATGTGATGGAGATCTCGCGGGAGCTGGGTGCGACGCCGCTGTGTGTGCTGCCGTATCAGAAGGAGCGTACCGGCCTGCCGGCGGGAGCGAATATGGTGGCCAGTTCCCCGCTTGTGATGTTGCCGACACTCGATAACCCACGCTCGATATTTGTAGAGTCGCTTCGCTCTCTCAGGACTTCTCTGATGATGTCGCGGAGCGGCGCGCCCCCGAGGGTGGTGCTGGTGACGAGTCCGCTGGCGGGAGAGGGCAAGAGCTTTATCAGCTGGAACCTTGCAATCCTCTTTGCCCAGCAGGGGAAACGGGTGCTGCTGTGTGACGCCGATTTGCGCAGACCACGGCTGCACAAGGATCTGCAGATTGATGCGCAGATGGGTTTGAGTACGGTGTTGGCGGGGCTGTCGGATGACTATGGCGCTTCGGCGCTGGTTCCTGTTCCGGAGGTTCCGGGGCTCTTTCTTATGCCTGCCGGACCTACGCCGCCGTATCCTGCGGAGCTGCTGTCGTCGGATCATATGGCGACGCTGTTGAACGTCTGGAAGACACAGTACGATCTGGTCGTGCTGGACTCGCCACCGGTATTGCCGGTAACGGACTCGGTTGTTTTAAGTTCGTTCGTCGACTCGGTTCTGCTGATTGCCCGACATCAGAAGACACCACTCTCTGCGCTCGACAGAAGCTATCAGATGTTAGAGGCGGTGCCGGCGGAGAGCAATCGTAAGATCAACGTTCTGGTGAATGGAGTGCGCGAGCAGCCAGCAGCGGGGCACGTGTTTTACGAATATCTCGGGAAAGAGTCTGCAAGGGCATAGGTGAAGAAAATGAAATCAATTTCTATTGTGTCTTTATTTCTTTTCGGCGTTGCGATGAGTTCGCCTGCGCAGAGTACGTCTGCCCAGAGTTCGCCCGCGCAGAGTACACCTGCACAGAGTACGTTGGAGCAGAGGGAGAGTCTGCTGATTGGGCCTGGGGATGCGCTGCACATTCAGGTCTATGACACGCCGGAGATGGAGCAGAAGGCTCGGGTAACCGACTCCGGAGAGATTCCGGTGAGCTTCATTGGAAATGTAAAGGTGGCCAACATTACACCTGGCCAGGCAGCGGAAGAGATCGAGCGGCGACTGATTGCCGCAGGGATCATGCTGCACCCGCAGGTAACGGTGCGCGTGGATGCGTATGCCACGCAGAATGCTTCGGTGATGGGACAGGTGGTGAAGCCGGGAGTTTACGAGATCGATACGCAGCGCAAGGTGATTGACGTGCTTGCACTGGCTGGTGGATTGACCGATATTGCGGATCGGCATATTACGATTCAACGGCATGGCGATCCGAAGCAGAAGGTCGACTACTATTTTTCGAACATGGCCGGAACCGCGCTGACTGACGATCCCATGGTCTACCCTGGCGACACGGTGGTCGTGCCAAGAGCGGCGGTCGTGTATGTGCTTGGCGATGTGTTGAAGCCGGGTGGTTATCCCGTAGACACCAATAACTCGAAGATGACGGTGCTGCAGGCCCTCTCGCTGGCGGGCTCGGCGAACCACACTGCGTCGGTCAGCAAATCGAAGCTGGTTCGCAAGACTCCAACAGGAGTGGAGCAGATCAACCTGCCGGTGGCTGCGATGCAGAAAGGACAACAGCCGGATATCGCGCTGCTGCCGGACGATGTGGTTTATGTTCCTTTCAGCTTTATGCGCAACCTTGCTATAAACGGAACATCGATTCTGGCATCGGCTACCTCCGCCGCTATTTACATTCACTAGATACTCTTCTGCGAATCAGGAGTCTGTTTGGCTACGTTTCAAACATTGAGACCGATCCCGGTCCGCGATCATGGGAGAACACCGACGAAGAGCTCTGCAGAAGAAAGCAGCCTGTGGAGTCGCGCCTCGACGTGGGGTCTGCTGCTGCCGCTGCTCTACTTCGCTCTGGACGGCGTCTCTCCGTTTGTGAATGGAGCAGCGTCGATGCGAGCGGTATCGACGGGTGGCTCGCCTCTTTGGGATCGCCTGAACAATGTGCTGATTCTTGGTGGCTGCATGATCTTCGTCATTCGGCGGCATCATGCGGTTCTTCGGCTGAGCCGGCAGATGAAGCTGGTCGTACTTTTTCCGGTTCTCGCGCTGCTTTTTTGTCCGGTGTCGCAGCAGGCTACACGAACGATCAGCTCCGATTCCGTGCTGCTGGGCGGCATTCTGCTCATCTTCTACATCATGTCTCGATACACGCTGAATGAGGTGCACGAGCTGTTTCTGGTTCTGGGCTCGGGAACAATTGTGGCGAGTATTCTGTTTGCACTTGTTCTGCCGCAGTATGGCCGCGATCTGATGGGCGGGCATTCCAGTGCGTGGAAGGGGATCTTCAGCGCTAAAAATTACCTCGGCAATATGGCTCTGTTTTTTCTGACGATCGCGGTGTCGTATCGTCCGCGCACGTCGTTCTTTCGGTCGCTTCGAGGTTCGCAGATTTTCTTCTGTCTGGTCGCGATCGCTTTTTCGCATGCAGCAACCACCTATATGCTGACCACGGTCTACATAGCCTATGCGACGACTTTGAAGACTGTGCGCGGCTTTCGGAAGAAGGACTATTTCGTCGCCTTTATTCTGCTGTTCGTGGCCTTCGCTTCGGTGATAGTCCTGATTATTCTGCAGCCCGATATTCTGTTCAGCCTGCTTGGAAAAGATGCGACGCTGACGGGTCGCACTGAGATATGGGACGCGGTGGCGGGGTCGATCGCCAAGCGGCCGCTGCTCGGTTATGGATACCAGGCGTTCTGGCTGGGCTTCAAAGGGGAGTCTTATCGCATCATTCTCACGGTGACGTGGGCTCTGGGACAGGCGCAGAATGGATTTCTCGATGTAATGCTCGAGATTGGTGTCGGAGGACTTGTCATCGTGCTGCTGCTCTTCGGCTTTGCGTTCCGCGATGGAGTGACTTGTCTTTTGCGCTCGCGTGACGATGCACAGCTTCGAGCTGTGGAGTGGTATGTGGCCATTGTGATTCTTACCCTTATCTACAATCTGGACGAGAGTTTTCTCTTTGAGCCGAGGCATCTTGGCTCGCTGATGTTTGTGCTTGTCTGCGTCGGGCTGAAGAGGGAGCGAATGCGTCTTCGGTCGTCCGGTGTGAGCCGGATTGCAAGGCCGGTTGAGTCGACGGCACGCGCTGCTTAACGCGTATATCGCTGGTGCATGGTCAGGCGGGCTGGGTGGCGAGAGCAGCGACACGCTCGCGATGACGGAGCCAGAAAAGCACGCTCCAGGTAAGCACGGCGAGACTTCCATCTGTGAGCAGGCTGGCAATCGCCGCTCCGAGCCATGAGTAACGTGGAATCAGGTAGACGTTCAGGGCGATGTTGAAGCCGGCTGCGAAGAGTTGGCAGACCAGGCGGAATTTCTGCTGGCCGACCCCGGCGATGGCGTCGCCGGCACACAAATGGAAGCTGCGGAAGACGGGGATCAGGCAGAGCCAGCGCAGGGCGCTCACGCTTGGCTTAAAGCCTTTGCCGATGACGAATGGAATGACAGGCGCGAGAAGAAATGCACCCAGAGCCGCGGCGAGGCCCAGCAATACGGTACGCTTCAGAATCTTTACAGCGAGCGGCTGGACTGCGGCAACGCCTTTGGCGCCTTCGCGAAAGAAGCGAGGGAACGCTGCCGCTTCAATGGACTGGATGGGGATCGTCGCGATGTTGATGACGCGATATGCCATCGAGTAGATGCCGTTTGCGACCGTCATGCCGTAGTGGCCGAGCATGACTTTGTCGAAGTCGTTGTAGGCCGAGGTGGTTGAGCCGGAGATGGCGAAGATGAAGCCCTCTGCGCCGCGCGATAAAAGGAGGCGGGGCTGGAAGCGTGGCCAGCCGAAGCGATGCGTGACGATGGCGAAGGCTGCACAGGCTGCGCAGATGGAGATGACGAGCATGGCGACGGCCCACTGTAGAGCTATCGCATGATGCATGACAAAGAGCATCGAGCAGACGAGGACGAGGCGAAACAGGCTGACGAGCATGTTGAGCGTGGCGGTGGGACGCATGTGCTCGAAGGACTGGAATACCTGGGCGGCGCATGAAGTGAGTTGGCCGCAGATGCAGTCAGAGAAGGCGATGAGGGTCAGGAGGGATGCGCTCTCTGCGCCGACGAGCCAGTGGCCGGTGAGGTGCAATGCGAGGACGAGGAGCGAGCCATAGACTGCGGTCGACATGAGCACATTGCCCCAGTATTCGGGAAACCGCTGCTGGTCCTGGCTGACGTATCGGAGCAGGATCAGGCCCGATCCCATGGTGCTGTACTGGCTGACGACGGCAACAAGAGCCACGGCGCCCGCGAGAACACCATACTGTGAAGGGTTGAGAAGACGGGCAAGAAAGATGAAGTACAGCGCCTGGATAACGAAGGAGAAGCCCTGGCCCGCGAAGATCCATGCGGCGTTGCGGGCGAGCGTGCTTTGACGAATTCGTTTGATCTGATTTTGAATCATGCGGAGAGGCACCGATAGATGTCCTGAACCTGGGTGCGGGCGACGGACCAGGTGAAGCGGTTGCGAAACGTGGTGTAACCCTGCTGGCCCAGGACCGACCGAAGCTCCGCATCTTCGGCCAGTTGGCGTAAGGCGTGGGCGAGTTGTTCTGCAGACCCACGCTCCACCAGGATGCCGCCGCCGTCTGCGAAGATCTCTGAGGCTCCGCCGCCGCGCGTGCTGACGACGGGGAGAGCGGATGCGAAGGCTTCTATGTTGACGAGGCCGAATGGCTCGTCCCATATCGAAGGGGAGCAGAAGATGTCGGCCTCGCGAAAGAGATCGCCAAGCGCAACGCCGGAGCGATAGGGAAGAAAGGTTACGTTCGACGGCGCGTTCGTTTTGAGCTGATTGATGTAGTCCGTCTCCTGGCTGCCGCCGAAGTTAGAGGAGCCTACGATGTGCGCCTGGAGTTCAACGCCCTGTTGCGCGAGGAGCTTCATGGCTTCCATCAGAATGTGAACGCCTTTGTCTTTAACAAGACGACCGGCGAAGAGGACAGTTGGAATCTTTGGCTCTTCTTTGCGATGAGAGGCGGGAGAGAAGATTGCTTCGTCGGCTCCGTTGTAGAGGACAGAAGAGGGGCCGAGCGATGGGAACTTATGTCTCGCCTGCTCCAGTAAAAAATTGCTAACGAAGATGAGTTTGTCGACGCGAACCTGTTGCATGAGCGCGTGGGGCCACTCGACCAGATGGGAGTTGTGCAGATGGAGGACGACGCTGCCCCCGGCACGATGAATCTGCGGGGTGAGTGCGATTGCGAAGTCGGGACGATTGTGAATCCAGACGATGTCGCCGCGTTGCAGACGCTTGAGAAAAGGGTGGAAGATGCGCCGGATGACCGCGGAATGGAGGCTCCAGGGAAGGCGTAGAAGGTAGCGTCGAATGCGGCGATATCGAGCCAGGCCAGGAAGAGTGAGGATGGTCTCCGGAGGAAACTTCCAGGTGCCGTCGGCGGAGGGACAGACGACGACGGCCGTTGTTTCCCTGCGAAGGACATTCGCGGCCCATCGCGAGATCGCGCCTCCATGAAACTCGGAGAAGGGTTCGGCCTCGGTGAGGAGATGATAGGCGACGATCGACATTATGTTTTCAGAGCCAGTCGATGGTGCAGGCGCAGCCGGAGGTAATTCAGCGACAACTCCAGGGTTGCAGCGCCAGTAGCGAGAGTGCTGCTGGAGTTCATATCCGCCCCCCTGGTGATTGAGCTGGTGAAGTGACTCTCAACCGTTGAGATAGGTTATTTCCGGCCGAGGAAGGGCGGGGTTCTTAATTCACAGGCCATTCATGAATGCTGATGACGGTCAGCGCGTTCCTGTCGCTGCGAACTCGTGCACGTGATGCTTTGTGGGCCGGCCTACGCTGAAGTACGTGATGCCGTTCTCCAGCATCAACTCCGGATCGTAGAGATTGCGGCCATCGATAACGATGGGATAACGCATCAGCCTGTTAAGACGCTGCAGATCAAGACGGCCAAACTCCGACCAGTCGGTGAGGATCAACAGAGCGTCGACGTCATTGGATGCGGCGTATGCATCCGACACGTATTGCAGATTTGGACCGGGAGGGAGCACCTGTTCGGCCCGCGGGGTTGCAGCCGGATCGAATGCCTTGATTGCGCAGCCTTCGGCGATCAGCATCTGGACGAGTTCGATTGCGGGGGATTCGCGTATGTCGTCGGTTCCTCCTTTGAAGGCGAGGCCCAGGACGCCGAGTTTTTTGCCGCGGAGCGTCCACAGGGCTGAGCGGACCTTGTTGAGGAAACGCGTCTTTTGCTCCTTGTTGATGTTTTCTACTTCGGCCAGGAGAGCGAAGTCGACACCAAGCTGCTCGGCGACGCAGCGGAAGGCAGCAACATCTTTCGGAAAGCATGATCCGCCGTAGCCGATTCCAGGACGCAGGAATCGGGGGCCGATGCGGCTGTCCATCCCCATTCCTCTTGCGACCTGCTCGACGTCTGCGTTTGCTGCCTCGCAGAGATTCGATACGGCGTTGATGAACGAGATCTTCAATGCGAGAAAGGCGTTGGAAGCATGCTTGATGATCTCGGCGCTCTTGGTAGAGGTCAGCAACAGGGGCGGCGGCTCGTTGGAGGTGCAGAAGCCATCGATCGCGGCAGGCTGCTCGTAGTAGCTGCCGGTCGTCAGCGGTTCATAAATTTTTGACAGCACTGCAGCAGCGCGCTCGCTGTCGGTTCCGACGACGATTCTGTCGGGATGGAGGAAGTCGCGGACCGCTGTTCCTTCTCGCAGGAACTCAGGGTTTGAGACGACGTCGAAGAGATGCTGCGCGACGCCGTTGCGCTCCATCACCCGGCGTATCCACTCGTTGGTGTAGACGGGGACGGTGCTTTTTTCGACGATGACCGTGTAGCTCGTGAGGGAGCGTGCGATTTCGCTGGCTACGGCTTCAACATAGGAGAGATCGGCGACGCCTGAGTCGCCCTGCGGGGTTCCGACTGCGATGAAGATCGCCTCGGCTTCGCGGGTGGCTTCGGCGAGGTCGCTGGTGAAACGGACTTTGGAGTTGCGATAGCGTTCGAGCAGCTCGGGGAGATAGGCTTCGTGGATCAGGCAGTCTCCGCCTCGCAATGCGTCGACCTTTCGCTGGTCATTGTCGACACATACAACGCTGTGTCCCATCTCTGCAAAGCAAACGGCGGCAACCAGGCCGACGTATCCGGAGCCAACCACAGCAATTCGAATCGTGTTGCTCATCGCGTCTCACTGACCTCATCTTTCGTGGAATGCAGTTATTGGCTGACACTCGTAATTTTCTAACCGGCTTTAATCATCCGAACTTTGCTGGAAGGCACTGCTGGTGCGACGGCTGCCGGCACAGGCAGAGTGTTGCGCGGAGTGAGCGCGTACAAAACAGCTTCCATTCTGTTCGATACACCGAGCTTGTCGTAGATACGGAAGAGGTGATTTTTTACGGTGTGTTCACTGAGTCTTAATACTGTTGCCAGTTCATAGTTGCTGAGGCCGTCCGCCAACAGGTGCAGGACCTGCTGTTCGCGCGCCGTGAGCAGGGGTCTGCCATGGCTGTCGGTGACATCGGTGGACCGGGGGCGGGAGACGGACGATACCAGATAGGCCAGCTGCTCGTTGCTTGCCCAGATCTGTCCCTGATGGACGCATCGGATGCTTTTGCAGAGCAGGTCAAATCGTAGGTTCGAGCTGCAAAGAATGCCTTTCACTCCTTCGCGGAACAGAGCGATGACCTCTCCGTACCCAGGCTTTTGGGTGATCACGATCACCTTTGCGTCTTTGTAACGATCGGGCAGGACTTCGAGAAGAGCGACTGCGCTGGAGATGTTTTCCACCTGAGAAGATCCCAGCAGAATTACATCCGCTTTGCCGGTCTTCGATACATCCAGAAGATGCTGGACGTCGTTGACGGGTTTAACAAGATTTATATCGGGAACCTGCTCAAATGCGTCGCTGAGAAGATCGGAAAGCATTGCAGGCAGGTTGGCCATCAAAAGTCTGATGCCGACGGTCGATCCTTTGATATCAGTGCATCCATCCATGACTACCCTCCGGACTGGGGCTGTGGTCTGTTAGAAAGCCCGTGTTGGACTACGGGACGGTTCAGCAAATCCAGGTGGATTGTGTGGCTGAGTCAGTTACCAGAATTTTAGGTGCCTTAAGTAACTATGTCCAGGGTACGAAGGTAGTGCTACTTAAGTACTATGAGGTTAGAATGCGTGGCCGGTTCCTGGCCCGATGGAGCAGCGGCGGTCGCCCGTTTCTTTCGCTTCTGAGCCGCGAGTGTGAAATGCGGTGACAAGGCGAGCTGACGATTACGCGTGAGTTGACGATTGCGCGTGAGTTGCAGGGGCCTGACGATTGTGCTGCAGCCGATGCAGCCTGGATGAGAAGTACGGTGTAGGCCCTTCCCTTCATTGTCAGGATTATTGGCTCATCCTACGATCATGTCCTGTCGTCGGCTCCGCAAATTTACCGTTTTATCCGTAAACTCACGATCCAGAAGGCACGATGACAAGAGGCACTTCCTCATGACACCTTCAAACAGAAAAACAATTTTAGAACTGGTTCAGATTGGCGATATCGGTCTGCTTTTTTTCTGTCTCGGTATTGCTTATTCGCTTACATCTCACCGGCACGCCTTCGACCTCCTGAATTCTCTTGAGACAAGGCATCCGATTCAGGTATTCATCGCGACGGTTGTGCTTGCGTTCGGATGGCATGGGGCGCTTCGGGCAAATCGCTTCTACCGCTCACGGCGACTCGAAGGCTATGTGAAAGGAACGCTGGATGTGTGCTCGGCAAGCGTGCTGTGCGCTTTGTTGAGTCTGCTATGGCTATGGCTGATCGCTTCGCCCGCAAAGCGTAATCTGGCGGAGCTTGGGCTTGTCAGCGTGCTCTTCGGGGTGCTCAGTTTTGCGGGCTTTATGCTGACTCGTCTGACTGGTCGAGTGACGATGCATGCGTTTCGTTCGCGCGGACATAACCTCAGGCATATTTTGATTCTGGGAACCAATCGCCGGGCGCATGGGTTCGCTCAGGATCTTGCTCTTCATCCGGAGTGGGGCTATTGCCTGCAGGGCTTCGTCGATGAGCAGTGGTGGTATGAGAAGACGGCGGATTCCGAATCAGGATCGTTGCTTGGTGGATTCGATGCGCTGCCGGTTCTGCTGAGAACTCTTCCTGTCGATGAAGTCATCGTGGCACTGCCGCTCGCGTCTTTCTATCAGCAGATCGCGGAGACCGT
>Ga0302228_10002725_pt1 | contig 11848 bp, 9 predicted proteins | sample II_Palsa_N1_2_FD_193519 | JGI IMG/M metagenome (GOLD analysis project Ga0302228, IMG submission 193519) | Peat permafrost microbial communities from Stordalen Mire near Abisko, Sweden - II_Palsa_N1_2 | ecosystem: Environmental > Terrestrial > Soil > Palsa > Peat permafrost | place: Sweden...
ATTGCGTCCGCAAAGTTGGGTTGCGGACGCAATCGTGAGCCTTCTTAACAACGCACGCTAGGTGTGCGAAATCGCGCGCTTACGATCATCCGAGCCATAAGGCTTCTTGAACCTCGGCATCGGCTATCAACTATTTATACCCGGATGTTATTGACAACATTTTTACCCGGGTATAAATTGTCGACCACGGTCAGCCCCAGGACGCGCCCACTCACGCAACCGCACTAGCTTTCTGCGATCGCCGCGATCGGTGCTTCTCAAAACGTTGAAAAACGGACAACCACCATGGTCACATTCGATTTGAATTCCGGTGCAGCAGCGCCGGTAATAGATGAGGTCGAACTCGTCGAGCTTTCTTTTAGTGGCGCAATTCCGCGAGAGCTAAATGGCGTCCTGGTACGCAACGGTCCCAATCCGCTGGACGGGCGCTTCAAGGGAAACGACGTTTTGGACTGGTGGCCCGAAGCGGCCATGCTGCACGCCATCTCGTTTCAGGACGGCCGCGCAACGAGCTACAGGAACCGCTGGGCCCGTACACAACGATGGGCAGACGTGCACGACAGGGATACCGCACAGGCTCTGCTTGATACCAATCCGAACGTTAACGTGCTCCATCACGCTGGCGAAATATTGGCGTTATCCGAAGGTGGTGCCCCGCTTGCCATTACGGCTGAACTTGAAACACTCGGCGCAAGCCGCTGTCACCGGGGACTGGCAAACGGCATGACCGCCCATCCCAAAGTCGACCCACAGACAGGCGAACTCATGAGTTTTTGCGCCGATTGGAAGAAGCCGTTTTTGTGCTATGGCGTGACGGACACGGAAGGAACGCCGGTTGTCGACATCGACATCGAAATGTCATCTCCCTCAATGATGCACGACATGGCCATCACCGCCGCCCACAGTATCTTTCTGGACCTCAACGTGGGGTACGACTTCTCGATGCTATCCCGTGGCTTCCGGATGCCACTACGTTGGCGCGATGACCACAGGGCACGGCTGGGCATCATTCCTCGCCACGGCGGCGAAATGCGCTGGTTTGAAATAGCGCCGTGCTTTATCCAGCATGTGGTGAACGCTTACGACGCGGATAAGACCACGGTTGTTTTGGATGCCGTTCGATATCCAAGGTACTTTCGCCTCATGGAACATGGTTTGGCGTTCGAGGAAAACCCACTTGGAGTTTTGTGGCGCTACTTCATCGACCTCGACAAGGGAACTGTGACTGAAAGACAAATCGCGGATATCTGCATCGAACTGCCTCGCATTAATGAAGAACGAACCGGTCGGCCATATCGATTTCTCTACGCTGCGGAGCAACCGACAAATACTGAGATTCGAGGTGTCGTTCGCTATGATCTCAGGTCAAATTCGATGCAGCGGTACAGGGTTCCAGAAGGCGATCAAAACAGTGAACCGGTTTTCGTGCCCCGTCCCATCGCCTCCGATGAAGATGATGGCTGGTTACTCGTCTGTGTCTATCGCCAAGCCACCGATACCACTGATCTGGTCATTCTCGATGGCAAGAATATAGACAGCTCTCCAGTGGCGACTGTACGGCTACCCCGACGAATTCCCGCTGGATTTCACGGGGCATGGTTACGCTCCGCGTAGTCAGCCAACCTCCGCGGCACCGTATCACCATTCAGGACAAGCCGTTGCTAACCCGTCCTGAAACGAATTGACACCTATGCTCCGCGATCGGTGAGTACCAGGTAACCTACTTGGTCGCGCCAATCGCCTTGGGCGGATAGCTCGCGAGAATGACCGAGGTGGTCACCGGTCCGAATCTGGCCAGCGCGTCGATGGCTGTTTCTAGTTGGCTCATAGTTTGAACCACCACGCGGACGAGGAAGCAGTCGTCGCCCGTGATGCGATGCGCTTCGACGATCTCAGGCATCGTTGCGAAGACCTTCAGGCATTTTGTGATCTGCGAGTGAGTCGTCTGTATCCGGATGAGTGCGGATATATCACGGCCCAGAAGTCCGGCATTGACCCTCGCCGAGTAACCCTCGATCACACCTTGCTCTTCCAGTCGCTTGATACGCGCGCTGACCGCCGGCTGCGACAATCCAATCTGCTTGCCTAGCTCGGTGTTAGTCATGCGCGCATGGACTTGCAGCGCCTCAATAATGCGCCAATCGAGCCGATCCAATTCCACGTGCTTAGGTTTCATTCGTATATACCTATCAATTCCACAAGTTCCAATCCTTACTACAACGATTTCATCGGTTTGGCTATTCTGGCAGAAGCTGTCGGCCCTTACACTGAGTACTCATCTCGAGGAACTTACACATGAGTCGACGCGTTCTGATCGTGCCTGGTCACGGCAATTCGGGAGCAACACACTGGCAAAGTATCTGGGAAGCCGCGAAGCCAGGATACTGGTGCCGCATGCGCGTTGAAGACTGGAATCGCGCCATCTGCGACGAATGGGTCGCCGCAATTGCTCGCGAAGTCGAGGCACTCGGCCCCGATACGATCATCGTCGCTCATAGTCTCGGCTGCCTCGCGGTTGTGCATTGGGCCGTGCGAAACACAGTCGCCATAGGAGGGGCGCTGCTCGTGGCTGTTCCAGATCCGTCGGCACCGGCCTTTCCTCGCGCCGATAGCATCGGATTTTCGCCCGTTCCGTCACTAAGGCTTCCATTTCGGAGCATCGTGGTCGCAAGCAATGACGATCCCTACGCAGCAATCAGTTATGCGCGGTCTTGTGCAAATTCATGGGGTAGCGAGTTCCTCGATGTCGGAGCACGGGGACATCTGAACGCTGCCAGTCACCTGGAAGCCTGGGTAGAGGGATATCAGCTCCTGCAGCGTTTCGATGCGAACAATCTTTAGAGCGCGCGGGCTACAGGCATGAGCAATCAGCGGAGATTTATGGGCATTCTCCACGGCAGCAGCGCGATGCTGATGATCTCGTCGCGCGGGCCAGCCTTGGGGCGTTCAGCCGTTTCGAGCCGGTAATCACAAGTGGTTGTCGAAGGTCCACTATCTGGTCGAAGGCCGCCTTATGCATTAAGCAAATGCAGCTTCAGGTTGGCTAAGCCTCAACCGGCAATACCCGACTTACCCTCCCTGCTGCCCAGCCAACGAGTTCCATTCATCCCAGCCAATGGTGCGACCAGGAAACGCAACAGCGGTAAAAGGCCACGATGTCTCAACCCATTGGACGATTTCGTCTGCAGCCAGGTTTGCGAATTCGTGATCGACGGCTGCTGGAGAAAACCAGCAGAATGCCTGAGCCTGGAACAGTGCTTTGCGCTGGTCATTCTCGAGCCTCGATTTGATCGGCTTGATGTATAGGCAACCAACGTACCGGTGGGCCATTGATTTCTCAAAGATCGAATAGGCGAAGGCTTCGCGAGCGAAGAACTCGCGCTCGTGGCGGATCAGATCAGAAAGGTTCTCCGCCAACGTCATGTCTTTTGCGGGCCATCCATTGTCAGGGCCGAAGACACCACGAATACCGTCGGCACATTCCATCACGCATTCGTAGTCTTGCACCGCGTGGTCCCCTGAGAGGACCTGCAAATACAGGCGATGCGTCTCATGAACGCGAGGAGGTACGAAGCTATCTGGAATGAAGGCCATTGGGGATGGATCCTTTGAAATCACGTCCGCGCTGCGACAACTATCGATCAGTGTCCCAGCGACTCACTCTTCAATGGCTTTGGCGTCCCGTGGCCCGGATGAGCCGCCTGCTTAACCAGCAACGCGACGCACGAAATCAGAGCGGCCACCGCGACGACCGCGAAGATGCTTTCGAATGAGAAGTGCTTACGCGTCAGTTCCGCGACCAGAAAAGAACCGGCAATGCCGCCGAACCGGCCAATGCCGAGCATCCACGCGACACCCGTTCCGCGGCCCTGCGTCGGATAGAACGCGGCCGCGAGCGCCGGCAGCGACGACTGCGCCGTATTCATCAGCACCCCGGCGACGAACACCACCAGCACGAGCAACCCGACGTTGCCCACCGCCTGGCCGATGCAGTACACGCTGATCGCCGTCAGCGCATAGCAAACCGCGATCACACGATTCGCGTTGAAGCGGTCCATCAGGACACCGCACAGTACGGCACCCACACCGCCAAGCGGAAACAGCGCCGAGATCAGGGTGGCGCGTTGCGGCTGGAGTCCGGCCTCTTTCAGCAGAACCGGCATCCAGTTGATGGACGCATAGAAAATCACGAGACCCATGAAATAGGCAAGCCACAGCATGACGGAGCCGATAATGTACTGGCGCGACAGCACCACCCGTAGGCCCTGCTTACCCGCCACTGCCGGCGCCAGCTCCGTCATCACGAACGAACTGGCCTCCTGGGCCGCCCCGGAGATTCGGCCCAGTGTCGCGCGGATCCGCTCGACCGCGTGTTGCTTCGCCACCATATAGCGTACCGACTCGGGCATCGCAACCAGCAGCAACACCGCCAGCAGCAACGGCATGGTGCCGCCGAGCAGCAACACGCTGCGCCAGCCGAAGTGCGGAATCAGCCAGGCCGCTAGAAAGCCGCCAAACGCTGCACCAAGAGGGAAGCCGCAGAACATCAGATTGATCAGCGTCGCGCGGCGGCGGTCGGGACAGAATTCACTCATCAGGGTGACCGCGTTCGGCATGGCGGCGCCAAGCCCGATGCCGGTGACGAAGCGCAGGACGGTCAAATGCCCGATATCGCCGGAAAACGCCGAGGCGAAACACGCCACGCCGAACAGCGTGACGGAACCAAGCAGCAATACACGTCGCCCGATCCGGTCGGAAAGCGGACCCGACACCAGCGCGCCACAAGCGAGGCCAAACAGCGCCGCGCTCAAAACGGGCGCGAGATCCGGCTTGCTGATGCCCCATTCAGTCACCAGCGACGGCGCAATGAAGCCAATCGCCGCAGTGTCGAAGCCGTCGAGCAGGACGATAACGAAACACATCGCGAAGACGAGCCACTGGAACCCCGAAAACGGGTGCTCATTGATAAATGTCTGTACGTTGACGGCCGTATTCTGGCGCACGCTTTGTCTCCTTGTGATGGGCTGCGCACTCCGCGCGGCCCGGGGGCTTCCGAGTCAGGTCAGAACCCGTGAACGATCCCCACACCCGCGGCACTGACTACGCGAGGACGACGGCGCAGTCTGGAATCCGATCGCCGATCGTAGGTGTCGCGTTGATGATGTTGCCTGAACTACATTGCCTGGTGTACTGCCGATCCCGCACGCTTCCTGACCAGGACGCTCGGGCGAGTGAGTACTGAGATGCGTCTTCAGGTATTGGCCTACAACCACAAGCGAGTCACGGACATACTTGAGATGTGTCAATTATGCGCGACCTTGATCAGGTGTCTACAGACAGGAGCCACTGCCGCGGTCTGGAACGAGTCCATCCACGCAAACGGTCCTCTAAAAACCAGCCTCGCGCTGCACTGCGGCGACCAACGCCCTCACGCCACGCGCCGCAAAACTCTCCCGTCCTGCGCCAAGCATCACTGTCCCGGTGACATCCCTGCTCAACATCTGCGTACCGTCGCATTCGCCAAAGCGCACCCGCCAGATCGCCTGCAGCGGCACCAACTGATGCGTCTTCGGCTCCGCTTCAGCGGCAATGGGACCGCCGTACACACTCGCCACCGACGGCTCATCCAGCGTAGCCACATTGACCTTGTCAACGGCCTGAACGCGGCATTGGACCGCCGCCATTTCGACGATACCCGGCACAAATTTCGCGCGCTGCCCCGTCACGATCCGCGCGACGTCATTCTCGCCGACGAATGCGTCGCCCTTCACGCCATGCGGTCCCACGACGTCGAACAGACGCTCGCCGCGAGGCAACCAGGTGCCGACGGCCAGATTGTCGTCCGCCATATGGACGATGCCGGCAAATGGCGCACGAATCGTCAGCTGCCCGATCTCGGCGCTGAATCCATTGACCGTCTCACGCGCGGCGTCCCAGCGCCGTTTCAGCGCAACGCCTTCTTGCCGCAGACGGTCGTCGAACGGTTGCTGTTCGACCTCCCAGCGCAACAGCGCCTCATCCGCCTGCGCAGCCTTTAACTTGAACGCGAGGTCAGGCGACACCAGTGCGGCAAGCACCTGTCCCGCCTGCACCTGCTCGCCATCGCGCACGGGCGATGGCGAGGCCGCCACATAGCCGGCCTCCACCGCGTACAACCCTTGCGCCTGCTGCGGCCCAAACACGGCGGGTGCGCTCACTCCGGCGTGCCATGGCAGCACAAAAAAACCGAATAGCGCTGCTGCGAGCAACGCGCTGCGCCGTGTCTGCCGCGTCCAGTGCAACTGCGCGCGGCGTCGCCAGACCACGGTCGTTTCGCGCAGCACGGGCCGCACGATGAACCAGCCGAACTCGACGCAAAACAGCGCCATGCCCAACGCCTTGAAGAACGCGTGATACACCACGAGTGCGATTGAGAAAAACACCACCAGCCGGTAAACCCAGGTCGCAAACGAAAAGCCGATCAGAAAGCGGCGCCGTGACGGCGAGCACGGCTCTGGTTGCGGATCACCGAAACCGAATAGCCATTCGCGCATCCACCAGCGGCCGAGCGCAAACGCACGGTCGTGCAGGTTCGGCGTATTGAGCCAGTCAGACAACAGGAAATAGCCGTCGAAGCGCATGAACGGGCTGGCATTGATCGCCAGCGTACCGATCCAGGTGGTGGTCGCAAGCAGGAAGGCACCTGCCCGCAGCGGACCATCCGGCAACAGATTCCACGCCAGCGTCGCGAACGCGGCCAGCGCCAGTTCGCTCAGCATGCCGGCCGCGCCAATGCGCAAACGACTCGCGCGGCTCGGCACTTTCCAGGCCTCGGTGGTGTCCGTGTAGAGCACCGGAAGCATCACGAGCAGCGCGACGCCCATGGTGGGCACGCGGCAACCGTAGCGTTGCGCGGTAAACGCGTGGCCAAACTCGTGCAGCACCTTAGCGAATGCCAATGCAACCCCTACTGCAACGATGCCTTGCAGGTCCGCATAGGAGTGGAATGTATGGAGAAATTCATCCCAACGGCGCGAGACAAGAAAGAGGCCCGTCAGGGCGCAAGCCACCACCAGCATCCAGAACGCAGGACGATAAGCGAACCCGGCGAAACGCGCCGCGCGGCGCAAAAAGGGCATGGGATGCCATAGCGGAATGCGGATCAACAGATAGTGCTTGAGCAGCCACATTGTCTGCGTGAGCTTGCTGGCTTCGGCATATGCGCTGAGCCGATCGGTGTCGCTCGCATTCGTGGCGACCAGCAGATTCTGCTGGCGCAGCATGCGCAGGAGTGCTTCGATATCGTCAAGCGAGATGGATAAGGTCGTATTGCGATTGATGCTTGCGACGATTGCGTTGGCGTCGTCAAGCGGCCAGCGCGAGAGCATTTCGAACGCGGGCCAGCCGATCTGGAAGAAACGATTTGCGGCGGGATCATGCAGCATCCACGTCGGCGCACCCTCTGGAGTGGGCGCGCCGACGGTCAGCGTCAGTTCCTGGCGAAGTTGCGGAAGTCGGTACATGGTGTGTTCTGCGCGGCCCGGACGTGGCGTGATATGACGCTACCAGCCGAGCCATTGGCGCGCGAGCGTCAAGGGCCGGCGCAGCACGTAGTAGACAAGCGGCACCCAGCCTCCGTGAATGCGCGCCGTCCCCATCGTCCCCAGCGGGGGCTGTACTCCGCGGTCAGTAAAGCTCGCCCGCACGCGATACGCCAGTACGCCATCCGGCGTCGGCTCCGCCCGATAGGCCACCGAGTCGATGCGCGCCGCATAGGTCGCGAGTGGCGAGCTCTTAGGGTACAGCGTCAATACCATGCCTGGCTTAACGTCGACGTTGTCGGCAACCGGGACGTAGGCGGTCAATTCCACATGATCGGGATCAGCGAGAAGGAGGATTTTTTCGCCGACCGCCACCGCCTTGCCGGTCCATTCATTCGGATCGCTAAACACTGCAACGCCCGCGCGCGTGGCGTTCACGCGGACGCGCGCCAGTTGTTCGGCAGTGTAGTCGAGTTGCACCGCACTTTGATCGAGCTTGCCTTTGCGCTCAGCCATATCGAGCCGGTTGCGGTCGTCCGTGACAGCCAATTGCGCCGTTTGCCGGTATTCTTCCTGCGCGGTGTCGAAATCCTTGCGGGCCAGCGCATAGCGCGATTGTAGAGTCGTGGCGTCGAGACCGAGCAGCGGCGTGCCAGCCACAACCGGCTGATTCGGCTGCACGTAGAGACGATCGATCACGCCCTCAAGCGGCGCGCGCACGACAAACGGATCTTTCGGCGTCACCTCCGCCGGCGCGAGCAAGCTCAGGTGTAGTGGAATCACGCACACGAGCGAGAGCCCGATCAGCACGCGCCGTTGCTGACGACCAGGCCGCAAGATGACACGCACGCGTTCGAACCACGACGGTTGCGGCCCAAAGGCGGCGAATGCATGCGCCCAAACCTGGGCGAGCTCGCTTAGCAACGCGCAATCGGTCGGCGTCCATGGCTCGTCGCGTGCGAACACGAGGCCCCCTAGCCGACGTCCGTCGCGGTCGACCAAGGGAATCCATAGGCCATGCCCCGGCCACCATGCATCCCATTCCTGCGCCACATGCGTGGCGCCTTCCTGATGCAGATCGTCCGCGGTGAAGATGCGGGGCCGCTCGGGCTGGGGCGTGCCTGCAGTAGCGGGTATGTGACCAGATGCGTCCTTAGCCGCACCAGCAGGAGCACGTGCCAGCACCCGGCACAAGGCGCCGAGCCATTGCACGTAGGGCGCATTCGGATCGCTCTGCGGCAAGCCGGAAACGGCAGCCACCGAACCCGGTGCCGTGCCGCGCCACCATGCGGCCTGCCGGTAAGGCACCAGTGCAAGCGTTTCGTTGACGATAGTGAAGCCGAGTGTCGCTTCGCTTGTCGCAGCACGCGCACGGCTCGCAAGCTGCCAGAGCAGCGCGATCTGCTGCGCGTCGATGCGCACGTTTTGCGATGCATCCGCAGACGCGGCGCGGCTGGTCCGCTCAGAAGCCTGCGGGGGTGGAGATGAAGTATGCGTCGGCGGCATATTCGTTACCGCGTCGAGAACGTGGCCCAGCCGCTCATGCCGGGCAGCAGTTCCGGCACGCTGCCGGTTAGCGCCGCTGTCACATCGACTGTCTGCGTAACCGGGTCGACGCGCGCGCCAATGCGGGCCACTTTCGCCGGATAGATCTTGCCGACCTCATCGACCTGAACGCTCAACGGATGACCAGGCTTCAACCAGGCGAGCCATTTCGACGGCACAATCATCTTCAGTTCAAGATGGCTCGTATCGATGATCGTCAAAAGTGGCTTACCAGGCTCTGCAAACTGTTGCGGCGCGGCACTGCGCTTCGAGACACGGCCGTCGAACGGCGCGGCAATCACGCATTGGCGCACTGTTGCCTGCATATAGGCAACTTCCGCCGTGCTGGCCTTCAGTTTGCCCGAGGCCTGCTGCACTTCGAGGTCGCCCACCGAATGCAGTTGCGCGAGACGCTGGTCGACCTGCATCAGGTCGCGCGCGGCATCGGCTTCGGCCTGGGCCTTGTGCAACTGCGCCGCGTACAGCGAGCAGTCGAGCGAGATGAGCGTCTGACCGGCGCGGAACGCGTCGCCGTCGCGAAACGGCAAGGTGGCGATTTTTGCGGCGATTTCGCTCGACAGGTCCACCTCGTCGCGCGAAACAAGCTGGATGCGGATGCGACCCGCGTCGCCGGTCGGATCGGTAGTTGCCGAGGCCGAGACCGAAACCGGCGTCGGCATGGGTGCCGCCGCCGGCGTCGCACTCCAAACTGTTTGCGTGCACAACAAAAAAGCGACTGCACTACCCGCTACATACCGCGACCACTTCATTGCGTCTTCTCTCCATTCGCGCTGCCCAGTGTGGCCCAGCGCTGCTGCTCTGCATCGATCGACTGCTCAAGCGTGGCCAGATCATGGCCACTGACCGTATCGGGAATCGGATCGAGTCCGAGCGTCGCCAGCATTTGCCCGTAGGCGTTTTCGAGTTCGCCGTAGCTCTGGTACAGGCGCAACTCCGACATCATCGCGCTGGTCGCGGCACGAATCTCTTCCAGTTTGCCTTGCGCATTCGCTTCGGTTGCGTTGTGGGTGTGCTGCAAAATCTGTTGATCGACGTCGTTCATCTGCTTGAGCAGATCGAACTGACGTTGCTTCGCAGCCAGTTCGCTGCGCGCGACGTGCACCTGCGTCAGCACCGCCATGCTCAACGCAAGGCGCTGCGTCTTCGCCACTTCCAGTTGCGCGTCGGCCATGCCGCGAATGTTCTTCACATTCAGCACGTTTAGCAGATTCCAGCTCACGCTGATACCGGCTGCGCGCCACGCGTTATAGACGAGGAAGCTATTACTGTCGTAGTGCGTGCCGAGATCGAGTTCGATACCGGGCAGCAGCTTGGCCATTGCCTTATGCGTTTCGTTGACGCTGATACGCTCGTTATAGCTCGCTTCCACCAGTTCCGGACGACGCTCCAGCGCGGTCTCTTCCATGCTGTCGATCGGCATGTCGAAACTCGGGATAGCGAAATCCGTCGGCGGCGCCAGCGTAAAGTCTTTGCCCGGCTCCAGATTCATCAGCGAGGCAAGCCGCGGCTTGGCTTCTTCGAGCTGATCGCGAATCTCTTCGAGCTGGCGCATCAGATCGAGCAGCGAATGCTGATAGTTAAGCGTATCCATCGGTGAGCGCAGATTCTCATGCTGCGCCTGGCGCGAATCGTCGAGTGCCGAACCGGCCTGAGCCAGCAGCGGCGCGATGCGCTCGCGCAGCCGTTGCGCGCCGGTTGCTTGCCAGTAGGCTTCGCGCACCTGCTGCATCATCAGTTGCACGACTTTGCGGCGGCGTTGTTCGAGCACCAGCACGTGATCGGCCTGCTCCTTGGCTTCAAAGTAGCTGACGCCGAAGTCGAGCAGATTCCACGAGAAGCCGAGGTCCGCGGTGCGGTCGTTCTTGTCCGTCGAATAAGACGGCGCCAACGATTGCTCGTTGGTGAACACATCGGTCGAGGACGAAGCAAGCGGGTGGTTGCGCGTCGTATAACCGGCTTGCGCAGTGAGCTTCGGCAACAGGTCGAAGTTCGACAGGTCGAGCTGCTTTTGCGCGAGCGCTTCTTCCATCATTTTCAGACGATGGTCGAGGTTGTAGCGAATCGCGCGTGCCATTGCCTCGTCGAGCGTGATCGGCCCGGTCACGGGCTGCTGCTGCGAGAACATTGACGTCCGGTCGGTCTGCGCGGTCTGCACGCGCTCGGCATCGGTGAACGGTGTGGGTTTGATCGCGCAGCCCGAGAGCCAGATGATGGCGAGCGAGAGCGCAAGCAGCGCGGGACGAGGTGGACGCACCGCAATGGAAGAGGATTTCACTTCGGCAGCTCTCTTTCTTAAAGTTATCGGAATGCGGAATTCAGGGCGGCTCATGCGTTGCCTCGCGGTGCGGCAACCGCAGCAGCCGCGCCGGCGGTAGGCGCAGCGGTCGCACGCACGACGTGCAGCGTCGCATGGGCACGAGCGAACTGCTCGGTGAGCGACGGCTTGGCAAGCGGGATCGCCGCTTGCGGTGCAGGTTTCGTCGTGTGGCTGCGCTCGTGAGCAGGTGTGCCGCTGGCGCGTTGTCCACGAGCACCGCTGAAATCGATTGCCACTTCGCGGCGCGTCTGATGACCGGCGGCATCGTGCGTGACGATCGCGAAATGCAAGGCGCCCTGATGCGGCGGCACCTTGCCGATCAACATGCCGCGCACCGGGTCGTAATGCAGCCATCCGGGCAGCGGGCGGCCGTCGGCGAGACGGATGTCGACATGAGTGTCCGCGTCGACCGGCGAACCCTCGGCGTTTGACAGCATGGCCGGCA
>Ga0302228_10002729_pt1 | contig 11843 bp, 7 predicted proteins | sample II_Palsa_N1_2_FD_193519 | JGI IMG/M metagenome (GOLD analysis project Ga0302228, IMG submission 193519) | Peat permafrost microbial communities from Stordalen Mire near Abisko, Sweden - II_Palsa_N1_2 | ecosystem: Environmental > Terrestrial > Soil > Palsa > Peat permafrost | place: Sweden...
GCAAGCTGGTTATCTCTGGTTTCGCCAGGGCATCTGGCTATTTCGCAGGAATCCGCTCGCCTTCATGATGATGTTCTTCACCTACATCTTCGCGATGCTGCTGGTTTCGCTGATCCCCATCGTCGGCGATTTCCTGCCCTTGGTTTGCATTCCCGGCATCTCGATCGGCTTCATGGCCGCTTGCCGCGATGCCATCCTCGGCAAACCGGTGTATCCGCTTGCGTTGATCGGCGGTTTTCGTTCCTATGGGCCTACCGTGGCACGGCAACTGGTGATTCTCGGTGTGGTGTACGCCGCGGCAATCATCTTCGCGTTCGGCGTTTCCGCGCTGGCCGACGGCGGGGTGCTGTTCGACCTGATGGTGATCGGCGGGACGATCACGCCGGACATGCTGGCAAACGGCAATGAATCGCTTGCCGTCATCTTGTTGATCGTTGCGTATATCCCGGTTGCCATGCTGTTCTGGTTCGCGCCGGTGCTGATCGCCTGGCACGATGTTCCGCCGCATAAAGCGCTGTTTTTCAGTTGGGTGGCCTGCTGGCGCAACCGCAGCGCATTTGCGCTATACGGACTGATCTGGGCGGCGCTGGCGATCGGCACGTCGTTCGTACTGACGCTGATTTTCCAGGCGTTCAGCATGGGCGACGCGGCAATCACCATCTTGATGCCGATCTCCATCGTGTTTTCGACGATGTTGTATTGCTCGTTTTACGCGACCTACCGCGGCTGTTTTGCCCTGCCGACGGCCACGCCGGAGCCGGCTGAGCCTACGCTTTAAGCCTTACGCTTTAAGCCTTACGCTTTAAGCCAACGCCTTGAGCCGGCGCCGTAAGCTGATGCCATACGGCGCGCACGCGATCGCTGACCGCGTACGCATGCTGCGCCGCTATGCGATCGCCTGCAATTTGGCAACCGCAAGCGCCAGCCACTTCTGCCCGTGGCGCTTGAAGTTCACCAGCGCACGGGCGTCGCCGCCACTGCCCTCCAGCGACAATACCGTCCCTTCGCCGAACTTGGTGTGAAACACGGCCTGGCCGATCTTGAAACCGGCTTCGGCCGCGCGTTGCTGCTGGGCAAATGCGGGCAGCCGTTCAGGCGGGGGCGGCGCTGCGGCGGCTGACTGTGCACCCGACTGACCACGGCCAAACCAGTCACGTCCCCAGCCCGCGTCGCTGCGTCCCGCATTCCAACGCGAGCCCGCCTCGACCTTGGGCGTCAGCCATTTCAAAACGCCCTCGGGCAACTCATCGAAAAAGCGCGAGCGAATGTTGTAACGTGTCTGGCCATGCAGCATCCGGCTTTGCGCGAACGAAAGGTACAGCCGCTCCTTGGCGCGTGTAATGGCCACGTACATCAAGCGGCGCTCTTCCTCGAGCCCATCGAGTTCCAGCGCACTGTTCTCGTGGGGGAACAAACCTTCTTCGAGCCCGGTGATGAACACGGCGGTAAATTCGAGCCCTTTGGCCGCGTGCACCGTCATCATCTGCACGGCATCCTGGCCAGCCTGCGCCTGATTGTCGCCCGCCTCCAGCGAAGCATGCGATAAAAATCCGGCGAGTGGACTCATCTGGTCGGGCAACGGCTGCCCCTCGGCATCGAGCAGTTGAATCAAGCCATCCTCGTCGGGTTCGGCCAACTCGGCCGCAGCACTCGCCCCCGCACGCAGCGCCACCATACGCGCCGGCGCATCGATGCCATAGCCCTCTTCGCTGACGAACGCGGTGGCGGCGTTCACCAGTTCCTGCAAGTTCTCGAGCCTGTCCTGGCCTTCGCGTTCCGCCGTGTAATGGGCCTCGAGACCGCTCGCCTTGGTGAGATGGGCCACCGTCTCCGGCAACGACATGTGCTGGGTCTCCACCCGGATCCTGTCGATCAGGCCCAGGAAACCGCCCAGCGAAGTGCCGGCCTTCCCCGTCACGTAGGGCACCGCGGCCGCCAGCGAGCAGTTATAGAGGCGCGCCGCGTCCGCCAGTTGCTCGAGCGAACGCGCGCCTATGCCCCGCGCCGGGAAATTCACCACGCGCACGAAGGCGCCGTCGTCATTGGAATTGTCCAGCAGCCGCAGATAGGCCAGCGCGTGCTTGACCTCCTGGCGCTCAAAAAAGCGCAAGCCGCCATACACGCGATAAGCAATCCCCGCCCCCACCAGCGCGTGCTCGATCACCCGCGATTGCGCGTTGCTGCGATAAAGCACCGCCATCTCGGTACGCGCCAACCCCTGGTTGATCAGCCCTCGGATTTCCTCGACGATCCAGCCCGCTTCCTGCGTATCGGTCGCCGATTCGTACACGCGCACCGGCTCGCCATGTCCCGCGTCGGTGCGTAGATTCTTGCCCAGGCGCCGCGAATTGTTTTCGATCAGGTGATTGGCCGCATCGAGAATATGACCGTGCGAGCGATAATTCTGCTCGAGCTTGATCATGTGCTGCACGCGGTATTCGCGCTCAAAATCCTGCATATTGCCGACGTTGGCGCCGCGGAATGCATAGATGCTCTGGTCGTCGTCGCCGACGGCAAACAGCGCCGCGTGCTCGCCGGCGAGCAGCTTGAGCCACGCATATTGCAGCTTGTTCGTATCCTGGAACTCGTCGACCATCACATGGCGAAAACGAGCCTGGTAATGGTTGCGCAAAGAAGCGTTGTGCTGCAGCAGTTCGTAGCACCGCAGCAGCAGCTCGCCGAAATCCACCACGCCCTCGCGCTGGCATTGCTGTTCGTACGCTTCGTACAGTTCGACGCATTTGCGGTTGAAACTGTCGTTCGCTTCCACTTGGGCCGGCCGCAGACCCTGCTCCTTCGCGTTCGAAATAAAATATTGCAGATTTTTAGCCGGATATTTCTCATCGTCGATATTCAACGATTTCATCAACCGCTTGATCGCTGACAACTGATCCGCCGTGTCGAGGATCTGGAACGTCTGCGGCAGGCCGGCATCGCGATGGTGCGCGCGCAACATCCGATTGCACAAGCCGTGGAACGTGCCGATCCACATGCCGCGCGTGTTGATCGGCAACATCGCGGTCAAACGCGCCATCATTTCGCGCGCAGCCTTGTTGGTGAAGGTGACAGCGAGGATGCCGGAGGGACTGACCTGCCCCGTCTGGATCAACCATGCGATGCGTGTGGTCAGCACACGTGTCTTGCCACTTCCGGCGCCGGCGAGGATCAGCGCGGGCTCGGCGGGCAAAGTGACCGCGGCGTGTTGTTCGGGATTCAGATTTGCAAGCAGATCGGGCATTTAGAGGCTTCCGGTAGGACGCTTATTATAAAGGCCCAGCACTTCGCACAGCGCCTCATCTGAGCTTCGTGCGCCAATTACGCGCCACCCGGACAGCCAGCGGCACCGCCGACCCCTTATAATCGTGGGTTCCATACGTACCTCCGGCAAAAATTACCATGAGCGACAGCGAGAATCGGGCCATGAAGCAGGCCACCACCAGCGCATCCGCACCCGGCGCGGCACCGCGTCCGACAGACGGCACGGCGCAAGTAGCGAATCAAGACGTGGCCCCAGGCACGCTGACGAAGAGTTTCGAGCCCCAGACGCTCGAAGCGTATTGGGGTCCGCAATGGGAGGCGCGCGGTTACGCGCAACCGACCCTGGACGAGGCCCGCGAAAATTTCTCGATCCAGTTGCCGCCGCCCAATGTCACCGGCACCCTGCACATGGGCCACGCGTTCAATCAGACCATCATGGACGGCCTGACCCGCTACCACCGGATGCGTGGCGCCAACACGCTGTGGGTGCCGGGCACCGATCACGCGGGGATCGCCACGCAGATCGTCGTTGAACGCCAGCTCGACGCACAAAAATTATCGCGCCACGATCTGGGTCGCGAAAAATTCGTCGAGCGCGTATGGGATTGGAAGGAGCAGTCGGGCTCGACCATTACGCGACAAGTGCGGCGGCTGGGCGCCTCGGTCGACTGGTCGCGCGAGTATTTCACGATGGAGCCGAAGATGTCGGCTGCCGTCCTGGAAGTGTTCGTCCAACTGTACCAACAGGGCCTGATCTATCGCGGCAAGCGCCTGGTCAATTGGGACCCGGTGTTGCTCACCGCGGTGTCCGACCTCGAAGTGGTCAGCGAGGAAGAAGACGGCTCGCTGTGGCACATCAATTATCCGTTGAGCGACGGCAGCGGACATCTGACGGTGGCGACCACTCGCCCTGAAACGCTGCTGGGCGACGTTGCGGTGATGGTGCATCCCGAGGACGAGCGCTATGCAGCGCTGATCGGCAAAACGGTCAAACTGCCGCTGACGCAGCGTGAAATCCCGGTGATCGCCGACGATTACGTGGATCGCGAGTTCGGCACCGGTGTCGTGAAAGTCACCCCTGCTCATGATTTCAACGATTACCAGGTCGGCCAGCGCCATCAGTTGCCTATCATCGAGATTTTGACGCTGGACGCCAAGGTCAACGAAAATGCGCCCGAGCGCTACCAAGGGTTGGATCGCTTCGCGGCCCGCAAGCTGGTCGTAGCCGATCTGGAAGCCGCCGGCCTGCTCGATTCGGTCAAGCCGCACAAATTGATGGTTCCGCGCGGCGACCGTACCGGCGTCGTGATCGAGCCGATGCTCACCGACCAGTGGTTTGTCGCCATGAGCAAGGCTGCGCCGGCCGACTCGCTGCACCCGGGCCAGTCGATCGCCGAAGTCGCGCTGCAGGTGGTGCGCAACGGCGAAATCAAATTCGTGCCGGAAAACTGGAGCAACACCTATTACCAGTGGCTGGAGAATATCCAGGACTGGTGTATCTCGCGCCAACTGTGGTGGGGCCATCAGATCCCTGCCTGGTACGACGACGCAGGCCGTGTCTATGTCGCGCGCACGGCCGAGGAAGCGCTCGCCCAGGCGCGCGCCCAGGGTTACGCGGGCGAGTTGCGCCGCGATGAAGACGTGCTCGACACCTGGTTTTCATCGGCGCTGGTGCCGTTCTCGTCACTGGGCTGGCCCGCGTCGACGCCCGAGCTCGCGCATTTCCTGCCATCCTCGGTGCTGGTTACCGGCTTCGACATCATCTTTTTCTGGGTGGCGCGCATGGTCATGATGACCACGCACTTCACCGGCAAAGTCCCGTTCGACACCGTCTATGTCCATGGCCTGGTGCGCGACGGCGAAGGCCAGAAGATGTCGAAATCGAAAGGCAACACGCTCGATCCGATCGACTTGATCGACGGCATCACGCTGGACGAGCTGATCGCCAAGCGCACCACCGGGCTGATGAACCCCAAGCAAGCCGCAAGCATCGAGAAAAAAACCCGCAAGGAATTTCCGGACGGCATCCAGGCGTTCGGCACCGACGCGCTACGCTTCACGTTTGCGTCGATGGCGACCTTGGGTCGCAATATCAATTTCGATCTGGCGCGCTGCGAGGGTTACCGCAATTTCTGCAACAAGCTCTGGAATGCCAGCCGTTTCGTGTTGATGAACTGCGAAGGGCACGATTGCGGCATCGGCGAATGTGTGAGCGACTGTGGCCCCGGCGGTTATCTCGATTTCTCGCAGGCCGACCGCTGGATCGTCTCGCTACTGCAGCGTCTCGAGAGCGACGTGGAAAAGGGGTACGCAAGCTACCGCTTCGACAACATCGCGAGCGCGCTCTATAAATTTGTCTGGGACGAATACTGCGACTGGTATCTGGAGCTGGCGAAGGTCCAACTGCAAAATGGCACGCCGGAGCAACAGCGGGGCACGCGCCGTACGCTGCTGCGTGTGCTGGAAACCATTTTGCGTTTGGCGCACCCGATCATTCCGTTTATCACCGAAGCGCTGTGGCAGAAAGTGGCGCCGCTCGCGGGCCGCTATCCGCAAGGGCTTCAGGAGGGTGAAGCATCGATCATGGTGCAGCCGTATCCGAAGGCCCAGCCCGAGAAGATCGACGAGGCCGCCGAATTGTGGGTCGCGCAGCTCAAAGCGGTGATCGATGCATGCCGCAACCTGCGCGGGGAAATGAACCTTTCGCCCGCGGTCCGTGTCCCATTATTGGCTACCGGCGATGCAGTGCGCCTGCAATCAATCGCTCCGTACGCACAGGCGTTGGCCCGACTTTCGGAAGTCCAGGTTATCGCCAACGAAGCCGATCTGGATGCACAGGCCCCCGGCGCACCTGTCGCGATCGTCGGCACAGACAAAATCGTGCTCAAAGTCGAAATCGATGTGGCTGCCGAGCGCGAGCGACTGCAAAAAGAAATCACGCGCTTGAGCGGCGAAGTGGTCAAATGCAGCGCGAAGTTACAAAATGAAAGCTTTGTCGCTAGGGCTCCGGCCGCGGTAGTGGATCAAGAGCGGAAAAGACTGGCAGAATTCGATGTGACACTCAAAAAGCTTCACGATCAGCTCGCCAAGCTTCCGGCTTAATTTAACCGATAGATAAATGAGAGGTTTTTCGACATGCTAAAAGTGACCAAAGCAGTCTTCCCCGTTGCGGGGCTGGGTACGCGTTTTCTGCCCGCCACCAAGGCGAGTCCGAAGGAGATGCTGCCGGTGGTCGACAAACCTCTGATCCAGTATGCCGTGGAAGAAGCGGTTGCCGCGGGCATCACCGAGATGATTTTTGTTACCGGGCGCAGCAAGCGTGCCATCGAGGATCACTTCGACAAATCCTACGAAGTCGAAGCCGAGTTGGCAGCACGCGGCAAGGAAAAATTGCTCGAACTGGTGCGCAGCATCAAGCCTGCACACGTCGACTGCTTCTATGTTCGTCAGCCTGAAGCGCTGGGCCTCGGTCACGCAGTGCTATGCGCCGAAAAACTGGTGGGCGACAATCCGTTCGCGGTCATCCTCGCCGACGACTTGCTCGATGGCAAGCCGCCGGTACTGTCGCAGATGGTCGACGTGTTCGACCACTACCATAGCTCGGTGATCGGAGTCGAAGAGATTCCACGCGAAGATAGCCGCTCTTATGGCGTCATCGATGGCAAGGAGTGGGAAGAGAACATCATCAAGCTTTCGGGCATAGTCGAAAAGCCGTCCCCGGAAACCGCCCCGTCCAATCTCGGCGTGGTGGGACGCTACATCCTGAAACCGCGGATTTTTCAACATTTGCGCGCGCTTAAGCCTGGCGCCGGCGGAGAAATCCAGTTGACCGACGCGATCCAGTCCCTGCTCGATGATGAGCAGGTGCTGGCGTATCGCTACAACGGCACGCGTTTCGATTGCGGCAGCAAACTCGGTTATTTAAAGGCGACTGTCGAATTCGCGTTGCGCCACCCGGAAGTCAAAAACGAATTTGCCGCCTATTTGCAACAACGCAGCACGTTGGCGCAGCCGGGCTAAATTTTGCGCGCCTAAATTTTGCGGGCCTAAATCTTCAATACTCAACGGCGGCGCATGAGAAACGTAAAGACCTTCTCATGGACCGCCGACTCAACCAGCTCATTGCCGGTCTGTTTGGCAAATGCCGCGAAATCGCGCTGAGCGCTCGGATCCGTCGCCAGAATTTTCAGGATCTGACCGCTTTCCATATCGGCCAGCGCTTTCTTTGCGCGCAAAATCGGCAACGGGCACAGCAGGCCCCGGGCGTCGACTTCCTTGTGTATGTCCATCTAGTGCTTACCTCAGTATTAAATAAACTAACCCCGTAGACTAACCCCGGTGGCTTACTGCCCCGGCCGCTCGACGAACTGCACCGGCAAGCCTCTACGCCGCATCCATTCAGCCAAAGCCAGCCCGGTGCCGGCGCGCCACGGACGCAACTGGGCCGGCTCGACCAGTTTGTAAGCGGCCAATTCAGGCGATAGTGACACTGTTCCGCTCGCGCGTACGTGATACGCGATGATCAATTCGTTCTTGCGCATAAATTCATAGACGCCCAACAGCTCGATCGATTCCGCGACCAGCGCGGTCTCTTCCAGCAACTCGCGGGCCACGCCCTCTTCCGGGGTCTCCCCTTCTTCAAGAAAACCGGTAATCAGCGCATACATGGGTTCGGCCCACGCAGCATTGCGCGCCAACAGGATCTTGTCCTGGTACTCGACGACCGCGGCCACGACCGGCAGCGGGTTGTTCCAGTGCACATAGCCGCAATCTGCGGCAGGACATAACAAACGCAGCCGCTCCGAGGCGTGCCGTTCGATCAACGGCGTGGCGCAACGCGGGCAGAATTGATGACTCATAGTCAGCCCTCCATCAGGGAACGCACGTCGGCGGCAAACCGCTCGACCGTCTCGGGCGTGGTGTCCCAAGCGCACATCAGGCGACAACCGCCGGCGCCAATGAACTGATAGAACTTCCAGCCACGCACGCGCATCGCGGCCGCGACCCGTGGCGGCAGCTCGGCGAATACCGCGTTGGATTGAACGGGGAACATCACCCGCACGCCCGGGATCGCTTCGAGCCGGGTGCGCAACAACTGCGCCATGGCATTGGCGTGGCGAGCGTTGTGCAGCCAGACGTCGTTGTCGAGCAACCCCAGCCACGGCGCCGAGATAAAGCGCATTTTCGAGGCAAGTTGACCGGCCTGCTTGACCCGATAGGCAAAATCCTGCGCCAATGCGCGATCGAAAAACACCACCATCTCGCCGACCGGCAAGCCGTTCTTGGTGCCGCCGAAGCACAGCACATCGACGCCGGCTCGCCAGGTGATCTCCGACGGATGAACGTCGAGCGCGGCGACCGCATTCGAAAACCGCGCGCCGTCCATATGGACCGTCAAATGTCGCCGTTTCGCGATCGCCGCGATCGCCCTGACCTCTTCGACCGAATAGACCGTGCCGACCTCGGTGGACTGGGTCAACGTCACGACCTTGGGTTTCGGATAATGGATATCGGCTCGCCGCGTTACCACGGCCTCGATCGCATCGGGCGTGAGTTTGCCGTTGATACCCGGTGCGGTCAGCAGCTTGGAGCCGTTCGAAAAAAATTCCGGGCCGCCGCACTCGTCGGTTTCGATATGCGCCAGTTCATGGCAGATAACCGAGTGGTAAGACTGGCACAAGGACGCCAACGCCAGCGAGTTGGCGGCCGTGCCATTGAAAACGAAGAACACCTCGCAATCCGTCTCGAACAGGTCGCGGACCCGGTCGCAAACGCGCTGGGTCCAGGAGTCTTCGCCGTAGGCGACCTCGTGGCCGCTCTGGTTGCATTCGATCAGGTAGTCGAGCGCTTGTTGACAGATGCCCGCGTAGTTGTCGGAAGCGAAGTGCTGGCCGCCCTGGCTTACCGCTGACGCGTTGGAAGGATGATTCACAATACGGCTCCTCGGCCAAGCGACCGAGCGGTCGTGAGATGGAAATTCGACATGGAATGGTGTCTTAACAGTCGGGGCGCGCATGCGACATGCGCGCAAACCTCGATTTTATCGACTTTGGCGCGCCCGGGTATGACTACGTCAGCTTCGGTGCAACGGTCCCAGCGGGCGCGCCGCAGCTTGTCGCCAAACCATGATCAGCATTACCGCACCGGCGACCAGCACCAATGCCGCCAGTAGCAAAGCGAGCGCGAACGATCCGGTATAGGCCGCGATCGGAGCCGCTATCAATGGGCCGGCAATCTGCCCCGCGCCGTAGGACGCAGTGGCATACCCCATCAAACCGGCCGCCTCATTGTGACGCAGCCGGCGCGCCTCGCGCATCGCAAACAAGGTGATGGCGGTAAAGGGCAAGCCGATCAGCAAGCTGCCCACCGCGAACCCGGGCACCGTCGGCCAGATCACGCCCAGTACGATGCCCGCGGCTTGCATCAGGTAGCTGATAGCGAGCAACAGCCGGTTATCCCAATGGACCGGCGTGCGTGACGCCGAGATCGCACCGACGATAATCGCCAAGCCGAACATCGGCCAGAACCGATCCGGCCATAGCGAATCGGGCAAAGCGTGGCGCGCTATCACCGGCAAGAAGGTCGCGGTAATGATGTAGCCGAATCCTGGCAAGCCATAGAGAAACACCAGCCACGCCGCGTCTCGGTTGATCGCTCGCGCCTGAACGCCGGTCTCGGTACGCCCAAGCGCTCGCACGCGCTCCAGGTCCGCTTCGTTCACGGGGGCGCTGATCAACAAAGCGCGGTCGCCCGGCTCGGATTCGTCCTCGTCTTCGTCTTCGTCGATAAACTCGAACGGCTCCGAACTGGATAGCGGTGCGGACTCGATTGATGACGCGCTCGGCGAAGGCGAAGGCGATGCCGACGATGGCGACGCGGGTTGCGGCGGCATCACTACATGCGGCACCGCCGCGTCGAAGATCTTCCAGACGCATGCCGATAAGACGAGCGCAAGCACGCCAAAACTCAGCCAGCCGACCTGGGATCCATACGGGGCGCCCGCGCTGACCAACAAACCCGTAATCAAAATACCGAGGCCCGGTCCGGTATAAATCACGCCGCTCCAGCCATGCTGATGCAATTCGGCAAGACGACGCAGTCCCCATTGCGAAGCAAACACGAAGGTCCACGCACTGACAGTTCCCGCGATCAACCGCAAACCGCCCCATAGCGCAAATGTGTGCGTGAGCCCCATCGATAAGGTCAACACAGTCGTCATCACGAGACCGAAGCGCAGCAGCTTGCGGTGATCGAAGGGCATGAACGCACACGTCAGCGCGCCGATAAAATAACCGGCGTAATTCAGCGACGCGAGCAGACCGCCCGCGTTGATGTTTAGTCGGCCTTCCTGCAGCATCAACGGCAGCAATGGCGTGAAGGCGAAGCGGCCTATCCCCAGCGCCACCGCCAAGGTAATCGCGCAAGCCAGCGCACTGATGGCCGCCGCGCGCTTGGCGCTCGCCTGTGCGCTCGTCTGTGAGGCAGTCGGGTCTGGAACAACGGGCCGCGGCGGCAAAGTCATTATGTGTCTCCTGAGCAGATTTGCTCCTGTGCGTGCCCGATCGTGCGCCGGGCATCGCTGTATTGTTGTCACGGTTTATCGGCTCCCCCAAATCAAAACGCCGCGAACCGTTAGGCTCGCGGCGTTTTGATTCAGCGCAACCTGCGTGCCTGAATTCTATATTTACAACCGCGCCTCGACCCAGGCTTTAACCCCGGCCAGTGCCGCCGGCAGGTTGGATGCGTCGGTGCCCCCCGCTTGCGCCATGTCGGCACGCCCGCCGCCTTTGCCGCCGACTTGCTGCGCCACGAAATTCACCAAATCGCCCGCTTTCACTTTCTGGCTCGCGTCCGCTGTCACGCCCGCAATCAAGCTGACCTTGCCCTCGCTTACTGCAGCCAGCACGATAGCCGCATGCTTGAGCTTGTCCTTGAGCTTGTCGACCGTCTCGCGCAGCGTCTTCGCATCGGCGCCCGCCAGCGTTGCCGCCAGCACCTGGATGCCGCCGACATCCACCGCTTGGGTCAGCAAATCGTCGCCCTGATTGGACGCGAGTTTCGATTTCAGTTGCGACAGTTCTTTTTCGAGCCCGCGTACCTGCTCTTGCACCTGCGTCACGCGCTGGATCAATTCGGACGGCTGCGCCTTGAGCACCGCGGCAGCGGCGTTGATGCGAGCATCGAGTTCCTGGACGAAGCGCAAGGCGTTGTCGCCGGTGATCGCCTCGACACGACGTATGCCCGCTGCCACGCCGCCCTCGGACACGACCTTGAAGAAACCGATGTCGCCCGTGCGCTGCACGTGGGTGCCACCGCACAACTCGCGCGAGAAGCCGATATCGAGCACGCGTACCTCATCGCCGTACTTCTCGCCGAACAACGCCATGGCACCGCCTTTGACTGCATCGTCATAGGCCATCAATTGCGAGTGGACCGCCGCATTACGCAGGATCTCAGCATTGACGATGGCCTCGACGCGACGGATCTGGTCGTCGCTCATCGGCGCATTGTGTGCGAAGTCGAAACGGGTCTTGTCCGCGTCGACCAGCGAGCCCTTTTGCTGCACGTGAGCACCCAGCACTTCG
>Ga0302228_10002730_pt1 | contig 11833 bp, 10 predicted proteins | sample II_Palsa_N1_2_FD_193519 | JGI IMG/M metagenome (GOLD analysis project Ga0302228, IMG submission 193519) | Peat permafrost microbial communities from Stordalen Mire near Abisko, Sweden - II_Palsa_N1_2 | ecosystem: Environmental > Terrestrial > Soil > Palsa > Peat permafrost | place: Sweden...
TCATCGCCGGACTCCGGTTGATCATTCGTCGTGAATCGAAAAGGCCGCCCTGCAAAGACGAATGGCCCGCGCAGGCGGGCCATTTCGTTGTATTCGTTCGTGCTAAATCAGACAGTTCCACAAACCTCGACAGACGAGCCGCGAACCCTCAGCCTCGATCCTCACCGGAAGAATACATGCTGGGTGATCTTCGCGAGTGGGTAATGCACGCCTGGTTGAATCCGCGCCGGTAGATCGAGCGGCTTGAGCAGCATCTTCACGCACATGTCGGCCGACAGATTGCGGCGCACCAGCGCATTGATGCGTGCCGCACGCTCGCGGTTATACCCCGAATCGTTCACGCGCTCCGGATAGCGGATCGCAAACACGTGGCGTAGCGCAATTTCGGAGTCTTCGTTCTTGATCTCCATCACACGACGCATCAACGCACCAAGCACGGCGAGGCGGCCGTTGCCTTCGATCTTGTTGTACTTTTTGAAAAACTTGAAGAAGTGCTTGTAGTGACGGACTTCGTCGGTGCGAATCAGGTCGGTAATCTCCTTGAGCACCGGTTCGTCCGAGCATTCGCCAATTGCGCGATACAGCGTCGCCGTACCGGTTTCAACCACGCAGCGTGCAACCATTTCCAGCGCGCGCGTCTTCTCGAAGTCTTCGACGGAACAGGTTTTCGAGTACTCCTCGAAGAAATTGCGGAAGGCTGTGTCCCAGTCGAACTCCGGCCACACGTATGCGATATAGGTCTTCAGCGCGCGGCCGTGCTGCATTTCTTCCGGCTCCCACTCGTTGTTGAGCCAGGCCGACACTTCAGGGTCGCCGTTGAAGAAGGTACTCAGGTTACTTGTATAGAGATCTGTACCACTTTCGATAAACGAAGACGCGCACAACAGAAGCAGCAGATCTTCGTTGGCCACGGCCCGCTGCCGGTCAATCCGGCTGAGGTCGATGTCCTCAATCCGCCAAGGCATCACGTGGTTAAGCTCAGTGTGCATTTGTTCCTTACTCCGAAAGCTGTATCGACTCCGGGAGCGCGCCTGGAAGCACTCGCGTTTGCCAGGCCGCTCTCGTTTCGATACAGCGCCTTGAATTAGAGTTAACCCCTTATGTCTTGCATCTTAGCTGGTGTTCCGCAACTCTGCAGACAACACAGCACAGACCATGCCCAAGCGCAGCAGTTCCGGCGGCAAGATAGGCGAATTGTTCCAAAGCAAAACAAGGCAGGCGCAGCGCACAAAAAAGGCAGCCTGGTGGGGGCTGCCTGAGCTCGAATCAACGGACCGTAAGCGGGGTGCGGCAGCGCCTCAGAGCGCGTGGAGGGGCCGCACGGCGGGCCTCACGACGAGTACAGCATGGCTTCGCCGCGCCCGGAATGGCGCCTGCGCCACGCGACGATAGCGAGCGACAGCCCGGAAAGCAGCGCCGCAATCAGCACGTAGTAACTTGGCGCAAGCTTGTCGCCGGTCAAATGAATGAAGGTTTCGACAATCGTCGGTGAAAAGCCGCCGAAGATGGTCACGCCAATGCTGTAAGCGATTGAAAGACCGGTCGAGCGCACGTGGGTCGGGAAGATCTCGGACATCAGGGCCGGCATCGGGCCGGAGTAAGCAGCCTTGAGGATGCCGGCCATGCCTTGCAGTAGCAACAGCCAGCCGACCGTGGGGTAGCTCTGAAGCAGTGCGAACATTGGATAGATCAGCAAACCCATCACGATCGAGGTGCCCAGCATGATGCGGATGCGGCCGATGCGATCGGACCAGGCGCCCATCACCGGCGAGAGAATCAGTTGCAGCCCGCCATTGAGCACCACTGCGCCGAACGATACGGCTGCCGGCATGTGCAACTGTTTCACGGCGTACATGGGCATGTAGAGTTGCAGCACGTACACGCCTACCGTCGATTGAGCGACGATGCCGATCGCGAGAAGCAGGTTCACCCATTGGCTGCCGAACGAGGCGGTTGGATCGGTTGGCTTGGCGGGGTCGTCGCGCCGCTGGCGCATCGCCAGAAACTCGGGCGTTTCGTCCAGATGCGAGCGGATGTAATAGCCGATCGGCCCAATTAGCACACCGAACAGGAACGGAATGCGCCAACCCCAGCTACCCAGATGCTCGGGCGACATCCACGCGGTAAGCATCGCGCCAAACGCGGCCGCGAGAATCGCCGCAAGCCCCTGGCTGGCGAATTGCCAGCTCGCGTAGTAGCCGCGCTTCGTGGGGCTATGCTCGACCATGAAGGCCGTCGCGCTGCCGAACTCGCCACCCACCGCAAAACCCTGCACGAGCCGCGCGACCAGGATCAACACCGGCGCGGCGAGCCCGATCATGGCGTATGGCGGCATCACGGCCATGGTCAGGGTGCCGACCATCATCAGGGTAATGGCGAGCGTCAGCGCCGCCTTACGGCCTTTGCGGTCCCCGTAGATGCCGAGCACGACCGCGCCGATCGGGCGCATCAGGAACGAGATGCCGAAGGTGGCGATGGCGAGCAGCGTCGACAGCCACTCGTCGTGCATCGGGAAGAACTGCTTCGCGATGATGCCGGCAAAGTAGCCATAGACCGAAAAGTCAAACCATTCCAGCGCATTGCCGACGGACGACGAAAAGATAATGCGCCTGATCATCCCTTTCGACATCGGCGGGGCGGCGGGATCAGCAGAAGCCGCCGCGGCGGCAGCGGGCGAAGCGATATCGGTCATGGTCGGCTCTACAGGAAACGCGAGGCCGCCCAGGTTGGATCGTTACCCGGGCCTGCCTCGCGTGCAACGACACGCTTGAAGACTGCCGCTCCGCTCAGAAGCCGGCCGCGAGGCCGTCGCGACGGCTGTCGCTCGCCGCCACATAGCCGCGGTCCGGATCATTGCGATCGAGCTTCCAGATGTACTGGCCGGAGCCGAAGTCCATGTACGGATCGTCGACCGACTTGATCGTATGACCGAGGTTTTCGAGCGCGCGCGCCGTGTTCGCGTCGAGCGTCGCTTCGATGTCGATGGTGAAGTCGCGGTTCACTTTCCAGCGCGGCGCATCGCAGGCCGCCTGCGGTTGCTGGCCGTAGTCGAGCATCCGTACGATGGATTGCAGATGGCCCTGCGGCTGCATGTCGCCGCCCATCACGCCGAAGCTCATCACCGCTTCCTGCTTGCCGTCGACCTGTTGGGTGAGGAAGGCCGGAATGATCGTATGGAACGGCCGTTTCCCGCCTTCGACTACGTTCGGCGACTTCGGGTCCATCGAAAAACCGAAGCCGCGGTTCTGCAGCGAAATGCCGCTATCCGGCACGACTATGCCCGAGCCGAAGCCCATATAGTTCGACTGGATGAAGCTCACCATCATGCCGTTCTCATCGGCCGCCGACATATAGATCGTGCCGCCTGCTTTCGGCATGCCGAAGTCGAACTGCGTCGCGCGCTTCGGATCGATCAGCTTGGCCCGCGAGGTGAGATAGGCGTCATCGAGCATCTGCTCGGGCGTCACGTCCATCGAACGTGGGTCTGCGACGTAGCGGTAGACGTCGGCAAACGCGAGCTTCATTGCTTCGATCTGCAGATGCTGCGATTCGACGTTGTCGAGCGCGAGTGAACCCACATCGAATTTTTCGAGGATGCCGAGCGCGATCAGCGCAGCGATGCCCTGGCCGTTCGGCGGAATCTCGTGGACCGTGTAGCCGCGATAGTCCTTGCCGATCGGTTCGACCCAATCCGCGCGGTAGTTGCGCAGGTCGTTCATGGTCATGGCGCCGCCGCACTCGCGCGAGAACGCGGCGATCTGCTCGGCGATCTCGCCTTCGTAATAGGCGCGCGGACCTTGCTCGGCCAGCTTGCGCAGCGTCTTCGCATGGCCGGGGAAGCGCACCAGCTCGCTCACTTCCGGCGCCCTTCCGCGTGGCATGAAGGTCTGCGCGAAGCCCGGCAGATCCTTCAGCTCGGGGACAGCCGCCGCCCACTTGTAGGCAACGATGCTCGCTACCGCATGACCGCGCTCGGCGATCTCGATGGCGGGTTCCATCAGATCGGCAAACGGCAGCGTACCGAATTTCTCGTGCAAGGCTTCCCAGCCGGCGATCACCCCCGGCACTGTCACCGCATCCCAGCCGCGCTTGGGTTGCTTGGCGAGACCGTTTTCCTCACCGTACTTGCGCTTGAAGTAGTCCACGTTCCATGCCGCCGGGGAGACGCCTGACGCGTTCAGCCCGTGCAGCTTCGCTCCATCCCACACCAGCGCGAAGGCATCGCTGCCCAGGCCGCAGGAGACCGGCTCCACGACCGTGATGGCCGCCGCGGCTGCGATCGCCGCGTCGACGGCATTGCCGCCCTTCCACAGCATGCGCAGCCCGGCTTGCGCAGCGAGCGGATGCGAAGTCGAAACAATGTTGCGCGCGAACACCGGCAGACGCGGTGTCGGATAAGGGTTTTGCCAGTTGAAGCGGGTCATGTAGGAGACTCTCGGAAAGCGCGGCCCCGCGCGGAAGATCCGCTGGAACCACTAGAAACGCGTCACAAAGGAATCGTCGATTGCAGCGCGAACCGGCAGAAAAAACAAATTCATTTATCAAATGAATAAATGCAGAAATATGCTGAATATGTCGCGCGCGATCGTATGCATGTTGCGTAGGTTGGCGGACAACCCGGCACTTGGTCTTACAATAGCTCACCGTTTCTACCCATGCTCGCTCCAGGCGCTGGCTGCCTCACCCGGCGCCGATGCAAACACTTGACCCGAGACACATGACCCGAGACCCCCGCCTGACCCTCAACGCACGTCAACAGGAACTGCTCGAGTGGGTGCAACGCGACGGCTTCGTGACCGTAGACGACCTGGCCGCCCATTTCGACGTCACTCCGCAAACCATCCGGCGCGACGTCAACTGGCTGGCCGACATGAACCTGTTGCGCCGCTATCACGGCGGCGCAAGCCTGCCCACCAGCTCCGAGAACGTCTCGTACACTGCGCGGCAACGGATGTTCCATGACGAGAAGCGGCGCATCGCAGCGCTCGTCGCCACGCATATTCCCGATCAGGCTTCCCTCTTTATCAACCTTGGCACGACCACGGAAGAGGTGGCGCGCGCGCTGAACCGCCATCGCGGGTTGCGCGTGATCACTAATAACCTGAACGTCGCCAGCATGATGAGCGGCTATCCCGAATCCGAGGTGCTGGTCACGGGCGGCATTGTGCGGCCTTGGGACAAGGGGATCGTCGGCGAACTGGCGATCGACTTCATTCGCCAGTTCAAGGTGGATTTCGCGATCATCGGCACCTCGAGCATCGAGAGCGACGGCACGCTACGCGACTTCGATACGCGCGAAGTGCGGGTGGCCGAGGCGATCATCGAGCACGCGCGCACGGTGTTTCTCGCCTCCGACCACTCGAAGTTCGGCCGCCCGGCGCTGGTCCGCCAGGGTCATCTTAACCAGATCGACGCGCTCTTCACCGACAAGCCACCACCCGCCGACATGACCGAGACGCTGGCCAACGCGGGCACCCAGGTCTATATCGCCGAGTGACGGGCGCAGGACTGCAGTCCTCCCAACGCCGTGGCCGAATCCACCAGCCGCGCGCCGCCACGGTGTTTTGCTGCAGCGCACGCAAAACCTCGCGTGAAATCAAGGATTTGCCCGCTGATCCGGACCGCTTCGAAGGTCTTGAATTGTCAAATGGAAAATTTTCAAGAGACGATTTGGCGTTCAGCGTGCGGTTGACTACACTCCAGTTCCCCGACGCTATTTTCGTGCCGCGTCGGCGGTGAAAAGCTGTTACTCCCGCCCGATCCTGTAGCGGATCGCGCTGCGCCCCGCCGCCAGGCCGGCCAGCCAGTCGCCTCAAAGGCAGTCCGCATTACGCTTGACATGGAGAGAACGATGCTGAGTCCGCATGAATTCGCCACGTTGTTGCTCGTCAAGGATGCTCCCCACCAGGTTGATATGGATCGGGAGGAGCTGGATGCGCTGTTCGAACGACAGCTCGTGCAACTCGAGAAGCTCGCCTCCGGCCTCAAGCAATGGCGCGTCACCGACATCGGCGACACGGCAATCCGGGCCATCAAGCGTCTGTCCTAGTGCCATGCGCCGGTTTGTTCCGGCGCGTGATCTCCCAGGAAGGTGAATCCGACGTATATCGTCTGATGTTCGAATTCGAGCATTCGAAAGACGATGCGCGTCGGATCACCTCGCGTCAGTCGCCTTGCTTCAGTGGGGTCAATTCACTTCACTCGGCTACGAAGTGACCACTCACAGCATACATCCCCCTGCGGAGAGGCGTGCTCGATCGAGCGCCTCCGAGGTCAGCCGCGTACCAACTCCCTTCAGCCGCTGCGCAGCGTCGGATCGACCGCCGCGCGCCAGCTAAGCGCCTTCGCGCGCTGGTCGAGAAAGAACGTCACCCACTGATTGCGTGCTTGCGGGTCGCTGCTCGCGCCGAGCGTCGTGTAGTTCTGCGCGATCGCAGTCTGGAACGAACAGTAATCCGCCGTCGACACCTTGCCGCGCCGATTGGCAACGTACGCGTCGTAGATAGTCGTATAAACCGACTGCGCGTCATTGCCGTAGTTGACCGGCGCAGCATTGCACATCTGCTGCAGCGCCGCGAAGGATGGCGCGCCCATGCTGCCGCTCAGGCTCGGCGTACTCACACATCCGGCCAGCAAAGCCGCTGCTCCCACTACCCAAAGTCTCCACATGTCTCACCTCGATATGGCAATTGCTGAGAGTATCGTCGGTGCCGACGCGTTGCGCCACTACCCAGGAAGCCGGCTCACGAAACTCGAACTTTACTTTTTCGATTTTGTTCATTAAAGTTCGAAAACGAACACTATCGGTTCGATAGCTTTTTCATCCATGACGCAGGGGACACAGCAGGTGACGCAAGGCTCTAGATACGATTTGCTCGTCGTGGGCGGCGGGATCAACGGCGCCGGCATCGCACGCGACGCCGCGGGGCGCGGCCTGTCAGTGTTGCTGTGCGAACAGGACGATCTGGCGGCGCATACGTCGTCGGCCAGCACAAAGCTGATCCACGGCGGTCTGCGCTACCTGGAGTACCGCGAGTTCGGCCTCGTGCGCAAAGCGCTGCAAGAGCGCGAAACCCTGCTGCGCGCGGCACCCCACATCATGTGGCCGCTGCGCTTCGTAATGCCGCACATGCCAAACCTGCGACCTGCCTGGATGATCCGCGCGGGCCTGTTCCTTTACGATCATCTCGCCCGTCGCGAACTGCTGCCGCCCTCGCGCGGCATCGACATGCGCCGCCATCCGGCCGGCGCACCGCTGATCGAATCGATCAAGCGGGGCTTCGTTTACTCGGACGGCTGGGTCAACGACGCGCGCCTCGTCGTGCTGAATGCGCTCGACGCTCAGGAACACGGCGCCACCATCCTCACGCGCACCAAGCTCATCAACGCAGTGCGCGCCGGCGGCGAATGGCACGCGCAACTGCGTCGCGACGACGGCACGCAACTCGACGTACGCGCCGGTGCGATTGCAAATGCAGCAGGCCCGTGGGTGGGCGAACTGCTGCATGGCGCGCTCGGCCGCGACGCGAACCATAGCGTGCGCCTCGTCAAGGGCAGCCACATCGTCACGCCGCGTCTGTTCGAACACGATCATGCGTACATCTTCCAGAACCCGGACAAACGGATCATCTTCGCGATTCCGTATGAGCACGACTACACGCTGATCGGCACCACGGACATCGAATACCACGACGACCCGGCTAAGGTGGCGATCACCGCCGACGAGACGCAGTATCTGTGTGACTCGATCAACCGCTATTTCAAGCAGCAGATTTCGCCGGGCGACGTGCGCTGGACCTACTCCGGCGTGCGTCCGCTGCTCGAGGAAGAAGGCGCGGACAATCCGTCCGCCGTCACGCGCGACTACCGGCTCGAGCTCGATGCACCCGCAGGTGAAGCGCCGCTGCTGTCGGTGTTCGGCGGCAAGATCACGACGTTCCGCAAGCTCGCGGAAGAAGCCGTCGACGAACTCGGTCGCGCGTTGCAGAACCCAGCTCCGGCCTGGACGGCCGGCGCAGCGCTGCCTGGCGGCGATATCCCGCAAGCGAACTTCGAGCGCTTCGTCACGCAGTTCAAGCAGCAAAACGCCTGGCTGCCCGCCGATCTCGCGTACCGCTACGGCCGCGCATACGGCACGCGCGCGATGCACGTGATCGGTCAGGCAAGCTCGCCCGAAGACCTCGGCCGCGCCTTCGCGCCGGGTCTGTACGAAGCCGAACTGCGCTACCTGCGCGACGTCGAATGGGCTCGCAGCGCGCAAGACGTGTTGTGGCGGCGCTCGAAGCTCGGCCTGCATGTCGAGCCGGGCACGCTGGAAAGCGTTACAAAGGACATTGACGACTGGTTTGCCAGCGCTCCCGCTCCGCTCGAGCGCGCTGCATTCAGGCAAGCTCCGACGAGTCAGCACGCATAGGCATGGCACGGATAGCGAAGATCAAGCGCGCGAGCGCTCATCAGAACCAGTAAGCACAACCAGGCACTGGCAAGCGCATCACGCCCAACGCAGGCGTGATCAGCACAAGCCACCGATAACACCGTATTCCGGTGTGCAGATCGAGATCGGCACACCGGAATACACGAAGCCACGGCAGTTGCAGCAACCTAGAACAACAAGCCGTTACCATCGCCGGATGACCGTTCCGGTGACTCATACATGGAGAAGAGACAATGCAGGATCAGTACATACTTGCGCTCGACCAAGGCACAACCAGCTCGCGCGCGATGCTTTTCGACCGTCAGGGCAACGTCGTCTCGACGGCTCAGAAGGAATTCCAGCAGATCTATCCGCGTCCGGGCTGGGTCGAACATGACCCGCAGGAAATCTGGTCGACCCAGGCAGGCGTCGCAGCCGAAGCCGTCACGCGTGCGGGGATGAACGGCACGTCGATTGCCGCCATCGGCATCACCAACCAGCGCGAGACAACGATTGTCTGGGACCGCGAAACCGGCCATCCGATCTACAACGCGATCGTCTGGCAGGACCGCCGCACCGCGGACTTCTGCGACGAACTGAAAGCGCAGGGTCTCGAAGAGAAAGTCCGCGCGAAGACCGGTCTGCCGATCGACTCGTATTTCTCGGCGACGAAGATCCGCTGGATTCTCGACAACGTCGAAGGCGCACGCGAAAAAGCGAAACAAGGGCGTCTCGCGTTCGGCACCGTCGACAGCTGGCTCGTGTGGAATTTCACCAAGCACGGCCTGCACGTCACCGACGTGACCAACGCATCGCGCACGATGCTCTTCAACATTCACACGCTGCAATGGGACGACGAGTTGCTACAGGCGCTCGATATTCCGCGCAGCATGCTGCCGGAGGTGCGTGCGTCGTCAGAAGTCTACGGCCCGACCAAGACTACGGTGTTCGCCTCGAAGATCCCGCTCGCCGGCATTGCAGGCGACCAGCACGCCGCGCTGTTCGGCCAGATGTGCACGCGCTCGGGCATGGTGAAAAACACCTACGGCACGGGCTGCTTCCTCGTGATGAACACCGGCGACAAGCCGATCGAATCGAAGAACAACCTGGTCACGACGATTGCCTGGCAGATCGGCGATCAGGTCAACTACGCGCTCGAAGGCAGCATCTTTATCGCGGGCGCGGTGGTGCAGTGGCTGCGTGACGGGCTCGGCATCATCAGGACCGCTGCAGAGATCGAAACGCTCGCCGGGACGGTGCCGCATGGCGACGGCGTGTATCTCGTGCCGGCCTTTGCGGGACTCGGCGCGCCACACTGGAACGCACGCGCGCGCGGCACGCTGTTCGGCGTTACGCGCGGCACAACCTCGGCGCATATCGCGCGTGCTGCGCTCGATTCGATTGCATATCAATCGCTTGACGTGCTGAAGGCGATGGAAGCCGACTCGGGCATCCGCATCGACGAATTGCGGGTCGACGGCGGCGCCTGCGCAAACAATCTGCTGATGCAGTTCCAGGCGGATATTCTCGGCGTCGACACCGTACGCCCGAAAGTTAGCGAGACCACGGCGCTGGGCGCAGCGTATCTGGCGGGTCTAGCGGTCGGCTACTGGAAAGACGTGAACGAACTGCAGAGCCAGTGGGCACTGGATCGCCGCTTCACTCCGGATATGGAGCCGCGCGAGGTCAAGGACAATCTGGCCGGCTGGCAACGCGCGGTCCGCGCCGCCAAAGCCTGGGCCGACACGCCCTGATTCATTAGCGCCGTGAGGCCGTATCCGAGGCGGCCTCACCAACTAACAAATATATTATGGAGAACATATCATGTCACCTTACATAGCCGAATTTATCGGCACGGCGGTGCTCGTCCTGCTTGGCAACGGGGCGGTCGCGAATGTGTTGCTGGCACGCACCAAGGGCAAGGGTGCGGACCTGATCGTCATCGTCATGGGCTGGGCGATGGCGGTCTTCATCGCAGTCTTCATGACGGCATCGTTTAGCGGCGCCCACCTGAATCCTGTCGTGACGATCAGCCTCGCGCTGGCCGGCAAGTTCGCCTGGAGCAAGGTAGCCGGTTATATCGCCGCACAGATGCTCGGCGGGATGGCAGGCGCGGGCCTCGTGTGGATGGCCTACCGTCAGCACTTCGAGAAAGAAGAGGATGCCGACATCAAGCTGGGTGTGTTCTGCACGGCGCCGGCTATTCGCAGCGCCCCGCATAACTTCCTGACCGAAATGATCTGCACATTTGTGCTGATTCTCGGCGTGCTGTATCTGGCATCGCCGCAAGTGGGCCTCGGTGCGCTGGATGCGTTACCGGTCGGCCTGCTGGTTCTCGGTATCGGCATTTCGCTCGGTGGCCCGACCGGCTATGCGATGAGCCCGGCGCGCGATCTGTCGCCGCGTCTGATGCACGCGTTGCTGCCGATCCCCAACAAGCGCGACAGCGACTGGCGCTATGCATGGGTGCCGGTGCTGGGCCCGCTCGCCGGCGGTGCGGCTGCCGCCTTTATCTACCTTCACGTTCATTGATCTCCATACCGGACAGAAGCGGCCGGGGCGCGCAGACGGCGCCAAAGCACGTATCATGATGCTTTCGGTTTGCGCACGGCCCGAAACGTCCACGCGCCCCTCGCTCCCTGTTCCGGCATGCTCGATCATCTTATTTGCGACTGCGACGGCGTTCTCGTCGACAGCGAAGTTATCGCTGACCACGTCATCCTCGAAACGCTCTCGGCGACTTTCCCCGGCCTCGACTTCGCCAGCGTCATGCAAACGGCGTTCGGCCAGCAGACCTCGCGCTTTCTCGAAGGCATCGAGGCGTCCTTCGGCATTACCATGCCAAACGATTTTCTGGAGACGATCGACCATAACGTCGAACTGGCGTTGAGTTCAAAGCTCACTGCCGTGGGCGGCGTGCGCGATGCGCTACAACGCGTGACGCTGCCGGCGGCGGTCGTATCGAATAGCCGCATGAAGCGGGTGCAGGCTTCGATAAAGCGTGCGGGATTGCAGCAGGTGTTCGGCGAGCGTGTGTTCAGCGCCGAGCAGGTGGCGCGGCCCAAGCCTTACCCCGATGTGTATCTGTTCGCGGCGCAGCAGTTGGGCGTGGACGCGGGGAGGTGTCTGGTTGTCGAAGACAGCGTCGCTGGGTTGAACGCGGCACGCGCGGCGGGTATGAAGACGATCGCCTTCGTCGGCGCGAGCCATATTCCCGATGGTTACGCTGACGCGCTACGCAAGATGGGCATCACGCGCATCATGGAGCATATGGATGAACTGCCGGCGCTCGTTGAAGCAGGCGTGCGCGGAGAGTTCGGGGACGTGCAGTCGTAAGAGTAAAGCGGGTAGTGAAGCAGGTGGCTGAACAACTACCTGCGCCGGGCCCACGCTCAACAAACGCAGGCCCGGCGCGATAAC
>Ga0302228_10002735_pt1 | contig 11810 bp, 10 predicted proteins | sample II_Palsa_N1_2_FD_193519 | JGI IMG/M metagenome (GOLD analysis project Ga0302228, IMG submission 193519) | Peat permafrost microbial communities from Stordalen Mire near Abisko, Sweden - II_Palsa_N1_2 | ecosystem: Environmental > Terrestrial > Soil > Palsa > Peat permafrost | place: Sweden...
AACTGCGTGGCGGCGCCCGAGAAAATCTTCGAGACGGTCGACAGTTGCGTGTGCGTCTCGAGACCGATCACGACTTCCCATTGTTTGGTCATGTGTTCACACTCCTGCCGGTGCCTGGCGATGCCAGCCGGTTGCGCGCTGGAACGCATCCGCAACCTGCAGCATGCGAGCTTCGTTGAAATAGTTGCCGATGATCTGCAGACCGACCGGACGCTGCGCATTCGCGCCCGCGCCGAAGCCGCACGGCACGCTCATGCCGGGCAAGCCGGCGAGGCTCACCGACAGCGTGTAGATATCGGCGAGATACATCTGCACCGGATCGTCGCCCTTCGCCCCCAGGTCCCACGCCACCGACGGCGCCACCGGCCCCATGATCACGTCGCACTGCTTGAACGCCTGCTGGAAGTCGTTCGCGATGATGCGGCGAATCTTCTGCGCCTGCAGGTAGTACGCGTCGTAGTAGCCGTGCGACAGCACGTAGGCGCCCACCAGAATGCGGCGCTTCACTTCCGGGCCGAAGCCTTCGGCGCGCGACTTCTTGTACATGTCGAGCAGATCGCGGTACTCGGCGGCACGGTGGCCGTAGCGCACGCCGTCGAAACGCGACAGGTTCGACGAGGCTTCCGCCGGGGCGATCACGTAGTACACGGGGATCGACAGCTCGGTTTTCGGCAGCGTGACCTCGACCAGCGTAGCGCCGAGGGCTTCGTATTGCTTCAGTGCAGCATCGATGGCGGCGCGCACGTCGTCGGCGAGGCCTGCGCCGAAGTATTCCTTCGGCAGGCCGATGCGCAGGCCGGCGAGCGGCCTGGCCGCCGCGCCGTCGGCGGACCAGCTCTGGCCGAGATAGCGCGTGTAGTCTTCGTCGTCGCGCACGAGGCTGGTCGAATCGCGCTCGTCGAAACCGTGCATGGCGTTGAGCAGCAGCGCGCAGTCCGAGGCGCTCTGCGCCATCGGGCCGCCCTGATCGAGCGACGAGGCGAACGCGATCATGCCGTAGCGCGACACGCGGCCATACGTGGGCTTGATGCCCGTAATGCCCGAGAACGAGGCCGGCTGGCGGATCGAGCCGCCGGTATCCGTACCGGTTGCAGCGGGCGCGAGACGCGCGGCCACGGCCGCGGCGGAACCGCCCGACGAACCGCCGGGCACCGCCTTCGTGTCCCACGGGTTCTGCACCGGGCCGAAGTACGAGTTCTCATTGGACGAGCCCATCGCGAACTCGTCCATGTTGGTCTTGCCGACGCACACCATGCCGGCGCGCTTCAGACGCTCGACCACCGTTGCGTCGAACGGGCTCGTGTAATTGGCGAGCATCTTCGAGCCGGCGGTGGCGCGCCAGCCACGCGTCACGAACACGTCCTTGTGGGCGATCGGCAGGCCGACCAGCGGACCGGCGTGGCCGGTGTGAAGCAACGCGTCGGCGGCTTTGGCCTGCTCGAGCGTCAGATCGGCGTCGACCTGCACGAAGGCGTTCAGGCTTTTGGCTGCGTCGATCCGCTTCAGATAGAGCTGCGCCAGTTCGACTGCGGAGCATTCCTTCGCAGCGAGGGCGGCACGCAGTTCGGTCAAGCTTTTTTCATGCATTGCGTTTTTCCTGAAGAACGGGACGCGCAGCCCCCAGGGCACTGCGCGCCGGATCCATATTCTTATTCAATGACCTTCGGCACCAGGTACAGCCCGTCCTGCACGGCAGGCGCAGGGCGCTGGAATTCGTCGCGCTGCACGATTTCCGTCACTGCGTCTTCGCGCAGACGCAGTGCAACATCTTCGATCTGCTCGATCGGATGGGCGAGCGGTTCAATGCCCTTGGTGTCGACGGCCTGCATCTGCTCGACAAGGCCGAAAAAATCATTGAGCTGGGCGAGCGTATGCTCAGCTTCGGCGTCGGCCAGTTCGAGCCGCGCAAGATGCGCGATGCGCTTAACATCGGTCAGGGTCAGAGCCATGCAGTCACCGGAAAATGTGGTGGACCGTCACAGGGTGGGAAAAACAATGCTGTGACAGCGGGTTACGACACTGGAGGAGCCCCTCGAAAAAGGGGCCAGCGGAGGCAAAAAGTGCCATCCGTTTCCTTCAAATCATTCAAAATTATAAGGTATCATTACGCGTTCGACCCAAACCCGGACCGACTTACCAAGGGCTTTCTGGTCATTTGCAGCAAATGATCCAGAGATAGATGCCTGACCATGTTCCGGCCTCCGGTAGATTCCCTCGCAGCTTCAAGCCTCTGTGGCGCAGCATCCGCCCGGTTGAAGCTGTTATTTTTTCCGCTGCCGCCCTGCGCATTCGGTGCGATGCGAGGCTAGGCCCCAAGCGAGACAGGATTTTGAATGTTCGGTTTTTTGCGCAGCTACTTCTCCAACGATCTGGCGATTGACCTCGGAACCGCCAACACGCTCATCTACATGCGTGGCAAAGGTATCGTTCTCGACGAACCGTCAGTGGTGTCGATCCGCCAGGAAGGCGGTCCCAACGGCAAGAAGACCATCCAGGCAGTCGGCAAGGAAGCCAAGCAGATGCTTGGCAAGGTGCCCGGTAACATCGAGGCCATCCGCCCGATGAAAGACGGCGTGATCGCCGACTTCACCGTCACTGAGCAGATGATCAAGCAGTTCATCAAGACAGCTCACGAATCGCGCATGTTCTCGCCGTCGCCGCGCATCATCATCTGCGTGCCGTGCGGTTCCACCCAGGTGGAACGCCGCGCCATCAAGGAAGCGGCTCACGGCGCAGGCGCCTCGCAGGTTTACCTCATCGAAGAACCCATGGCCGCCGCAATCGGCGCCGGCCTGCCGGTGTCGGAAGCCACCGGCTCGATGGTGGTCGACATCGGCGGCGGCACCACGGAAGTCGGCGTGATCTCGCTCGGCGGCATCGTGTACAAAGGCTCGGTGCGCGTCGGCGGCGACAAGTTCGACGAAGCCATCGTCAACTACATCCGCCGTAACTACGGCATGCTGATCGGCGAACAAACCGCTGAAGCGATCAAGAAGGAAATCGGCTCCGCGTTCCCGGGCTCGGAAGTCAAGGAAATGGAAGTGAAGGGCCGCAACCTGTCGGAAGGCATTCCGCGCAGCTTCACGATCTCCAGCAACGAAATCCTCGAAGCCCTCACCGATCCGCTGAACCAGATCGTGTCGTCGGTGAAGATCGCACTCGAACAGACGCCGCCGGAACTCGGCGCGGACATCGCCGAGCGCGGCATGATGTTGACGGGCGGCGGCGCACTGCTGCGCGACCTGGATCGTCTGCTCGCCGAAGAAACCGGCTTGCCGGTGCTCGTCGCCGAAGACCCGCTGACGTGCGTCGTGCGCGGCTCGGGCATGGCGCTCGAGCGCATGGACAAGCTCGGCAGCATCTTCTCGTACGAGTAAGCGAGAGCTTATCTCCATGTCAGCAGCGCGGATCGGACGGCCAGCCTTCTTCGGGGTGGCCTGTCTTGGGCTGGTTCATCCAGCTGCCGCGCGCTGAGTACGCGTTCTCGCGCCGAAGTTAGACCAACCGCTCACGCCCCCGGCGCCGACCATGGAATACAGTCCGCCGCCTCTGTTCAAGCAAGGCCCCTCCGCACTCGCACGGCTGATTTTCTTCGTGCTGCTGGCGCTCGCCCTGCTGATCTCGGATGCGCGTTTCAGGACGCTCGAAATCGTTCGCGGTGTCCTCGGAGCGGGTCTATATCCGTTGCAGCGCGCCGCGCTCGTACCGCGCGACATGTTCATGGGCGCCGCGGATCTGGCCGTCACCAGCGCCACGCTGCGCGGTCAGAACGACACCCTGCGCAAGAAGAACCTGCAACTCTCGCTGCAGGCCAACACGGCGGCCGAACTGGGCGCCGAGAACGAACATCTGCGCCTGCTGCTGCAACTCTCGCAGCGCATGACCACGCAATCGATCCCCGCTGAAATCCAGTACGACACGCGCGACCCGTTCACCCAGAAGGTCATCATTGGCCGTGGCGCGCAGCAGGGCATCCAGGACGGCTCGCCGGTCGTCAACGAAGACGGCGTGATCGGCCAGGTCACGCGGGTATTCCCGATGCAGGCGGAAGTCACGCTGCTGACCGACAAGGATCAGGCCGTTCCGGTGCAGGTGGTGCGTACGGGTCTGCGCAGCGTGATTTACGGCACGCCGAAGGGCGATTCGCTCGACCTGCGTTTCGTGCCGATCAGCGCAGACCTGCAGGCCGGCGACGAACTGGTGACGAGCGGCCTCGACGGCACCTATCCGCCGGGCTTGCCGGTGGCCAAGGTGGTGCGGGTCGACAAGCAGGCCGATACGGCATTCGCGCGCGTAGTGTGCCTGCCGGTTGCGCCGGTGCGCGGCGCTCGCGAGCTGCTGGTGTTGCACTATCAGAACACGGTGCCGCCGCGTCCGGCGGACGAACCCGATGCCGCCAGTTCCGCAAAGGAAGCGAAGGCGAAGAAGGGGGCGAAATCCGCGGAGAAGGCGCCGGAGAAGAACGCCAAAGCGGCGGCGCCGGCATCCGCCGCCACTGCGGCGGCAGCCAGGCCGAGTTCGGCAACGGCAACGGCAGCGGCAGCAACGGAAAAGAAGGCCGCTCCCGAGAAGAAGCCCGTGGGCGAGAAAAAGCCGGCTGGCGAGAAGAAAGCCGACGGCCGGCCGCCCGTAGAAAAACCGGCAACGGGAGGGATCGACGAGTGAACCGCCCTCAATACATCCTGCAGCCGGTTAACCCGTACTTCATCGCCTTCAGCCTGGCAGCAGCCTTCCTGCTGAACCTGATGCCGTGGGGACGCCTGATCGGCGTGCCCGACTTCGTCGCTCTCGTGCTGCTGTTCTGGAACGTGCACCAGCCGCGCAAGGTCGGCATGGGCATCGCGTTCCTGCTCGGCATCCTGACGGACGTGCACAACGCCAGCCTGCTCGGCGAGCATGCGCTGGCCTATACGCTGCTGTCGTACGGTGCGATCACCATCCACCGGCGGGTACTGTGGATGCCGATGGGCGTGCAGACCTTCGCGGTAATGCCCCTGTTCGTGGTCGCGCAGCTCGTGCCGTTCGTGATCCGGCTGCTGATGGGTGCGGCGTTTCCCGGCTGGGGTTACCTGATCGACGGGTTCATCGAAGCCGCGCTTTGGCCCATCGCGAGTGCGCTGCTGCTGATGCCGCAGCGCCGTCCGGCCGATCCGGACGACACCCGGCCCATTTAGCGCAGTGCGCGCACCGAGCCCCTCCTTGAACCCGCGAAACACGCGCTCCCCCGGCCGGCTCGGCCCACACCGCTCTTGCCTCCCGGTCACGGCCGGCGGCTCATTCACCGTTTACGGCCGCTCCGCGGCCTTTTGACCAAAAGCATGGCAGCCGAATTCAAGGACACTCAGCAACAGCTCTCGAAGTTCCGCCTGCGAGTCGCGGCGGCGGGCCTGTTCGTGTTCGTCTGCTTCGGGCTGATCGTTTTCCGCTTCCTGTTCCTGCAGGTCTGGCACTACAGCAAGTATTCGCTGCAGGCCGACGAGAACCGCATCTCGGTGGCGCCGATCGTGCCGAACCGCGGCATCATCACGGACCGTAACGGCGTCGTGCTGGCGAAGAACTACTCCGCCTACACGCTGGAAATCACGCCTTCGAAGCTCAACGACACGCTCGACAACGTCATCGACAATCTCGCGACCGTCATTACGATCGACGCACGCGACCGGCGCAACTTCAAGAAGCTGCAGGAAGACTCGAAGAACTTCGAGAGCCTGCCGATCCGCACCCGCCTGACCGACGACGAAGTCGCGCGCTTCACCGCGCAGCGCTTCCGCTTCCCGGGCGTCGAGGTGCGTGCGCGGCTGTTCCGTCAGTACCCGCTAGGGGCGACGGCCGCGCACGTGATCGGTTACATCGGGCGCATTTCGCAGCGCGATCAGGACCGCATCGACGAAGCCAGCGACCAGAACGACAGCGATCCGGATCACTACGATCCGCGCCTCGATGCGAACAACTACAAGGGCACCGACTACATCGGCAAGATCGGTGTGGAGCAGAGCTACGAGACCGAACTGCACGGCCAGACCGGCTTCGAGGAAGTCGAGGTGACCGCCGGCGGACGGCCGGTGCGGACCTTGTCGCGCACTCAGGCGACGCCGGGCAACAACCTCGTGCTGTCGCTCGACATCGGCCTGCAGCAGGTCGCCGAACAGGCATTTGCCGGCAAGCGCGGCGCGCTGGTGGCGATCGAACCGTCGAGCGGCGACGTGCTCGCCTTCGTGTCGGCGCCGAGCTTCGATCCGAATTCGTTTGTGGACGGCATCGACCAGCAGACCTGGGACGACCTGAACAACTCGCCCGACCACCCGCTGCTGAACCGGCCGCTGCACGGCACTTATCCGCCGGGCTCCACCTACAAGCCGTTCATGGCGCTCGCCGCACTGACGCTGCACAAGCGCACGCCGGGTTGGGGCTTCCAGGATCCGGGCTACTACACGTTCGGCGGCCACACGTTCCGCAACGACGTGCGCTCGGGCCAGGGCTGGGTCGACCTGAACCGCGCCATCGTGGTGTCGAACGACACGTATTTCTTCATGCTGGCGCATGATCTCGGCGTCAATGCGATCGCCAATTTCATGAAGCCGTGGGGCTTCGGCCAGATCACCGGCATCGATATTGCCGGCGAAGCGAAGGGCATTCTTCCTTCAACCGAATGGAAGCGCAAAGCCTACCGCAAGCCCGAACAGCAGCGCTGGTACGAAGGCGAGACGATCAGTCTCGGGATCGGCCAGGGCTACAACTCGTTCACGATCCTGCAGCTTGCCCACGCGGTCGCCACGCTCGCCAACAACGGCATCGTAATGAAGCCTCACCTGGTGAAGGAAATCGAAAATCCGATCACCAAGGACGAGCGTCTGACCGTGCCGAAGGACGACGGCCGCATCAACGTGTCGCAGACCGATATTGATGTCGTCAAGCGTGCGATGGTCGGTGTCGTGACCAACGGCACGGCGTCGAAGGTCTTCATCGGCGCACCCTATCAAGCCGCGGGCAAGACTGGTACCGCGCAGGTCTATTCGCTGCAGGGCGCGAACTACAAGGGCCACGCGATTCCAGAAAATCTGCGTGACCACGCGCTCTTTATCGCCTTCGCGCCGGCAGACAATCCGAAGATCGCGCTCGCACTGATCGTCGAAAACGGTGGCTGGGGTGCGGAAGTGGCGGGCCCGATCGCGCGCCGCGTGCTCGACTACTACCTCGTTGACCGAAACAAGCCGGGCGCGGAAGCGGCGGCCGTCGCTGCGGCGGCTTCGGCAACCGCGGAGGCGTCGGCGCCGGTGATCGGCTCGGCGCCGACTGCTGTCGAAATCATGCAGCCGGCTTCCGTCGCTGCGGGCTTCACTGCCTTGCCGATGCCCGGCGCCGCATCGAATGCAGCGGGGGCGTCGGCACCGGCTGCGGCGTCGGCGGCTTCGGATGTTGCACCTGCGGCGCCGGTTGGCCCTGTCGTCGCAGCGCCGGACGGCAAGGGCGCCGATAAGAACGCAGCTAATCGGGCGGCAACGGGTGCAGATCGGTCAGGCGCTACGGCAAACGACGCCTCGGCTCCGTTCGTCGCCACCACCGTGCTGGCGGACCCGGCCTCGGCCCCCACCAGGACACTGGTGCCGCGCAAATCCGGTCCGCACCATCCACGCCCGGCCAGCGAACCGTCACCCACCGCCGCTGCGCCATCGCGCGACGATAGCATTCAGCCCACGTCACCCCGCCAGCCGGTTTCCGGCGGCATCGACGAGTAAGGAGAAAGGCATGCAATTCGACAAGCGCGCCTGGCTCGATCGCATCAAGAAGATGTTCATCGGCTTCGACCGCCCGCTCGCACTCGCGGTGTTTCTGCTGATGTGCGTCGGCATCGTCACGCTGTACAGCGCCACGCTCGATATGCCCGGCAAGGTCGAAGACCAGTTGCGCAACATCATGCTGACCTTCGTGCTGATGTGGGCGCTCGCCAACGTGCCGCCCACCACGCTGATGCGCTTCGCGGTCCCGCTTTATACCTTCGGCATCGCGTTGCTGGTGGCGGTGGCGCTATTCGGCCTCACGCGCAAGGGAGCCAAACGCTGGATCAACGTCGGCGTGGTGATCCAGCCGTCCGAGATCATGAAGATCGCCACACCGCTGATGCTCGCGTGGTACTACCAGCGCCGCGAAGGTGTGATGCGCTGGTACGACTTCCTGGTGGGGCTGATCATCCTCGTCGTGCCCGTCGCCCTGATCGCCAAGCAGCCTGACCTCGGGACCGCGGTGCTGGTCTTCGCGGCGGGTCTGTTCGTCATCTATTTCGCGGGTCTGAGTTTCAAGCTGATCGTCCCGGTGCTCGTTGCTGCGGCGATCGCGGTCACTTCGATCGCGGTGTTTCAGGACAAGATCTGCCAGCCCGAGGTGCAGTGGCCGCTGATGCACGATTACCAGAAGCACCGTATCTGCACGCTGCTCGATCCAACTTCCGATCCGCTCGGCAAGGGCTTCCACACCATTCAGGCGGTGATTGCGATCGGCTCTGGCGGCCCGCTCGGCAAGGGATGGTTGAAGGGCACCCAGGCGCACCTGGAATTCATTCCTGAGAAGCACACCGACTTTATTTTTGCGGTGTTCTCCGAGGAATTCGGACTGGCGGGCGGGATCGTGCTGCTGGTGTTGTATATGGCGTTGATCGCGCGCGGCCTGTATATAGCGGCCAACGGCGCCACGCTATTCGGGCGATTGTTGGCCGGCTCGCTTACGATGGCCTTTTTCACCTACGCATTCGTCAATATCGGCATGGTGAGCGGGATCTTGCCGGTAGTCGGCGTGCCGCTACCGTTCATGAGCTACGGGGGCACCGCGTTGATCACGCTCGGGGTTGCGACCGGCCTCATCATGAGCGTCGGGCGACAGAAGCGGTTGATGCAAAGTTAAATGAAGAAGGGGCGCATCTGCGCCCCTTCTTCATTTACGCGTTTAGGAGCCCGGAACCTGTGCGGGCAACCCGTGCTACTGCGGCTTCGCCTCGTGCTCGTCGCGCAATTGCGCGCTGAGTTGCTGATACTTGAGCTTGGCCGCCGGATCACCCTGCGCCGCTGCCGCTGCATAGTAAGCGCGCGCCACGTTCAGGTTCTTGTCCACGCCATCGCCACCGCGCTCATAGAACGAGCCGGCCACGTACTGCGCCGTCATGTCGCCGCCTTGTGCGGCCTTCTTGTACCAGATGAACGCCTGGCGATTGTCGCGCGCCGTGCCGCGGCCATCCAGAAACTGGTTCGCCAGCGCCAGCTCAGCCTGCACATGCCCCTGCTGCGCGGCCTTCAGGAACCAGCGATGCGCCTCGGCCGGATCGCGGCCAACGAATTCGCCATCGTCGTACATCTTGCCGTACACGTACTGCGCGTGGGACATGTTTGCATCGGCGGCCTTGCGCAGCCACTTCTTGCCTTCATCGACGTTGACCGCCGTGCCCTCACCGTTGATCAGCATCATCGCGTAGTTGAATTCGGCGAGCCGGCTGCCGTGCTCGGCCGCCTTATGGAATTCGCTGAGCGCCGGACCGAAGTTGCCCGCGTTGTAGTCCGCGACCGCTGTCTGCGTTTCCGGATCCGCCTGAGACGGCTTGTCCTGCGTGTTCAGCGCAGCGGATGCCGCGAACGCAGCACAGGTGGCCACGATGCCCACCGCAGCGCGCACGGCAAACTGCGAAATACCCTTCATGACCGCACCTCCTGCAGCGCTTGACGCGTCGCACGCAGCAGCCAGACGACATCAGCTGCCACCGCGATAAAACGAAAACCAGCCTCGCGATACTGTCGCGCGCCGGCAGAATCCATGGCAAAAATGCCGGTCGCAATCCCGGCCTTGTTGGCCGCCGCCACCACGTGGCTCATAGCAGCCTGCACATCGGGATGCTTCGAGTCGCCCAGATGACCAAGGCTCGCGGCAAGATCGGCAGGTCCGATGAACACGCAATCGACGCCGGGCGTGGCGGCAATCTTCTCCACTTCGTGCACCGCCTTCGCGGATTCGATCTGCACGATCGTGGCGATCTGCGCGTTTGCGTTCTGCACGTAGTCGCGCCGCATGCCGTACGAGCCCGCCCGAACTGCACCTGCAACGCCACGCAGGCCGTCGCGCGCATCGGCGGTCGGATATTGGGTAAGGCGCACGGCATGCGCTGCTTCCTCTGCAGACTCGATGTTCGGGAACATCAACGTCCGGGCGCCCGCGTCGAGCACGCGCTTGACGAGCCATCCTTCGCTTGCCGGCACACGCACGACCGGTTCGCTCGGCAAGTGCGCAGCAGCAATCGCGCGCAACTGACCGGTGACGTCGCCGCTGTCGTTGGGCGCGTGTTCCATGTCGATCAGCAGCCAATCGTACCCGGCGTGCGCGAGCGCCTCGGCGGCGCTTTCGCTGCCGAGCGAGAGCCATAACCCGAAGAGCGGTTCAGCTTCCGCGAGACGTTGTTTGAGGGGGTTCGTAAGCGTGCTCATGAGCGTACCCCGCCGCGATGCACAAGACCGCGTGACGTACGGCAGAAGAAGCTGGTGCTGCGGGCTGGGTGCCCACTTTGCAGTGCGGTGACCGGCATGTCTCGCTCCAGGTGGTTATCGAAACGATCATACCGTGACAATAACGCGGCCGCTGAGGCGCGGGCCGCTTGCCGCGTGGTTGCCGTGCGCTTGCGGCATTGTTGCGGCGTGGCTGCCGCGCAATTGCCCGTTTGTTGCTGGCTCGTTGACGCTTGCGTGCGGCTCAGTCGCGGACCACATCGGCCCAGCAATTCGGCGTCTCATAGAGACGCACCTTGTGCAGACGCAGATTCACGCCATAGTGCGCGTCGTAGACGTTCGCGAGCAGATCGAACGCGACCGCGGCGAGATTTTCAACGGTGGGGATGCGATCGAGCACGACCGTCTTGTGGCCCGGCATCGAATCCAGAAAACCGCGCACCTGCGTGTCGCCTTCATAGACGAGAAACGCGTGATCCCACTTGTCGACGAGGTGTTCGACGGCGAGCGACTTCACGTCCGCAAAGTCCATCACCATGCCGCGATCGGGGGCGCCTTCCGTTTCGACGAGATCGCCTTGCAGCGTGATTTCGAGCACATAGCGATGCCCGTGCAGATTGCGGCACTGGCTACGGTGATCGGGGATGCGGTGGCCCGCGTCGAATTCGAGTTTTCGGGTAATCGTCAGCACGGCGAATCAGGGAATGTTCAGATACTTGTGGGTCTGCATCGACAGGCGCCATTGCGGATGGCGTTTGCACCAGTCGATCGCGAGTTTCGTGTTGATGTCGCGCGACGGGCCGTCCATAGGCTGGACGAGGAAATATTCGAAGTCGAGCGCTGCGTACTCGGACAGACGCTGGTTGTCCTGCGGAATCACGACTTTCAGTTCGTTGCCTTTGGTGACGACCAGCGGCGCATCGGCCTTCGGGCTCACGCAGATCCAGTCGATCGTCTCGAGCACCGGCAACGAGCCATTAGTCTCGATGGCAATTTCGAAGCCGGCGGCGTGCAGCGCATCGACGAAAGGCGGGTCCATCTGCAGCATCGGTTCGCCGCCGGTACAGACGACAAAACGCTCGCCCTCGCCTTCGGGCCATTGCGAAGCGATCATGGCCACCAGGTCTGCGGCCGTGCGGTACTTGCCGCCGTTCTCGCCGTCTGTGCCGACAAAGTCCGTATCGCAGAAGCGGCACACCGCGGCCGCGCGGTCTTCCTCGCGGCCCGACCACAGATTGCAGCCGGCGAACCGGCAAAACACTGCCGGACGTCCGGCATTCGCGCCCTCGCCCTGCAATGTGTAGAAGATTTCCTTGACCGCGTACGTCATGC
>Ga0302228_10002740_pt1 | contig 11804 bp, 13 predicted proteins | sample II_Palsa_N1_2_FD_193519 | JGI IMG/M metagenome (GOLD analysis project Ga0302228, IMG submission 193519) | Peat permafrost microbial communities from Stordalen Mire near Abisko, Sweden - II_Palsa_N1_2 | ecosystem: Environmental > Terrestrial > Soil > Palsa > Peat permafrost | place: Sweden...
CGGCTCCCTTCCGCTTGCCATTGGACAGCCGTACGCTCTCGACCATGCGGCAGTACGAGGCGTAGTCGCCGACGGAATCGAAGCGTTCGATGGCGCCGCTTTCCAGCAAGATCGTCATGCCCAGGATCGGGCCGATACCCATGCTCCGCCGCAAGAGTGTCATGGACGACAACCGATAGCCATGGACCTGTCTTGACACCCCTCCACTGCCGTAGCAGACTCGATTTCAAGGAGCCTAGAAACTCCCCACACAGCGGTACCCACCTCCGACAAACCGGTGGGTTTTTTGTGCCTATGCGCCTTGTAGGCGCAACCGACGCGAAGCCTGCGTCGGGAGGGCGGCGAATACAACACCCGAAAGGGGAATAAGCCCGCCGGCTGTGTGCGGTTTCTAGCCTCCCGACTTCCCGTCCGTCGTCATGCCGTGGACGGGCACTTCTATGGGATTAGGAGGCGACCATGTCGACGTTCGAATCGGATGATCTGGAAACGACGGGCTATTTTCTGCCGGAGGACAGCCAGCTGCGGCTGAAGCAGCTACGCGAATACGTGGGGTTCCTGGCCAATTTGGCGCGACCGCGCAGGCCGGATGAGGATCGGGAGTGGTTCTCGGAGATTCGCCCGGGCGAAGTGGCGATCTGCCTGGAACTGCTGGAGGAGCAGATCGGGCAGGTGCTGGACGAACTCTCCTGGCCGGCCGAGCGTGGCGAAAGGGCGGCAGCAGGCGAGGCCGACGCGCAAGCGGAGGCTTGCACGGAAGCCGTGGAACCGGACGCCGCCGAGCCGGTGATGGATGAGGCCGGCAACCGCTACCTCTTCGGCGTCACCCTGGATCAGCTCGACGAGATCAACCTGCTGCTGAGCAGCCTCAGGGCCCTTGGCAATGTGGTGACCTGCAGCGATCACGCCGAGCTATCCGACGTCACGCTGTCGATCATGGGCGACGCCATCGTCCGCGACGTGGAGAAGCTGCGCGACATCAATAGAGACGTGAATGCGCAAAGACTGGAGCCACCGCACGGTACGAAACTCGACGTGCGCGAGGAGCAGGCCACCTACCTCGCGCTGCCCGCGCATTCGCCCATGGGCAGCCCGTTGCAGGTCATGCGGCAGCATCCGACCTGCCAGTAGCGGGAGCCGGGGGAAGGGCGCGCTTTCCCGAGGCGAGCGTCATGGAAAGTCGCTCTCGCGTTTTTGTTGACGGAATATCTCAGCCTGCGCCTTGATCGGGTTTGGTGGTTGGCAATGCATGACTGGAACCGGCAGTAATACCTGCCGCTTCCGGTCATGCGGTTGATCCAGCCAACTGCCAGATGATTTCAGAGAGACTCCGGCGCTCTACCGCAGCTCATTCGATAGAAGTGTCTTATTGAGGGTACGCCGAAGGCTTGCCCGGCGGACTGTTGCAACTCAGGAACCGGGAAAAGGGCGGCCCGAAGGCCGCCCCATGTTTACCTTGATGCCATCAAGTGATTTATATAGCTTCGAGCTGCCGTGGCTTGGACATCGATGATTCCTTGCCATCCGCTTTGATGTCGATCCGACGAGGCTTCATCGCTTCAGGCAACTCGCGACGCAGGTCAATCGACAAAAGGCCATCCGCAAGACGGGCCTTTGTGACTTCGACATGGTCGGCAAGCTCAAAGCGCCGTATGAAGGGCCGAGTTGCAATGCCACGGTGCAGGAATTCGCCTTCGGATTCGCTTTCGTGCTGACCGCTGACAACCAACATGTTTGGCTGCATCGTGATGTCGAGTTCCTCTTCGCGGAAGCCCGCGACCGCCATCGTGATGCGGTAAGAATCATCACTGAGCTTGACCGTATCGAAGGGCGGCCAGTTGTCGGCGGTCGGTGCGCGCGAGGCGTTTTCGAGCAGATCGAAGACTCTGTCAAAACCAATGCTCGACCGGTACAACGGTGACAAATCATAGGGTGTACGCATGTCCACATCCTCCAAGAAGCAATATGGAAAAGTTGAATCGTCGCGTTGCCATCAAGGCCCCGCGAGAGCCAGCCACCTGGCCTGGCGCGCAAAAAAATAGCGCGAAACAGGAAGATTTCAAGCGGTTCGTTTGCCTGCTCTTCGCGGTATTTCAGGAATTGTTTAACGATGTCAAAGCGGGTTTGATCGCTGACGGAGATGTCTTGAGAACAAAGGGGTCACCATTTATTACGAATGGGTAAATGAACCTGAGCTGGCCCGGGTTTGACGGACACCTTTGAACAGGGACAATCCCCTGGGAGGTGTCAGATGGTCAAGCGTCAACGATTCACTGCCGAGTTCAAGCGCGAAGCGGTAAGGCTGCTCGATGCCGGCGAACGCCCGGCGTCAGAAGTGGCAATCGACTTGGGCATCCGCCGAAATCAACTCTACAAGTGGAAGGCCGAACAGGTTCGGTTGGGCGAGCTGTCGTTCCCGGGCTCCGGGCGTAAGCCCGCTGATCAGGACTCGGAGATCGTGCGCCTCAAGCGCGAGTTGGCTCGCGTCACGGAGGAGCGAGACATTTTAAAAAAAGCGGCGGCTTACTTCGCCAAGGAGTTGCCATGAAGTACGACTTCATGCAGCGTCACGCGGGTCGGTTCTCTCTCGCCGGTATGTGCCGTGTTCTTTCGGCCAGTCGCAGTGGTTACTATGCCTGGCGCCATCGCGGGCCAAGTACACATCAGCGCGAGGATCTTGCCTTGGCGGCGCACGTTCGGCGCGTCCACATCGCCACACGCGAAGCTTACGGTGCACGCAAAGTCTGGAAGGCGTTGGTGGCCGAGGGCATCGCCTGCGGGCGTCACCGCGTTGCGAGAGTAAGGCGTGAAAACGGTATCGAAGCTCGGCGCCGCCGACGCTTCAAAGTCACCCACTACGCTCGCCGCCACAAGAACACTGCACCAGATCGGCTACGTCGGCAATTTCAGGCAGAACGTCCGAATCAGTGCTGGGTGGGCGACGTGACCTTCATCAGTACGCGAGAAGGCTGGCTCTACCTCGCCGTGCTGATTGACCTGTGCTCGCGCAAGGTTGTTGGTTGGTCGATGTCCGATCGCAACGACGAGCCGCTAATCTCCGCCGCCCTGCGCATGGCGATCACTCATCGGCAGCCTGCTGCAGGCCTGATCCATCACACCGATCGCGGCGTGCTGTATAGCTCGGGCAATTACCGTCGCCTGATGGCCGCACATGGCCTGCTGCCCAGCATGAGCCGCCATGGCGACTGCTACGACAACGCATGTGCAGAGAGCTTCTTCTCGACGCTGAAAAATGAACTCACCCACGGCCAAGCCTTCGCTACACGTGACGCTGCGAGGATGGCCATCGTCAGCTACATCGAGGGGTTCTACAACCGCAAACGGCTGCATCAGACACTTGGCTATCGAACGCCGATGGTTGTGGATGACGAAGCCATGAGTGCTTAATTAACGTGTCCGAAAAAGCCGGGCCACCTCATGGCTAATTAATTTCGTCGACTACGTTGGCTCCAACGTACTGCCAAGCGCAGGAGGCGGCGACATGAGTCTTCAGGTTGCCCCCTTATTCTTGTTAGTGCTCGTGGCTAGTCACTCGCTCCCGAATGCAGCATAAGTCAGGCTCGTATCCGGTGAAAGTGCGGCGCGACCCGTGCAGCGTTGGCGGATCGGGCTGACGCCGCCGCATCGCGGGAGATCATTGCGATTTCTTGTTCTATGCACGACCTGCTTCCGATGCAGAGCGGATCTTTGACTTGGAGAAGTAGACGCCTAGTTTTTCACTAAGCGGCGAGGCGCGCTTTTCTCCAGCGCGCCGGTGTGACTGACTCATGCTGCTTGAAGACCGTGGTGAAGTGCGCCTGCGTACGAAAGCCCACGGCCACGGCCACGTTCAGCACTGTGTGCTGGGTGCAACGCAGAAGGTGCTTGGCGTGCTGGATTCGGCGGGCGATGAGATAGTGATGAGGTCGCATGCCAGTCGCTGCCTTGAACTGGGCGGCGAAATGCATGGGCGACAGGCCGGCGGCGGCGGCCATGTCTGCGAGTGAAATTGCTTTGTCCAGTTGCTCGTCAATGAACTGGATCACGCGACGCAGCCGCCAGTTAGGCAATGTGACGCGCTCGAATGGATCAGCGCCGCCACGCGGTTTGGCCAACTGGCCAAACCGCGTCAAGAGTATGTCGATGACGTTTTTCTCGACGAGACTTCCCGCGCCGTCGCGCGTAGCGGCGATCAGCACCCTGGCCAGACTGATGACCACGGGATCCAGGGACATCTGCGCCGGGGCACCAGAGTGGATGTCATCGCACAGGCGACCGAAATGTGCTTCGGCCACGGCTTTCGATACAACCAGCGCAACGCCTTCAGGCATGGTCGGGCCAATCACGCGTGTCATCGCGGTGGACGCAAAGAGCAGCACGCCACCATCGACAACCTTGAAGTGATCCCATTGGCCTTGGATCATGCGCTGCACGGAGCAGCTCCCCACCACCACCAAAATGGTGAGGCCGTCTTTGCTCTGGGGGCTTATTTCCGGAGTGCGTTCGAGCGTGTGGCAACCCGATTCGAGCCGACTGCTTGCCTCAGAAGGCATGCTCGCTGGTGAGTGAACCTGCTTCATAGAGGCGACCTCTGGTGCGATGCGCGTGGTTTTCGGTTGATCGGGTCCGCACGCCTCCAGCGACGAGGCGTCGTGCCTGCCGTAGCGTTGACCTGATGGACCTTGGCGCCTGATCACCTGCTCCTTGAGCAGGTACCCCAAGGGCAGACGTATTGTTCAAAAAGGCCGGCCACCGCACTTTTGTCAAAGAGACAGAAAGTTTGGGGAATCGGACAACCGCGATAACTTGTGGCTCGAACGGACGTCGGGCCTGACGAAGACGGCGCCCAAGGGTCGCCGCTTTCAGTCGGTCACCCTTGGGCGCTGTCCGTGGCGAGCGCGGCTGACGCCTTTACTTGCGGGCGCCATAGCCAGCCGATCAATACGGCAACGTATCCGCAAACCATGACGCTACCACCCAGCGATTGGGTCCATCCGGCGAGCCACATTCCTGCGCCGATCATCAGGTAGTACGTGAGACCAAACAACGCACCCGCGGAGCCAAGCCGATCTTTGTATGCCGTCAGCGCTTCACCCAGTGCGTGCGGAATGGCTAGTCCAAAGGCGAACACGACCACGATCATGGGCAGGACGAACCACGCACTGTGCTGCGTCAGTTGCACGCCGATGCCGCCGCCCAAAGTGAGCACGACGCCCAAGGTCATCACGCGATTGGTCTTCCATCCTGCGAGAATCAGTCGTCGATTGGTCCAGGCGCCCAGCGACGAGCCCACCGCCAGCAACACCCCGCTTAGTCCGTAAAGCAACTCGCTCATGCCCAGGCGCTGGAACATGAAGGGCGCCAGCGCGTAGTAGCTGAACATCGCGACGTTCAAGGCGGCTACAAGCAGGGCAGAGCGCCAGACATGACACTTGCTCGACAGCAGTTTCGCCGTCTCCCAAAGAGAAACGCTGGTAGCGGTGGTTGAACGTGTCTCCGGCAAGCCGCGTGCCGTCCACAGCAAAAGTGCCACGGCGAGCAGCAACAAACACCACAGCACGCCGCGATAGCCAAAGAGGTCCACCAGCATGGCGCCGGCAAACAGGCCAACAGCCGGGCTCAGTGCGAGCACCATCGCCGCAATGGCGAAAGCCCTGGCCAGTGCAGCACCAGCATGGCGATCGCGTAGGACGGTTTGCGTGACGACCGATCCCGCCGCCGCGCCGAGCGCAGCAATCGCCTGGCCCCATAAAAGGCCATCGAAACTGGACACCAACAGCGCAAGTACCGAACCAGCCGCGTACACCGCCAGACCGCCCAGCAACGCCCGCCGTCGCCCCATGCGGTCACACAGCCAGCCCCACGCCAACACCCCCACCGCAAACGCCAGGAAATAAGTCGTTAGCGCCTGCGAGGCCGATTGGGGCGCCACGTGAAACCGCTGGACGAAATCCGCCAGGGCAGGGCTATACAGCGTCTGCCCGAGCTGCGGGAACATCAGCAGTGCGATGGCCAGCGGCAATAGTTTCTTTTCTTCCACGACCCGGCTCCTGACAACAAGCGCATTGTTCAGGGTTCGGCGCCGCCGCACTTTCGGCAAATGGACAGGGAATTTGGGAAGTCGGACAATCCACCCATGGCCCGGCTAGAGATCACCCAGCCCTTTGACCCCGATACCTATCCGGGAAAAGTGGTCGGCTTGGCCTCGTCGCTGGGTGATCACGATTCTGGGCTGCACAAACACGAGCGTGGCCAACTGCTCTATGCACGCCAGGGCTGTATTCGCGTTACGGTGGGTGACAACCTCTGCTTGCTTCCGCCATCGCGCGCGGTATGGATTCCGCCGGGCATTCCGCATCGCGCGGTCATGCGCAAAGTGGTGGACTATCGATCCATCTGGTTCGATCTGGAATTGACGTCGCAACTCCCTTCCAGCGTGTGTGTGATCGACGTGGGACCGTTGCTGGAGGCTATCCTCGAGCCCATGGCGTTGGCGGGTTTTGACCAGGACTGGAACCACAATCGGTTTGATCACCTGGTTGGCCTGAGCATTCACGAAATCTGCGAAGCGCCTCGGCAACCGATGCTGTTGCCGATGCCGCAGGACAGGCGACTCGCGTCACTCACATCGCGACCTGAAGTGCTGCCCCCGGAGTTGAACGAACTCGCCACTCATGCAGGCGCAACCGGCAAGACCATCGGTCGAATCTTTCAGCGCGAAACCGGCATGAGCTATCAACAGTGGCGTCAGCAGTGGCGCGTGTTGCGGGCGGTCGAATTGTTGGTGCTGGGGCACCCCGTCACGTATACGGCGTCGGAGCTGGGTTTCTCCAGTGACAGTACTTTCATCACGTTCTTCAAGCAGATGCTGGGATGCACGCCAGGCGCCTATTTGAAGCAATAGCCCAAACATGTTCGCAGTGCGCTAGCGGCTATCGCCGATGCGTGTCTCGAACCTGTCTGCCAGCCCTAACCGCTCCGCGATCGCGTAGACCTGCGCGGACCACCAGAAGCGATCTGCCTCGTTGGTGAAGGCATCCACGGTCATATCCGTGAAAAGCTCAAACGCTTCCCACAAGAACGTCGGTCCGGTGCCATCGAGTTTCAACTGATGCAACGTTGCAACCAGCGCATCGAGGTTGGCCTGGAGTTCTGCTCTCGTTTTGATCACGTTCCTGCCTGAAAAAATTTGATCCGATAACGCGGCCCTTTCGCCAGCAGGTGATCAATCACCGTCGGTGGCCGCAGTTGTGCATCCCACGATGCATTGCTGACTACCCTGCGTCCAAGCAAATGCCAGCTTGCCGTACAGCGTTGCACTCATCGAACCATCCTGCTTACCGATTCCCACGATGGGTATGGCCCGGTCACGTTATGGGCGGTGCCAGCGCCGGGGAGCGCAAACAAGGGGATCAGGTTCATTTATTGCGAATCGGTAAATGAACCTGGCCCCTTATTCTTGGACGAACGGCCGTCTGGACGGCTATTTCGAGATCAATAGATCAGAGCATCCTTAGCGCCGGTATAGCAGGAACGCGCTGATCAGCGCACCTATTACGACGAGGGTGCCGAACAGCAGTGCCATCTTGCGGCCGATTTGCGTGTCGGCAACGCTGGCGACACCGCCCGGCATGACGATGAGGGATGTCGGATCGCCCGATCCCAGCATTCGATGCATGTTCTCGATGGTTGTGGGCATCGGAAGTGCCAGGCCGTCATCCGCACGCCGCGTCATGAACAGCAGGTTGCCAGCGTTGGCCACCAGTTTGGGTGCAGGGATGTTCCAGCCCGTTCCTGAGCGGACGCCAGGTTGTGTTCGCACGATGACGATCTGTTGAACCCTCCGGCCCTGCTCGGGCCGAAGTTCGTCGGGTGCCCAGAGCATGGTCGCCAGCAGATCGGCCGGACCCAGGCGCAGGCTCTCATCGGCCAGATCGCGATGCAGATCGTCCAACAGCGAACTGTCCGCCGAGTCCGTCGATCGGGCATATACGAAACGCTCTTCGCGACCATCCATGCACCAACACAGCGCGATCGGTGTGAGGTCCCGATCGAACATCGCAGCCACTGACACCAGACGATCGCGAGCCATGCCGAGGTTCAGCATGTCGGGTTTGTCGACCCAGTCAGGTGGAAATTCGATACCTCGGTAGATCTCGGCGACGACACGCGAGGTAACGATGGGCTTTTCCAAGAGCGGCTCTCCTGATGTGAGCTGAGGATCTGCTCCACAGTAATAAATAGAAGGAGCTAACTGGGTCAGAGTGAGGTGGCTCCGTCCCATTTGGGTCTGTCGCGCCATTGCTCAACAACTCGATCCATGTCCGCGCGGCGCGCGTCCGAGGATGAGGCATCAGTAAAACTCAGGAGAGGAATTCCAACAGCAGCTTGCGCTTGGGCTCGGGCAGGTTGCGGAAGGCGTCGAGAAGGCGCCCCTCGTCGTCGGTGAGGCGCAGGTAGACGGAGGATTTTTCCCCCACTCCCAAACGGACATGGCCTCGGCCGGTAGCAAGCCATTCGAAGCTGGCGTTGAAATCCTTCGCCAGTTCGATGATGCGGGCAAGCTCGGGCAGGGCCAGGCCCGTGAGCCATTTGCGCGCTGTCTCACGCGACACGGCGTAGCGGTCTGCCAGGGCGCTCGTTCTTCCGCGTCCTTGCACGAAACGGACACGATCCAGCGTCTGCTGCAGGCGGTCCGCGAAATCCTCGTAGGGTGCTGTCATCCAGGTTCCTGTTGTCGCATCGTCGCCAAGCGCTCACGCCTGGGGCGCTGAGCAGATGCAGCGCATTGTTGCGCACCCGCATTCGTGGAAATGCAATTTCAGGTTGTTGACATGGCCAATTTGAAGTTGCACCATGCCAGCCATGAATTGCATCGTTGCCGCCGCTGCCAAGCCCGCCGGCTGCGTGCGGTTTCCAACCCCCGATACCCCGTCAGTCGTCATGCCGTGGACGGGCACTTCGTGGAACCAGGAGGCGACCATGTCGACGTTCGATTCGGATGATCTGGAAACGACGAGCCATTTCCTGCCGGAGGACAGCCAGCGCCGGCTTGCGAAGCTGCGCGAGTATGTGGATTTCCTGGCCAACCTCGCGCGATCGCGCAGGGCGGACGAGGGAAAGGAGTGGTACGCGGAGATTCGCCCGGGCGAAGTGGCGATCTGCCTGGAGCTGCTGGAGGAGCAGATCGGACAGGTGCTGGAGGAACTCTCCTGGCCGACCGAGCGTGGCGAAAGGGCGGCAGCATGCGAGGCCGATGCGCACGCGGACGCGGAGGATGGCACGGAAGTCGCGGAACCGGATGTCGCCGAGCCGGTGATGGGTGAGGCCGGCAATCGCTGCCTCTTTGGCGTCACCCTGAATCAGCTCGACGAGATCAACCTGTTGCTCGACAGCCTCCGGGCCCACGGCAATGTGGTGACCACCAGCGATCATGCCGAGTTGACCGGCTTCACGCTGTCGATCATGGGCGATGCCATCGTCCGCGACGCGCAGAAGCTGCGCGAGATCATCGACGACGTGAATGCACAGGAGCTGGAGCCACCGCACCGGGCGAAACCCGGTGTGCGCGAAGAGTGGGCCACCTACCTCGCGCTGCCCGCGCGTTCGCCCAGGGGCAGCACGTCGACCATCGTGCGGCAGCTGCCGACCTACCAGTAGCGGGAAGCAGGGGGATTACCGATCAACCTCCGGTTTGGCCAGATCGAGCCGGAGCTGGTGCTGGAGGCGGCGGGTTCGGTGCGCTGTTTGAGTTGTCATTGCTGGCACTGGATTGCCCACGGGAATACACAATGACTTTGTTGCTTTCGCACTGCCCGACGACCTTGCCTTTGCTCTTGTCGGCCTGATCAGCGGCCACCACATCCAGGCTGTAATTGTTCACGCCGTTCGCTTTGATCTTTGCGTCGATATCGGACTTCACGGCGTCGCAAGAGGCATGGGCGAACAGCGGAAAGGTCATCAATGCCAACGCGACGATCGATATGCAAGATTTCATGGTTCCTCCTGTCGGTTTGTTTCAAATGTTGATGTCTGCATAGGTGGCGGACCTCGACGGCAAGCCGTCCCACATCAGCGACCCGCCGCATGTAGCTACTCTTTTGGGGTGGACTTGTGTGCTGCTTGCAACTGAGTTGCGTGCTGCAAAGTCCAATCGTGGAGACCTACAAGTCCTTGGCGCACTTGATTGCGTTGTACTTGAAATTTGTCCTTGGGTGTCTGTGGATCATCGTGCTCAGCATCCCATGCGAGTGCCTTGTTTATAGTGTCTGCCCACTTGGTGGGATCTGCACCCGCATAAAAGTTGATCGATTCACCCAACTGCGAAGTCGTGGCCGAGAACGCTTCTTGACTTTCTTGTTCTCCAGGATGGGCAGCGTAGTAAATTCGCCCACGCAATTGCCCCACGTAATACCAGAATACGGCATCGTCCTTGTTGCCCTCACTCAACAATCGTGAGACGTAGATATAGTCCGAGGCCCACGGCTCCGAGGAAAGTCGTGCCTCGACAGCTGGCCGTGGCAAGGTCTTTAACTCGGTGCTCGTCAGTGACGCACAAAGCGCGAGACCTGACCAACACCCAACCGTTCCTAAAATCATGCGAGCTAATTTCACACTTTTCCCCATACAGGTAATCCGCTACGCCAGACGAAGCTGTGCGCTACGCTAAAAATCATATGACATGCATGCTGCTGCATCGACCCGTTGAGACCGCCGTCGAAAGCGGACATTCCGAGATTGCCGCTTGCATGTCTTGCGTGCAAGGTCCGATCGTGGCCAAGACTGGTGATGACCCCGTCGCCCACCACAGATCACTCCGCCACAGTTATAGACAGCCACTTGCCCTTGATGCGGTAAGTGAACTCGGTGTACGGCAGAATGAATCGTTATTTGACGTTTCCGGGGCATTTCATGCGCACGTCGCTCTGCATTCTCGGCATCTGCCTTGCGTTTCTTCGAAGTGTTTCCCCAGCGTGCGCCACAGATGTAGCCGAGAACGTCGCACGATCCGATATCGCCATCGGTCAGCCCAACGTGCTTCCCAGTCAGGCGATAGGACTGGGTAACGGTGACTTGGGTGCGGCGTTCTGGTCGGCTGACGGATTGACGATCCAGCTCAATCGCATCGACACGCTGCCGTATCGGCGATCTCCGGGGCGGATAGTCCTTCCGGACCTGAAGATCATGACATCCGACCGTGGTTTTCATGGTCGCCTGCGATTGTATGACGGGGTGCTTGAAGAATCCGGTGGTGGCGTCGTCTTGCGCGCCTGGGTGGATCACGATGCCGACCGCGTCGTGGTCGACCTGACCGGGCTACCCACGACATCGCCACAGCACATCCAGCTTCATCTGGGTGCGCAGCGCACGCCAACGGCTTTCGTGGATCGCGACAGTGGATTTCTTGCGGAAACGTGGCGTGACGATCGGCTGCCAGGGGCATCGCAGCGCGTGTTTGGATCCCTGGTCGGTGTGCGCGTATTGGGCAGGCAGAGCCACGCAATCGTCCTCGACGCACGCACCGTTGAAGTGACCGCATTCCCCGACGCCAGTGGTCACCTCAGATTGATCGCCGCCGCTCCATCGTTTGATGGAAGTCGTTCGGCACAGGACGTTATCCGGAATGCTTTGACCGTTGCCGTGAATCCGGCACACACTGAGCAATGGTGGCATGCCTACTGGCAGCGGGCCCATGGCATCGAGGCGACATCGGATGATGGCGTGGCACGCTATGCCGAGACGCTGCGCACGCTTTACCTGTACGCCGCTGCCGCACACGCAGGAAGCACGTTGCCGGGTTCCCA
>Ga0302228_10002754_pt1 | contig 11783 bp, 14 predicted proteins | sample II_Palsa_N1_2_FD_193519 | JGI IMG/M metagenome (GOLD analysis project Ga0302228, IMG submission 193519) | Peat permafrost microbial communities from Stordalen Mire near Abisko, Sweden - II_Palsa_N1_2 | ecosystem: Environmental > Terrestrial > Soil > Palsa > Peat permafrost | place: Sweden...
CCTCGACGGCTGGGGCTTCACCGTCGAAAAATGTTAAAAGAGTAGACGAAAAATCGACAACGAAACGCTCACGGCTCCCGATGCCGAACGAACTAGATAGAACCGTCTGCTTGTCGCGGAGTTCAGCAAGAGAGCGTTCCAAGAACGCGTCAAATTCTTCGTTTTTCACCGGTGTTTGTTTGGTCTGATGCTACCTTCATTGTCCGCGATCTGCATAGCTGTGCCGAACGGCCGAGCCCGGAAGTTCGGCGGGCGCCCGTCAGTTACCTGCCCGAGCTCGGTACGAACTTCCCTTGTCGACCCGTTTGAGTCACTCAGGTAGCAGGGGCGACGGTCCGCTGCGCACCGATATGAGACATTCCCACGAAGCACTGCAAGCCCGCCTTGAGCGGGCCTCGTTTGAAGGCCTTTCTCGTTACTTCGAGAGCTTCTTTCGGAGCAAGTCGGTCATCTTCGCCTTGGCTCGAACAACGAACTGGTCTTCTGTTTCGTCGCGCAATGGGATTCCGATAGACTGGCTCAGTTCGTCCGTAAAGCCTTCACTTTGCACGATTTCTTTCACGCCCTGAGCAAAGCTTTGCTCGGTTTCCTTTCCCCCAAAAATCGCAGCGGCGCCGCTGATTCCCGCAATGGTGGTGGTCAGGTTGCTTTTCAGTGCAAGTGCCGTACTCTGAAGCGCAGTCGCTCCCTGTTGAGACTTTAAAAACTCTTTGAAGCTCTTCTTCTCGCCGTCTTCGATAGCGAGTTTTTCAGTGATAGGCAGATTCGGCTTGAAGTTAAGCATTGGCTTTTCCGTCCTTGTTTGCTTTGAAGAAAGCGCGGAACATTGCTTCGAAGGTATCTACCACTGCCTTGATAATTGCTTCCTTGGCAGACTCTGGGAGCTTGTTCCAAAGTCCCATAATCATGCTGAAAAGCTTCGCTAGAAACTCGAACATCGTCTATATCCCCGTGTATGGTGCACTCACATTCTAGCGGCTTTGCCGTGGCGAGAGCGACGTGTCATCAGACACGCCGAATGACCGAAACCCGTTCAAGTTCCGCCATACGTCGCCGTCGAGCATGCGTCGCCTCCTGGCTGCGAACCCCGCCCAATGTCCAGCACGCGTGAACTCGCAGCCCCGCATCGTGCGGCGGACCGTATTGATGAAGCCACTTTGAATGAGTCGGACTTCTTTGGAGCGACATTTCCTGATTGTCGACGATCCACACACTCGTGTCGAACGTCTCGCGATGGCCGATCGCTGCCCGACGGTGAGCGGCTCAGGTCGACCCACAGGGGACTTTCAGATTTGCCGAAAGCTGCCGTTCACATAGCTTATAGGCTGCTCCGACGTATAAGATCGGTCGAGGCGAAAATTCAACACTCTGACTCGCTGCAGCGACTCAGAGTTGTCTTGGAGTGGGAATCCTCTTGAAAACAATCGTAAAGCGCTTCCTGTTAGTGCTGATCGCCCTGATGGCTTGCGTTCGTGGTGGAGTTGCGCTGGCAGAAACCCCATCTGACCAGTCCTTTTCTCCTGATCCAAAAATCCAGAAAATTGCGGAAGCCTACTCGCTAGACGCCGTCGACTTCTCCGCGAAACAGTTTGGAATAAAACTCGACTGGTCGGACGCAAGTATTGCAAATGTCGAAAAGGCCTTGGCGCAAATGAGTTCATCCTACGTCAGCACGAGTCCCAAGCCAACGGACGAACAAGTCATGTCATTTGCGAAAGCCTACGGAAGTTACGTCGGAGAGGCGTATCGCTGCAATCATGGTGGCGAATGGGGTATGGTCACCCTTGGCGGAAGCCGATTCCCGGGTCTGCGAACCACCTCAGGTTCCAGCTTCTGGCCATGGGGACGAGTATTCAATCGGATCACAAAGGGGACGGAGGACAACATCGCCGACTACTACGCGGCCCTATTGAAAAGGTAGCGGACGGCGCATCCGGTCAACTTGGTCTTGACGGTGTCAACGATTCAGGCCACGACGTCGAACGGCCGAAACTGGCCGAACTGAGCCCAATAACAACCGGCCCGGCCCTTGAAACCCACCAATATCGACCAGAGTGGACGAGCGCTTTCGGTCTGCCGCGTACCCTATCCAGAGAGTCCGTATGCACAACACGGCATCAAACGACCTGGTCTGTAATCCGAACGTGAGCATCGGTGATGTGGAACCCGTACTTCGCGATGTCGTCCAGACACTCTCCCGGGTCAACGCCCGGGTTCGGTTTATCCCGGCTCAGTTCCACTGACTTGAATGAAACCCAGGGCGCGAACCTTGCAGGCAGATTCGCCCCCGTGGCGTCTGCCGTCACGCCGAACACACGACCGGGTCCACGAAAAATATAGACAAGCATTTCGTTTACTCCCGCGATGGACGAATCCCCAAGGCGCATTGTCAACGATTCGGGTGGCAGAGTCGAACGTCCTTTCCTCGCCTAATCCCACCCATATCAACCACCCCAGCAAAGCGCGACGGTTATCATGTGTCCGCACGAAACCCGGACTCAGGCTGCGATGTGTTTCTGCATGAACACACTCAGCGGGTCGTTCGTGTAATCGCCGAACGGTCCCTGGCGCTCGTAACCGGCCGACGCATAGAAAGCCAGCGCCTCATGTTGGTACGGTCCGGTTTCGAGCTTGAGCAACTTGCAGCCAGAGCTTACGGCCCCTGACTCGAGCAGAGCCAGGAGTTTCCTGGCCACGCCTTGCCCTCGGCCGCGAGGACTGACGTACATGCGTTTGAGTTCGCCAAATTCAGGACCGAGGACTATCGCCCCACAGCCGATGGCCTCACCCGTGCTCTCCCTCGCAACGGCAAACAGGACATTGGGTTGCCTCAACGACGCCAGCTCAAGGACGTGCCTGCTCTCTGGCGGGTACAGGGTGTCCTGGTAAGCGTCCAGCTGAGCAATGAGGGCGATCACGTCAGGTTGATCGGGGGATTCGAAGGCGATAGTCATGGCTGAAGAAGTGGGTGAAGGGGAGCGTGGAGAAGAAGCGCCTACCGGTTATAACAGCTAACGCGCGGAGTACGCTTGCATGATGCGCGGCAGGTACTGCACGCCCACGGTCGGGACGCACGCGATCGACACGTCGCCACGCCGGGCCATGCCGGTCTCGCGGATCTCCACCAACGCATCGGCCAGTTCGCCGAGCAGCCGCCGTGCCTGCGGGAGAAAGTCCCGCCCGATTTCCGTGAGGGCGATTGAGCGTGTCGTGCGCTCGATCAGCGTCACGCCGAGAGTGGATCGGGGCGGGCGCCCAGCCGTACAGCGAGGTCATCGAAGCCTGGCGCACCTCTTGCCCGCGCCTGCCGGTCTGGGAGGAGGCCAGCGCGCGCGGCTATCTGACGCGAACCCATTCACCCGGCGGCGTCGCCGAAGTGAGGGTCAGCGAGGCCGGCGCCGCCCACTTACGCGCCAGCCGCAGCGTGTCGAGGCAGGACTCGCAGGGCGGGTTCAAGACACCTTGAAGCTTTCGGTGCGTGCCATCCACGCCAGTCCGATAACGGCGATACCCGCACAGAGCGCCGGCAGCAGGAAGACATTGGGAAGGCCCAGGAATGCAACCCCGAAACCGCCCGCGATGCCGCCTAACGCCGAGGCAAGAGCCGTCGAGCTCATGAAGATGGCCGACGCCGTCCCCACCGCATTGGGAAGCAGGCGTTGAGCGACGAGGATGCCCAGAACCATAAATACGCCCCAAACGCCCCCCATGAGGATCTGTCCGGCGAACATGCCCGCTGCGGACGGCCAGAGCGCAAAGCAAAGATTGGCAAAGACCCCCATGGCGGCCGCGAGACACATCAGCCATACGTTGCCAAGCTTGCGGCCCAGTCCGATGCTGAAGGGCATGATGAGCAGCTCGATGAATGGCTGTATCCCGATGACCGCTCCCCGTACGGCAGGACTTAGCTTGAGGTGTTCTTCCATGTAGATCAGCAGGAATCCGTACTTTACCGGCTCCCCTGTGTAGACCAGCACGAAGAGTCCTGTGAACGTCAGCAGTGGAAGCATGGCACGCAGGCTGGCGTGATGCGCGGGCTCGCTCGCCGATGCCGGCTTGGGTTTGACGGTTGGGTTCAGCGTTCCGAGCGGTGCGATCTGCAGAAGCATGCAGATGGCGGTCATCCAAAGCATGGGGCGCAGGCCATAGGCAGCCGCCACCCACGCACCCAGGACCGGCCCGACGATCCATCCGCCGGTCAGCGCCATCCGGATGATGGCGACGACACTTTCATTTGCGTCGCCGGGCCTGTCGATGAGTTCGTCGTGGACAGCCGCAAAAATTTGCGAGGCGCTAGCACCGGAAACGGCCAGCAAAGCAATGGCGATGATGAAGGGCATCCAGACCGAAGTAGCGAGGGCCAGCCCCGCCCAGCCTACAAAGCCCGCCACAGCACACATGCGAAAAAGACCGAGGCGATTCCCTGTGCGATCGGAATAGCGGCCGACGCAATACCCCGCGACTGGCGCGGCAAGGCTGGTCAAGTAGTACAACCCCGCCAACGGCAGCGAGGCGCCGAGCTCCTTCACCAAAAACAGAACGATCTGTGGTGCAGCCGCCGACGCGCCGAGACCCGACAGAAACATCGCCATCGTTGCGCCGAGGAAAAGCCTCGAAGCTGCAACTTGACGCAATGCAGATTGACTACCGGGTCGGTCAGACATCGTGACAGACTGACTATCGCTGTGATCGGACATGGTGAAACGCCCCCGGATGACAGACGAACAGGGTTGCCGTTGGGATGCAGGCTTGAAAGCGAAATTGACCGGGCTTTGTCCGCCCGGTCTCTTGTTGTAGTACTTTTATGCCTGCACGAAAGCGAGAAGATCCGCGTTGAGGATCTCCGCATTGATCGTCAACATGCCGTGCGCGTAGCCAGGGTAGGTCTTCAGCGTGCCGTTCTGAAGCAGTTTGATTGACTTCAACGCCGCATCGGCGATCGGCACGATCTGGTCGTCTTCGCCGTGCAATACCAGCGTCGGGACGGTAATCGACTTGAGGTCGCCGGTCTGGTCGGTCTCGGAGAAGGCCTTGATGCCTTCGTAGTGCGCCAGCGCGCTACCCATCATGCCCTGTCGCCACCAGTTATCGATCACGCCCTGATGGACGGTCGCACCGGGACGGTTAAAACCGTAGAAAGGACCGCTTGGCACGTCGACGAAAAACTGGGCGCGGTTGGCGGCAAGCGCATTGCGGAAGCCATCGAACACCTCGAGCGGAAGACCTTCGGGATTCGCTTCGGTCTTGAGCATCAGCGGAGGCACGGCGCTCACCAGCACCGCCTTGGCGACCCGTCCTGCCGGTTGCCCATGCTTCGCCACGTAACGCGCCACCTCGCCGCCGCCTGTTGAATGGCCGATATGCACGGCATTGCGTAGATCGAGCGCTTCAACGACCGCGAAGGCGTCCGCGGCGTAGTGATCCATGTCGTGTCCGTCGGAGACCTGCGACGAACGACCATGGCCGCGCCGGTCGTGCGCGATGACCCGATAACCCTTCTGAACGAAGAAGAGCATCTGTGCATCCCAGTCATCGGCAGACAACGGCCAGCCGTGGTGGAACACGATAGGCTGGGCATCCTTCGGGCCCCAGTCTTTGTAGAAAATATCGACACTGTCTTTCGTCGTGACATACGGCATGGTCATTCCCTCCTCGAAGATGTTGAGCGAAAGGCGCCACCATCATCCGGCGCCAATGTGACAAAGGGCACCTGCGGCACTAGTCTACGCGCGAAACGAACTGCGTCTGATTCTTCGCAGCCCAATTGCGTAACACGGAAACGATTACGACCGCACAGGCGTGAAGCCGTCGGGACTCCAGTCCTCGCTGCCTACGCCATGATGGACGAAAAAGAAGCCCGCCGGGTCGTAGCGGTCTTTGATCGCTTTTAGCCGCGCATAATGAGGCCCCCAGAACGCCTCACGCCAATCTCCGCGAAAAAAATCGGTCTCCGAAATATAGGCGCCGCTTTGTGGCGACAACGCTTTGAGAACAGCCGCAGCCTTGGCGACACCCTCGGCATTGCGATGTGCCTGTGCCATGTCAGGCGGAGCGATCGGCAGACCCGCAAACGGCGGCGGGCCGCCTGCAGCTGTAATCATCAGGGCGAAGGCGTCGGCGACGCTCGGATTCATGGCGCACTGACGCGCTTGTTCGTTCACCTCCGGTGGTGCGCCTGCGAGTCCTTTGTTGAGATGCAACTCCACGGCCTGAAATTGAGCGGCCTCCATGAGCGCCTCGGCAAGCCGACCGCGTTGGGCAGGTGCGAGCAGCGTGGCGGGCAGCCATTGCGACTCGTAGCCGTGCAGAAATAGCGAGACCTCATCGCCATCGCCGCGCCACCAGCCATGGTTGCTGGGGGCTTCAGGGCGCGGGTCGGGCACCAGTCCCGGGTTGGCCTCGATATCCCACCAGCGACGTGCCGGGCTGGCGCCGATGTGAGGTGCTTCGCTGAAGGTGAAGTCCGCCGGCGCGGCGCGCACCCAGGCGATGAAGGGTGCCCAGGCCGATTTAGCCTGTTCGTTGCTCAGCCCCTGACACGCCATCGCCACGCGAATTCCGTCGCTTTGAAAAACAAGCTTCTCGCCCCATTGGGGGCTGAAAAGGTGTTCGGCATAGTAATCGACGAGCTGTTCGACCAGTCGCCGGTAAGCGTCGCGTGATGACGCCTTGACCTCGAACAGCGCCCAGCCGAAGTTCTCGGGCAGATCGTGGGTCTGCAAGGTGATTCTGGTCACCACGCCAAACGTGCCGCCACCTCCGCCTTTCAGCGCCCAGAAAAGATCGGGCTCCTGCGATGCGTTGACCGTGCGGACCACGCCGTCGGCGGTGACGATCTCGGCCTGGAGCAGGCTCGCGGCCGCCAGTCCGTAGCGCTTCGAGAACGATCCGAAACCGCCGCCCTGGACGAGGCCGGCGACCCCCACACTCGTACAGCCGCCGCCCTGGACGTATCGTCCCGCCTGGGTGGTGACGGCGGTGTAGACATCGATCCACATGCAACCTGCTTCTACAGTCACAGCCGGCGTCGGGGGTGTCGTGCAGCCTGATGGAACGAAAGCGTCATGCAGCTCGATACGGTTCATCGCACGGGTCCAGATCAGAAGAGAATCCGCCGCGTTCGAACCGCCGAGGTAACTGTGGCCGCCGCCTTTCACGACCATGCGCAAATTGTGTTGACGGACGAAATTGACGCCCGCAACCACGTCTGCGGTAGAACGGGCCGCCACTGCGTAGGCGCTCGCGTTGGGCGTCCATGCGTCGAGCCAGCCGGAAACCTGGGTGCCGCCGGGATCGTCGCCGAGAGCGATCGGGTTGCGCGCTTCCTTGAGGCGGGCGAGGCAAGTGGGCGAGCGGGGCGCTTCCGCGCAGGCCTGCCAGATCGTCGTGGGTTGCAACAGATTTCCGCCCACCGCTCGACTCAGCGACTCCCATTCATTCGCTTTCGGCCAGGCGGGATCGCTGGGCCGCACGCGGCCCGCTTTAGACACGGCGGAAGGCGTATCGGCGAAGGTCGAGGTGGTGGCAAGGACGGGCAGCGCGGCAACTCCTTTTAGAAGGCTTCGTCTGTTCATGACATCTCTTCTCCTCGCCTCGTCAGGGGTGAAGCGCTTAGGGGACAATTCTTCTGAATTCTAAAGCGATGCCGGGTAGCCCGGTCGAACGAATGGCCGCGGCAAGAGGCCAAAGCAGGTTAGTCAGCCGCTTTCTCGTAGAGTGACCAGACATAGCCGTCGGACTTAAGCCCTACGCGGATAAAGCCAAGCGACTCGTAGTAGGCGCATAGCTTCGCGTTCTGGACGGCACAGTCGAGTCGAACAAAACGCCGGTTCAAGCCGCTTACCCTGTTAGCGCACCAGTCAAGCATGAAGCGGCCGAGTTCACGTCCGTTAAAGCCTTCCCGCACGCACAGCCCATGCACATAACCAGCGATCGGTTCCTGAGGTCCCCAGTGCTTTTCGTCGTCGAGATCGAGTGAAAACGTTCCGACCGGCGTGCCATCCAGTTCAACGACATACACTTCTTTTTCGGCGATATTGTTTCGCACCCATCGCTCGGAAAATCCGTCGCCTTCCTTGCCCCACGCATAATCGCCATGAACCACTTTCTTCGCGTGCGCATCGTTGCGGATCTGTGTAAGAACCGGTACGTCCTCTGCCGTTGCTCTGCGGATGTTTTTCGAGGCCATCGCTCATCTCTCCGTTGAAGCGTTTCCGTGAAGAACAAGCCGTTCTTCTCTGTTCTTGATTCCTATGCGTCCTCGACAGCGTCGAGCTCTGAGCTTTCAGGTTCCAGCTCAGGGCGGGACTTAAGCCAAAGTCCAAAATCACGCATCACCTCGACGACAGGCCTTAGCCGCTGACCATCTTCGGTGAGCTGGTACTCGACTCTTACCGGCACTTCAGCGAACACAGTCCGTTGGACCAGACCAACCTGTTCGAGTGCTCGCAAGTCAAGCGTCAACATGCGCTGCGATATTCCCGGAACATCCCTGCGCAGATCGTTAAACCGCTTCGGCCCGTCCAGCAGATACGACACCAGCAGCAGACGCCAGCGACCACCCAGCAAGCGCATTGCCTCTTCGACGGAACATCCTGTCGCACTTCTTTTCATGGCTTTTCCGCATGGGTATATTTTTTGTACCTATATCACAAAATTCTGCCTTCTTCTCTTTTTATCCTTGCTGGGAGATATTCGTTTCTGCGCCATAAAAGTGGCGGCATACGTTTTCGATCATAAGGAAAGATGCATGAAGCTATATCACGCACCCGGTAGTTGCTCACAAGCGATTTGCATCGTCTTGCAGGAGACCGGATTGAATGTGGAAATCGTCAAGGTCGATGCCCGCAAGCATTTGCTGGAGGACAAGACCAGTTATTACGACCTTTCCGAACTGGGCTACGTACCGCTCCTGCAACTGGACGACGGTACGCTTCTGCATGAAGGACCGGTCATTGCGCAGTATCTTGCCGATCAACGTCCTGAATTGGGATTGGTACCCGCTTACGGCACGATGGAACGCTACAGGTTGCTCGAATGGCTCAATTTTCTGACTTCTGAAGTGCATAAAGGCTTTATCCCGCTGCTCTATGCCGTGGCAGCGGGCAAGTGGGTCGATACCGCCGGGCCAAAGCTTGAAAGCAGGTACGCGTGGATTGATCAACAGCTAGCCGGCAAGCAGTTTCTCCTCGGCGACACGTTCACGATCGCCGACGCCTATCTGTTCGCACTAACGGGCTGGGGTAGGGCCGCATGGATGAAGTCCGTATACAACGCGAACATTGACTTCAGTTCGCACCGTCACCTGCAAGCGTGGTACGAACGTGTCAGGGATAGGCCAACGGTCCAGCGCGTTCTAGGCGCGGACGGATTGCGAGGCAATTGAATTCGGCCATTAGCCTGAGATAGGGTGACGTTTTTTGAGGGTTATAAGACCTTTGCGCCATTTGCTTCAGGTTCCATAATTTGCCTAGGAAATCAGGCCGGGACACGCGCGCAAACATGACTGCGCGTTGAACTTTCGGCTTGATCAATCACGAAGCAGAGAAAGGAACAGAAGATGAGGCTTAAGAACAAGTCAGCTTTGATCACGGGCGGCACCAGTGGCATCGGTCTCGCGACTGCCAGGCTCTTCATTGCAGAAGGCGCCCGGGTAGCGGTGACGGGTCGCGATGTTGCCGCATTTGAGCGAGTGAAGGCCGAGCTCGGGGAGAACGCGCTGGTTCTCAAGGGCGATGTACGTTCGACCGGGGACATGCAGAGAATCGCCGCTGAGGTGAAAGAGCAGTTCGGCGGTCTGGATGTCGTGTTTGCCAACGCGGGTCGAGCTTTCCCGTCCGCACTCAACGACATCGACGAAGATCTCTATCACGAGATTATGGACATCAACGTCAAGGGCGTGGTGGTCACGCTTCAGGCAGTGCTGCCTGACTTGCGCGAGGGCTCTTCTGTCATTCTCAATACATCGTTCGTCGCGCAGACCGGCAAGCATGGCATCTCGTTGACAGCGGCGGCGAAGGCCGCCGTACGATCGCTGGCCCGCAGTTGGTCCTACGAGTTTCTCGACCGAAAAATCCGCTTCAACGCAATCGCGCCCGGTGCCATGGACACGCCCCTGATCACCAAGTGGGGGATGTCCGATGAATGGGTTCGCGACCGGAAGGCCGAGTTCGCCCAAGCGATTCCGGTGGGCTACATGGGCCAGGCCGAGGACATTGCTTACGCGGCGCTGTATCTCGCCAGCGACGAATCCTCCTACGTCGTTGGCACCGAACTTGTCGTCGACGGCGGTGCCTCGCAACTTTGAGGCTTCGGCTTCCTGTTCGGGAAGCCTCGACATTGTCCCGCTTCATCCACATGCCAATCACACCGCCGCCACGCTTTTCGACGTGGTGGTTCTTCAGTCTGACCCGACCTGGCTGCGCGTGCAGAGAGGGCCGAATCACAAGGAGAACTTATCTTGACCAACGATAGCGAAAGTAATCGCTCCGGCGAGCGACCGATCAGCGGGGGCTATTCCCGCCGCGAGGCGCTTAAGCTCGGAAGCCTCGCCACGCTCGGCACCCTCCTGGGAGGCGGAGCCCTGCTTGGCCGCGCCACTCCCGCTCTCGCGCAGGCGTCCAGTGCGGGGACGCTTTCCCCGGCCGATCCGCTCGACATCGTTATCGCGGTGTATCCCGGCGGAACACTTCTCGATTTTGCCGGCCCCAGTGAGGTCTTTCACCAGCTACCGAATACGAACATTCGCTATGCGAGCCTCAATGGTGGTTTCGTGACCCTCGAATATGGCGTCGAGTATGGCAAGACGGAACGACTGGCCGATATCGACAAGGCCGGCCTGATCCTGGTTCCGGGCGGGTCTGATTTGACGGCGCCGATGCAGCCGGAGTATCAGGCGCAGATCCGGCGTCTGGCTGACAGCGCCAAATATGTGACGTCGGTTTGCAACGGATCACTCGTACTCGCGGCGACAGGCGTTCTCAAGGGTAAGCGAAGCGCCTGCCATTGGGCCTTCATCAATAAGTTGTCCGAATATGGTGCCATTCCTGTTCCGGATCGCTTCGTAGAAGACGACAACGGCCGGTTCATGAGCGGCGGCGGCATTACAGCGGGCATCGACTTCGCGCTTCGCGTTGCCGGGAAGCTGCGCGGTCAACAGGCCGCCGAATTCGCGCAACTCGTGATCGAATATGATCCTGCTCCGCCGTACCATTCAGGTCATCCCAGAGATGCGCGGCCAGAAGTCATTGCGATGGTCGACAAGGAACTGCCGGGCGCATCCAAGGGTCTCGCACGAGTACCAGGCGTTCGCTGAAACGCTTGCAGGCAATGTGCGCGAGGCCACTCTGTTGGCCTCGATGAAGGCCGCACCGACATTGTCCGTCCCGCCTGCCGAATTCGGTGCGGCACGCTCCAGTTCAAACCACGATCGGAAATCATTCAATGCGACAGACTCGTCTTTGTGCTGCTGCCCTTGCAGCCAGCCTTACTCTTTTCGCTTTTGCGACACCTGCAACTGCAAGTGGCGTTCAGCGTCCGCCCGAAGCGGCAATCAAAGCCGAAAACGCACGATGGGCGGAAGCTTTCGCGCGCGGTGATTATGACGCGATAGGTCGCCTCTATACGGAAGATGGTGCGCTTTTACCGCCCGGTGGCGACCGGGTTACCGGACCTGGCGCGATCGCCCAATACTTCACCAAAGGTTATTCCGGATCGCAGCCTGACACCGTATCCTTCAGCAATTACGAGTTCTACGGTAATGATCGGATCGTGACTGAAGTCTC
>Ga0302228_10002755_pt1 | contig 11781 bp, 9 predicted proteins | sample II_Palsa_N1_2_FD_193519 | JGI IMG/M metagenome (GOLD analysis project Ga0302228, IMG submission 193519) | Peat permafrost microbial communities from Stordalen Mire near Abisko, Sweden - II_Palsa_N1_2 | ecosystem: Environmental > Terrestrial > Soil > Palsa > Peat permafrost | place: Sweden...
ACGCGTCGGATGGCACCAGACTTCATAGCCCAGTTCGCCGCTGTATCCGGTGCGCGAGACGACCACCGGAATGTCGCCGAGCCGCCCGGTGGTAAAACGGAACCAGCCCAGTTCGGCCACGGTCGGCTTATGGCCGGGCGTGGCTACCAATGGCGCCAGGATTTCGCGCGACAGTGGTCCCTGCAAAGCGACGTTGGACAGCTGATCGGTCGAGGACCGCACCCATGCCTTCAACCCACGATCGGCGGCCAGTTGCCGCAACCACACCCCACACCAGTCTTCGCCGCAGACCCAGCGGAAATTGGTCTGGCCTAGCCGGAACACCGTGCCATCGTCGATCATCCCGCCGGTCTCGTGGCACATCGCGGTATAGACGATCTGCCCCACCGCCAGCTTCGTCATGTCGCGCGTGACGGCCAGGTCCATCAGCACTTCGGCATCGGGCCCAGTGATCTCGAACTTGCGCAAGGGCGACAGGTCGAACAGCACCGCGCGCTGGCGACAAGCCCAGTATTCGGCGATCGCGCCATGGTTGTTATACGCAGTGGGCAGCCAGAACCCGCGATAATCGATCATCTGCCGGGTCAGCCCCGATGTGCGCGGGTGAAATCCGGTTTCGCGAGTCAACTGTGCAGGCGCGTCTGGGGTCATGCGATGGGCATTGCCGGGGCTTAGCTCGGCACTCCTGTCATAGATGCGGACATGGATATCGGTCGGGTTCCAGCCATTGGCCGGGTCGATATCATCGGGGCACGACGACGACGCGCAGACCAGATCGGTCAGCGCGCGCAACAGCACATAATCGCCCGGCCGCGACCACGGCTCGTCCGAGGTGATGGTCTCATCCGCGCCAACGACGGTGTTGTAGAAGAAATTGATCGCAGGCCAGCCGGCGCGCGGCGCAACGCCATGCGGCGCCAGCTCACGGTTAAAATTCTCGGTGCAGTTCGCGTGTCCGGGATAGCCCATGTCGTCATAGTATTTGGCATTGCACGCCAGCAGGAACGTATCGTGGCGCCCCACCGTATCGCGCACGACTTCGACCAGCGGCTGCAGCGCGGCGTTGAAAAACCGCGAATGCAGGCCGGGGCTGGAAAACGAGCGCCCCATGATCGTGCGCGTGGTCGTGGGGTCGAGGCCCAGCTCGGTGCCGTTTTCCAGCGCCGCCGCGTCGAACGCGACGAAGTCCGAACACTGCCGCCCGTCGACATCGATGATCTGGATGTAGTCGCCCGTCCGCACCCGATAGGCGCGCGCATTCGCCGCGGGCACGCGCAGGTCTAGCGTGGGTTCGGCCAAGGGCGGCGGCAAATCGTTGGCTGGATCGGCGCGGGTGATATGCACGTTCAGATCGGTCGCAACGTCCTGCGCATCGGGCTGCATCGGCGCGCCAGGCGCCTTGACCGTGATCGCCTGTGCAGAGGTCGCGGTAAACACATGCTCCGCGCCCGCCGCATCGCCGGGTAGAACCAGCACTTCGTCTACCAGCGCGGGCTGCAATCCTTCTGGATCGACAATCCGCACCCGGTCGCCCGGCCCCAGATCGAACCGTGCCTCGCCACCGCCTCGCACGACGATCAAGACATCGGCAGTCACCTGCTCAAACCGTCGTGTCGCTGGTGGCCAGAAACGCCTCGAGCGAATCGTCGAGCGCATCCATCCACCGCGTGTGATGCCGCGGGCTTTGCGTGCCGGTCAGGATCGATTTGTACGAGTGGTTGCGATAGCCCATGATGTCGGCCTGCTTGTCATGCTCCCACCGCTTGAACAGCGCACCAACCGCCGCGGTATCGAGATGCGGATAATCGGTCGCTGCAATCAACTGGCTGACATAATCGGCCTGGAAATCGATCTGTTCCTCGGCACTGCCCGCCGCCTCCTCGCGCGCCTGCCACGCAGTCCACTCGCTGGTGCGCGTCGCCGCGTCAGGAATAGCAATCTTGCCCAGGATCAGGTCCCGCACATACCACGCCTGCGCGTCGAACATGTTGAACGTGAAAAACTGGTCCTGCATCCCGACGTAAAACAGGTTCGGATTGTCCTGCCACACCACGCCCTGCCACAGATTGCCGGGATAAAGCCGGTTGTTCGTCACCAGCCGCAACTCGTCAGGCAGGAACGGAAAGTGGTGCAGATACCCGGTGCACATCACGATCGCATCGACCACTTTGGTCGTGCCATCGATGAAATGCGCGAGGTTACCCTCGACTTTGGTCAGCAGTGGCCGCTGTTCGAACTGCGCCGGCCAATCGAACGGCAACGGCCGCGTACGATAGCTGAACGTCACCGACTTCGCGCCGTACTTCACGCATTGCGTGCCGATGTCCTCGGCCGAATACGAGCTGCCGATCATCAGCACGTCCTTGCCCGCAAATTCATCGGCCGACCGGAAATCATGCGCATGCAGCACGCGCCCCGGAAACGTCTCGATCCCGGCAAAATGCGGCACATTCGGCGTCGAGAAATGCCCCGAAGACACGATCACATGATCGAACGTTTCTTCGTACGAAGCATCGGCAACCTGGTCCTTGACCCGCACCGTAAACAGCTTGGTCGCTTCGTCCCACGAAACCCAGCGCACCGGGCTGCTGAACCGCACCATATCGCGCACGCCCGCCTTCGCGACGCGGCCCATGATATAATCGTGCAGCACAGCACGCGGCGGATACGACGGGATCGGCCGGCCAAAATGCTCCTCAAACGAATAATCAGCGAATTCCAGGCATTCCTTCGGCCCGTTCGACCACAGATACCGGTACATCGACCCATGAACCGGCTCGCCAAACTGATCGAGCCCGGTGCGCCACGAATACTTCCACAGCCCACCCCAATCGTCCTGCTTCTCGAAACAGACGACCTCGGGCACATCCACGCCCTTCGCCTTGGCGCTCTGGAACGCGCGCAGCACGGCAAGGCCACTCGCCCCGGCACCGATCACTGCAATCCGCTTGGCCATAAATTCTCCCGTCTCCCACAGCAAAGCGAATACCCAGAGGAACCGACAGCGTCAACTGCGAGGAAAAAGTATTTCCTTAAAAGAACACCCGCGAACACTCAGACTCAGGCACCCGCACCACCCGCCCGCGGATAAACAATAATCGACAAATATCGGATCACCCCAGCCCCACGCGTCTCCGGCCCATGCTGCGCCTGGCTATCAAACAACAACGTATCGCCCGGCTTCAAATCATAACTGCGATCACCATGCCGATAGCTCAAATTGCCCTCGAGCATGTAAATCAGCTCAGTCCCGCTATGCGAAAAACTGGTATAAGGCAGCGCATCCGGCGCCAAAGTAATCAAATAAGGCTCAATCGCCAGATCCCCACTCAGCAAGTGCCCAAGCAACTGATAAATATGCCCGGCCTTGGTCCCCCGCCGCTCGATCTTGACCCCCTGCCCCGCCGCAACATACGAACAATCCTGCCGATCCTCCGCCAAAGCAAACAACGCCGAAATCGGCACGTTCAGCGCCTGCGCCAAAGAATGCACCGACGTCAGCGAAGGCGAAATCTGCCCATTCTCGATCTTCGACAACATCCCCGTCGAAAGTCCAGCCGCCGCGCTCAAATCAGCCACCGACAGATCCTGCTGCCGCCGCAACTGCCGCACCCGCAACCCAAGCGCCTTCTCCAACGCCCGCGGATCATTACGCGGCGCACCCGACCCGGTCGGGAAAGGTTCGGTCTGCGTGTCCGCCACTTTGGTCTCAGTCTCGCGTCGTGCCATTATTCACTCCAAGCCCTCGCCTGTCAGGTTAGAGCAATCGTAGACCGATGTCGCGTGGAGGTTGGCAGGGCCTCCGGCGGGCAAGGGTTAACACCCTTGCATCCCGTTACCGTCCACGTTGGTACGCTTCCGCGTCGTAACATCCCTCCGCTGCGTCGGCAGACAATACAGCCGCTGCGCGGCGGGACGCAAAGGCATGGGCGACACACAGTTCAAGACGGTAACGGGATGCAAGGGCAATGGGTCCGGACCCATAAACGGGATTCACAGGAGCTGAGAGATGTGATTCACTTCCTTTCGAGGGAGGCGATATCATGTCTGATTTATTTTGGTTTTCCGATGAACAGTGGGCTTGCATCGAGCCGTTGCTGCCGAACAAGTCGCGTGGCGTTCCCCGTGTGGATGACCGCCGGGTGCTATCCGGGATCGTTCACGCCTTGCGCTGTGGCGGTCGCTGGAGAGATTGCCCACCTGAATACGGTCCCAAGAAGACGCTCTACAACCGCTTCGTGCGATGGGCCGATAATGGCACCTGGGAGCGCATCTTTCACGGTCTGGCCGTGGATGAGGATTTACCATCAAGGCTGTTCATCGATGCAACACTGATCAAAGCGCACCGGACTGCCGGAGGCGCAAAAGGGGGGCCTTGGCCAATGGTATCGGCCGTACCCAGAACGGACGTCAGAGCAAGATCCACGCCGTCTGTGATGAAGCGGGCAGGCCGTGGACACTCGTCCTAACCCCCGGAAATATCCCGGATGTTGCGGTCGCCCAGCAATGTATCGGCAGCCTGGCTCCCACCAGGGAATTGGTCGCTGACAAGGGCTATGACTCGAATGTCGTCCGCAAATGGCTGGACATGCGCAACACCGTCGCGGTCATCCCGCCCATGCGCCACAGACGCACCCAATTCCCCTATGACAAGCGCGTCTACGCTACGAGAAACGTCATCGAACGCCTGTTCTGTCGCCTCAAGGACTGGCGGCGCGTAGCAACTCGCTACGACCGGAAAGCTTCGACCTTCGTCGCAACCGTCACCATCGCCGCCATCGTCATGTTCTGGCTCTGATTATGAGTCCGGACCCATCGCCCTTGCATCCCGTTACCGTCCGCGTTGGAGCCCTTTCGCGTCGTAGTATCCGGCCGCTGCGTCGGTAGACATCAAAGCCGCTTCGCGGCGGGACGCGAGGCACGAACGACACGCGAAGCAAGACGGTAACGGGTCCCTAGGGCAATGGCCCTAGGCCGCCGGAGGCCCTTCAAACCCCTATCCCGCGAATTTTGCATCTGACGGCTTGAGACTCTCGCCCCTGCCTCTATGGCTAGATCCATGTGGTATCTCTACCAATTCCCAATCTGCCCGTTCAGTCGCAAAGTTCGGCTCCTGCTGAGCGAAAAAGGCGTCGGCTATGAGCTTGTGCGTGAAAACCCGTGGGAGCACCGCGAGGAATTCCAGACGCTCAATCCGGCCTTGCGCACGCCGGTCCTGACCAATCCGGAGCGTGGGCTGGTGCTTGTCGACAGCCGGGCGATCGCCGAATTTTTCGAAGAGACGGTCGACAAGGCGCCGATGATCAACGGGACCGCGGCCAATCGCGCCGAGATTCGTCGGCTGGTTGCGCTGTTCGACGAGAATTTTTATGCCGGGGTCACCGGGCCTTTGCTCGATGAGCGGATGAAGAAGCGCCTGATCACGCGGCAGCCGCCTGATGCGCGCAGCTTGCGTGAGACGATCCGGCTTGCCAACGACTACCTCGATTATGTCGATTTCCTGATCGACAATCGGCCGTGGCTGGCGGGGGCGACGATGAGCCTGGCGGATCTGGCCGCTGCGGCGCAGATTTCGGTCGCGGATTATCTCGGCGGCATCGACTGGTCGCAGCATGAACAGGCGCGGGGGTGGTACTCAGCGCTGAAAAGCAGGCCGAGCTTTCGCCCCCTTCTGAGCGAACGGATGGACGTGATCAAACCGCCGGACCATTATGGCGACGTGAACGCCTGATTATCAAAAGCGCTCAGGTGTTAGCGCCGGCGTGCGTGCCAAAGCGGCCATGCTTGCGATACGTCACCAGCCAGCGTTCCAGCAACAGATCGAGCGGACGCGGCTGCACGCCCAGTTCGCGCAGGCCAGGCAGTGCGCCCGACGCAACATTGCCCTTGAGCAGCAGCGAGAGCTGGTCGCTAGAAATCGGCGTGAGCGGCAGCGCGGCAATCAGCTTCGACACGCCATCGGGCAGGCCGATAAACAGCGGAGAGCGCTGCGTCGCGCGCGCGATCCGCTGGTTGAGATCGAGCATCGTCATCACCTCGGGCCCGGCGATTTCGAACGTCTTGCCCGCATGCGCGCCGCGGGCGGCCAGCACATTGCCGATCGCGCGCGCCGCATCATCGACATCGAGCGGCTGCAACTGCGCGCCTGGTCCAAACACCGGCAGAACCGGCATGCCCATCAGCCCGGCAAACATCGTCAGGAAATGATCGTCCGACCCAAACAGGATCGAAGGCCGCACCACCACCGCCCCAGGAAACGCCGCCAGCACGACCTCTTCGCCCGCGGCCTTGGTCCGCGCATAAGCAACCGGCGACTGGGCATCCGCGCCGATCGCCGACACCTGCACAAACGCCTGCGCGCCGGCATCACGCGCCATCGCGGCAACCCGCCCCGCGCCCGCACCCTGCACCGCATCAAGATCGCCGGCAAAGGCCCCAACAAGATTGACCACCGCATCGACCCCGGTCAGCGCAACCCGCACCGAATCCGGCTTCGTCACATTGACCGCAACCACCTGCACCGAGCCCAGGTTACCCAGCGGTTTGATAGCAAAAGCTTTCTCCGGCCGCCGGCTACCAATCCGCAACCGCGCCCCACGCGCCAGCAGATGCTGCGCCAGATGCGTCCCCAGAAAACCGGTGCCCCCGATCACAGCAATCAGTTTGCCGTCCAGCTCGCGCGTGTTGCCGATGGTCATAACCCGGTCCTTAAAAATCGATTCGCCCGCCATCACTACCGGCAAGCACACCCAGCGCCAATGGCACACACCCCTCCCCCCTTTCAATGCCCGATCACGCAAACACCCAGGTCCCCCCGTTAAAATGACCCCAAATCCCAAACCCTTGTTGACAGCCCCGCCGCCACCGCTTATCGGCCCGCTCCTACCCAGCGAACGGCGCACTTGCCCTTCGCCCGTGCCCAGATGGCGGAATTGGTAGACGCACCAGCTTCAGGTGCTGGCGCTCGCAAGGGCGTGGAGGTTCGAGTCCTCTTCTGGGCACCATCTACTCTCCGCGGATGACCGCGGAGAGTTGCAAAAACCCCTGAAATCAGCCATAAACGGGATCTTGGTCACCGCCGAGGTTCGCCGTTGTTCGCCCCCAACCGGGGGCCATTGGGGGCCAGAGTGGGGGCCACTTCGAACTACTCAAAAAGTGGCCCCCAACCCATGCCCCTGACCGATGTCATGATTCGCTCGATCGTCCCCGGCGCCAAGCCAATCAAGAAGGCGGATGAAAAGGGCCTGTTCCTTCTCGTCCAGCCGTCCGGCGGCAAATTGTGGCGACTGAAGTACCGCTTCGAGGGCAAGGAAAAGAAGCTGGGGCTTGGCCGCTACCCGGACGTGTCGTTAAAGGAAGCACGCAACCGGCGTGACCAGGCACGCCAGAAGCTTGCGATGGGTGTGGACCCTGGAACTGAGAAAAAGGCGGCGGAAGCCGAGGCACTGCTCGTTGCAGCAGGCAGCTTCGGCGCGGTTGCGAATGACTATCTGGACAAGGTCGCCAAGGAAGGCCGCGAGGCCGTGACGATCAAAAAATCTCGTTGGCTGCTGTCGCTCTTCGACACGGAATTCCAGGCGCGATCGTTGAGCGACATTTCGGCGGGCGAGCTGTTCGCCGCGCTCAAGCCCATCGAGGCCAAGGGCCACCACGAGACCGCACGGCGCATGCGATCACTGGCGGGGCGTATCTTTCGTTATGGCGTCGCTACCGGCCGGGCGACCTCGGACCCTTCGGGCCTGCTGAAGGGCGCGCTCGTCGCCCCCACTGTAAAGCATCACAGCGCCATTCTGGATCCCAGGCAGGTTGGCCAGCTGCTACGCGCCATCGAGCAGTATGACGGCCAGCCGCTCACCAAGCTGGCCCTGCAGTTGACGCCGCATGTGTTTGTCCGCCCCGGCGAACTGCGCAAGGCCGAATGGCCCGAGTTCGACCTAGCGTCGGCGAAATGGACGATTACGGCGGAAAAGATGAAAATGCGGCGCCCACATGTCGTGCCCCTTTCACGGCAGGCGATCGCCATCCTGCGCTCAGCCGAGGTTTTAAGCGCAAGTCAACAATATGTCTTTTCGTCGCTTTGGCCCGCCACACGCCCGATGTCGGAAAACACCATCAATGCCGCGCTGCGTCGCATGGGATATTCAGGCGGCGAAATGACCGCCCACGGCTTTCGAACCCTGGCGAGCACACTGCTCAACGAATCCAGTAAATGGAACCCCGACGCCATCGAAAAGGCCCTTGCCCACGATAGCAGCAGCACTGTGCGCGGGACTTATCATAGGGGCGAACACTGGCTTGAGCGGGTCGAAATGGCGCAGTGGTGGTCAGATTACCTCGATGAGCTGCGCACCAATGCGTCGTGATGGTGTCGCACTTTTTCGGTAGCTCAGACTGGAAGAGTATCCCGGAACTGCCGGACAAGCCGCGCCGCTTCATCTCGGCTGAAATGCACGCGCAGCGCGTGCGAGCTCGATCCACGAGCATTTCTTGGCAGATTGCTGGACTTAATCCTGATCCGCTTTAGCATCCTGGAATGTCTGAAAATATCCACGATCTTCATGCGTTCATGGCGCAAGTGACCGCCACAATGGCGGCGGAATACGAGCGCATCTACGCGAAGACAGCTGAGGATCCAGGCACTGCCGGCGACGAGGGTGAGGAGAATTGGGCAATGCTGCTGCGCGACTGGCTTCCACCCACCTATCATGTAGCGACCAAGGGGCGGCTGATCGGATCCGATGGGAGGATGTCCAAGCAGATCGACGTGCTAGTCCTGAAGCCCTTCTATCCGCCGAAACTGCGCGAGAAGAAGGTGTGGCTCGCCAACGGCGTCGCCGCGGCGTTCGAATGCAAGACCACGTTGCGCGCGAGCCACATCAGGGAGTCGGCCAATCGCTGCCGGGATATGAAAGCTCTCTTCGCGCGGCGAACCGGCAGTCCGCAACGAGAGCTGCGGTCGCCCCTCGTCTATGGCATCCTTGCGCATTCCCACGCATGGAAGGCGGCGGACTCCGATCCAAGGGAAAATGTGACCGATGCCCTATGGAAAACGGTAGAAGCCGCAGCACATCCGACTGACATGATCGACCTCATCTGCCTGGCGGACGTGGGGTGCTGGAGTGAGGCGCATATGCCAATCTACCAAGCGAATATGCAGCCGAAGGCCGCTGAGCATCTGCGATCAACGTTCGGCGGCACATGGGGCCCTATTTCGACAATGGTCAGTGCAGCTGCAGGTGACAGCAAGGTATTCCAACCGACGGGCGGGATGCTTGCCTATCTCACCCAAAGGTTGGCGTGGAACGATCCCTCGATCCGGGATCTTGCTGACTATTACAGGATGGCGGGTCTCTGGGGCTACGGTTACGGGGCGATGCGCTATTGGCCGCAATCAGTCCTATCCGACGAGGTGCGCCGAGGAATCGAAGTGGGACATCTCAGGCAGCATGGGGACTGGGAAGAGTGGAGCACCGCGATGCTCTAGCCAAGCGGTCAAATAAAACGAGAAGCGCCTTACCGGGAAAAGGACTGAAAGAGATGGGCTCGGCGGGCATGAGCTAAAGGGCTTATTGAGTTTCCGCGCCGGGGGGAATTCGGCGACCGCGTCGCGCCGCAGCTCTAGATAGCTCCCGTGGCCGCCGACCGATGACGTCCGCCCGTGATCGTAAAACCGCGTAGCATCGGTAGCCTCCACGAGCGTGACCGACCGCTTCGGCGAGATCGAACGCTTTCTGTTACAGATGAATATTACCGGCTCTGGTCGTGAGCTGCCGACAAATTTTGGGACAAAACTGCCGGTCGGCGCCGCTACTGGAAGTGTCTGACTATGCCGAAACCGGCCATTCGTCGGGCCGTGTATCCGCCGCTCGTATAGCGTCAATCAGCCCTGTCCGGAGTTGCGGACCCCAGCGGGACCATCACTGATAAGCTGATCGACGCCCCCAAGAAACGTCGTGAGTACGGGCGAGGTGTTGTCCGCCCGATAGCCGATCGCCAGGTCGATCGTTGGGGGCAAACCGCTGAGGGTACGGCTGACCACGGACCAGGGTAGCAGGGGCTCGACATAAGCGGGGAGCAGCGCCACGCCGCGCATCGAGGCGACCAACGATATTCCCATGGCGAAATTGTCGATCCGGTGGGAGGCCGTGACGTCGACTCCGTTGATAGCGAGGTAGGTGTTTACGACGTCGCGCAACACGTGAGGTACGTCGGAAAAGCCGACGAACGTCTCGCCTTCGAGATCGTGGGGATCGATGGCTTTCTTGCTCGCCAGCGGGTGATCACTGGGCAAGACCACCACCAACGGTTCTTGCGCGACGACCTGGTAGGTTACGTCGGGTCGGGGCTCTACGCGCAAGAAGCCGAGATCGATCTCGCCGCTCTGCAAGGCATCGGCAACGTCGGGCGAGTAGAGGCTGGACACCTTGAAGTCGATGTTCGGAAGTTCGGCGCGCAGGATGCGGGTGACATGCGGCAGCCAGTCGACTTCCTGCCCGGTCAGGAAACCGACGGAGAAGACCGCTTTGGCAGGACGCGCCGCACGCCGCGCTGCCTGGATGGCTTCCGCTGCCTGGCCCAGTGCAAGCCGGGCGTGGTCGAGAAAAGCCCGTCCCGCCGGTGTCAGCGTTATCCCGCGAGCGCCGCGCGTGAACAGCGGCGTGCCCACTTCCAGTTCGAGATCGCGCAATTGGCGGCTGAGCGAGGGTTGGGCCGTGTGTAGCCGCTTCTCTGCTGCAACTGTCAGGCTGCCCTCTTCGGCGACCGCGACGAAATAGCGAAGGTGACGAAGTTCCATGGTAGTCATGCCTAGCAGGTATCGGTCGTGGACGCACAAAGTCTTTTTCAGGCTCCAATTGCAAGCCTACATCACAATCCATCGAAGCAACGGATAGCGACAAGGCATGGAGACCCGCAAAAGGGGTATTCCGTGAACGCTCCCTCCTTGCCTTCGTCAAACGCAAAAAGGATCAGATCATGGACAAGAAAATCATCCTCATCACCGGCGGCATCTCGGGCATCGGTCGGGCTTCTGCGCTCGGCTTTGCCAAACAGGGCGACACCGTCGTCGTGGCCGGCCGCCGCGAAGCCGAAGGCAAGGCGCTCGAAGCCGAACTCAAGGCGCTTGGTGGCGAAGCGCTCTTCATTCAGACCGACGTCCGTCTGGATGCCGAAGTCGCGGCGCTCGTTGATCAGACGGTCGCCCGCTTTGGCCGCATCGATGCCGCCGTGAATGCCGCCGGCACAGAAGGTCAGCCCGGTCTGATCACCGATCAGACTGCCGAAAGCTATGCCGCCACGTTCGACACCAATGTGCTGGGCACGTTGCTCAGCATGAAGCATGAAATCCGCGTGATGCAGGCGCAGGGCCACGGTAATATCGTCAACGTCAGCTCGACCTTTGGTCAGCGCGGCGGTGCTTATGCCTCGGTCTATGCCGCCAGCAAGCATGCGGTCGAGGGTCTTACCAAGTCGGCGGCGCTCGAGACCGCCGGTTCCGGAATCCGGGTGAATGCGGTGGCTCCGGGAGCAACACAGACCGACATGCTGGATCGGTTCACCGGCAATGACGAAAACAAGGCGGGGCTGCTGTCGACGGTGCCGATGAAGCGCGCTGGCCATGTCGATGAACTGGCAGGCGCCATCGTCTTCCTCGCCTCCGATCAAGCCGGTTACATGACTGGCCAGGTGCTCGGCGTCGATGGCGGCAAGCTCGCTTCGTAACCTTTCCGGCGCGCGGGTTCGGCCCGCGCGCCGATTTCCCCCCAAAGGATTGTGCGCTGA
>Ga0302228_10002761_pt1 | contig 11771 bp, 5 predicted proteins | sample II_Palsa_N1_2_FD_193519 | JGI IMG/M metagenome (GOLD analysis project Ga0302228, IMG submission 193519) | Peat permafrost microbial communities from Stordalen Mire near Abisko, Sweden - II_Palsa_N1_2 | ecosystem: Environmental > Terrestrial > Soil > Palsa > Peat permafrost | place: Sweden...
CGCGATCACACAGCTTACGAAGGAGCACGATCTCGACCCACAGGCTGCAGAAAACGTGTTGCGCTTTCTCGTCGACCAGGAGCTCGCTACCACGGAAGTTCCGGATGATCGCACGATCGTGATCGAACGCGTGCGCGATGAGCTTGGCGACTGGCGCGTGTGCGTACTTACGCCGCTTGGCAGCCGCATCCACGCACCCTGGGCGATGGCCGCAACCGCAAAGCTGAAAGCTTCCGGCCTGGACGTCGAAACCATGTGGAGCGAGGATGGCTTTGTCCTGCGCTTCCCTGAGACAGACGCGCCGCCGGAGGTGGATTCGCTGCTGATGGAGCCGGAAGAAGCCGCGCAGCTCGTCATGCAGCAACTGGGTTCCACTGCACTCTTTGCGGCGAAGTTTCGCGAGGCCGCATCCCGCGCCTTGCTCCTTCCGCGACGTCGCGCCGACGGCCGAACCCCTCTGTGGCAGCAACGCAAGCGTGCGTACGATCTGTTGAGCGTCGCCTCACGCTATGCCAGCTTTCCGATACTGCTTGAGGCCTACCGCGAGTGTCTCCGCGATGTCTTCGACATGCCTGCGCTGATGGAAACCCTCCGCGCCATCGCCAGCCGTTCCACCCGCGTTCATATCACGGACTCGCGAACGCCGTCGCCGTTCGCCGCATCGCTGCTCTTCAGTTATGTGGCGAACTACATCTATGATGGCGATGCACCCCTCGCCGAACGCCGCGCCCAAGCCCTCAGTATCGACCAGGAGCAGTTGCGAGAGCTGCTCGGCGATGCTGACCTGCGTGAGCTGCTCGACATCGGCGCAATCGAGGAAGTCGAAGAGCAGTTGCAGTGTGTCGTCGATCCCTACAAGGCACGGTCGATGGATGGCGTGCACGACTTGCTGCTGCGCCTCGGTGATATGACTCGTTCAGAAATCGCAACCCGCAGCGTCAGCGCAGACGTCGCAACAACGGTGGATCGCCTTATCAAAGCCCGTCGAGCGTTGGAGTTGATGGTCGCCGGCGACAAGCGCGTGATGGCCGTCGAAGATGCTGCCCGCTTCCGCGACGCGCTTGGCGTTCCGCTGCCACCAGGTCTTCCTTCGGCATTTCTGGAGCCCGCTCCCGATGCGCTGCTCGATATCGTTCGCCGTTATGCACGTACGCACGGTCCGTTCACGACCAATGACGTCGCTCACCGCTACTCACTTCCGAAGGCTTCTGTAGAAGCGACGTTGCAGCATTTAGTCGGCACGGGGCGGGTTGCAGAAGGTGGCTTTCGGCCAGGGGGTGTCAATCGTGAATGGATTGACGCTGAGGTGTTGCGCTCCATCCGACGCAAGTCCCTCGCGAAGTTGCGCAAGGAAGTGGAGCCGGTAGAGCAACGCACGCTGGCACGACTCTTTACACGCTGGCAGGGAGTCGTGCAGCCTCGTCGTGGACTGGATGCGCTGCTGGATGTGATTGAAAATCTGCAAGGCGCGCCACTTCCAGCGAGCCTGCTGGAGACAGAGATACTGCCCGCGCGCATCGCGGACTATAAGTCGGCCGATCTCGATACCCTTATCGCCGCCGGGGAAGTGGTCTGGGTTGGACTCGAACCGCTTGGCGAGCGCGATGGGCGCGTCGGTCTTTACCTGGCCGAAAAGTTGCCGTTGCTCTGGCCCGTGAAGCCTGCCGAGAGCGAAGCTCCTTTGACCGAACGTGAACAAACAATCGTTGCCTTTCTGCAGCGCAACGGGGCATCGTTCTTCCAACCGCTGCACGACAGCACCGGTGGCGGCTATCCCGGCGAGACATTGGAGGCTCTCTGGTCACTTGTCTGGCGCGGCCTGCTTACCAACGACGCGCTGCACGCCCTGCGTGCCTATTGCGAGAAGCCTGCGGGTACAGGCCGCAATGCCAGACCCGCGCGACGCGTCCATAACCAGAGCGGCTTCCGCAGCCGGCGCACTACGCCGCCGACAGCACAAGGCCGTTGGAGCCTGAACGAAGTCGCCTTCGACACCACCCGCAATAACGCTGCAGGACAAACGGCCTGGAGTCACGCCATCGCTCAGCAGTTGCTCACGCGTTATGGCGTTGTCTTTCGCGAGACGGCGCATGCCGAAAACTTACCAGGCGGATTCTCCGCGGTCTACGACGTGCTCAAGGCATTGGAGGAGAGTGGCCGGGTTCGCCGCGGATACTTCGCCGCAGATCTCGGCGCAACCCAGTTTGCGATGCCAGCCGCGGTCGACCTTCTGCGCTCCCTCCGCATCACGCAGCAGGAGCAGAGCGAAGTGGTAATGCTTGCCGCCACGGATCCCGCAAATCCCTATGGTGCGCTGCTGCGCTGGCCTGCAGCGCCTGAAGAAGGTTCGTCGCTCACCCGCAGCGTTGGCGCGCGCGTCGTTCTGGTCGACGGCGCTCTCACGGCATACATGCGGCGTGGCAATCCAAACATACAAGTGTTGCTGCCCGAAGAAGAACCGCAGCGTTCGCAAACGGCGCGCGCACTTGCGGAATTTCTGGTGCAACACGTTCAGCGAGGCGAGAATCCTGACGGCCGAGGTCGCACCAGCATGCTCATCACCCAGGTGAACGGCGTTTCTGTCGCTGAACATCCGCTGGCGCGATTCCTGCTCGATGCGGGCTTCCAGGCCGCTCCGCTCGGCTTCAACGTGCGGCGCAATCTCCCTCCGCTCCCAGGGCGGACTGCAGAAGCGAGGCCCGATGCCTGAGGGCGACACAATTTACCGTGCGGCCCGCGCCTTGCAGAAAGCTCTCGGAGGCAAGGTTGTCACTGCGTGTGAAACGGGCCTGGCAACGCTCGCGAGCGTGAACGACGACTCACCGCTGGTCGGCCGCACCGTTGAAAAGGTCGAAGCCCGTGGAAAGTGGTGCCTCATCTTCTTTTCGGGCGATCTCATTCTCCTCACGCACATGCTCATGAGCGGTTCGTGGCACATCTATAGGACCGGCGAGAAGTGGTGGCAGCCAAAGAATCGTATGCGGGTGGCCATCACCTGCGGAGACTACCAGGCCGTTGCGTTCAACGTCCCGATCGCTGAGTTCCACACAGCTCGATCGCTGGCACGCAACTCGCAGATCCCCAAACTTGGCCCGTTTATCCTGGCTGATGAATTCTCTGTCGAGGTTGGCGTTGAGGCTCTACGCCGACGCGCTGCTTCCTACCCCACCGACGAGATCGCTGTCGTGCTGCTGAACCAGCGTGTACTCGCAGGCCTTGGCAACGTCTACAAGAGCGAGGTCGCATTTGTTGCCGGCGTAAACCCCTTTCGTCCGATGAACACCATCATGGAGCGCGAGATGTTCGCGATGGTCGAAGCCTCGCATAAATTTATGAAGGCGAATGTGCTCGATGGCTCTGGGGACGCTATCGTCACCTACACAGGCAACCGCAGAACAACTCACTCCATGGACATGAGTGACAGGCTGTGGGTCTACGGACGCGAGGGGAAAGAGTGCCGCCGATGCGGTACCAACATCATGATGCGTAAGCAGGGAGATCAGGCGCGCTCCACGTACTGGTGCCCAAATTGCCAGCCCTGGCGTGCTGCTGAAGAGCCGCAGGACAAAGGTCACGTCGCGAGCTAATGATGCCGGACATCAGATCTCACGGGCTTGGCTGAGGCTAGAGGTGCAGCACGGGCGGTGCTATGTAGCCAAAATCTTCTTCAAGGACCGTCGCTACGCCGAGCACATCTTCATCGGCATAAGGGCGGCCGGCCAGTTGCAGGCCGATTGGAAGGCCCTCGGCCGAGCGGCTGATAGGGACGACCGCGGCAGGAGCGCCGAGCAGATTGAACCACTGAGTAAAGCGCATCGCATCAAGGTAAGCGAGCGACCTCGATGCACCGTTCACATCATGCAGTGTCCAGTTGCGTTCTCCGTGACGAAACGCGGGGATTGAGCAGACGGGGCTTAGCAGGATTGGGAAGTCGCGCATCTCCGAGAGCAGTTGCGATCGGACGATATCGGTTTCGCACCAGGCGCTGAGCAGTTCGTCGGTCGCGAGCGGTGCTTGCCTGTGGGCGATCGAGAGGAAGTCAAGAAACGTAGGACTGAAGTCGGATTCGCGGCCGCGCCCTAGTGGCTCCAAGAGCTGGGCGCCGCAGCGGACAAAGAAGGTGTACCAGAGCTCGCGCGCTCGCTCGAGAGACGGCGGCCGAAACGCCTCAACGTGAAAGCCGTGGCGACGCAGCGAGTGCACAGCATCCTGCACGGCCTGCCGCGTCTCCGCCGCGACCGGAACCAGGCCGTCGTCTTCGAAGTAGCCAATGCGGAGTTTCTTGAGAGCCTCCGGGGCAGTCGGTCGATAGGGAACGGGCGCGGCAACCGGGTCGCTGTCGAGCCCCCCCGAGACGACACGGAAGAGCAGTGTCACATCGGCCATGGTTCGCGCCATCGGCCCAACGGTGCCGAGCAAGGCAAACGGTCCCACGTTATCCGGAAGATGCCCAGCCGTGGGAATGCGGCCGGGGGTTGGCTTCATCGCGCAGATGCCGGTGAAGTGTGCTGGCTCCCGAACGGAGCCGCCGCCATCGGAGCCAAGGCCTCCGGCGGAGAGGCCGGCTGCAATCGCGGCAGACTCGCCGCCACTGGAGCCGCCCGCGGTGCGCGTGAGGTCCCATGGGTTGGATGTGCGACCATACAGGCGATTGTCCGTCTCGTAAGCCATCAGAAACTCAGGACAGTTGGTCGTTCCGAGAATCAGAGCGCCGGCGCTGCGCAGCCGCGTGACGGCTTCGGCATCACTCGTCGGACGATGCCCCTTATTGAACAGACTGCCCGTCTCGCACAGATTCCCTGCGACAGAGATGGAGCTCTTCACGGTGAGCGGAAGGCCGTGCAGCGGACCGCGCGGGGCTTTCGAGCAATCGAGCTCCATTGCCTGCCGGCGAATCGCCTCCGGGTCAAAATCGACAACCGCGTTCAGTCGCGGATTCAGTTGCTTGATGCGTTGAATGTGCATCTCGGCGAGTTCGAGTGCGGAGATTTTCTTCGCAGCCAGCAGGGCGAGCAGATCGACAGCGGGTTGAGTTAGAAGATCGCTCAAGTGAGACTTCCTATGGCTGGATTTCCGGTGTCGACAGGTGAGGAACGTAGTCGAACTTGAACGAGCGATCCGCCGTACCCGACTCAAAGCGGGTGTTGTACTCGAGCTGATAGGCCGTATGCGCAGCGTCCGTGGGGTAATGCTCGGTTGCAGGATAGGGATAGCTGCTCATGCCATGAAAGGGTAAGCTGCCGACGCTGAAAGGCCTGGCCTCGTAAAAGTCCATGTCTTTCACAAAGCCATTCGCGTAGAAGAAGTAATCCCGCGACCAACCCTTCGGCAGCGTCGGAAGAGTGGCTGCGCTGAACTCGAGGTCCATGTCCTCGCCAGTGCCGAAGATCACGAACTCGTCGTCAATCGCGTGCAGCAGCGGCGTCACCTCGCCGTAGCGCGTGTAGGCTCCGCGATGAGGAACGAACGGTCCCGTGGAACTCATGCGCTGATAGTTATAGGTCAGGTCGCCGGGCGTGCGCCCATCAAGCTGTTGCGGATATCCGCGGAAGGCCAGCGTGGCGTGTGCCAACGGGAGCTCCGCGGTGTGCGTTGCCAAGGACGCGTTTTCAGGCTGCTGTTGTGGCGAAGCCTCGTCGTCGATCAGCGCCTGATCCCAGTAGATTTGCAGGTTGGTCGTGATGCGCAGACGGGTTACACCGGGGGGAAGCTTGTCCGTGAGATCAACCGTGACGGTGCGCGGCAGGCCGGCAGGAAAACCCATGTCGGCAACCACCTTGTGCCACGAACCATCCGGCATTTGCGCCTCAATATACGGCGGAATGGGCGTGAGACCCGCCTGCCAGGCGGAATACATCGAGCTCGCTGAGAAGTACTCGATGAACCCATGTAGCAGGAGGCGCAAGGGCCGTTGCGGCGACCATGCTCCGATGTCGATGGTCAACGAATGAAGATTCGCAAAGCCGGCAAACTGAAGATTGGTGAAGTCTCGAACATACTTCCGTGTCTCGCGGTCATCAATGTCGCGCTGGCTGAGCAGGTCGAGAACGTTGTTGCCGTGATCGTCCCATGCCCCGGCCAATGGACGCGCGGCTGCGGCAACGATCGTCTTTGCCTTGGCGAACGGTGGCGCCGAGAGGAAGCCTTCGTTGGGAAACACTGTAGTTCCCGACGGGTGATCGATGGCGACAAGCCGAACCTGGTCGACAAAGTTGACTTCCTCCATCGGCTCGCCAAAGCGAAGACTGAACATCCCGTTGCGCTCGTGCAGTTGGTCACCGTCCACCTTGATCCATTCGTCGGGGTCAGGAATATTTGTGCGTTTAGGCGATACCCAATGACCAATCACCGCCGCACCGATCACATCCGCGACGAAGTTGTAGCGGCTTCCGTTCCACGCAAAGAGCGTTGGGCATGAGCTTCCGCGGCGATCGATCTCGGTAATGGGATGCAGGTCGCTCGCCGCGACGTCGATCTCATCCTGCGGAACACCGGTGGGCCACAGCAGGCGCACAAGGTCCGCCTTGTCTGCGCTGCCAAGGCCGGCAAGAATCTCTCGCTGGCCCGTGTCCTCCCACTTTTGCCAGAGCCCATTCGCGAAGACCTGAACCTTCGTGCCGATACCGCTCTTGTTGTCCGCTGCCCCGTGCAGCACGATGTGCAACGAGTGATTGCGGTTGCCGCCGACATTCGCAAGCAGCACACTCGAGCCGTCGGCCTGAGTGACAATCAGGTCTGTCGCGCCGGTTTGATTCACGTCGTCCGCAAGCAGTGACCGCGGGGATTTGAGATGGAGCTCATTGAGCTTGAGTTGTGCGCTGACGTCCACAAAGCCTGCGGGGCCAAGGTTGCGCAGGACCCGAAGTTCAGATCCGCGCCGCGTCTCTACCAGGGCCGCAATATCAATCCAGCCGTCATTGTCGAAGTCAATCGGGATCGCCGCTGTAGCACTCATCGCCTCCTTCATGGGCAGCGGAACGCGGTCGAAGTTCTTGCCGTCGACGTTGCGCCAAAGCGTTACACCGGGTTCGCCGGAGTGCGAGAGCAGCACGTCCATCCAGCCATCTTTATTGAAGTCCAGCGTTGTCACCGAAACGGTGGGCGGCAGGCTCGCCGCATACAGTGGCGAAGAGCCGAACGGCCCTTCGCGACGATTGGAGAAGAAGGTCGGAGCGGAGGCTTCACCCGCTACCAGTAGATCCACGGCACGATCATTGTTCAGATCCGAAAGGATCGCCGCAGACGTGGCAGCAGATCCTTCAAGGCCGGCCTGCGTAGTCCAATCAGTAAACGTCTTGTTGCCGTTGTTGCGCCAAAGCGTGTTGGGGGGAGCGTGCGAGGCTGTGGGCGTCCCGGTAACGAAAAGATCGAGGTCGCCGTCATGGTCATAGTCGACAAACATCAGGCTGGTCGGGTGGCTGGTAGCCGCAATGCCCGAGCCGGCAGTCGCATCTTCAAATTTTCCGTTGCCTAGATTGCGATAGAGCGCGATACGATCCTGCCCATCCGGGCTCGTCACTGCCAGCGCCAGGTCCTCAAGTCCGTCGTTATCAAAGTCGCCGACGGCGCAGGCGAGACCTGTGCCTGCGAGGTGAATGCCCGTGACGTTAGAGGGAACCTCCGCAAATCGAGTCGAGCCGACGCGATCATATACGCGGATGGCAGCGTCCCCTTTGCCCATCAGAATAAGCGCGGGTTCGCTGTCCGACGATAGATCCATGAGGCACGCCGCACCGCTCATGCCGGTCGTTGCCGGTGTCGCAGGATGCGAACGCCACGATTCGCTGAACGTGACCGGGATCATGGGTTCAACGCGTGTCGGTGCCAGGGCGGCATCTTCCACGCGCGCGTAAATCCCTTCCTCCCCATAGTTGTGCGAGAGCGGACTTCCAAGCTTCGTGGAACTGATGTGTTGGAAGCGCGCCAGGGCCTGCTGAGCGCCGGCCGTGTCGCCCTCGCGGCGAAGTACGCGCGCCAGACCAAACAACGAGGAAGCGTGATGCGGGTCCAGTTCCAGTGCCTTCTGGTACTCCGCCTTGGAGGCTGGAAGATTATTCAATTCGAAGTCGACGGACGCAATCATGTAGTGCGTATCAGGGTCGCCGGGCCTAAGCACGGCGACCTTCTGAAAGGCCTCAAGGGACTTCTCGGTTCGATTCTCGTTGCGATAAAGCAACCCGAGGGCGTACCAGATGTGAGGGTCCGTCGGATCCTCGACGGCCGCCGCATCGAGCAGTTTCTCCGCCTCCGGTAGCTTTTGCAGATACATCAGGGCGATGCCTTCATTGACTTTGGCCAGCGTGAGGCTTGGATCGGCTTGGGCCGCCGCCGCGAACGTTGTAACCGCGCGGTCGAGAAACTGCTGACCCACCAGCGCCGTCCCGAGATTGTTGAGACGCGCTGCCTCGATCGCCGCGGACGGCTGCTGGGCGTGGAGCATCGGGAGGAGAGCTGCTGAGATTACCATCAGGCCCAGGCCAAGACGCTGTACGGCTCGTGCTGCAATGTTGCGTTCATCTAATAAGAAAGGCATGTTCGCTCGCGTTCGAGGCTGTTGGTTGCTACAACGATCAGGTGTTTAAGATATACGCCTGATCGCCAGTTTCAGGGCTTCGCATACGGTTAGGATCTGTGAATCGTTGATGCGATTGAAGAAGGGAAGGGCAATGGTGCGCGTGGCTATCGATTCGGTGATAGGAAGGTCCACAGCGGCAGGAAGATCGGCGTATGCTGGCTGCAGATGGATCGGCGCGAAGTATCGTCCGCAGCCGATGCCCGCCTGCTCAAGCTGGCGGATCACCTGATCGCGATGCGCGGCAGTGAACCCCTCTGCAAGCCGGACAACGTAGACGAACCAGCTGATCCGGCAACCGGGTATCTCGTCGATCGGGAGGGTGAGACGACTCTCCGCCCTTAGGTGCTGGCGATAGGCGTGCGCGATCTCCTCGCGCTGGTTGAGAATCGAGGCCAGCCGCTGCATCTGGCCAATCCCCAGCGTGCATGCGATCTCCGACAGTCGATAGTTGTAACCAATCTCTGTATGTTGCAGCCAGCTATCCGTGGGCGCGCGCCCCTGGTTGCGCAACCTCCGCATGTGCGCGGCAAGATCGGGATCGCGCGTCACGATCATGCCGCCCTCGCCGGTCGTGATTTGTTTGTTGGGATAGAAGGCGAAGACGGCGACGTCGCCGAAGGAGCCAATCGGCTGCGAGTCAAGGGTCGCGCCGAGAGCTTCGCACGCATCTTCAATCAATGCGAGCTTGTGACGTCGTGCGAGCGCAACCAGCGTGGGCATGTCGGCTGGAACACCGAAGGTATGGACTGCGACGATAGCCCGAGTGCGCGAGTTGATCGCCCGCTCCACCGCGGCCGCCAACAGGTTAAGCGTGACGCGGTCAATGTCGACGAACACAGGAGTCGCGCCAACATATCGAATGGCATTGGCGGCGGCGATGAACGTAAACGAGGGAACGATGACCTCGTCGCCCGCGCCAATTCCTAGCGCCAGCATCGCGAGGTGCAGGCCTGCGGTGCCCGAGCTTACCGCAACGGCGTGCCCGACGCCTGTAAGCTCCGTGAAGGTCTCTTCGAACTCGATCAGACGCGGGCCCAGGCTGAGTTGCGGCGAGCGCAGCGTCTCAGCGACCGCTTCAATTTCAGCTTCGGTAACATCGGGAGATGAGAGAGGAATCTTCGAAGAAATCATGAAGGTAGCCGAAGCTCCGCAGGGAGTGGCTGAGCCCGCTTATGCAGCAAACCCTCGAGCGGGGTCAAGGTGAGCACGCCGACGATTCGTTCGGCAGCATGACCATCGCCATAGATATTCTCCATGGATCGAAGGCTCTCGCGGAATGCAGGCTGACGGGACCGGGCAACTTGCGCCAGGATGGACTCGACTGAAGCCTCTGCATCCAGGATGTTGGGTCCGCGCTCGCGACCCTGCTGCCGTATCCCCACGTTAACCACTGGCAGCGCAAAGGACGCAGCCTCCATGATGCCGCTGCTGGAGTTTCCCAGCAACACGCTCGCCTCGCGCAGAAGGCTCCAATAGGTGATTGCAGGCAGATTAATGAAGAGGTATGCGTCCGGATGCGCATCGCAGAAACTCCGGATGCGAGCCATCAGCTCATGGCTCCCCGCGTCGGCGTTGGGATAACAAAAGATGATCTGGCCCGAGAGATCTTCAAGCGCACCGAAGACCGTATCCGCTTCGGCAGTTGTGTCCTTGAAGAGGGTGACGGGGTGATACGCAACGACGGTCACCTCATCCGCCAGCGAAAGCTCAAGAGTCTTCTCAAGTTCAGTGCGCGCGAGTAGCGTGCTGCGGCGGATGTGGTCGAGCGACGGTGCGCCGGCGCGATGGACACGCCACGGATCTTCTCCCATGGAAATCACCCGGGCCCGCGCAGTGTCGGTCGAAGTGAAGTGCATGTGCGCCATCTTGGTGAGCGCATTGCGGACAGCGTCGTCAATAGCACCCTCGCTGATTTCGCCACCTTCGATGTGCGCCACGGGGATGCGTAGCGTGAGTGCGACGCTCGCAGGTGCAAGCATCTCGTAGCGATCCGCGATCAGCAGTAGCAGGTCAGGACGCATCTGCGCGAGCGCGTCCGTCAGGCCAAGAACCGCAAGCCCCAGCGTCTTGGCCATCCCAACGTCGCTGTCGGAGCTGAGCAGGCATTCGATACGCGAAGCAATTGGAAAGCCGTCCCGCTCGATCTCGCTGACCGTGGCGCCGAACTCTGGCGAAAGATGGGCTGCCAGCACGATCAACTTGAGGTCAACCTCGGGATGTGCTTCGAGATCCTTTAGCACCCAATAGAGATGGCTGTAATCGGCGCGCGAGGTAGTCACAACCGCGATGGTACGTTTCATGCGTGCGTCCCCGTCGCCAGCTCTAGCGCGGACTCTTGCTTGTGCGCGGCCAGGATCAGGCTGCTGGGCTTGTACTCGGGCACAAGCGCCTTGATCCCACGCAGCAATTCCGCCAAATCGCGTTCACGGACAGCGTTCTGAAGCGTGTCCAGCGCAGCGCAAACCTCCGCAGCAGCAGGTATAGGTGTATCGATGGCTCGCAGACCCGATCCACCAAGCTCACCTTCAGAACTCAGCGACTCGCAGCTCGAAACGAGCTGTTCGGAAAGCTTGTCGCCAGGACGCAACCCGGTGAATTCGATAGATGCAAGGCTTTGGTGCAGCGCAATAAGATATCGCGCCAGGTCGAGGATGCGAACCGCAGGACCGACGCCGGGAACAAGAAGTGCCTTTGCGGAGGGCACATCCAGCGCGTCGAACAAAGCGTGGACAGCTTCGTCCAGCGTGATGAAGTAGCGTTGCGCATCGGGGTCCGTTACGGTGACAGGGCCGCCCAATGCAATCTGCTCAAGAAACAACGGAAGCACACTGCCCTGCGAGCCCATGACGTTGCACAAGCGCGCGACTTTCATCCGCGTAGAACCCCCGAAACTCAGAAGAATGAGCTCGGCAATGCGTTTGGACGCGCCCATGATGCTGCGCGGCTCAACCGCCTTGTCCGTGGAGACGAAAACGATCTGCCCTACCTGGTGCGCGATGGCACAATGCGCCAGGCCATACGTGCCGAACACGTTATTCTCAATGGCCGCAAACGGGTTCTGTTCCATCAACGGAACGTGCTTCAGAGCTGCTGTGTGGAAGATGATCTCGGGTCGATGCTCCATCAACGCATGATCGAGCGTATCGGCATCACAGATGCTGCCGAGAAGCGATACGTGCACTCGCGATCCTGCCTC
>Ga0302228_10002763_pt1 | contig 11765 bp, 11 predicted proteins | sample II_Palsa_N1_2_FD_193519 | JGI IMG/M metagenome (GOLD analysis project Ga0302228, IMG submission 193519) | Peat permafrost microbial communities from Stordalen Mire near Abisko, Sweden - II_Palsa_N1_2 | ecosystem: Environmental > Terrestrial > Soil > Palsa > Peat permafrost | place: Sweden...
GGAAACTCGATCAACCTCGCTGACTCGGTGCAGTACTCCGACTTCAACGGTCCGGGCGAGAGGTCCTGGCAGATGCGTTATGACCTGGACATGAGCACCTTCGGCGCCCCTGGCCTGAGCTTCATGGCCCGTCATATCCGGGGCTCTGGCATCGACGGCACGCATACAGCGAGCAACTCGGCCTACGCTGGGGTTTATGGTGCCAACGACCAAGAGCACGAAACCGATGCCGAGGTGAAATACGTGGTTCAGAGCGGTCCGGCCAAGAAGCTGACCTTTCACCTGCGAGAGGCCTGGCACGATGGCGATGCTTCCACCGGAGGGCATCTGGTGCAGACGCGCCTGATTACTGAGTATCCGTTGAATATTTTCTGAGTTGGCTGGAGAAGATCAACGGTAGAAACTGTCGAGCCCTGGCGAGACTGCGATGACGTCGGAACAGCAAACATTGATGTTGCCTGACCCACTGCTATCGCAGCCTCGCCGGGGCTCGACAGCTCCCACAGGGGCTTCACTTCGCCGGCTAGATCTTCAGTCCTGGCCAAATGTGACACGCCAGCTACCGCCGTACAAACACAGCACGCCCCCCGCCGCCCATTCCGACAGAAACCGGGATAACCGCATCGACAGTTCTCGTCAGGTTTAAAAACGAGCCACGACGCAGGCCTGAAACAACCCTGTCAGAAAGTTTATCTACCGGAGAACGAACCGCCACCCTCCCTCAGCCAGGATGTGCCCAAGCCTGAGGTCAAAGCCCCGATCAACAGGTCTTGCACGCATATAAATAAATCATCCTGTCCGAGGCTCGACCCACCATGACCCGCGCCCTCTCCCCCCAAGCCAACTTCAGTATCGCCCTGGTCAATTACAAATCCCTGGAATTGACCAGAATGTGCCTTGATCTGCTGCAAGAAGGCCTGCAACACAGTGGCGTACCGATTTTTGTGGTGGACAACGACTCGGGTGACGCCAGCACCGAATTCCTGCGCACCCGCCAGGGTATCCAGTTGATCGAGCGCAAGAGCGTGGGCCCGGAGGCCGGTAGCATGGCCCATGGCAAAGCCCTGGACCGTGCGCTGGAACAGGTTGAGACCGAATACCTGTTCCTGCTGCACACCGACACCTTCATCTACGACCCCAGCGTGTTCACCCGAATGCTCGAACGCTGCAAGGGTCCGCAAGAAGTGGCCGCCGTCGGCTGCCTGGAGCAACTCGACCGCGGCCCACTCAGAACCGCATGGCGCCTGGGTTCGCGCTTCCTCAAGCACTACACCCGTCGCGGTCTGCGGGCGATGGGCCTGAACGCCAGGGAGCCGAAACCCTTCAAGGAAACCCACTTGAAGAGCTTTTGTACCCTGTGGAATGTCCGGCTGATCAAACAGCACGGGCTGCGCTTTCAAATGGATGACCGCAATCCCGGCTACGAACTGCAAGACCGTATGAGCGCCTTGGGCTACCGGATCGACTTTCTGTCCCCGCGTACGCTTTTCCGTTACCTGGACCATATCCAGAGCGGAACGGTAGCGGCCATGGGCGGCTATGCCGGTAATCACCGGCGCAGCAGAATGTATAAACGATTGACGGCCCTGACCTCGTTACCCAAACAACCGTTCTGGGTTCACTGACGCACGCAGGCTAGACAGGCCGGGCCACCGGCCTTACAGGAAGTTGCCCTTGAGCAAGCGAAGCTCCAGATACTGCAGCAACATGATGGTCTTGCCGTCGACAATCGTGCCGTCGGCCACCTGTGCAATCGCCTGGTCAAACCCCAGTTCCAGCACTTCGATGTCCTCACCTTCTTCTTCCAGTCCACCACCGTCGCCCACCCGGTCACCCGGCCGGTATTCACCGATAAAGAAGTGAATTCGCTCAGTCACCGAGCCGGGGCTCATAAAGGCCGAGTAGATCTTCTCGACATGACTTACCCGGTAGCCGGTCTCTTCCTCGGCCTCCAGGCGAATGCGCTCTTCGGGGCTGGCGTTGTCCAGCAAGCCCGCAGCGGCCTCGACCAAATAGCCATCGCAACCATTGACGAACGTCGGCATGCGGAACTGGCGGATCAGCAATACCGTGCGCTGCTCGCGGTTGTACAACAGAATCGTCGCACCGTTACCACGGTCGTAGACCTCACGGGTCTGGGCCTGCCAACTGCCGTCGCGGCGACGCAGGTCAAAGCTGTATTTTTTCAGCACGTACCAGTTGTCGGAGAGGGTTTCTTCGCCAGTGATACGAACGGGGCTGTTTTCCATGACGGGGCCTTTTTGTCTTGTGTTATTCAGCATGTCGTGCAAAATCGTGCATAGTCAAGAAAAAACATGCAGGTAATCGCCAATGCTGACCCGCCAACGCAAGCAATACCTCATGGACTTATTGCGCCAGGAAGGCCGATTGGTGGCCAAGGAGTTGAGCCACACGCTTGCCGTATCGGAGGACACCATTCGGCGCGACCTGCGGGAAATGGCCAAGGAGGGCTTGCTGCTGCGGGTTCACGGCGGAGCACTGCCCGCTTCGCCGGCAATCGCCGACTTCACCGTGCGTGAATACCTCGTCCCCGAAGAAAAAATCGCCATCGGCCGGGCGGCTGCGCTACGGGTGCAACCCGGCCAAGTGGTGTTTATCGACGGCGGTACCACCTGCTTGCAGCTGGCACGTCATTTACCGCTGGACTTGAAGGCCACGGTGATCACCCATAGCCCATCCATTGCCATGGCATTGGTAGATCATTCCGACATCGAAGTGATCATGTTGGGCGGCCGACTTTTTCGGCACTCCCTGGTGGGCGTAGGTGCAACAACGCTGGAAGCAATAGGCCGGGTACGGGCGGATCTGTATTTCATGGGCGTATGCAGTGTGCATCCCACCGCAGGCTTATCGACCGGCGACTTCGAGGAGGCTGTGATCAAGCGAGCCTTGTGCCACGCGGCAGCGGAAACCATCGTTCTGGCGACTTCGGAGAAGCTGACCACTGCATCGCCGTATCAGGTAGTCGAACTGGCCAGCATCAGTGCGATTGTGCTGTTGGCCAGCACCTCCCCCGCACTGCGCGAGCCCTATGAAAAACAGGGTATCTCGCTGTATTTGGCCTGATACCCCTTGGTTTCCCTACGGCTGAAACACTTTGCAAGCAATCCTGGATGACGGCTGTCGAAATATTTCCTGCATGACCGGGGCTTCTGTTAAAACCCCTGCTCCGCTTGCACCTTGGAACCTCCATGCCCTCACGTCTTCTCTCCCGCCTTGGCCTTCGCTGGTTTCCCCTGCTGTGCATGGCCGTCTTGATTATTGGTGTGCCAGTAGGCTGCACGGTTCTTCAGCACAAAGAGCGGGAATTGGTGTTTCGCATCGAGCCCGGTACCGCCAGTTGGTACAGCGGCCTGCCACGGAGCGTGCAGGAATTCGAACTCAAACCCGCCAGTTTCAAGTCCGGGCAAAATATTCATGGCTGGTGGTGGCCGGCCGAGCAGAAAAACGCGCCGGCGATTCTTTACCTGCATGGTGTGCGCTGGAATCTCACCGGTCAGTTGTTTCGCATTGAACAACTGCATGCCCTGGGCTTCTCGGTGCTGGCCATCGACTACCGTGGATTCGGCCAAAGCCACGGCGATTTGCCGTCGGAAGCCAGTGTCTACGAGGACGCTCGCGTCGCTTGGGAACGCTTCAAGGTGCTGCAACCGGATCCGAATAAACGCCTGATCTATGGCCACTCCCTGGGCGGCGCAGTGGCCATCGACCTGGCGGCGGAGCTGGGCAAACAGGCGGCCGACAACCATGTGCCGGTCCCGGTGCGAGGGTTGGTGATCGAGTCCACCTTCACCTCCCTGGCCGATGCTGCCACGGCAGTCGCCAACACTTCTCTGCCGGTGCGCTGGTTACTCTCGCAAAAGTTTGATTCCATCGACAAGATCGCCGATATCCACATGCCGTTGCTGGTGGTACACGGCCTGGATGACCGCTACGTGCCGCCGCGCTTCAGCGAAGCACTGTTCAAGGCCGCCCAGGAACCCAAACGCCTGTTGCTGGTGCCTGGCGCCAGCCATAACAACAGCATGAGCCTGGCAGGTCGCAGTTATCGCCAGGCCTTGGATACCCTGATGAAGTCGAAGGCACCCGCTCAGGTTGCCGGACCTGCACACATACCTTCCACAGGCCCCACCGGTGACTCGTAAACCCGCATTCCGGCACCAATGTTGCTGATGCCTGTCAAGCGTAACCCCACGCCATACTGGCTCGCAGCTGGGGTTGATCAAATATTGACCTGACGTTAAATCGCCATCCCTGCCGGGCTCCGGCAGGGTTATCCACAGAGATACCCACGGTTTTCGTGGACAACTCTTTTTACGTTTTTACGATGTTTTTATTCCGGAAACGTCCCCGGCAGCAAAATATCCCGCGAGACCTGGCGATCACCAGTACTTCTGCCTGCCGTGCCGGGGAATCGAGTGGGTCACACTCAGAAACAGCGGCTCGGCCAACCGGGGACTGATCCGTGCGTAGTACACCGCCACCACCCGGCTCTCGGGCATGTCGACCAAACTACGAAAACTCAGGTAGCGCTGCTCGGGCAATTTGAGGTGAGCGGCGCTGTAGTTCGCGCTGGGCGTGTCTTGCGCCGGATAATGAAAATGCGCATAGGCCACCACCTTTCGGGTCTTCTCCCGGATCACATACTCCTGCAGATAATCGTTGTCACCCTTGAGCTTGACACGTCCCCCTACCAATAGGATGTCGACCTGCCCCTGGCTTTTGAGGTAATCGACCCTGGATTCTTCAGGAGGATTGCGCAGGATAATCGCGATACGCACCTGCCGTCCTTGCTCCTTCAACCGCGCAGATGCCTGCGCAAGGGAGGCCAACAGTTGCTCCACCGAGAGATCCGGCTGCTTGCTTTGCACACTCAGGATGTCACGAACTTTTTCGGCCACATCGTCCATGGCGTCGGCCAAGCGGGTCAACTGCTCCTGCGCACTGATCGGTGTGTTGGAGGACTGCGCGTCCCGGTTCACCTGGCGACTGACAACCGTCTCTTTGTCCAGCAGCGTCCGGGCATCCGCCTTCAGCTTGCGCAGTGACCGCGCAGGCTGGACCACCGCAGGGGCTGCGTCGACGAGCAGTTCCGACCCATAGGGGCCTGCGCCCTGGCGAAAGCTGGCCAGCAGTGTCTGGTCCACGGGGTCGCGGACGTCCACGATCTCGTCCGTAGAGTCAGACGCCTGCGGGCGTACGCGCCCCACCAGAAGCCGATTCTTGCGGTCGCGCACAAGCCGCCTGCTCGTATCTCGAGGTAACGTGGGCGCGGGTCTGGGGACGGTCTCGGCTGCCTGCTCCCTGATGGCCAGGGCCAATGTGTGTTGGGCTTCCTGGCGCACGCCTTCAATCTGGCGATACAACCCCCTGATCATGTCCAGATCAATCAGGTCGGGCACACTATCCCCGTAAAAAACCTCTCTTGATTGGAGGCATGAGCACTTTCATAGAGCTTGAAGGCAGCATCGACCCCACGCTCGACATTAACCAGTCGCAGGGTCAGGTCGTTGTAACGCTGTTCAAGTTCCAGGTTGTAGCGGCGGATCTCCTCACGGCGGGTGGCAGCAGATTTTTTCGGCGCCCCCCCCGCGTATCCGCATGCCGAGGTCGAAATGCCAGCGATTACTGTCAATGCGCTTAAGAAAAGGCCCCCAGCGCTCCGGCTGTTTTAGATCGACCACTCTCAATTCACCTTCAGCACCACCGACGGCATAGAACGCACCCTCGACAACCGCATGATGGTGCCACTTTTGCGGCCCAATATTGACCCGCACCAATCCACGGGCCGGCCCCGTTTTTTCAATACTGGTGGGAATATCCGGCCACGCTTGCCCTGGCCCTGGGCGCCATTTGAACGTCTCAATCTCAGCCATCTGGGACGTGGACAAGCGCTGACTCGCGCTAGCCCAGGAAAAATCCATCTGCGTGAGATCCCCCAGGGCACGGCGCCACGGGAAACTCGCCGCCTGATACCGTACATCAACCGGCCTCGCCATCGTCTCCGGTAAACGAGTGATACCCGGTTTAGCTTCACTGAGGCCTAACCGCTCATCGAGTGTCATCACACGACTCATGAGCAGGCCCGAAAGGCTCGCAATCAGCTCACTCACCACCGCTGCACGCGCAGCTTGATCGGCATCCTGAGGCAAGGCCACAAATGCTTGAGTACTGGCCAGTATCTGTGTCAACCAGCCGGCGACCGCCGCAGGCCCTCGCAACAGCGGCAAGAGCACATTGAACAGCTGCCAGAGGTCATTCTTGAAAAGGGTCCAGCGCAGCTCTTCGTTGGAGACCGATTGCCGGTCGGCTTGTAACCACAGGCTGCGGGCATTTTCCTTGAAAACCTCATCCAGAAACCCCTCCGGCATGGTGATATCACTGAGCAGCACCGGGCTCGTCGGCGCGGCGGGGCCATACTCATCCCCTTGCAGGAAACGCCCTGAGCGAGGATTGAGAAAACCCCCGTTGTCGAACAACACCCGGCTGCGCTCGGACATACTGTTGAGGACCCTGCGCTGCAACTCACTGCCCGAGCGCATGACCTCATCCAGCAGAGCCTGGCGGCTGCTGAATTGAATGAGCGCCTGCTCATTCGAGGGGTGATAAAGAATATGCGGTAGGGCGCTATTGTCCCGAGGGCCGATCACAAACAGGTTGAACGCCCGGTGTGCCCTCCCGCCGGCATGCTCCAGAAAATCCAGGCGCCGAGCCACGACCGGCTCGCCGTCGACTACGCGCAACACGGCAGTGGGCTGCATCATGGCCTGTACCACCCGATAGCCGGATGCGGTGAGCCCACCCTGGCCACGTATAACCGACTCAAGGGCAAGCATCGGCAGTTGCACACTCATCTGTTCGACGAACAACCGCCGGCGGCGGACGGACTCCACAGGGTCAAGGATCAGCCTGTCCTTGATCAGCAGCGGATAGTGTTTGCCAATGTCCACGGCAGGAATGAGGCGTTTGAGATACGCCTCGGTAATCTGCCGGGCAGGCTTGACATCGGGGGATGCCTGGTTACGGATATCAAGACGTGCATAGGGCGTTGCAAACGGGTTATCCAGCGACCATTGCGTCAGCGTCCGAGACACGCTGTCTGTCCAGCCCACCGTCGATCCCTGGGTACGTACGAACGTCAGGACATAATCATCCGGGTTGATCACCTCTGCCTGGGAATGGTCCAGGGCCATTTGACGCTGCAACGCCTTGCGGGCGTACACATCGATCGGATCAATGCCATCCAGAAAGCCGGCGCCACTCGCTCGCTGCTGGACATCCACCAGCCGGCCAAGCCAATGACCGTAGGTCTGTCGATCAAGGCTTGAGCCTGTCTGCAACCACAACGGGAGTTGCTCCTCGCTGAGTTCCCGGCCAGCGTCAGGGTCAAACCACGCCAGGGCTGACGTCAACGTACTGAACAATTGTTTATAGCTGGCGACCCGCGGAAACTGCGTCCAATCGATCAACGACAGATCCCGAAGCTGTTTCTCCAGCAGACTCTGGGCCAGGCTATCGAAAACATCGCCCTCAGGCTCCTTGAGGGTCCATTGAATGGGCTCTGCGGATAGAGAGTGACTCATATAGCGTGGGAGCAAGCGCCCTAACTGCTCCTGTGAATCGAGCCTGAACAGGTGCGTGACAGGGCTGTAAACATAGAAAGCAGGGCCATCCGCCCCGGGTATTTGAAAGACCAGCAGCGCCAGCCACTGCCCAGGCTGTGTGCCACTGACCGCGTAAACCTGATAGACCGGGTAACCGAGGACGGTCCGCGAAGACCTCGGCCACGTGATCACGGGACAGGCGTATCTGTTCAATCATCAGCTCGGGCTTGCTCATAAAGGGGTTCCTGACGTCATAAAACGCCAGACGATAGCGCGGGAGCCCTCACTTGCTGGGGTAGATGAATAAGCCTTCCAGCACAGATCGCGCATAAACACGCGTTGTTTTTTACGGTTAACGTCGATAACCTTGCATAAACAAGCATAAGCAGGCGCAATCATGCACAACACCCATCAAATCGCCGACCTTCCTTCCCTGCGTAAACAAAAGATCCTGTTATTGCTGGAGCGCGACGGCAAAGTCATGGCTTCTGAACTGGTGGATCACTTCGCCGTATCCCAGGACACCATCCGCCGCGACCTCGCAGAACTGGCCGCCTCAGGCCTGTTGCAACGGGTCCACGGTGGTGCCTTGCCACGGCCCAGGGACACCGGCAAAAGCTACTTCACACGGGTCAGCGAAACCAACGAGACCAAGATGCACCTGGCCCAACTCGCCGCCGATCGCGCACAGGACGGTCAGATCGTGCTGTTCGACTCAGGCACCACCACCTTGCAGATCGCTCAGTCACTGCCCCGCAACCTCAGCCTGACAGCGGTGACCAGCTCGCCGCTGATCGCGGTCGCGCTAGCGGAACACCCGCGTATCAAGGTGATCCTGACGGGTGGCGAGCTCAACCCTGCAACGATGTCGACGACAGGTCATGAAGCTGTGCGGCTGATCCAGGGCATCAAGGCCGACCTGTTGTTCACCGGCGTGTGTGCCTTGCATCCGCAGATCGGCATCAGCTCGCTGCACTACAATGAGGTCGCGGTGAAACAAGCGATGCTCGACAGCGCCTCTCATGTGGTGGCCGTGACCCTGGCCGATAAACTGGGCGCCTCGGAACCTTTTGTTGTTGCACCTTGCACGCGGATTCACACACTGATCACCGAGCAATCCGTGGCCCCGGGTAGCGTTGATAGTTATCAGCAAATGGGGATTGAAGTGATACAAGCGGATGATTGAATATGCGATGGGTTTGGTGCGGCATTCCGACGTAGCGGCCCGCATCGCAGCCTCGTGCCTCGACAGCGGCTACAGAAAGTCAGGCACCTGCGCAATTGTGTAGATACCTATACGCCGAACTCATCCTCGGGCTGGTAGGCACCGGGAGTATCGCCCGGGAAGTGGCCGCCAAGGCACAGGCGCTTGGCATGAGCATCATCGCCACCGGCTCCGAACGTTTCACCGAGCAAACCGCACAGCGATCAGCGCGGCGTCGAGGCAAATCGTCCACAAGATCCATGCATTCAGCGCCGACGAAACCGCCCGGCAGGCTCCTGGAGTCCGCTGAAAAAGAAACGCGCGGCAACCCGGTGCCGGACGACTACGGTGCATCACCCTGGTTATGATCAAACTGCTGCCGAGAGCGCCTGAGTCCTTCCGCGTTTTCCACCACCCAGGTCCACAGCGCAATCATATGCACCCGCAGTTCCTTGGGTTGCCGACTGGATCCGTCACAACCTCAAGGTACCGGGAGCCAGCGTCTGAATCCACGCTTGTCAGGCAACGGGCACCAGGCAAAGTCCCAGGGCAGTGGCGGCAGCTCCTCTTCCAATGACTGCGCACCGCATGCTGCGCCTTTCCAGTCGAAAACCTGGATGGACGCCCCTTGCCAGGCCAGCACCAGTCCTTGGGCCAGGCTGTCGTCAGTGTTGATCCAACACGCAGCGGCGGCGGTCATGAACGCTTCAATCGTCTCTTCATCGACCTGCTCCCCATACCGTGAACTCAGCAGCCAACGGCAGATACTCAAGTGGTAGGTCCAGTTTTGCGGCGGACGATTGCGGTAGGCCCAGGTCATGAAGCTGCGAAACAGGTTCAAGCCCTCCGGCGGATCAAGTTTGAGCAACCCCGGACAGACATCGAACAAGGTATGCCAGTGAGGCAATAACCGGGCATCCAGATGTACAAAACAACGGGAGTTACTCGGGTAATCAGGGAACGCCAGCAACACGTCGCCGCGCTGCTGGCGGGTGGTCTTGCTGACCAGACGGGCGGCGCCTGAAGGCAGAAGATAGGCCATGGAACACACTCACACTCGTGACGATTAACGCTGGCCGCCAATAACGGCGCAACGCGCAGCAGGCGCCCTGATCACAGGACGCCACGGGCACACGTCAGAATGCAGGCGAAGCGCGAGGATTGGCCGACGGCCAGAGGTATCGGGGAGGTGTCTTGTTGCGCTGCTCATGGCCAGGACGCGGCGCTTGTCCAAGGCTCAGCAGCCAGGCGAGGCAGAACAGGTAGACGATCGCCAGGGTCACGGCCGAACAGACCGGGCAGGCGAAGAAGTTCGACCAACTGCTGGCCGTCGGGCTGCCAAGGCTGCTGTCCGAAGCCGGCGCCTTGCTGCCCAATGCCGAGCAAAACTGCCCGCCAAGGCCATTGAGCTCCAGGCCCATCATCTGCCCATGGCCCAAACCGCAGACGAACACATTGAACAGGACGCAGAAATACAAGGTCCAGGCAATGAGCGAACGGTCCGGGCGGGTCAGTTTCATGGCGGCGACTTTAACACCGAACCTCCAGGCGGATGAAGCCCGGCCTGCCCTGCGGCAGAACGTCGCAGATTACGTAGAACGGCCAGGGTGGGTAGAATGTACGCCCTCCTCGTTCACTCCTTTTCAAAGCCTGATTGATACGTTTCGCGGGACCCAGGCGCTTCACAGGATGCACCGTTGATGAGTACGTTATTCACCCGCCGCAAAGTCATCCAGGGTATGGGCCTGTTAGGTCTGGGCCTGCTGAGCGGCTGTGACAACAGCCCCAGACTGAACTTCAAGTACGGCAAGGATCTGAGCGACAAGATCATGGGTCGTACCTTCAGGCTCAAGAACACCGAGGGCGAGTCCGTCACCCTCAGCTCCTTCCGTGGCTTGATGCCTGTGGTGTTTTTCGGCTTCACCCAATGCCCGGCCGTCTGCCCGACGACGCTTGCCCGGATGGCCCAGGCCAAGAAACTCATGGGCCGCGACGGCAAGATCATGCAAGTGATCTTCATCACGCTGGATCCGGAGCGGGACACACCCAAGGTGCTCGACGCCTACGTCAAGGCCTTCGACCCCAGCTTCGAAGCGCTGTACGGTACCCCGGAAGAAATCGCCGTGGCCGCCAAGGAGTTCGGGATTTTTTATGAAAAGATCCCCGCCGGCGACAGCTACACCCTGTCCCACACCGCCACCAGTTTTGTGTTCGACACCCGCGGCAACCTGCGCCTGGGCCTGTCGGCATCCCTTAACGCCAAAGAGTGCGCAGAAGACCTGCTCACCGTTATGGAGGTCTGCTAATGACTGCCGTTCAAACCCTCAAGCGCATCGCCCTGGGCCTTTCTCTGCTGGGCCTCGCCGCCCACGCCAGCGCCCAGGCCCAGGTCAGCGACGCCTGGGTGCGCGCTACCGTACCGGGGCAGCCGTCCAGCGGCGCATTCATGACCGTCACGGCCGACAGCGACAGCAAGTTGCTCAGCGTCGCGTCGCCAGTGGCCAAGACCGTGCAGATTCATGAAATGAGCATGAAGGATGACGTGATGCGCATGGGCCCGGTGGACTTTGTCACGTTGCCCGCCGGCAAAGCGGTGAAGCTCGACCCTGAGGGCTACCACGTGATGCTGATCGACCTGACCGGCCAGATCAAGGAAGGCGACCAGGTGCCGCTGACCCTGACGGTGGAAAACGCCAAGGGCGAAAAACAAACCATCGAAATCAAGGCCCCGGCCCGTGCGTTGAACGGCATGGACCACATGGACCACAGCAAGATGCATTGATCGGACGTTCGCAGGATAAAAGCCGAGCTTGTTATCCTGCGCCTCCACTTGTGCATGGATGTCCTTTGATGCAAATCGCCACCTCCTTCATCCTCCATGAGACCGATCACTGGATCCTCAACCATCACCTGGCGTCCGCATTGCCGGGCTACCT
>Ga0302228_10002776_pt1 | contig 11731 bp, 10 predicted proteins | sample II_Palsa_N1_2_FD_193519 | JGI IMG/M metagenome (GOLD analysis project Ga0302228, IMG submission 193519) | Peat permafrost microbial communities from Stordalen Mire near Abisko, Sweden - II_Palsa_N1_2 | ecosystem: Environmental > Terrestrial > Soil > Palsa > Peat permafrost | place: Sweden...
TTCGATCACCCGGAAGCTCTGGAACCAGGCGGCGAGACTGACTGCGATCAACAGCGCGATCAACAGAAAGGTCCGCCAGAAAAGGCCGCCGAACGCGAGCGTCAGGAGGCGCCGGTCGATCCGCATGGGCCCTTCTTATCTGAAAACAGCAACGGAAAGCGCGAACAATCTCAGGCTGCGCCGTCGGGAATGAACACGTAGCCAAGACCCCAGACGGTCTGGATGAAGCGCGGGCTGCCCGGATCGGGCTCGATCAGCTTGCGCAGACGCGAGATCTGCACGTCGAGGCTGCGGTCGAATACTTCGTATTCGCGGCCGCGTGCGAGTTCCATTAGCTTTTCGCGCGACAGCGGCTGGCGCGGATGGCGGGCAAACACCTTCAGCACGGAGAACTCGCCGGTAGTCAGCGGGATTTCCTGGCCGGCCTTGGTCAGCGTGCGGGTAGCCAGGTTGAGCGCGAATTCGCCGAATTCGAAGACCTCGGTGGTCTCGGACGGCGCTCCCGGCAACTCGGACGGCGACTGACGCCGCAGTACCGCGTGAATCCGTGCCACCAGCTCGCGTGGGTTGAATGGCTTGGGCAGATAGTCGTCAGCACCCATCTCGAGGCCGACGATACGGTCCACATCCTCACCCTTGGCCGTGAGCATGATGATTGGCGTGCGGTCGTTGCTGCCGCGCAGACGCCGGCAGATCGACAGCCCGTCTTCACCTGGCAGCATCAGGTCGAGCACCAGCAGGTCGAACCGTTCACGTACCCAGAGCTTGTTCATTGACGGCGCGTTTTCGGCGACGTAGACGTTGAAGCCCTGTTCGCCAAGGTAGCGGCGCAGAAGATCGCGCAGACGCGGATCGTCATCGACGACGAGGATTTTCGAAGGGTTTTTGGTTTCCATGATCGGCATCTTAGCGCGATTACAAAGTGGCGCGAGTTTGCATCAATTCGCGGGTTACAGTCAGTTACAAAATTTACCCGCACTGTGGCACGGCGTAAAGCGGTGGCAGGTAGACTGCTTTACTGAATGCGGCTGTTCGGTGGATACTTCACTCGACTAAAATTCTCGCTCCCGGCTTCTTTCCGGGGTTTGTACACGCATTTAGGGTAGCCGGTTGCCGCACCACGAAGGGAACAAGATGAAGGGAGGGGTTTGGCCGAATCTGCGCCTAAGCGTGATTGCGCTGGCAGTGGCCGGCACCCTCGCGGGCACGTTAGGCCCTACGCTCGCCCATGCCCAGTCTTCCGACGAACGGGCATCGAGCGCACACGCGCCTCATTTCCGGGGCTCCAAACTCTCCCGCCAGTCGCGCACTCCCACCGTCGATCACCCTGCTTCAGACGCCATGATGCGTACTGCAGTTCCCCCCGATCTCGATCAACGTCGCCGCGACGGTCACATGACGCCGGAAGAACGGCGTCTGCTGCGCCAGCATATCGAAGACGCCGTGCGCGAGTTGTACAAGCGCTAGGTCGCCCATCCAACGCCTGGCGCCTGTCTGCAGGTGTCGCGATGGAGGTGAAAAATTTCGTTGCACTTCCCCCGTCAACTTTCTCACCTGATTTGCCGTTGAGTCGGCAGAGGGGACAAGCGTATGGACGGCTGATGCTTTCGCGCCGCCGCCATCGCCACCCGACCAGGGACGACAGACAATGAAAACGCTGTTCAGGTTGACGCACGGCATGTCGGCGCCGTTGCTTGCTGTTGCGGCCGTTGCCACGCTTGTGGGCACGCCGCCGGCCGTGGCCCAGGACGGCACGCCCCATAGCCCGCACGCGAAACACCATGCACCTGTGGCAACCGCGGACGACTCGGCCGAGGCCTTGCTCGACGGCGACGACGCGCGCTTCTTCCTGACCCGGGTGGGCTTCGCGCCGGATAACGCCGAGGTCGCGCAATATGTCGGGCTCACGCGCGAGCAGGCGGTCGACCGGGTGCTGGACGCCGCGCACACCGAAGCCTCGACACCGATGCCTGCCTGGGTGCTGGAGCCGATCCCGACGCGCGACGAGCGCAAGGTCTGGACCCAGGACCAGCGCCAGGCCGAGCAGCGCGAGCGCGGCCAGCGTTACGAAGAGTTACGCGCATGGTGGGTACGCGAGATGTTGACCACGCCGTCGCCGCTCACCGAGCGCATGACGCTCTTCTGGAGCAACCACTTTACGTCCGGGCAGGACAAGGTCGGCTATCCGCAGTTGATGGCGCAACAGAACATGTTGTTCCGCCGCGATGCGCTGGGCAATTTCGGCGAACTGCTGCACGACGTCGCGAAAGACCCGGCCATGCTGCAGTATCTCGATGGCGCCGGCAGCCGCAAGGGCAAGCCTAACGAGAACTTCGCCCGCGAAGTGATGGAGCTGTTCACGCTAGGCGAAGGGCACTACTCGCAGCAGGACGTCTCGGAGGCCGCGCGGGCCTATACCGGATGGACCCTCGACCCGGATACCCAGGGCTACGTGTGGCGCGCCAACCTGCATGACGACGGCATCAAGACGGTGTTCGGGCAGAGCGGACCGTTCGACGGCGATCAGGTCCTCGACATGCTGCTGGCCCGCCCGGAGACGGCCACCTTCGTTACGACCAAGCTGTGGCGCGAGTTCGTTTCCGATACGCCGGACCCGGCGCAGATCGCGCCGATCGCCGCGCGTTTTCGCGCGAGTCGCTATGACGTCAAAGTCGCGTTGCGCGGAATGTTCCTGAGCGACGCGTTCTGGGACGAGCGCAACCGCGGCATGCTGGTGAAGTCGCCGGCCGAGTTCGTGGTGGGCGCGTTGCGCGAGTTCGATATCGGCTACGACAACACGGCGCCGTTCGCCGGCGAGATTCGCACCCTGGGCGAGAACCTGTTCTATCCGCCCAACGTCAAGGGTTGGCCAGGCGGCACGACGTGGATCAACAGCTCGACGCTGCTCGCGCGCAAGCAGTTCGTCGAGCAGCTGTTTCGCGCCACCGAGACCGCCGCTCCGCATCACGCGCAAACCGGCATGAGCCAGGATCCGAAGGGGGCGGCGATGGTGCAGCGTGCCATGGCGAAAGTGGGTCAGGGCGGAGTACGCTTCGATATCGACACATGGCTCGCCCAGTTCAACACCGCGCCGACCGCCAAAGCGGGGCTGTCGGCGGAACTGCAGTTGCAGCACGCGGTGCTGCCGCTTGCGCCGGTCGACGCGATCGAAACCGATTCGACCGCCAGCGCCTACCTGGAAGCGCTGCTGATGGACCCGGCTTACCAGCTCAAATAAGTCGCCATGCGTGGTGAACTGAATCGGCGCGAGCCGGGCGGCGTCCCTGGCGCCGCCATAACCGAACGAGGTGCAGCATGAAGCGGCGCGACTTTCTTTCGATGACCACCGCGGCAAGCGCCGCCCTCTGGCTGCCGCGGGCGTTCGGCGCGCAGGCACAGGTTCCGGGGCAGGCCGACGGCACGGCGCTCGCGCGAGGCGGCTATGGCAATCTGCTGATTCTCGTGGAGTTGAAGGGCGGCAACGACGGCCTCAATACGGTGATTCCGTACGCCGATCCTACTTACTATCAGTTGCGCAAGAATATCGGCATCAAGCGCGAACAGATGATCCAGCTCGACGAGCGCACCGCCTTGCATCCGGCGTTGCAGCCGTTGATGCCGCTGTGGCACAGCCAGCAACTGGCGATCGTCCAGGGCGTCAGCTATGCGCAGCCGAACCTGTCGCACTTCCGTTCGATCGAGATCTGGGACACCGCCTCGCGCTCGGATCAATATCTGCGCGAAGGGTGGCTGACGCGCGCGTTCGCCCAGCACGCGGTGCCGCCGAGCTTTGTCGCGGATGGCGTGGTGATCGGCAGTGCGGAGATGGGGCCGCTTGCCAACGGCGCGCGGGCGATCGCGCTGGTGAATCCGGCGCAGTTCATCAAAGCCTCGCGGCTGGCGACGCCGGTGTCGTTGCACGAACGCAATCCCGAGCTGGCGCATATTCTCGACGTCGAGAACGACATCGTGAAGGCCGCCGACCGTCTGCGTCCGCGCGAAGGACAATTCCCGCTGAAGACCAACTTCCCGGCGGGCGCGTTCGGAACCTCGATCAAGACTGCGATGCAGGTGCTCGCCGCCGGCGACACGCTGCAAGGCCGGCCGCTGAACGGGCAGGGCGTGGCCGTGATCCGGCTGACGCTGAACGGCTTCGATACCCACCAGAATCAGCCCGGCCAGCAGGCCGCGCTGCTCAAGCAGCTTGCGGAGGGATTCGCGTCGATGAAGTCGGCGCTGGTCGAGCTGGGGCGCTGGGACAATACGCTGGTGATGACGTATGCGGAGTTCGGCCGCCGGCCGCGCGAGAACCAGAGCAACGGCACCGATCACGGTACCGTCGCGCCGCATTTCGTCATGGGTGGACGGGTGCGCGGCGGCCTGTACGGCGCGCCCCCGGTTTTGACGCAACTGGACGGAAGCGGCAACTTGCCGGTGGGTGTCGATTTCCGCCAGCTCTATGCGACCATCCTCGGGCCGTGGTGGGGACTCGACGCTACGGCTGTCCTGCAACAGCGCTTCGAGCCGGTGCCGCTGCTGCGTGCGTGAGCGGTGCGTCGCGGGCTGGTTGGATGTTGCGCACGCAACCGGCCTGGTTAAGTGGAGCGGCCTAACGCAGACGCGCGGCGCGCCACGCGATCCATAGCTTGCGGATAGGCGTCAGCGCAATACGCTGATGCAGCACGTGATAGCCGTCTCGTTCAATCTCGTCGAGCTGCGCCAGCGCAAGCGCGGCTTGCGCGCGCAAGGTGCGCTGCGTGCGCCGCTCGCCGGCCGGCAACGCGGCGAGCGCGGCTTGAATCGCAGCGCGTGCGCGACTGGTCTGAAAGCGCATCAGTTCGGTGAAGGCTTCACTGTATTTGCGGTTGATCAGGTCGGCCGCCGTGACGTTGAAGCGCTGCATCTCGTCGATCGGAATATAGATGCGCCCGTGGCGCGCGTCGTTGCCGAGTTCGGCGACGAGCTGGGCCAGCATCAACGCGTGGCCGAGCGGCGCGGCCCAGGCTTCGGCCTCGGCGGGATGCCGTGCGCTCGCGCGTGCGACCAGCGCGGCAAACGTGCCGCCGACGCTTTGCAGATAGCGGCGCAGGTTCGGGTAGTCGAGATAGCGGGCCTGGTCGAGGTCCATTTCGAAGCCCGCCAGCAGCGTTTGCAAGGCCGGATACGCCGCTTCCACGCCGCCGCCCAGATGCGCCGCGAGCGCCTTCGACACCGGATGCGAAGGGGTACCCGCGGCCAGCGCGGCGATTTCGTTCTGCCACCAGGCGAGCTTGGTGCGGCCAATGGCCGGATCGCTGGTTTCCTTCACCGTCTCCTCGAATTCGCGGCGCAGCGCGAACAGGGCGGTCAGGAGCGGCTGGCGTCCCGCGGGCGCCTGACGGAGCGCGTAGTAGCTGCTCGAACCGGGGGGCGCCGCCTTCTGCTGGCAATATTCGTCGAAATTCACTTGAATGGAGTGGTGGGGAGGCTGAAGCAGGGGCGGCACGGCGCGCGTGCCGTGCGTACGTTAGCCAAAAATTGTAGCATCGACCCACGTCCGGCAAATGCAGACAAGCGCAAATCTATCGGTTAGAATCTCGCGCTTACGCTTTCGGACACGTGCCGGACCGGCTTGACCGGCGGGGCGCAGACGGGGGCTAGCCAGACATCGGACGCGGCGTGCCAACGCTTCGACCGGCTGCGAGGATGGCGAAATTGGTAGACGCACCAGGTTTAGGTCCTGACGCCAGCAATGGTGTAGGGGTTCGAGTCCCCTTCCTCGCACCATGTATTTGTGAGAACCCCGCCAGTCGATGACTGGCGGGGTTTTTTGCTTGATGGGACTGGCTCGCGGGGGCGGTCTTCCGGGGGTGGCCTTCCGGGGTTGGCCTTCGTTACTCGCTGCGGGTCTGCACGCTCTCGATGATCTTGTCGAGCGCCGCGCCGAACGCCGCTTTCTCGTCCTCATCAAGGCAATCGAACAGATCGGCGTTCCACTTGCGGGCGACGGGCATGACCTTGCGATACAACTCGCGTCCTGCGGGCGTCAGGGAAATCAGCACGACGCGCCCGTCTTCTTCGCTGGCCTCGCGCTGCACGAGCCCCTGCTTGATGAGCGCCTCGGCTGCGCGGCTGGCCTGGCTTTTGTCGAGGTTGGCGTGCCGCGCCAGATCCATGATCGAAAAAGGCCCGAACGATCCCACCGACGCAATCACGCGCGCCTCCGGCACGGTCACGCCGAGCTTTTCCTGGTAGCGCTCGCCGATGCCGCGCTCGGCAAGCTTGTTCAGGACGTGCAGGCGATACGTCAGAAACTGTTCGAGCCCGGCTTTGGCGGAGGCCTTCATGGTCGTCCCGAATTTGAGTGGAGGCGGAAGTGGCGCTGTGATTGTTGCCGCAACCGCCGCACGGGTCAACGCGTGCCGTACTTCAGGCGCGTCAGTTGCTCGGCTTCGTTAGTGAGCAGCCGCGCCGCGTCACGGATCGCGACTTCGAGCGTCATGGGGCCGGGCGCCGGCGAGAAGCAGCCGCTGAAGTGCTCGGACAGGCGCGGCAGCGCGGCGGCGTCGACGCCGCCGGACAATAGCGTGGCCGGCACGCCCGCGGCGCGCGCGTGGCTGCAGGCGATGAACGGCGCCTTGCCGTGCAGCGTCTGCACGTCGGAGCGGCCTTCGCCCGTGATCAGCCAGTCTGCTCCGGCAAGCGCGGCGTCGAGACCGATCAGCCGTGCGACCGTCTCCGCGCCCGGTTCGAACTGCGCGCCGAGCATATGCAGCGCGAAACCGAGGCCGCCGGCCGCGCCGGCGCCGGGCAGGTTGCGCGCCGTGCGCTGCAGCGCCGGTTCGATCAGGTCGGCGAAGCGGCCGAGGGCTGCGTCGACGCTTGCAATCTGCTCGGGCTGCACGCCTTTTTGTGGCCCGAAGACCGCGGTGGCGCCGTGTTCGCCGGTGAGCGGATTGTCCACGTCGGACATGCCGACGAACGATGCATCGGCGAGCCGCGCGTCGAGTTGCGAGACGTCCACGCGAGCGAGGCGGGCCAGTTGTTCCGGCGTCGGCTCGAGTTCCAGGTCTTCGGCATCGAACAGCTTCACGCCGAGACCGGCCAGCAGGCCCGCGCCGCCGTCATTGGTGCTGCTGCCGCCGAGCGCGACGAAAAAGCGCCGCACGCCGGCGTCGAGCAGGGCGCGAATCGCCTCGCCCATGCCACGCGAGCTGCGTGCTTCAACCGGGACGCCCATGCCGACCGGGTCGGTAATGCCCACGATCTCCGCCGTCTCGACAATCGCGCTGCCGTCGGCAAGCAGGCCCGTGGCCGCTTCGCGCACCGGCCCCGCGGCGCCGCGCACGGTCAGCACGCGGCGCTCGCCGCCGCCGGTGAGCATGGCGTCGAGCGTGCCTTCGCCGCCGTCGGCCATCGGGCAGATGCGTACCGTGGCATCCGGCCGCGCGCGCGTCACGCCGGTTGCAATGGCAAGCGCCACCTGTTCGGCGCTAAGCGAGCCTTTAAAAGAGTCGGGAGCAATGACGACGATGGGCGCGGACGACGGGTTCGGCATGGTGTCTCTGGATGGTTGGAATCGAGGCGATGGCGGTGCAGGCGGGCATGGGCCCGAACGCGTTCGCTAGCTTATCAGCATGCCGCGCGCGGCTGAATATGTCGAACGGCATAGCCGGCATCGAACGCGGCGACCCGGGCAAACCGCGGCGGCGATGGCGGCAGGCCGCCCAAACGATCCCAGGACGGCCGCAAAGTTGACTCAAAGCACCCCCAAAACGGCCCGAAAGCGGACAAAAACGGTCGCGAACCATCGAATCCCGGCTAAGCGCGCGAATAGTTTGCTAAAATATTCGGCTCTTTAGACCCAAACCGTGCTGCCGGTGGCCTGCAAGCCCGCGGCGCAGGCGCTGAATGGATGTGACGCTCGAAGCGAAGCGACATCGAAAAGCAGCACGAGAAGATAACTGATTCGCTCGAATAATTTTAGGACGATTGAAGCCATGGCTAACGTTGTTGAAAACCTCGGCAAGCTCGAACGCCGCGTAACGATTTCCCTGCCGAAGGACGCCGTGCAGAAGGAAGTGGACTCGCGTATCCGCCAACTCGCGAAGAACGTGCGCATGCCGGGTTTCCGCCCGGGCAAGGTGCCGCTCAAGATGGTCACGCAACAGTATTCGGGCCAGGTGGAAGCCGAAGTGCTGAGCGACAAGGTCGGCAAGGAATTCTTCGACATCAGCCGCGCTGAAAACCTGCGCGTAGCCGGCCAGCCGAGCTTTGCACCGAAGTCCGACGCGGCAGAAAACGACTACGCTTTCGACGCGACCTTCGAGGTCTACCCGGAAGTCAAGCTGGGCGACGTCGCCACGGCTGAGATCGAGCGCACCACGACCACCATCAGCGAAGCGGAAATCGACCGCACGCTGGACATCCTGCGCAAGCAGCGCGTGCATTTCCACGCACGTGGCGAAACGGGCGAGCACGGTGACGGCGGTGCGGACACCGCAGCGAAAGACGGCGACCGCGTCACGGTCGACTTCGTCGGCAAGATTGAAGGTGAAGTGTTCCAGGGCGGCAGCGCCGATGATTTCGCGTTCGTGCTCGGCGAAGGCCGCATGCTGCCGGAATTCGAAAAAGCAGCGCTCGGCCTGAAGGTCGGCGAAGCGAAGGAATTCGATCTGGCATTCCCGGCTGACTATCACGGCAAGGACGTGGCCGGCAAGACGGCTCAGTTCACGATCACGATGAAGAAGATCGAATGGCCGCACCAGCCGGAAATCGACGCTGAGTTCGCCAAGTCGCTCGGTATCGAAGACGGCGATCTGGTCAAGATGCGCGCGGAGATCAAGGACAACCTCGAACGCGAAGCGAAGCGCCGCACGCAATCCATCGTCAAGAACCAGGTGATGGACGCGCTGCTGAAGATTTCCGAACTGGACGTGCCGAACGCCCTGGTCGAACAGGACCAGCAGCGCCTCGTCGAAATGGCGCGTCAGGACCTGACGCAACGTGGCGTGCCGAACGCCGCCGACGCGCCGATCCCGTTAGAAATGTTCAAGGAACAGGCTGAGCGTCGCGTCAAGCTGGGCCTCGTGCTGGCCGAGCTGGTCAAGGCCAACAACCTGCAGGCGAAGCCGGAGCAGATTCGTGCCGAAGTCGACGAATTCGCGAAAAGCTACGAAGACCCGAAGGAGGTCGTCCGCTGGTATTATTCCAACCAGCAGCGCCTTGCAGAAATGGAAGCGTACGTCGTGGAAGCCAACGTCGTCGATTTCGTCCTCGGCAAGGCCAAGGTGACGGACAAGGAAGTGAGCTTCGAAGAACTGGCAAGCGCAACGGCGCAAGCGTAAGCGTCGCTGCAACGGCGTGCCGGCTGTCGGAGCGACGGCCCGCACGCCGTTTTTTTCTGGAACGCCGTGTTGATCGCGTTGCGCTGGGTTTTGCGCACTTGAATACGGCGCTGTCGTACTCACCTGTCCGGCATCGAATAACTATTCCCAGACAAGGATCCATTGCATGACTTTTCGCGCCCAAATGCTGGACACGTTGACCTCCCAGTCGTCGCGGGATCTCGAAGCGCAGGCGCTCGGACTCGTGCCGATCGTCGTGGAAACGAGCGGCCGTGGCGAGCGCTCGTATGACATCTACTCGCGTCTGCTGAAGGAGCGTGTGGTGTTTCTGGTTGGTGAAGTGAACGACCAGACGGCCAACCTCGTCGTGGCGCAGTTGTTGTTCCTGGAAAGCGAAAATCCGGACAAGGACATCAGCTTCTACATCAACAGCCCGGGCGGTTCGGTTTCGGCCGGGATGGCGATCTACGATACGATGCAGTTCATCAAGCCGGACGTGTCGACACTGTGCATGGGCCTCGCGGCCAGCATGGGTGCGTTCCTGCTGGCGGCCGGTGCGAAAGGCAAGCGTTTCACGCTGCCGAATGCACGCGTGATGATTCACCAGCCGCTGGGTGGCGCACGCGGTCAGGCGTCGGACATTGAGATCCAGGCACGTGAAATCCTGTACTTGAAGGAGCGGCTGAACCAACTGCTCTCCCATCACACGGGCCAGCCGGTCGAACGCATTGCACGCGACACCGACCGCGACAATTTCATGTCCGGCGATGACGCTCAGGCGTACGGTCTGGTCGACCAGGTGCTGCACAAGCGTCCATGATCCGGCGCGTTTTCGCCCTTTTTGAGGGCGAGAACGACCGCGTTTTTGGTGTGAAATAATTAGATTCGTCCAAACGCCTGCGGCAAGCGCCGTCACTGCTTTTGCTCATTCGCCCCAACTGCGAGGCAGGGGCAAACGGCGTATCATGTAATCGAGTGTCCGGAGGCTCACACATCTATGGCGGACAAAAAAGGTTCTAACAGCGAAAAGCTGTTGTATTGCTCGTTCTGCGGCAAGAGCCAGCATGAAGTCAAAAAGCTGATTGCAGGCCCGTCGGTCTTCATCTGCGATGAATGTATCGACCTGTGCAACGAAATCATTCGCGATGAGGCTGCAGGAGCGGGCATTGAAGCGGGCTTGTCCAAGTCCGATCTGCCGAGTCCGCAGGAAATCCGCGAAATTCTCGACCAGTACGTCATTGGGCAGGAACGCGCGAAGAAGATTCTTGCAGTGGCTGTTTACAACCACTACAAGCGTCTCAAGCACCTCGACAAGAAGGATGAAATCGAACTGTCGAAGAGCAACATCCTGCTGATCGGCCCGACCGGTTCCGGCAAGACCTTGCTCGCACAGACGCTCGCCCGCCTGCTGAACGTCCCGTTCGTCATTGCCGATGCAACGACGCTGACGGAAGCCGGCTATGTCGGCGAAGACGTCGAGAACATCATTCAGAAGCTCCTGCAGAACTGCAACTACGAAGTCGACAAGGCCCAGCGCGGCATTGTCTACATCGACGAAATCGACAAGATCAGCCGCAAGTCGGATAACCCGTCCATCACACGCGACGTGTCGGGCGAGGGTGTTCAGCAGGCCTTGCTGAAACTGGTTGAAGGCACGATGGCGTCGGTGCCGCCGCAAGGTGGCCGTAAGCATCCGAACCAGGACTTCATCCAGGTCGACACCACCAATATTCTGTTCATTTGCGGTGGCGCGTTCGACGGCCTCGAAAAGGTCATCGTCGACCGTACGGAAAAGACCGGCATTGGCTTTGGCGCCAGCGTCAAGAGCAAGCAGGATCGCGATGCGGGCGAAGTGCTGCGCGAAGTGGAGCCGGAAGATCTGATCAAGTTCGGTTTGATCCCGGAACTGATCGGCCGTCTGCCGGTGGTCGCCACGCTCGGCAAGCTCGACGAAGCCGCACTGATGAAGATTCTCGTCGAACCCAAGAACGCGCTCGTGAAGCAGTATCACAAGCTGTTCAATATGGAACGCGTCGAGCTCGAGATTCGTCCGGGTGCGTTGCAGGCGGTGGCCCGTAAGGCGATTCGTCGCAAGACGGGCGCGCGCGGTCTGCGTTCGATCCTGGAACAGGCATTGCTGGACGTGATGTACGAATTGCCGGCCATGAAAGGCGTTAGCAAGGTCATCATTGACGACAACGTCATTGATGGCGACGGCAAACCGCTGCTGATCTACGAAGACGCGCCGAAGGTCGCGGGTTCGAATTGATCGGCTTGACGAGTTCTGCAAAAAAAGCCGTTCATGGCAACGTGAACGGCTTTTTTGTTTATCTTGGGTTAGGATGGTTGTGTTTCCTTTGGAGTCACTGAACTTTTCCCACACGCGGAGGCTTGTAATCGTTTTT
>Ga0302228_10002787_pt1 | contig 11712 bp, 8 predicted proteins | sample II_Palsa_N1_2_FD_193519 | JGI IMG/M metagenome (GOLD analysis project Ga0302228, IMG submission 193519) | Peat permafrost microbial communities from Stordalen Mire near Abisko, Sweden - II_Palsa_N1_2 | ecosystem: Environmental > Terrestrial > Soil > Palsa > Peat permafrost | place: Sweden...
TACTGGCCGATGAGCCAGCGTGGGCAGCGTTATTGCGCGAGTGCCTGGTGCCGATGGGGGATGCTGCTGTCCTGATCAGTGCGCCAAACTGGGAGTCTGTGAGCAGTCTGTTCGACGACGACCACAGCGCGGTGTTGTTGACCATTCCCAGCCTTCAACCCGGCCCCGGCCGTTGCAGCCTGCCGACCGTCTTGCTGTTGGAACAGGAACCGCTGGTCACACCGCTGGGTGTCAGCGACTGGTTGATCCGACATGCATTGGATATCGATACATTGCGCCGCTGCCTGCGCCATGTCCGCGAGCGTGGGTTGCTCGAAAACACCTTGCAGCGCCTGGCTGAACAAGACCCGTTGACCGGCATCGCCAATCGCCAGGGTTTCCAGACCCTGCTGGCCGCGCGCCTGGCTGAAAATGAGGGGCGGGGCCTGGCCCTCGGACATCTGGACCTGGACAACTTCCGACATGCCAACGACGCCCTCGGTCACCAGGCTGGCGACCGGCTGATCCTGCAAGTAGTCTCGCGGCTTAAAAGCCAGCTTGAGGCAGGGGATCAACTGGCACGCCTGGGCAGTGACGAATTCGCCCTGCTGATCGACACCCGCCGAGCGCCCCAACGCGCCGAGTGGATGGCCGAGCGCATCACCGAGGCGATGGCCGAGCCTTATTGGGTCGACGGTGAAAGCCTGCTGATCGGTTGCAGCCTCGGTGTGGCTCATGCCCGGGCCAAGGCGGGTCCCGACCCGTTGATGTGGCACGCCCATATCGCCATGCAGCAAGCCAAAAGCACCCAGGGTTGCACCTTTCACATTTTCAACGAACGCATCAACCGCAACGCCCGCAGCCTCGCTGACCTGGAAAGCGAGCTGCGCCGGGCGTTGCGCCGCGATGAGTTGGAACTGCATTACCAACCACGGCTGGACCTGGACGACGGCCATATTGTCGGCCTGGAAGCCCTGGTGCGCTGGCGTCACGGCGAGCGCGGGCTGCTGCCGCCCAGTGAGTTCGTGCCGTTGGCCGAGCAGAGCGGCTTGATCGTGCCGCTGGGCTACTGGGTGATTTCCCGGGCGCTGCGGGACATGCAAGCCCTGCGCGAACGCGGGCTGGCACCGCTGCACATGGCGGTCAACCTGTCGTTTCGCCAGTTCCAGGACAGCCAGCTGCTCACCACCCTCAGTCGGCTGATTGCCGAGCGCGGTGTGCAAGCGCAATGGCTGGAGTTCGAACTGACAGAAACCGCCGTGATGCGTCGCAGCGACCTGGTCAAGCAGACCATGGACGCCCTCGGCCGCCTCGGTGTGCGCTTCTCCCTGGATGACTTTGGTACCGGCTTCTCGTCATTCGTGCACCTCAACAGCCTGCCGATTGCTTTGCTGAAGATCGACAAGAGCTTCGTCGGCGGTATGGAAGAGCGCGAAGAGAACCGCAAGTTGGTGCACGCCATGATCAACCTGGCCCACAACCTAAACCTGGAAGTGGTGGCTGAAGGTGTGGAAACGCCTGAGCAGTTGGCACTGCTGAGGTTGTTCGGCTGCGATCAGGCCCAGGGGTATCTGATCAGCAAGCCGTTGCCGCTGACGGAACTGGTGGAGTACCTGACGTTTGGTGGCAGTCAGGAAGCCTTGTTGGGGTAGCCGCTGCCGATGCACGAGGCTGCGATCGGCTGCGAAGCAGACGTAAAACCATCTAACGCAGCACAGCAGGGAAATCGCAGTGTCTGGGTTGCGAGTGCTCTGCACTCGATCGCAGCCTCGTTCCTCGGCAGCGGCTACAGTCGCGCCCTAATCCGGCTGCGCCGCTTGAAATGAGCCTTGTGCTTCAGGCTCCACACCTTCGCGCCGAATCATCCGCTTCATCTTCACTTCAAATGCCCAGGTCAGGCTCACCGCTGCGCACGCCAGGCCCAGGGCCAGGCCCCACCACACGCCGGTCGGCCCCCAGCCCAGGGTGAAAGCCATCAACCAGGCCGACGGCGCACCGATCAACCAGTAGCAACCCAATCCCACCAGGAATGTGGTCTTGGCATCCTTGAGCCCACGAATACAGCCCATGGCGATGGTTTGCACGCCGTCGAACAGTTCAAACCAGGCCGCCACCGCCAACAGGCTGACCGCCAGGCTGATGACGTCGCGAAAGGCCGGGTCGTTATGGTCCAGGAATAGCCCGATCAACTGGTTCGACAGCAACCAGAACACCATCGCGAACCCGAGCATCACCACCGCACCAAAGACAATCCCGACCCGCCCGGCCATGCGCGCATCGAGCAATTGCCCGGCGCCGTAATGTTGGCCGATCCGCATGGTGATCGCATACGACAATCCCGCCGGCACCATGAACGCTACCGAGACGATTTGCAGGGCGATCTGGTGCGCAGCCAACTGCGTGCTACCCATGGTGCCCATGCACAGCGCGGCAAAGGCAAACAACCCGACTTCCACCGCGTAGGTGCCGCCAATCGGCAGGCCCAGGCGCCACAGTTCCCGCAGGTATTGGCGGTTGGGGCGCGACAGGCCTTTGCGCAGTGGGTAAGCGTCATACGCTCGGTTGCGGCGGATGTACCACATCAGTGCCAGAGCCATGCCGTTGGCGACAATGGCGGTCACCAGGCCAATGCCCATCAAGCCCAGTTTCGGCAGGCCGAACATGCCTTCGATCAAGGCGTGGTTGAGCAGGTAGTTGAGCACGGTGCCGCCCAGGCTGATGACCATCACGGGCGTTGCCTTGCCGATGGCGCTGGTGAAACCGCGCAGGGCCATGAACGTCAGGTAGCCGGGCAGGGCGAACGGCAGGATCGTCAGGAATTGGCCGGCCGAATGCACGTTGGTTGCGGTCTGGCCGAACATCAGCAACACCGGCTTGAGGTTCCACAGCAACAACCCGGCTACCAATGCCATCAGCCAGGCAAGCCAGAGCCCGGCTTGGGTCAGCCGGGTGGCACCTTCAATGTCGCCGGCACCCTGGCGGATGGCGACCAGCGTGCCGACGGCGGCAATCACGCCGATGCAAAAAATCGACACGAACGAATAGCTCGCCGCCCCCAGGCCACCACCGGCCAGGGCTTCGGGGCTCAGGCGGGCCATCATCAGGGTGTCGGTCAGCACCATCAGCATGTGGGCCAACTGTGAGGCAATCAACGGCCCTGCCAGCCGTAGAATGGCCCAGAGTTCGCTACGTACCGGATGCTGCATGATCATCACGCTCAAAAAGACAGGGAGTGGGGGAAGGGTTGATTCTCGGCGCTCTCAGTGCATTACACAAAGGGATAAAAGCGATCGTTTGCATGATTAAAACTCATGTGTCAGTGATTCTGGTAGGGTTTGGATATTGCGTCGTCGGAGCTTTCCTCATGTCTCGTCGTCTTCCTCCGCTTTACGCCCTGAGGGCGTTTGAAGCTGCCTCCAGGCATAACTCCTTCACCCGGGCGGCAGAGGAGTTGTCGATCACCCAAAGTGCAGTCAGCCGGCACATTCGTACCCTCGAAGAGTATTTCGCGTGTCGTCTGTTCCAGCGCAGCGGTCGCACCTTGCAGCTCACGGAAGCGGCGCGGTTGCTGCTGCCTGGCGTGCGCGAAGGCTTTGCCGCCCTGGAGCGCGCCTGCCATACCTTGAACGCCGAAGATGACATCCTGCGCATGAAGGCGCCGTCCACCCTGACCATGCGCTGGTTGCTGGCGCGGCTCAGTCGGTTCCGGCATTTGCAGCCGGGCAATGAAGTGCAATTGACCAGTGCCTGGATGAGCATCGATGAAGTGGACTTCAATCAGGAGCCCTTCGACTGCGCAGTGCTGCTGAGCAACGGCCATTTTCCTCCAGGCTGGGAAGCCAGCTATCTGTTCCCGGAGCTGCTGATTCCAGTCGGCGCGCCGAATCTGCTGAATGACGGGCCCTGGGATGCCGCGCGTCTGGCATCCGCCGAGTTACTGCACCCGACGCCGGACCGCCGCGATTGGCGCAACTGGCTGGAGCGCATGGGGCTGTCGTCGCAGGTATCGCTCAAGGGCGGGCAGGTGTTTGACACGCTGGAGTTGGGGATGATCGCCGCCGCCCGCGGGTATGGCGTGTCCATGGGCGATCTGCTGATGGTGGCCGAAGATGTGGCTCAGGGGCGGCTGAGCCTGCCTTGGCCTACTGCGGTGGCCAGCGGGGAGGACTATTACCTGGTGTGGCCGAAAACTCGCCCTGGTGGTGAGCGCCTGCGCCGGCTGGCGGACTTTCTCCAGAGCGAGGTCCAGGCCATGGAGCTGCCCCAGGTCGAGCGGCTCGACTGAATCGATGTAGCGCCCGCAAACAATGCGCTTGAGTGATACCCCTGTGGATCGCTCAAGTATTCATTGTGGCCGCCGAAGTAGGTGTATCGGAGCCACCTTGCAGGAGTGGCTCAGCGTGTCCCCTATTAGAAATTTCGCCGAGCCGCGCTACGAGATCAGGATGATCCGGTCCCTCGGCCAGGAGCTGTCATGTCTCAACCTCGCGCTCGGATTGCCTCCCAATTAGGTCTTGCCTTAGCGGTGATACTGGCTGTCGTCATCAGCGGCAGTACCGTTTTTGCCTTGCGCTCGCTGGACTCCGCCAACCTAGACACCCGGGAAGAACACCTGGCGAGCGAGGCGCGGTTACTGGCCGACCAACTCAATACCTTCCACAGCACCTTGCGCGAGAGTACTCAGCGTTTGAGCGGGCTGTTTGAAAAGCGCTTCGGCGCCGGGTTGAGCGTGCGTCCTGACCAGCCCGTGAGCGTCGCCGGTGTACAGACACCGGGTCTGTACCTGGGCACCGAAGTGCTCAACAACAATTTCGATGAAGTCGACAACTTCAAGCAAATGTCCGGCGGCGTGGCGACGGTGTTTGTGCGCAGCGGCGAAGATTTTATCCGTGTCAGTACTTCCCTGACCAAACAGGATGGCAGCCGTGCCATTGGTACGGTTCTGGACCATCAGCATCCGGCCTATCAGCGCCTGCTCGCCGGGCAGAGCTATGTGGGCCGGGCGGTCCTGTTCGAACGCTCCTACATGACCCAGTACAGCCCGGTACGGGATGCCGGTGGCAAGGTGATTGCCGTGTTGTTTATCGGCTTCGACTACACCGATGCGCAGAATGCCCAGTTCGATAACCTCAAGCGCTTCCGTATCGGCCAGACCGGCTCCCTGGCGCTGCTGGATGAACAGCAAGATTGGCTGGTGCCGCCGGCGGGCGTGCAAGCGCTGGATCAATCGGTTGCGGTCATGCTCGACCTGGCCAAGACGCCTGGAAAGGGGCGTTTCTGGAGCGACAAGAACGAAGATTTCTACAGTGTTTCGGTGCCTTTTGACGGCGGCCCGTGGTCGGTCGTTGCCAGTATGCCGAAGGCTGAAATCCGTGCTGTCACCTGGGCCGTGGGGATTCGACTGGTGATCGGCAGTGTGCTGGCGATGTTGCTGGCGGTGGGCGCTGCCGTCTGGTTGCTGCGCAGTAAGTTGCAGCCGTTGGGGGACCTGGTGCGCCAGGCTGAAGCCTTGGGCGCCGGGGACTTGAGTGCACGCCTGAACGTATCCAGCCATGACGAAATCGGCCAGTTGGCCCGCAGTTTCAACCAGATGGGCGAAGCGCTGTCGACCATGGTCTCGCACATTCGCAAGGCGGCCGAAGAGGTTAACAGCCGCGCCCAGGCATTGTCGGGCCTGTCCGGCGGAGCTTATGAAGGCATGGAGCAACAATCCGGCGAGATCACCAGCATGGCCGGTGCGGTGGAGGAGTTCAGCGCCACGTCGCTGAATATTGCCGACAACATGGGCAATACCGAACGCCTGGCCCAGGACAACGCCCAGCAAACCCGCATAGGGCGAACCTCGATGCAAGAAGCGTCATCGTCCCTTGAGCATATCGCTACAGCACTGAACAGTACGGCGGTGGTGATCAATACCTTGGGGCAACGCTCCCAGGAAATTGGTGGGATTGTCGGGGTAATCACCTCGATTGCCGACCAGACCAACTTGCTGGCGCTCAACGCTGCTATCGAGGCTGCCCGCGCGGGTGAACAGGGCCGTGGTTTTGCAGTGGTGGCGGATGAAGTGCGCAATTTGGCATCGCGGACCCGTCAGGCTACCGACGAAATTTCCGGGATGATCCACAGCATCCAGCAGGAAACCGGCAACGCCATCAGCACCATGGAACAGGGCAATGTGCTGATGCAGGAAGGCCTGTCACGCAATGCTGACGTGGCGTCGGCGCTGGCGCGGATCGACGAGCAAAGCCGTTCGGCCGGCCAGCAGTTTGCGGCGATTACCACCGCGACCCAGGAACAAAGCAGTACGGCCACCTTGCTCAGCAGCAACTTGCAAAGCATTGCCCTGGCCAACAGCGAGCAGCGGGAAGTGGTCTCGAACCTGGCCGTTACCGCCAAGGAGCTTGAGACCTTGGCGGCCGGTTTGCGGCAGGAAGTGGATCGGTTTCGCTGATGGCCCCATCGCGGGATAAATATCTACACCTCTGACGCCACCGAAAACCTGTAGCCGCTGCCGAGGTACGAGGCTGCGATGGGGTTGGGCGGCATTCCGACGTAGCGGCCCCGAGCGGCAGTCCTGCGGCCCGCATCGCAGCCTCGTACCTCGGCGCGGCTACTGAGAGCCAAGCCCCGGATCCACCCGCTTGCCAATGTCCTTGAGCCGCGCCAGTTGATCGACCATCCCTGGCGCTTCGTCCATGCTGGTGACGAAGGTCCACAGGTAGGTCATCACCGCATACACGTGGCCGGCCTTGACCGCCGGCGACAGCGCCAATTGGCTGATGGCGACTACAAACAGCAGCGCCGCCAGCGTGCCGAGAAACAGGTACGCCGCGGCTTCGCGATCTGACAGCCAGATACGCAGGCGTGACAGCACGTGGTAGTGGCGCTGCAAGGTCGGTGCGCCAACCTTTTCCACCAGCCCGATTTCTTTTTCCAGGCGGTCATTCAGGCGCTCATGCAGTTCCTGATTGCGTTGGGCAAAGCGCGGCAATAACGCGATGCACAGTACCAGTGCAGCCAGGCACGCCAGGCCGACCCAGGGCTCAATCACCATCAACATCACCGCCGCGCCAACAATCGACACCAGCGCCGTGGCCATGATCGGCACATGTTTTTCAAAGAAGTCGACAAACTCCCGCGCCAGTACCACCCGTGCTGCAGCCTTCGATGTGCTGTGGTTCTGCAGGCGCTGGTTGAGAATCACTGGCACCGCAAGGTCAGCGTAGATCCGTGTGAAGGTGCGGGTATCCAGCGCCCGCCGCGCGGCCCCAACCACCCAGAACGCCATGACCACGACGGCGTAGAACAGGGCGCTGGTGGCATCACCACGAATAATTGAATCCACCGCGAACCCGGCAAACAGCGGGTAGGCCAGCAGCAGTGCGTTCTCCAGCGCCACCAGCGACAAGGTGCAGAACAGCTTGCCGGGGTAGGCTTTGGCAATCGCCTTGAGCGTCTGGCTGGCGGATTGCTGGCCGATTTTTTTGCTTTCTTCGATCAGGATTTGCGGTGTTGCGGATGGCATGGGGTTCACCGAAGGAGTGATAAACGCTAGTATTGAGCGACTGCTCAAGTATCCTTGAGCGATCGCTCAAAAAGCAAGCGCCGCTTATCTGCCGGTGCCTGAAGGAAAAGCCTCATGTCGCGTATCGACCGTAAAGACCAGATCATCGCCGCCGCCCTGGAGCTGTTTCGCAGCAAGGGTTTCGCTGATGTGTCCACCCGCGACCTGGCAGACCATGCCGGGCTGTCCCGCAGCCATGTCTATCACTACTTCAGCGACTGGAAAGAATTGCGCCGCGAAGCCTTTGTGCGGTTTGCCAATGAGCAATTGGATGAAGTGCGCGCGCCCTTGGCGGACGCGTCGCCCCTCGATGCGCTGCTGGGGTTCTTGCACGATTGCCTGCCTTGTACTGCCGATGCCGGTTGGGCGTTGTGGCTGGATGCGTGGGACGAGGCGATGCACGACCCGGAGTTGGCCCAGGCGTATCTGGAAATCAACGCCCAGTGGCAAGCCATGCTCGCCGAGGTGATCGAGCGCGGTGTTGCTGCCGGAGTGTTTCGTTGCAACTCGCCCACACGCGCCGCCCGCCAGCTGTTTGCCGTCACGATGGGGTATGCCGATGACCTGTTGCTTAAACCCTCTGCGGAATCGGCAGAAGCGGTGCTGGATGAGGTGATGGAAGTGGCAACGCTGCTTCTGGATTTGCCCGGGGACCTTTAGCTGACTGCCGCTGGCCGGTACTGCAACGCTTCTGCCAAATGGTGTCGGGCGATGCCTTCTACTTGCTCCAGGTCCGCCAGGGTGCGCGCCACTTTGAGTAACCGATGCGCCGCCCGCAGCGACAGGGTCAACCGTTCGCAGGCGGTCTCCAGCCAGCCTTCATCGACCCTCGACAATGCGCAGTGCTTACGCAGCCCCGGCAGGTCGAGAAAGGCGTTGGCGCAACCCTGGCGCTGTTGCTGGCAATCTCTGGCCTGGGCGACGAGGGCGCAAGCGCTGGCGGTGTCGCCGCCGGTTTGTGGGCCCGGGTTGAGCGCGGTGCTTTCTCGTGCAACGGTGACGTGCAGGTCGATCCGGTCCAGCAAAGGGCCCGAGAGTTTGTTGCGATAGCGCTGGATCTGTTCCGGCGTGCAACGACAGCGCCCGCTCGGCTCGCCCATGTAGCCGCAAGGGCAAGGATTCATTGCCGCCACCAGTTGAAAGCGCGCCGGGAAACTCACCCGATCGCGGGCGCGGGCGATCACGATATGGCCCGACTCCAGCGGCTCGCGCAGCACTTCCAGCACCTTGCGATCAAACTCTGGCAGCTCATCGAGAAACAACACGCCATGATGGGCGAGGGTGATTTCTCCAGGCTGTGGTTTTGAGCCGCCGCCTACCAACGCGGGTCCTGAGGCCGAATGGTGCGGCTGGCGAAACGGCCGGTGCGGCCAATGGCACAGCGGGGCCAGGCTGACCACCGACTGAATTGCTGCCACCTCCAGCGCTTCCTGTTCACTCAAGGGCGGCAGCAATCCCGGCAAACGGCTGGCCAGCAAGGTTTTCCCGGTGCCTGGCGGGCCGCTGAACAGCAGGTTGTGGGCGCCTGCTGCGGCAATCAGCAGCGCTCGCTTGGCCGCCTGTTGTCCCTGCACTTCATTCAAGTCAGGGTAGGGCTTGTTCAGGTACATCAACCCACTGGAAACAAATGGCTCAATCGGCACCTGCCCGTTCAGGTGCGCCACCACTTGCAGCAGATGATCCACCGCGATCACCTTCAGGCCTGACGCGAGGCACGCCTCCTCGGCATTGGCCCTGGGCACTATCAAGGTGCGCCCGGCCTTGCGCGCGGCCAACGCTGCGGGCAATACGCCTTTCACTGCGCGTACTTCGCCGGACAGCGCCAGTTCGCCAAGGCATTCCACCTCATCGAGCATCAGCGCCGGCACCTGCACGCTGGCGGCGAGAATCCCCAGGGCAATTGCCAAATCAAAACGCCCGCCGTCCTTGGGCAGGTCGGCGGGCGCGAGGTTGAGGGTGATGCGACGGGCGGGGTATTGCAGCGCAGAATTGAGAATGGCACTGCGCACGCGGTCCTTGCTCTCCTTGACGGCTGTTTCCGGCAAGCCCACCAACGTCAGAGACGGCAAGCCGTTGGCCATATGCACCTCGACGGTGACGGCAGGCGCTTCAACGCCAATCTGGGCGCGGCTGTGGACGATGGCGAGGGACATGCTCGTTCCTTGAATGAAGGGCCGCTTCCTGCGGTTGTTCAAAGGTAGTCGAGTGATCGGGAGTGCGAGTTATCAGACTTTTACAGGACGTATCACTGCGCAAATGCGCCGGGGTACTTATGCAGGTAGGCGTTGTTGAGCTGCGTATCCTTGGACCGCATGAACGTTCGGAAATCGGGGATCAGGAAAACCAGGAGCGACAACATCAACACCATGGCCCCCAGCCCAGCAATAGTCAGTGCGACCCCCAGGCCGGCGATCAGACTGTTCATGGCGAAACTGCCCAGCGGGCTGGCCGCTGCAGACAGGAAGGCAACCGTGGCAAAGATCCGATTGCGGTGGCTCTTTGGTGTCGCCAGCAACCTTACGGCGGAGGTCGGAATGTTGATTAACATCAGGCCGATGCCACCGCAAAAAAAGGCCAGGGGAACGATGAGCATGGATGAAAACGTGCCGGCCACCAGCAAGTTGCCTCCCAGCAGCGCAAAACCTGCGGACACGCATAGGTCGCGGGGGACTCGGTCGGCTAACCAGCCGATGATCCTGTAGCTGCCTGCCAGGATGCCCAATCCGAAGCACGAATCCAGAAGACCGAGGTAAGTGACGGGATACTGGAGGACATTCTTCACATACAGGGGCAGCAGAATGGTGAAGAACGGGAACAGGGCAAAGTTGATCAGCATTGCAATGATGGCCAGGTAAAACTCGACTTTCACGCCGTAAACCGCCTTGAACCCCGAGTAGATCATCCTGAGGCCGCTGGCTGGCGGGACGTTTTCGTTCGGCGCAGCGGCGCCTAGACGGTTTGCAATAGTCGCGATCAATACCCCTGCGGCAAGCAGCGCAAAAAAATCAGCGATGAAGGCGAGTGTGGTTCCGAACCCGTAAATCAAAGCGCTGGCCAACACCGGCCCCAGCAGATTGGAAACGGACGACATCATGCTTTTGGTACGAAAGGCCAGGGTGACCTTATCGTCACTTGCAAACAAAGGAATGATCGACGACTGAAGCGGGTCACGCACGCCTGCGATGGCGCTGCTGATCATCATCAGCGCACCAACAGTCCAGGGGTTGAACGATTGCGAGGCGGCCAGCAGCAGCATCAACAGTGCAGTCAGCAGGCCACCCAGTGAGGTCAGTTTGAGGATAAGGATCTTGTTGTACTTGTCCCCCAGCCATCCCAGCAGAGGTCTGGCCAACACTTCTGCCGCAATGGAGCAGGCAATCATGTTGGCGAAGTAGAGGGCAGAGCCGGTTTCCTGCAAGGCCCACCAGGCCACCGCGAGTTGGTTGCAACGGCCACCCAGTACTACCAGCAAAAAGCTGAGTTGGACTCTCAGCAGGCGCCGGTCGATGGCGGGAAACCCCGACACGGGTCGAGCTTTGCCCGTTATTCGCCTGTCGGTGTCAACCGCGCTTCCAGTTCCGCCACCTTGGCTTCAAGGCTCTCCAACCGCGCACGCGTACGCGCCAACACCACCATCTGGCTATCAAATTCTTCCCGGCTCACCAGGTCCAGTTTGCTGAAGCCGCTTTGCAGCAGTGCCTTGAACTGGCTTTCGATTTCATTGCGGGGCAGCGGGGTGTCGCCGCTGAACAGGCGGGAAGCGTGGCCACTCAGGGCGTCGAGGAGGTCTTTGGGCGCGAGCATGGGAAATATTCCGGAAAAACGGTTGGCCGGCAGTGTATCACGCAGCGTCTATAGTCTTTTCCAGGGCGGGCGGCGCACGATTTTCGAGCATCAGGCTGGGCGTCTGCGCACCGTTTTCGTGCGTATCGCCGCAGCCGTTGAGCCCCGTAGGTAGGCATGAGTGGGCAAAGGACTGATTTCAGTGATTTTTACGGAGCTGGCAAGGTTTCTGCTTAGACGATCATGACCCATGCACTGATGCAGTCGCTGTGACGAATGCAGTGCGCCTTTGGTCAGGGGTACAGCTTGCGTCACCAGTGGTTAGCTCGCGTCGCGATGGCATTTGTCAGGGCGACGAAGCGTTACAAAGCCAGGCACTGCGCTTA
>Ga0302228_10002808_pt1 | contig 11665 bp, 9 predicted proteins | sample II_Palsa_N1_2_FD_193519 | JGI IMG/M metagenome (GOLD analysis project Ga0302228, IMG submission 193519) | Peat permafrost microbial communities from Stordalen Mire near Abisko, Sweden - II_Palsa_N1_2 | ecosystem: Environmental > Terrestrial > Soil > Palsa > Peat permafrost | place: Sweden...
AGAACCATGCCGATCAAGGCACCTCGGCCGAATTGTTGTTGGCCGACCACCGCCTTGTAGGCTTCCAGGGCCAACACTTGGTAATCGCCACCCACTACCACCGGCACACCGAAGTCGGTGATGGTCAGGGTGAACACCAGGCAAAACGCGGCGAATACTGCCTGGCGCGTCGCCGGCCAGGTGATGCTGCGAAACGCTCGGGCCGGGCTTGCGCCCATACTCGACGCTGCATCAAACAACCGTGCATCCGCCAGGGACAACGCCGACAGCAGGATCATCAGCGCATGAGGGAAGGTGTAGATCACTTCACCGAGAACAATGCCCCAGAAACCGTAGATGTTGTCTGACAGCAAGCCACGCAGCATGCCCTGGTTGCCGAACAGATAGACCAGCGCGATTCCCGGAAGCATCGAAGGCGCCATCAACGGTAGCAACGACATGCCACGCCAGATGGCCTTGCCAGGAATCAGCGTGCGTTGCAGGGCGTAGGCAAACAGGTAGGCCAGCGGTACGACGATAGCGGCAACGCTGAGGGAAACCTTCAGGCTGTTGCCCAGTAGCCAGTGGAAGTTGTCGCTGGTCACCAGTTCTCTGGCGGCCACCAGACCACCGCCCTGCCCGTCTTCGCTGCTGAAGCCGCGCCAGAAGATCGCCAGCAGCGGCAGCAACACGGCGATGCCCAGCAGAAGCAACCACACCAGCTTGCCACCCACTACGAAAATACGGTCGCCGAGTTCGGCACGAGAAACCTGGCGAGCCACGTTATCGGGTATCGGCAGCGTCATGTCGGCAGGCATCTCAGGCAAACACCTGCAGGCTGCGGGGCGGCAGCGCGACCCAGATGTCCTGGGCGCCCAGGCGCGGCATGGCTTCGGGTGCCAGCTCCGCCAACAGCGGATGGCCAGGCAATTGGTCCAGCTCAAAACTCATGCGGCAGCGATTACCGAGGAAAGTGATTTCGCGGACCTTGGCCGGGAACAGGTTTTCTTCATGCACCACCGGGTTGACGCTGATGGCTTCCGGACGACAGAACAGTCGACCCGAGGCAGCTTTGTTGGCGTTGTCGGCCAGGCGCATATTCATCCCGCCAACCTGGGCGTGGCTGTCACTGTTGCGGCTGAACGGCAGCCAGTTGCCCTGGCCCACAAACTCGGCCACGAACGGCGTGGCCGGGCGGTCGTAGATTTCCTGGGGCGTGGCGTACTGCTCGACCTTGCCGTTGTTCATCACGGCAATGCGGTCAGCCATCAGCATCGCCTCGTCCTGATTGTGGGTGACCATCAGGGTAGTGATGCCCAGGCGTCGCTGCAGTTGGCGCAGTTCGGTACACAGGTGCTCGCGGACACGAGCGTCGAGGGCGGACATGGGTTCGTCCAACAGCAACAACGACGGTGCCGGTGCCAGGGCACGGGCCAGCGCGACTCGTTGTTGCTGGCCGCCGGACAATTGGCCGGGGTATTTCTTTTCGCTGCCGAGCAGGCCAACCAGCTCCAGCATTTGCCCGACGCGCTTGCGCACTTCATCGCGGCCGCTGCCGGTCAGGCCATAGCCGATGTTGGCTTCGACCGTGAGGTTGGGAAACAAGGCGTAGGACTGGAACAGAATGCCGTAGTCCCGTGCCTGAGGTGCCAGTAGGGAAACGTCGCGCTCACCCAGGTACAACTCGCCGCTGTCCTGACGTTCCAGGCCGGCGATGCAACGCAACAAGGTGGTCTTGCCGCAACCGGATGGGCCCAGCAGGCACACCAGTTCGCCAGCGGCGACATCGAGAGAGACGTTGTCCAGGGCGGTAAACGCGCCGAAGCGTTTCTGCACACCGCGCACCTTCATTGGCGCGCCGGGGTTGGTCAGGGTTGTGTTCATGGAGGCACCTCATCGAACTGATGAAGGCCATCCTAGGGAGTGAATGCGTAGCTTGTGTGGCAGGGAGGCAAAACTGGGCGATAGTGGTATTGGTAGTTTTGTGTAGGACTGGAGCGGTATCTGAAGACTGGTACTTGTGGCGAGGGGGCTTGTCCCCTCGTCACAAAGGCCCGCTCGCCACAGAAGTTAATCATCCCGCTGGCGACATTTCCTGTGCCAAACCGAGAAACGCCGCCGGTAACCGCGCACCTTTGCGCTCCTTGAGGCAGTACAAGTACTCAGGGATCTGCGGCGCATTTTCGATACTCAGTACCCGCAACTGCGGGTCATGAGGCACTTCCTGGCGGGCAATGATGCTGATGCCGATGTTGCGCAACACCGCTTCCCGGATCGACTCCCGGCTACCAATCTCCAGCAGCGGCCCGTAGCTCACACCTGCGCCCTGCAACATTTCTTCGGTCAACCGCCGGGTGGTGGAGCCTGGCTCGCGCATCAGCAAGGTGTGCCCGGCGAGGGCGTTCAACGACACATGGTCAAGCGACGCCAGCGGATGATTGCGATGCACCGCCAGTACCAGTGGGTCCATGCCCAACACACGGCGAATCAGGCGCGGGTCTTCGAGCAACTGCGACGAAGCCGCGACATCGACCCGGTATTCGTCCAACGCTTCCAGCACCTGCTGGGAATTGCCGATTTCCACCGATACTTCGACATGGGGCAACCGTTCACGGAAGGTTTTGACCAAGTCGAGGATGTAATACGGTGCCGTCGCCGCAATTCTCAGCGCGCCCTGGACCTGGCCACTGTTGCGCAGGAAAAACTCGATATCACTTTCCTGCTGCAACAGCACCTTGACCATCGGCAGCAACCGCGCGCCTTCGTCGCTGACGGTGAGGCGGCGGCCACCTCGGTAGAACAACTCAACGCTGTATTGGCTTTCCAGGTGACGAATCTGGGTGGTCACTGTCGGTTGGCTCAGGCCGAGTTTTTTCGCCGCCTGGGTAATGCTGCCCAGGCGGGCGACCATGTAAAACGCCTTCAGCTCGGCACTCAGCACACCACCCTCTCATCGACTATTTGCGCAACAGACGCAGACCATTGAATACCACCAGCAGGCTTACGCCCATGTCAGCGAACACCGCCATCCACATGGTGGCCATGCCCAGGAAGGTGACAGCCAGGAAGATCGCCTTGATCACCAGCGCCAGGGCGATGTTCTGCTTGAGGATACTCGACGTTTGCCGCGATAACCGAATGAATGCCGGAATCTTGCGCAGGTCATCGTCCATCAGCGCCACATCGGCGGTCTCGATGGCGGTGTCGGTACCGGCTGCCGCCATGGCAAAGCCGATCTCGGCACGGGCCAGGGCTGGGGCGTCGTTGATACCGTCGCCAACCATGCCAACACGGTGGCCCTTGCCGTAGAGGGTTTCGATGGCTTGCAGTTTGTCGGTAGGCAACAGGTCGCCCTGGGCCTGATCAATGCCGACCTGGGCCGCAATCGCCTGGGCGGTGTGGGTGTTGTCGCCGGTGAGCATCAGGGTCTTGATGCCCAGGTCATGCAGTTGCTGGATGGCTTCGCGGCTGCTGTCTTTAACGGTGTCCGCTACGGCGAACAGTGCCATCGGGCCAGACTTGTCCAGCAGCAGGACCACGGACTTGCCTTGTTTTTCCAGGGCGAAGAGTTTTTCTTCCAGGGCTTGCGAACACAGGTTCAGGTCTTCCACCAGACGGTGGTTACCCAGGTAGTAGGTTTCGCCGTTGATGTCGCCACGCACACCACGACCAGTCAGGGCCTCGAAGTTATCCACAGCGTGCACCGGCAACTTCTTATCCACAGCTGCATTAGAGATGGCCAGGGACACCGGGTGATCGGAGCGCGCCGCCAGGCTCGCGGCCAGGGCCGGCGCCGTGTCTTCAACGTTGGGGAACAGGGCCAGGTAATCGGTTTGTACCGGCTTGCCGTGAGTGATGGTGCCGGTCTTGTCCAAAGCCAGGTAGTCGAGTTTGTAACCGCCCTCCAGGTACACACCGCCCTTGATCAGAATACCTTTGCGAGCCGCCGCCGCCAGGCCGCTGACGATGGTCACCGGGGTGGAAATCACCAGCGCACACGGGCAAGCAACCACCAACAGCACCAGCGCGCGATAGATCCAGTCGAACCAGGCGCCGGCCATGAACAGCGGCGGGATCAGCGCCACGCCCAAGGCGAAGAGGAATACCGCCGGGGTGTAGATTTTGGAGAAGCTGTCGACAAACCGCTGGGTCGGCGCTCGCGAACCCTGAGCCTGCTCCACGGCGTGGATGATCCGCGCCAGGGTGGAGTTGTTGGCCGCCGCAGTGACTTTGTATTCCAGGGAACCGGCCTGGTTGATGGTGCCGGCGAAGACTTTATCGCCCACAGTCTTTTCGATCGGCAGGCTTTCACCGGTAATCGGCGCCTGGTCGATGGTGGACTGGCCGGAGGTAACTTCACCGTCCAGGCCAATGCGCTCGCCGGGACGAACCCGCACGATGGCACCCAGTTCGATGGTTTTGGCCTCCTGTTCAGCCCAGCTACCGTCGGCCTGGCGCACCGTGGCCTGCTCCGGTGTCATCTGCATCAGGCCACTGATGGCGTTGCGTGCACGGTCGAGGGACTTGGCCTCGATCAGCTCAGCCACGGTAAACAGGAACATCACCATCGCCGCCTCGGGCCACTGCCCGATGAGGATCGCGCCGGTCACGGCGATGCTCATCAGGGCATTGATGTTCAGGTTAAGGTTTTTCAGGGCAATCCAGCCCTTCTTGTACGTGGTGAGGCCGCCGCTGAAGATCGACACCAGCGCCACCAGCGCAATCACCCATGTAGGGGCGGCGTTGGTGAAGTGCAGCACTTCGGCACCCAAGGCGCCGATGCCGGACAGGGCGAGCGGCCACCAGTGCTTCTTCGCAGGCGGCGCGGCCGGGGCCACGCCTTCTTCGATAGGGTCGGCCTGCATGCCGATGGACTTGATGGCCTCGATGATCGGCGCAGTGTTCGGCAGGTCATGGGTCACACCGAGGATACGGTTGATCAGGTTGAATTCCAGTTGCTGCACACCGGCGAGCTTGCCCAGTTTGTTCTGGATCAGCGTTTGCTCGGTGGGGCAGTCCATGGCTTCGATACGGAAGGTACTCAGCCGCGAACCCGCGGTGGGGGCTTCGGTCAGCTTCACCAGCGCAGGCGCAGCATCGCTGGAGCAGCAGGAACCGCCATGACTGGCATGGTCGTGCTTTGCCTTTTGCACAGGCTTGAGCTTGGGGCCGTGATCATGACTATGATCATGTGCATGGCCGTGATCGTGATCGTGATCGTGATCGTGATCGTGATCGTGATCGTGATCGTGATCGTGATCGTGGCCAGCATGGGCCTTGTTTAGGGTGTGAATGGAATCGCTCATTGGTCGCGTCCGTAAAGGTGCCTGTTGCCAAGTAAAGACCCTGTAGCCACTATAGGGTCAAGCACCCTTTTGGAGATTGCTGCGATGAAGATCGGCGAATTGGCAAAACTGACGGATTGCCAGGTGGAAACCATCCGTTATTACGAGAAAGAAGGCCTGCTACCACCGCCTGCACGCAGTGATGGCAACTATCGCCTGTACACCCAGGCTCACACTGAGCGGCTGACCTTCATCCGCAACTGCCGCAGCCTGGACATGACCCTGGAAGAAATCCGCAGCCTGCTGGGTTTGCGCGACAGTCCCCAGGACCAGTGCGAAAGTGTGAATGCGTTGATTGACGAGCATATACACCACGTGAAAGCGCGGATCGATGGGCTATTGGCGTTGCAGGAACAGTTACTCGACCTGCGCCAGCGTTGTGGCGAAGGACCGGAGGCTGATCAGTGTGGGATTTTGCAGCGCCTGGAAGTCAGCGGAGGGGTGACGGCAAGTGAAGCTGAGCATTCCCATGTGGGCAGAAGCCACGGGCATTAATCAAACGTACACAAAACAAATGGCGGAGCGCACTTTGTAGCCGCTGCCGAGGTACGAGGCTGCGATGCGCGTCCGCAGGACCGCCCTAGGGGTCTACTGCGCAGCCCATCGCAGCCTCGTTCCTCGGCAGCGGCTACAAGCAGGCTTTAGACCGCCATTGGCGCCGTCATCGGCGCATGGTGCTCGTAACCTTCCAGCGAGAAATCGCTCGGTTCGATCAACTCCAGCCACTCAGGCTGGTACACACCGGTCTTGGCAAACTCCGGCACGCGATCACTGATCACCAGCTTCGGCGCGGCGAATGGCTCGCGCTTGAGCTGTTCGTTGAGCATGTCCAGGTGGTTCTCGTAGACGTGGGCATCACCGATGAAATAGGTGAACCAGCGCGGCGTGTAGCCGGTCAGACGGCCGATCAGGCTCAGCAACGCAGCGCCTTCGGTCAGGTTGAACGGTGTGCCCAGGCCCAGGTCGTTGGAACGGATGTAGAGGGTCAGGGAGATTTCCCGGGTCTCGACATTCGGGTGGAACTGGTACAACAGGTGGCACGGCGGCAGGGCCATTTCATCAAGCTGGGCGCAGTTCCAGCCATGGAACAGGATACGACGGCTGCCCGGATCCTTAATGATGGTGTCAACGCACTGGCGAATCTGGTCAATGGCCTTGTACAGCACCACGTAGGCCTGACCGTTTTCTTCGCCTTCAGCGATTTGACGGTAACCCTGAGCCAGTGTTTGCTCGATCGCAGCCTGATTGCTCAGCGGGATCTGCTTGTACGCTGGCCATTTGCGCCATTGCACACCGTAGATCTCGCCGAGATCGTCGTCGCCCTGACGGAACGGGTTGGCCAGCCACTGGGCGTTTTCGTTGGCGTTCTGGTCCCAGACCTTGCAGCCCAGGGCGCGGAATTCGGCGGCGTTGTTCACCCCACGCAGAAAGCCGCACATCTCGCCGATGGCCGACTTGAAGGCCATCTTGCGAGTGGTGATCGCCGGGAAACCTTCCTGCAGGTCAAAGCGCAACATCGCACCGGGAAAACTGATGGTGTTCACGCCAGTACGGTTGGCCTGCTTGGTGCCGTTCTTGATGACGTGGGAAACCAGGTCGAGATATTGCTTCATGACAGTACCTGTATCGTTGAAGCCGAGGCCCTTGAGCCTCGGCATTCGAATTTAAAGCGCGGTGTTCTTGATCGGTTGCGGGCGATTGTAAGCCCACCACAGCATGCCCAGGCCGGCGAGGATCATCGGCAGGCTGAGAATCTGACCCATGGTCAACCAGCCCCACGCCAGGTAGCCCAGCTGTGCATCCGGCACCCGCACGAACTCGACGACAAAACGGAAGATCCCGTAGAACAGCGCGAACATGCCCGATACCGCCATGGTAGGGCGCGGTTTGCGCGAGAAGATGTAGAGGATCAGGAACAGTGCCACGCCTTCCAGCGCAAACTGGTACAGCTGCGACGGGTGGCGCGGCAGTTGCGCCGGGTCGCTGAACGGCGGAAACACCATGGCCCACGGCACGTCAGTCGGTTTGCCCCACAACTCGGCGTTGATGAAGTTGCCAATGCGCCCGGCGCCCAGGCCGATCGGTACGAACGGTGCGACAAAGTCCATCAGTTGGAAAAACGACTTGCCATTGCGCCGGCCAAACCACCAGGCGGCGATCATCACGCCGATAAACCCGCCGTGGAACGCCATGCCGCCCTTCCATACCTCGAAAATCAGGGTCGGGTTGGCGATGTAGGCACTCAGGTCGTAGAACAACACATACCCCAGTCGTCCGCCGACGATGACCCCCATCGACATCCAGAACACCATGTCGGAGAGCTTCTCCTTGGTCCAGGTCGGGTCAAAACGGTTCAGGCGCCGGGAAGCCAGCAGCCAGGCACCGCCGATACCGATCAGGTACATCAACCCGTACCAGTGGATTTTCAGCGGACCGATGGCCAGGGCCACCGGGTCGATCTGCGGGTAAGGCAGCATTGCGACTCCTCGTTAAATCATTCGTTATTGCGCCCGGACCATGCCGGTGCACGATTAAGCCTTCGTTACAGCCACTTTTTTTACAACAAGAAGTTCAAACCCACGCAAAACAGTAAGCCGGCGAACAATCGCTTGAGCAGACGCGGCGACAATCGATGCGCCAGGCGCGCGCCAAAGCGAGCTGCCACCATGCTGGTCAGCGCGATGCCCAGCAGCGCCGGCAAATACACAAAACCGAGACTATGAGCGGGCAGCAGCGGATCATGCCAGCCCAAAATCATGAAACTTAACGCACTGGCCAGGGCGATCGGCAGGCCGCAGGCCGACGAGGTGGCCACCGCCTGCTGCATCGGCACGCTACGCCAAGTCAAAAATGGCACGGTCAGCGAGCCGCCGCCAGTGCCGAAAATCGCAGAAGACCAGCCAATCACACCGCCCGCCAGGGTCAGACCGAACTTGCCCGGCACCGTTCGACTGGCCTTGGGTTTAAGCTCGAGGGTCATTTGCAGGGCAATCACAAGGGCGAATACACCGATGATCTTCTGCAAATGCGGCCCGGAAATCGCCTCCGCGGTCAGCGCCCCCAGGCCCGCCCCCAGCAGGATCCCCACAGCCATCCACACAAAAATCGGCCAACGCACCGCGCCGCGTCGGTGATGTTCGCGTACCGCATTAATCGACGTGAAGATGATTGACGCCAGGGACGTGCCGACCGCCAGGTGTGTCAGCACCGAGGGATCAAAGCCCTGCAAGGTGAAACTGAATACCAGCACCGGAACAATAATGATCCCGCCGCCCACGCCGAATAACCCGGCGAGCGTGCCCGCACAGGCGCCCAGCAGCAAATACAGCAGAAATTCCATGGACGCTCCCAAAATCAGACCGGCATGTTAACGGAAGGAAGGCATGCGGCCCAACTGGATACGATGGATAGCCGACGGTTCTGTGGGTAGAGTGGTGAAAAACACAAAGGGATCACCTTATGTGCCTGATTGTTTTTGCCTGGCGGCCTGGCCATATCCAACCGCTGATCGTCGCGGCCAACCGTGATGAGTTCTATGCCCGGCCCAGCCTGCCATTGGCCCAGTGGCCGGATGTACCCCACGTCTATGCCGGGCGGGACCAGGAAGCGGGTGGCACCTGGCTGGGGGTTGGCGCGGACGGACGCTTTGCGGCGCTGACCAATATTCGTGACCCGCACCAGCCACCTGCACGCAAGTCCCGAGGGGAGTTGGTGGCGCGCTTCCTCAGTGGTTCGCTGCCGATTGTCGATTACTTGGCCGACGTTAACGGCAGATCGATCGAATATGCCGGTTTTAACCTGTTGGTTGGGACGCGGGATGAGTTGTGGCATTACAACGCCAATGACACTGACCCCACTCGGTTGAAGGCTGGAGTTTATGGATTATCCAATGCCGGTCTGGATACGCCGTGGCCAAAACTGCTGAAAGCCAAGGCGGCGCTGGCTGAGGTGCTGGAAAATCCGCAGCCTGAAGCGTTGCTGGAGATTCTGAGCGACCCGCAAACCGCACCTTTTGCAGACCTGCCAGATACCGGTGTGGGCTTGGCGACCGAGAGTTTGCTGTCGAGTGTGTTTATTGCCAGCCCCAGTTATGGGACTCGGGCAAGTACGGCGTTGATTGTGAATGCCGATGGCACGCGGCATATCGTTGAGCGCAGCTTTGGGCCGTATGGCGGGCAGCTTGGAGAGGTTGAGCTGAAAATTTAGCAGCGCTGCGAATCAAAATGTGGGAGAGGGCTTGCTCGCGAAGACTGTAGCCGCTGCCGAGGCACGAGGCTGCGATGCGTGTCCGCAGGACCGCCCTTGGGGCCGCAGCGCAGTCCATCGCAGCCTCATTCTTCGGCAGCGGCTACAACCACCTTCGCGAGCACGCCCGCTCCCACATTTTGATTGGGGGCGGGCTCTGAAATCCGGTCTAGAGGGTCTTCGCCGAAGCCGGATTGATCATCCGCGCCAACCCAAGGTTTTTCAGCGCCAATTGCAGCGAGCTGTGGATAACTTGCGGATTGTCGATGGTCATCAATTCCGCCAACAGCTCCTTGGCCCGGCTCAGGTTGATCTGGCGCAGCATCCATTTCACTTTCGGCAAGTTGGTGGCGTTCATCGACAGGCTGTCAAAACCCATCGCCATCAACAATACCGCTGCCGCCGGGTCACCGGCCATTTCACCGCAGATACTCACCGGCTTGCCTTCGGCATGGGCGTCGCGCACCACATTCTGCAAGGCTTGCAGCACCGCCGGGTGCAGGTAGTCGTAAAGGTCGGCCACCCGTGGGTTGTTGCGATCCACGGCCAGCAGGTACTGAGTCAGGTCGTTGGAGCCGACAGAGAGGAAGTCCACCTGACGTGCCAGCTCCTTGGCCTGGTACACCGCCGCCGGGATTTCGATCATCACGCCAATCGGCGGCATCGGCACGTCGGCGCCTTCGTCGCGCACTTCGCCCCAGGCCCGGTGGATCAGGTGCAGGGCTTCTTCCAGTTCGTGGGTGCCGGAGATCATGGGCAACAGGATGCGCAGGTTGTTCAGGCCTTCGCTGGCCTTGAGCATGGCGCGGGTCTGGACGAGGAAAATTTCAGGGTGGTCGAGGGTAACGCGGATACCGCGCCAGCCGAGGAAAGGGTTGTCTTCTTTAATCGGGAAATACGACAGTGACTTATCGCCGCCAATGTCCAGGCTGCGCATGGTCACCGGTAACGGATGGAAGGCAGACAGTTGCTCGCGATAAATCGCCAGTTGCTCCTTCTCACTCGGAAAACGCTGGTTGATCATGAACGGCACTTCGGTGCGGTACAGCCCCACCCCTTCCGCGCCGCGCTGTTGCGCACGGGCCACATCCGCCAGCAGGCCGGTGTTGACCAGCAGCGGCACGCGGTGACCATCAAGGGTCACGCACGGCAACTCGCGCAAGGCATCGAGGCCTTGGGACAGTTGGCGCTCTTCTTCCACCACTTCGGCGTACTGCTTGCGCAACACTTCGCTGGGGTTGGTGTAGACCTCACCGTGGTAGCCATCGACGATCATTTCGATGCCGTCGACCTTGGAATACGGCAGGTCCACCAGGCCCATCACCGTCGGGATGCCCATGGCCCGGGCCAGGATCGCGACGTGGGAGTTGCCGGAGCCCAATACCGAGACCAGGCCCACCAGCTTGCCTTCAGGCACTTCGCCGAGCATGGTGGCGGTCAGTTCTTCACTGATCAAAATGGTGTTGTCGGGGTAGACCAGCGTGGTGGAGCGCTCTTCCTGCAGATAGGCCAGCAGACGGCGACCGAGGTCCTTCACGTCCGAGGCACGCTCGCGCAGGTAAGCGTCGTCCATCAATTCGAAACGGTTGACGTGATCGGTGACCACCTGGCGCAAGGCACCCTGGGCCCACTGGCCGGTCTTGATCACGTCCTTGACTTCGCTGCCCAGGGACGCGTCGTCGAGCATCATCAGGTAGACGTCGAACAGCGCACGCTCTTCGGGACGCAGCTGGGTGGCCAGCTTGGTCGACAGCGTACGCATGTCATTGCGTACGCCTTCGAGGGCGGTCTTGAACAGTTTGATTTCGGCGTCGATGTCGGTGATGGTCTTGTCTGGCACCACATCGAGATCGGCCGCCGGCAACATGACCACCGCCGTGCCGACGGCGGCGCCTGGCGATCCGGGTACGCCGACAAATTTAGCTTCCTGGATGCCCTTGCCCTGGCGGCCCAGGCCACGAATCGAGCCCGTTGCCTCAGCGTGGGCAATAACTCCGGCCAATTGCGCGCTCATCGTCACCAGGAAGGCTTCTTCACCTTCGTCGAACTGGCGGCGCTCTTTCTGCTGGATGACCAACACGCCGACAACGCGGCGG
>Ga0302228_10002811_pt1 | contig 11655 bp, 9 predicted proteins | sample II_Palsa_N1_2_FD_193519 | JGI IMG/M metagenome (GOLD analysis project Ga0302228, IMG submission 193519) | Peat permafrost microbial communities from Stordalen Mire near Abisko, Sweden - II_Palsa_N1_2 | ecosystem: Environmental > Terrestrial > Soil > Palsa > Peat permafrost | place: Sweden...
GGATGGTGGCTGTGCAATCGGGCGATCTGGCGACCGCTCAGGCGGCTTCGATGAAGCTCGATGCGGAGCTGTTTCACATGTCGCAGAAGATGAAGGACGCTCCGAAGAAGAAAGACGACGCGCCTGCGACGCCGGTGATGGCGAAGGTGATGCCGGATGCGCAGGCGGGACCGCTGTTGTCGAATCTTTCGATCATGTCGCTGGAGCTGCGGGCGTCGATTCTGGCCGCGCAGAAGAAGGTGCCGGAGGCGAAGACTTTGTTTGCAGAGGCCGCGCAGGAAGAGAAGGGGCTGGGCTATCGTGAGCCGCCGGGGTACATTCGTCCGGTGGGCGAGACGGAGGGAGCTGCGCTGCTACAGGCGGGTGACTATGCGGGCGCGCATAAGGCTTATGCTGCGGCACTGGTGGAGCGGCCGAATTCGGGCTTTCCGCTGTACGGGATGGCTCGCAGCAGTGAGGTGGCGGGAGATGCGTCGACCGCCAGAGCGGAGTATGCGAAGTTTACCGACGCCTGGAAGAACGGCGATAACGGGATGCCGGAGATGGTGCATGCCCGCGAGTATCTGATCGGGCAGAAGGTTCTGGCGAGTGCATCAGGGACGGGCAGATAGACGAGGCTTCGCCGCTAAATGCTGTTGATCTGCTGCCAGATCTCAGGATCGACAGGAACGCCGAGCTGTATGTTTTCTTCACGCAGGCGCAGGGTCTCTTCGCCAGGATAGCGGACGGGTTTGCTCGGGTCGGCGGGGGTGGCTTCGCGCAGTGAGGCGAGGGCGCCTTCGGCGATTCCGTTTAGCTCATGCAGGCTGGAGACGGTGGCGGGGTCGATGGCGAGGAAGATCTGCGACTGGCCGGCTTCGCGCATAGAGTCGCGGCCGAGCTGATGCGTGGCGAGGCCGCCGGAGAGCATTGCGGCGAGCATGTCGAGGACCAGTGAGAGGCCGGAGCCCTTCCAGTAGCCGATGGGCAGAGCGCGCTGTGAGGCTTCGATGGCGGCAGCGTCTTTGGTGAGGTTGCCCGCGGTGTCGAAGCCGCCGTCTACCGGCAGAGGAACGCCGCGTTTGCTGTATGAGGCGAGTGTGCCGTAGGAGAACTGCGACATCGCCATATCGAGGACGACGTGGCCGCCAGGGTTTTGCTCCGAGCTGCGCGGGATGGCGATGACCAGAGGGTTGTTGCCGACGGTGGGAGTGGTGGCTCCCCACGCGGGCAGGTTGGGCAGCGTGTTCGACCAGCACATCGCAAAGAGACCAGCTTCGGCGGCGAGCCAGCCATAGGTGCCGCCGCGCATCCAGTGGTTGGTGTTGGCCAGAGCGACGCCGCCGATGCCGTGCTGTTTCGCGAGCTCGATGGTTCGGTGCATCGCGGCCCAGGCGTTGAGATTACCGACGCCGCGATGACCGTCCCAGCGTTCGAGTCCGCCGAAGCCTGCGGTTTTGGTGGACTCAGCGTGGACGTCGATGCTGCCGTTTTTGACCATCTCGGCGAAGCGCGGGAAGCGATTGAGGCCGTGGGTGTAGACGCCGTCGCGCGTGGTCTCGGCGAAGAGACGGGCGGAGAGAGCGGCGCGATCTTCAGCGAGGCCGAGCTGTCGCAGAGCATTCTTCAGCGCTTCGTAGAGGGCGGTGTAGGGGACTCGGAGCATGGAGAGTATTGTAGGGCTGCCGCAATACGTTCGTCGCGGCAGCCCTGAGGAGAGGGTGCTGTCAGCCGATGGAAGGCAGCTCCACGCCACCCTGTTCGCTCGAGAGATACGCTGCCTCGACGACGCGCATGGTGTCGATTGCATCCTCGACGCTGGTGGGCAGCGTTGTGGACTCGCCCTGCACGAAGCTCTGCAGCGAACCCATCGAGCCCATGAAGGCATCGGGGAACCAGTTGCCGGTGACCGGGGCTTCGCTCCAGGCTGCATCGCCGCGAAGGATGTATTCGAGGTTGTCGGGCCTGCCGGTGGGGTAGTCGAGGTTGACGCCCATCTGTGCGCGCATCGCACCTTCCATACCCTCCCACTGGACGAAGCTGCGCTGCATCTTCGCGTTCAGGTCGTGGCTGTGGTTGGCGGCGATGAAGACGCGGCGGTCGTTGCCGTAGTCGAAGGTGATGACGCTTTTGGTCGCGGCAAGATCGGGCGTGCGCGGGCTCTTCACCGTCTTCGCGTAGATGCCGAGCGGGTTGCCGAACCAGGAACGCACGAGGTCGACATAGTGGATAGAGTGATAGAGAATCTCGAGGCGCGGAGCCGTGCTGAGGAAGCTCCATAGCTCCCACGGCATGTGCACGCTGAGCGAGACCTCCATGTCGTGCAGCCTGCCGAGTGCGCCGCTGGCGTGGATCGCTCGCGCGGCCAGCATGTTGGGAGCCCAGCGAAGCTGAAAGTTGACCGCTGCGACGAGGCCCTTGCTGCGACAGAGGTGCAGTATCTCAATCGCCTCTTCGAGAGTCTCTCCCATCGGCTTCTGGAGCAGCACGGCGGCGCCGTCCGGAAGCTGCGGCAGGATGCTCGGAATGATCTTTGCCGGAACGGCTACATCGAAGATCGCGTCGGCTGGTGCGTGGCGTATGGCCTCGGCGATGGAGGTGCTCGCAAACGGAATAGCGAACTTCTTTGCCAGCGCCTCGGCCTTCTCCTGGCTGACATCGACGAGCGCGGCCACAGGAAACCCGGCCTTTCGATACGCCGGCAGATGCGCGTCGTGCACGATGCCACCTGCTCCGATCATGATGATTGGCCGTGCTGTCTTTGGCTTCGGCGGTACGGCCTGCTGCATCACCTGCTGCAAATCCATTCATCCTCCTGGTGCTCGAAATAATTATCTCGCCTCTTCGGCGGATTTTTTTGAGTGTTCGACAGCCCGGGTGGAGTACTCATGGGCCTGCTTCGAGAGCTCGTGTGCGGTAAGGTGATCGCCTTTGCCATGGGCCGTCGCTGCGGCTTCGTGGGCGTGTGCGGCTCTGTTGTGAAACTCTGCGGCGCGGTCGTGGGTGCTCTGGGGCATGATGGTTCTCCTCAATGGTTGGATGCCTGAATCGCATCGAAGGCCTCCATCCCTTTGAGGAAGAGAGGGAATCGGCGTCAGCGGCCCATCCAGCCGCCGTCCACGGTGATGACGGTGCCGGTGACGTAGTTGCTCGCGGGTGAGCTGAGATAGAGCGCTGCGCCTGCGAGGTCGGTGGGCTGGCCCCAGCGCGCGGCGGGGATGCGTTCGAGGATCTGTCGGTTGCGCGTCTCGTCGGCCTGCAGGGCTTCGGTGTTGGTGGTGGCGAAGTAGCCGGGGGCGATGGCGTTGACCTGAATGCCCTTCGGCGCCCACTCGTTGGCGAGGGCCTTGGTAAGCTGCGCGACACCGCCCTTGCTGGCGGCGTAGGCGGGAACGCGAATGCCGCCCTGGAAGCTGAGCAGCGAGGCGATGTTGACGATCTTGCCGCAGTTGGTGCCGAGGCCGCCGCGCGGAATCATGTCGCGGGCGGCGAGCTGCGAGAGCTGGAAGACGCTGGTGAGATTGACCTGAAGGACCTGCTGCCAGTCTTCGAGCGTGACCTCTTCGGCGGCGGCGCGCAGGATGGTGCCGGCGTTGTTGATGAGAATGTCGACGCGGCCAAACTTCTCTTTGACCTGGGTGAAGAGGTCTTCGGCGCCGGTGGTGGAGGAGAGATCGGCGCGGAAGGCTGCGGACTTTTCTCCAATGGCAGCCGCTGTTTCTGTTGCGGCCCGGCGATTGCCGTGGCAGGCTACGGTGGCTCCGGCCTGCGCGAGCGCGATGGCGATGGCTGCGCCCAGGCCGCTGGCGGAGCCGGTGACGAGAGCTACTTTATTGTCGAGGCGGAAGGAGTCGAGGATGCTGGCTGGCGTATTTGGCATGGCTAAGGCCAATGTACGTGGTGGGCCGGAGTTGGAGCAACCCGGACGGCGCTTGTCTGCGAAAAACTGGTTTTATTTGCTGAGGATGATGCTTCGCGATTTTTGATGAAGCGGGTTGAGAGAGAACTCCGTGATCCTCGGGACCGATAGTTGTTCTCGCGGCACATGGCCGTCGCTTAGTGTTTGCCCAGGAGACCGCCCAGCGCATTCTTCAATGGATCGGCAGCATTGCCGTTTCCGCTGGACTTGCCGCCGAGAAGCCCCTTTGCGGCGTTCGCTCCAACGCTGGCGACAACTTTGCTGAGGTTGGGCGAGAACGTGGGGTTGCTTGTCGTTCCACCGATGGCGACGGGAATGCCACTCTTCAGAGCGGCGCTGGCAAGATTGCCCATTCCCGCCGCTCCGCCGGGGATCACTCCCGAGAGACCGCCGAGCAGGCCTGCGACGCCGTTTCCACCCGATGCCGGAGCAGGCGTGCTGCCTGAGCCTGCGACGAGCCCGGTGAGCTTGACGATCATGTTGTAGTTGAGCGCACCGGCGGCGCTGACATTTCCTCCGCCTGTTGCCGTGCCCACGCCTGCAACGTCGAGCGCAATTTTGTCGGTCTGGATGGCGCTGCCCACCACGCGCACGTTCATGGTGAGGGAGCGGATGGTGGTGCCGGAGCCGGTGGCGCTGCCGATTTTGCCGCCGGTGAGCTGCGAGAGACTCGACAGCTTCGAGCCGAGGTCGAAGCCCGCGAGCTTCGTATTGTCGAGACGCACTGGGCCGCTGATGACCGGGTTCGCGGTTGAGCCGGTGACGTCGAGCGCCGTCGTCAGCGTTCCTCCCTGCAGACGCGAGCCCTGCGGCAGATGAACGCCGAGCGCAGGCAGGAAGGCCTCAAGCTCGTCGATGGGAAGGGCATTGCCGCCCACCTTGAGGTCGATCGCGGTGGTGGGACCGCTGGACTGGAAGGTCCCGGCGAGGTTGATCGCCGCGCGCCCGATGGTGATGCCGGTGTTCTGTATCTGCCCGGTCATCGCCTGTTCGTTCTGCGTGACGTTGAACTGCACCTGCACGGGCTTCGCGGAGGGCTGGCCATTCTTTGCAAGCTTAATGTTATTTACCGTGGTCGTTCCGGTGGCGTTGAGCGTCTGCCCGTTGGACTGCACCTGCGCCTGCAGATCGGCAACGCCGCTGATGCCCGCATCGGCAGGAAGGACGCCTGCGGAGCCGAGTTCAAAGTGCTTCAGGGACACCTGCGCGTCGAGCGGCGTGGCTGCGTTGTTCTGCTGGTTGAAGGGCCCGACCTTGCCACTCGCATCGAAGCTGCCGCCGCCGGGAAGCTGCGCGCTGGCCTTGAAGGGCGAGGCGGTTGTCGGTGTCAGGTTGGTGATCTGCGCGTTCAGCTGCTGGTAGACAGCGGCTGTTCCGGTCTGGCCTGCGCTTGCGAGCGTGAGCGTGCCGTTCTTTATCTCTGCGTCATCGACGGAGAGGCTCTTCAGCATAGACGTGCCCTCGGCGTTGGCATTCGCGGGCTGAGGAGCCTTCGGAGCGTTGCTGCGCACCACCGTCAGATGAGGCGTATCGACGAGCAGTTTGGTGACGTGCATCTGCTGCCCGCTCCAGGCGGCGTCGAGGACGATGCTGTCGATGGTGCCGGAGATGCCGTCGGTTGTATCGACAAAACCTGCGGCGAGAGGATCGAGGTGTTTGACCTCAAGATGCCCAGAGAACGGCGTTGCCGATGCGTCCTGCTGGTTGATGGGCCCTGCGTTGCCGCTGAGGTCAACGGTGCCTCCGGCGGGCAGACTGGCCGAGGCGGTAAAGGGAAACGAGTTGGCAAAGCCGAAGTTCTTTACGTTGAGATTCACCTGCTCGTAGACGCGGTTCGGAGCGCTGGCCGCAGCCCCGGCGGTTGCAGGCGCGATCCCCACGGTGATCTGTCCGTTGACGACGTCGACGTGGCCGACGGTGAGATCCGGAAAGGTGCTCTTCGTGTCCTCATCCTGGTTCGTCTTGCTGGCGTTGTTGCCGATGGTGGAGTAGTTCCATTTTCCGTCGGCGGCGCGCATCAGCTGAATCTTTGGCGAATCCAGCGAGAAGCTGCGGATGCGGACCTCGCGATGGAAGATGAGCGGAAGCAGCTCGACGCCGATCTTGACGCTGGCGGCCTGAATGAACGGCTGCGTGCTGAAGGCCGGGTCGTCGGCCACGGTGGTGTTCTCCGCAACCAGTCCACCGGACCACACGGAGAGGTCGAGTTTGCCGATTGTGACCTTGCGCCCCAGCGATTTTGTCAGCGTGGATTCGATGCGGGCGCGGAAGCTGTCCGCGTTCAGGAACATCGGAAGCGAGACGGCCGCCAGCAGAATCAGCACAACGACTGCGGCAAGTGCAATGAGGACGATTCGGGTCGATCTTGCCATCGGATACCCCCCGCTAAAAGCTGTAGGGTGTTGGATGCGACCACGCAATACGCTGTTGCATTCTTTATCTATTACATTCAGAACAATCCATCGCACGCATCACGCGGCGTGGTTAGTGGGGGGCCGTCGCCACGGCGGCGTGGGGCTGCCAGTGCGCTTTAGGACGCGCCACAGCGTACATCTCGGCGCCGATCTGATCGAAGAGGCCAAAGTCGTCTTTGCCGACCACGTACAGATTGAAGTGCGAACGGCCGTCAATGTACGTGAAGTGCGGCTCCGCGCCGAGACGGTTCAGGACGGCTTCAAATTTATGCGCCGCTCCATCCAGATAAAACGTATCGGCGGTGCCCACGAACAGATGAATGCGCCCCGTCAGATCGTCTTTGCGCTGCGGCCAGTCGGTTTCGACGATATGCGCGAGGTCGTAGTGCTCCTGCCAGTAGGCCACAACGGCGGGATCGACCGCACCGGTGATGCGGTTGAACATGGGCTGCGGCGCACCGCTCGGCGACTTCGGCGAAAACACCCAGTCGAACGAACCGAACTGCCCGCCGTAAGGGCCGAGCACGTTTTCAAACTGTGCAAACTGTTGCAGCGTGGCGACGACTTTGCCGTTCATGCGAACCAGCGGATAGGGCGTGCCGTCGGGCTGTTTGTAGACGTTCGCATTCGCCGCGTAGAGATCGGGTCCGGTGAAGTTGTGGAAGTCGCTGGAGTCGGGTGAGGTGGACCAGGTGCCGCCGAAGATCTTCGGATAATTCACCTCAAGCTGCAGCGTAGCCCAGCCGCCGCTGGAGTGGCCGTTGAGGAAGCGTCCGGTGGGGCGGGCGTCCATGCGATATTTTTTCTCGAGGTACGGCAGGAACTCAGTTGTCAGCGCCGCGCCCCAGGGGCCGTTGTTCACAGAGTCCGCAAACTCGTGGGTGCCCTGCGGACAGGCTTCTTCGAGCATCACCCAGATCATGGGCGGCATGGAGCCGGCTTCCATGCGGTCGCGGAGAATCGTGGCAGGGTAGAGATTACCCGCAAGCGAGCCGCCGAAGCCGTGCGTGTAATACACGGTGGGCCAGGTGTCGCGGGGGTGCTCGGCATAGCCCGGCGGCAGAACCACCCAGGCGCGAATCGAAACGGGATGGCCCCAGAACTTCGTGAGCCGCGGGCTGACGAGCTCCTCCTGCTGAATGACGCCAGGCTGCACGCGGGCCAGCAGCTTCGTATGCAGGGCGACCTGAGCGGGATTTTCTGCGGGGTGTCCGGTGAGCTGCAGCGCGGGTTCAGCGCCTTCGCCCGGCGTCCAGTGAGGCAGGTTGAGAACCGGGGTGATCCAGTCCTGGGGGCCGCGACCGCTGTAGTTGTAGCTGTGATCGACGTCGAGCACGGCCTGCACCTCGTAGTCGCCGGTGGGGATCGCGGAGAAGGGTGAGGGGAAGGCGATGTCTTCGGCGTCGGGGTCGATCTCGATGGACGCGCCCGGTGCGAGATTGCTGACCTCACGCGCGCCGACCCAGACGGGGTTGGAGAGATTGAGCACGTCGGAGTCCACGGCCTTGTCGCCGCTGCCGTGTTTGAGGAAGACGAGCAGACGGCCGCTGAGAGGAGCGGTAATGCCAGAGGGCGCCTGAACGATGAAATGGACGTGGTGAGACGGAGTCTGTGCAACGGCCGGGAGCGACGCGAGAAGCAGAATAACGGAGAGGAGATGTGCCGCGGGGTGGAGCTTCAACATGCGTCGATCCTGGATTGAGTTGAGCTGATCATAGCAGTCGGGCCTGAGTCGTTTGGACCAGGCGGGAGACGAGTTTTGATGGCTATACTGGATGAGCAGGTCAGGAGGGTTTTGGGATGCGGCTTTATCAGATGGCGGATGCGGTGCGGTACGAGATGATGAATACCGACGAGCTGCGGGAGACATTTCTGCTGGAGGGAATGTTTCAACCTGGCGAGATTGAGTTTGCCTATGTGGATCTTGACCGGACGGTCATCGGTTCGGCGGTGCCGGTAGGCGAGACGCTGACGCTCGAGACAGAGCCGGAGCTGCGCGCGGAGTATTTTCTGGAGCGGCGTGAGCTGGGAGTCTTCAATGTCGGTGGTGCGGGCTCGGTCGTAGTGGATGGCAAGAGCTTCGAGCTGGGGAAGATGGACTGTCTCTATGCCGGACGTGGAAGCAGATCGGTCACTTTTTCCAGTAAGAACAGCGAGGACCCGGCTTACTTTTATCTGCTGAGCTATCCGGCGCACAAGGAGTATCCGACGGCGATGGTGAAGTTCGCCGATCTGGAGGGATTGAAGCTGGGATCGGTGGAGACCTGCAACAAGCGCACGATCTACAAAGCGATCTACAAAGATGGAATCAAAAGCTGCCAGCTGGTGATGGGCTTTACGCTGCTCGATCCAGGAAGCAACTGGAACACGATGCCTCCGCATACGCATATGCGACGCAGCGAGGTTTACTTCTACTTCGATGTGGACCCGGCGCATCGCGTGCTGCACCTGATGGGGCCGCCGGATGCGACGAGCCATCTGGTGATGAAGGATAAGGAAGTGGTCGTATCGCCGGGCTGGTCGATTCATTCCGGCGTGGGGACGAAGAACTATGCGTTCTGCTGGGGTATGGGCGGAGAGAATCAGGCCTACGACGACATGGACCCGGTAACGATTGCGGATCTGAAATAAAGAAATTTAAGCGAAGAGTTTTTAAATAAAAGAGCCGGAAAGGAAGGTCGGAGTGACGAAGAGCGGAAGCGAGTCTACAGGTATGGTGGTGCGGTCGAAGGATGAGTGCAGGTGGGATCTGGTGAGTCTTGGCGAGGTCATGCTGCGCCTTGATCCGGGCGATGTACGGGTGGCGACGGCGCGCCAGTTCAATGTGTGGGAGGGTGGCGGAGAGTACAACGTCGCTCGCGGTCTCAGGCGCTGCTTTGGAATGAAGACCTCCATCGTGACGGCGCTGGCGGACAATCCTGTCGGACGTCTTCTGGAAGATCTGATGCTGCAGGGTGGTGTGGACCAGTCGCATGTGGTGTGGACGAAGTATGACGGCGTGGGCCGGACGACGCGCAACGGATTGAACTTTACCGAGCGCGGGTTTGGAGTTCGTGCCGCGCTGGGCTGCTCGGACCGTGGAAACACTGCGGTGAGCCAGTTGAAGCCGGGACAGATTGACTGGGACGAGATCTTCGGCAAAGAGGGTGCGCGCTGGCTCCATACAGGCGGCATCTTCTGCGCGCTGAGCGAGACGACCCCCGAGGTCGCCAAAGAGGCGATGGTGGCGGCGCGCAAACATGGCGTCCTGATCAGTTATGACCTGAACTACCGGGACTCTTTGTGGAAGTCGATCGGCGGCAAGGCGCGGGCGACGGAGGTGAATCGCGAGCTGGCGTCGTATGTGGATGTGATGATCGGCAACGAAGAGGACTTTACGGCAGCGCTGGGATTCGAGATCGAAGGCGTTGGAGAGCACCTGGGCGAACTGGACTCGGGCAGCTTCCGCAGGATGATTGAAAAGGCCGTCGCCACGTTTCCTAACTTCAAAGTGGTGGCGACAACGCTGCGCCATGCAAAGACGGCCACGGTCAATGACTGGGGTGCGGTGTGCTACTACAAAGGCGAGTTCCATGAGGCAAGACCGATGCCGGATCTGGAGATATTCGACCGGGTTGGTGGCGGAGATTCGTTTGCCTCCGGACTGATCTACGGCTTCCTGAACGATAAGGGCGCTGAGTGGGCCGTGAACTGCGGCTGTGCGCACGGTGCGCTGGCGATGACGACTCCCGGCGATACGACGATGGCTACCTTCGATGAGGTCCAGCGGGTGATGAAGGGCGCAGGCGCGCGCGTGCAGCGGTAAAGCAGACGTTGATCAACAGAGAACAGGAGAGATGATGGAGAAGGTTGCAGTATTGAAGGCGTTGCGGGAGATTGGACTGGTTCCGGTGTTGCGCGCGGAGTCGGTGGAGAAGGCGATGGCGCTGGCCGGAGCGATTGCCGATGGCGGCGTCACGGTGCTTGAGATCACGATGACGGTGCCTGGAGCAATCCAGGTCATGCGGCGGCTCGCGGAGGAGCGGCCGGATATCCTGATCGGCGCGGGAACGGTGCTCGATGCGGAGACGGCGCGGATGTGCATTCTCGAAGGCGCGCAGTTTGTGGTCAGCCCGGCGCTGAATCTGAAGACGATTGAGATGTGTCATCGGTACTCGATTGCGGTGCTGCCGGGCGCGCTGACGCCGACGGAGATCGTCAACGCATGGCAGGCCGGCGCGGATGTCGTGAAGGTGTTTCCCGCGAGCGCGATGGGCGGAGCAAAGTATCTGACTGCGCTGAAAGGACCGCTGCCTCAGGTGGAGATGGTTCCGACCGGCGGCGTCTCTCTCGCCACCGCGAAGGAGTTCCTGGAGGCAGGAGCGTTTGCGCTGGGTGTCGGTTCGGACCTGGTGAATGCGAAGGCGATGGCCGAGGGCAAGCCGGAGATCGTCACCGAGAGCGCGAAGAAGTATCTCGAGATCGTTCGCGCCTTTCACAAAAAATAAAGTTGAAAAATCTGGCGTATTTTTCGACGTGGTAAATGTGGTCGCTAAGTGACCACATTTACCACGCAAATCACCACAACTTCACCACAAATTACCATCGTTTTGCACCATGAAATCTGCAAAACCCCCTGTAAAACAGCCACTCCACCACGCTCAAATAAAATCTGCCTTCATCGCTTCGGACGTGTGACCCAAAGCAACGGCTGGCGGATGGGAAAAGTGTGCTGCAGCTCCGGGATGGTGGGGTCCGGGGGCAGCGTCTTCCACAGGTCCGCGTACTCCGGACGTTCATAAGCCCGCGCCGCAAACAGCAGGCCGGGCCGACGCAACGGCAGATCGGTAAAGTAAGCAGCATCCGCTCGATACGGCCACGTGCCGCGATCCAGGATGTAGGGATAGTGCCGGGCGACGGCGGATCGCATGCCGGGACCATCCTGCAGATCGTAGTCCCAGACGCTCTCAAAGCGGGTGCTCAGCAAAAGGCAGATGGCGGCGAGCATGTCGAAATTGAAGAGAGAGTTGCGGTAGGGATTCGGCGTGGTGAGCTCGTGGGGAAAGACCCCGTCGGCGACGATCTGAGCGCGAATCGTGCTGGTTTTGTACTGATGGCGCAGGGCGGTGAGCGGCCGGTCGTCGGCCTCATTAAGGTGGGCGATGGCGGAGGCCTGAAGGAGCCAGGAGGTTCCGTGGTGACTCTTGGTGTCGCGCGCGAGACCGGCGAGGCGTGCGGTGTTGAGCCAGTCGAAGTAGTCGCTGAACCATTTATCGAGCGCGGCGCGGTCGGCTGGCGCGAGGGCGTCAGCGTTGGTGAGGAAGGGGATGGACTGGACTATTTCTCCGAGAGGGACGGCTTCGG
>Ga0302228_10002812_pt1 | contig 11651 bp, 8 predicted proteins | sample II_Palsa_N1_2_FD_193519 | JGI IMG/M metagenome (GOLD analysis project Ga0302228, IMG submission 193519) | Peat permafrost microbial communities from Stordalen Mire near Abisko, Sweden - II_Palsa_N1_2 | ecosystem: Environmental > Terrestrial > Soil > Palsa > Peat permafrost | place: Sweden...
GCAGCCGAGCAGATGTGGACGCCCATCTATCGCTATAAGCCGCCGGCGATCATGAGCGCTATCGGCAATCATCAGTTAACCGCAGTCGCTCGTCTCAAAGATGGGGTAAGCCTGGCACAGGGTGTCGCCGATCTCACCGTAATTTCGGGCCGCATACACGATCAAAACGCGGACAATGCCTTCGTCGCCAAGCATGCCAATGGGCGCTCTTTGCTGGAGCACATGGTCGGGGATATGCGGCAGCCACTCTACATGTTGTTCGGCGCGACAGGATGCCTGCTGCTGATCGCATGTTTGAACGTGGCCAATCTGCTGGTAGCGAGAACAGCTGCACGCCGCAGAGAGTTGGCCATCCGCACTGCTCTCGGCGGCGGTTGCATGCGCCTGTTGCGTGAACACCTGGCGGAGAGTCTGCTGCTTACCCTGGCAAGTGGTGCGGCAGGACTGGCGCTGGCCTATGCCGGCGTACGCTGGCTGATAAGCACGCGCCCAGAGATGAGTCGCGCGCAGACCCTCCACATCGATTGGGCAGCAGTGGCATTCACTGCGGGAGTCATACTGCTCTGCGGTCTCTTCGCCGGTTTGATCTCAGCGACCGGGGCCAACAGCGAACAGCTTCTGACAGCCCTGCAGGAGTCAACCCGCACCAGCAGTCCTGGCCAAACAAGATCCAGACTGCGCAACGCACTGCTGACGCTCGAACTCGGCCTCACCGTATTGCTTCTGGTCACTGCCGGCCTGCTGCTGAAAAGCTATGAGCGCCTTCGCTCCTCGGACATGGGCTGCCTCACGCAGAACGTCCTCACCATGCGTCTCGGCCTGCCCTCAACACACTACCCGGCGCCGGCTTCACGGGCAGGTTTTTTTGAAGCGCTCCTGACACGCGTGCGTGCGTTGCCCGGAGTCGATGCCGCGAGCTTCGTCACCGCCGTTCCCGGCCAGGGATACTGGGGCGACTGGGGCTTTACTATCGCGGAGCATCCGTCCATGCCGCCAGGACAGAGCTTCTACGCTATGAATCGGTGGATTGATCCCGGTTATTTCGCCGCGCTTGGAATTCCCATTCTTCGCGGACACACCTTCGACAGCAACCAGCGTCTTCTCCTTGCCAACGAAACCATCATCAGCCAATCCTTCGCCGCTCAGTTCTTTCCCAATGAAGACCCCATCGGAAAGCATCTCCGCACCAACAACTTCACCGCGGTCATCGTGGGCGTAGCCGGCGATATCCGGCATGAGATCGGCGAGAAGCCGGGGCCGATTCAGTACTATCCTGTCTTTGCGGGCGTGGCGAACAACGGCGTGATCGTGCTTCGCTCCAGCCGCGATGTCACACAACTGGCGCTGCCGGTTCAACGCGTCGTGCAATCTCTGGACCGCGATTTGCCCGTCTCGGATGTGCTCACCATGGATCAGCTCTTGGGTAAGTCCACCATCGATCAAAGCTTCAACACAACGCTGCTCGTTGGCTTTGCGTCGCTATCGCTTGTGCTCGCGGCAGTAGGTCTCTACGGCGTGCTCTCGTACTTGGTCACCCAGCGCACAGGCGAAATTGGCATTCGCATCGCACTCGGCGCCCAGCGTGAACAGGTCCTGCGGCTGGTGTTGCTCGACGGCTTGCGGGCCGCCTTGCTTGGCTTGGGGATTGGCCTTGTCGCCGGCGCCGGCGTCGCGCGTCTGATCCAGTCGATGCTCTACGGAACGCAGCCCTTCGACCCAGTCATCTTCGCTGCGGTAAGCCTCACCCTGCTGCTCGTATCAGCCCTCGCATGCGCCGCTCCGGCATGGCGCGCCTCGCGGCTCGATCCCATGGAGGCACTGCGGACGGAATAGAAGAGATTCGAAACTCAATGAGTGGAAGGGGAAGCTCGATGCGCTGGTTCACACAATTACGAATGCGACTTTCGATGCTCTTTCAGCGCAATTCTGCAGCAGCGCAGCTGGACCGCGAACTGCGCTTCCACCTCGAGCAGCAGATCCGCGAAAACGTCGTCAATGGCATGAGTCCAAGGGCGGCACGTAGAGCCGCGCTACGGACGTTTGGAAATCCTGGAGTGTTGCGCGAAGAGGCGCGCGCCACCTGGAGTTGGAACTGGCTGGAATCGTTGCTTCGCGATTTTCGCTACGGCACACGCACACTTCGCCGCACGCCCGGTTTCGCGATCATCTCAATCCTGGTCATGGCCCTCGGCATCGGCGCCAACGTAGCGCTCTTCACGGTGGTGCGCAGCGTGCTGCTCAAGCCGCTGCCATTCCGCGATCCTGACCGGCTGATGCGGCTTTACGAACGCACTCTGGACGACCGGTTTCCCTTCAATCAAAGCGCGGCCGGCGTGTATGCCGAATGGAAGAAGGAGAACAAGAGCTTTACCGCGCTCGGGATTTGCGGCTATGCCGGTTACAACCTCTCCGGGACCGCCGGTCAGTTGCCGGAGACCGTGCGGGCGGCCACGTTTTCCTGGGATTTCCTGCCTCTTCTGGGAGTACAGCCCGCGCTGGGCCGCAACTTTGGCCCGGCTGACGACCGGCCCTCCGCCCAAGGAACAGTACTGCTGAGCTGGGGATTGTGGAAGCGACGCTTTGACGGCGATCCCGCCCAGGTGGGCCGCGTGATTCTGCTTGATGCAAAGCCATATACGGTCATCGGCGTCATGCCCGCCTGGTTCGCCTATCCCGAGCAGGCCATTCAGCTCTGGACCCCCGTGTATTACAAAGAGAATCCGAAGTTGATGGCGGCGCTGGACGATCACGATTTTCGAGCGATCGGCCGGCTCCGCGACGGAGTCACGCCGCACCAGGCAGTCACCGAGCTCTCGCTCATCACCAAACGCCTGCATGATGAGCACTCGGACAATCCCTACGTCAGCTCTGGAGCGAATATCCGGCCCATGCTCGATTCAATCGTCGGAGACGTCAAAACGCCGCTCTATGTGTTGCTTGCAGCCACCGGCTGCGTGCTTCTGATTGCCTGCCTCAACGTGGCTAACCTCCTGGTGGCGCGGTCCGAAGCGCGGCGCAAGGAGATGGCCATTCGCACTGCCATGGGCGGAAGCCGCTTGCGGCTGCTGCGCGAGCGGCTCATGGAGAGCCTGCTGCTTTCCGTCTTCGGCGGGGCCTTGGGCCTGCTGCTGGCCCAGGCAGCCGTCGCGTGGCTGGTAGGCCTGCGCCAGGACATGACCCGTGTGGAGGCCGTCCACATCGATTGGGTCGTGGTTGCCTTCGCTGCCGGCCTTGTCCTTCTCTGCGCACTCTTCGCCGGCCTGATTTCGGCCACTGGCCTGGCCCGTCATCAACCCTTCGCTGTGCTGCAGGAGGCATCGCGCGCGGGCAACGCAGGCCATGCGCGTGGCCGCTTGCGCCAGGCGCTGCTAGCCCTCGAAGTCGCCTTGACCGTGGTCCTGCTGATTGCCTCAGGATTGTTGCTCAAGACCTATCAGAAATTGCGCTCGGATGACATCGGCTGCATCACCCGCAACGTTCTCACCATGAGCTTCGCCCTTCCCCAGCAGCAGTACAACCTGCTCAAGTCAGTTTCGTTCTTCCAGACCTTGCTGGCGCGCATCCGCAACTCCCCGGGAGTGCACGCTGCGGGACTGATCTTTCCGGTGCTGCCGGGGGACGGTTACGGCGGCGACAGCGGATTCACAATCGCCGGGAGGCCGCCGCTGCCAGCAGGGCGCGGCCAGTTGGCGAATCATCGCTGGGCCGATCCGGGCTACTTTTCGGCGATCGGTATACCGATCCTGCGCGGCCATACCTTCGACGAAACGGAACGGCCTGGCCATGCGACCGAAGTGATGATTTCCGACGCATTTGCGCGCGAGTACTTTCCCGGCGAAGACCCTGTCGGCCAGCACATGGTTATACGGGGCTCACGTCGGTATCAGATTGTGGGCATCGTCGGCGATACGCGGCTCACGGCCGGTGAGCCGCCTCACCCGATGATGTACTTCTCCATCTACGCCTCGGACTCTGTCGATGCGACGGAATTTATCAACGGAGCCACGCTTGTCATTCGCTCCAACCAGGACGTAACGCAGTTCGCTCTCCTGGCGCAGAAAATCTTCGAGGAGATGGACCGCGACCTGCCCGTGTCGGACATTCTGACCATGGACCAGGTGATTGGCAGAAACACTCTTGATGCCAGCTTCGACGCAACCCTGCTGCTGGCCTTCGCGATTCTCTCCGTAATTCTTGCCGCGGTGGGGCTCTTCGGCGTTCTCTCCTACATCGTCACCCAGCGCACCGCGGAGATCGGCATTCGCATCGCCCTCGGCGCACAGCGCAAACAGGTCCTCCGCCTGGTCCTCGTCGACGGCCTGCGTCCGGCGCTGCTTGGACTGGTCCTGGGCCTGGCGGCCAGCGCCGGCCTCACCCAGCTCATTGAATCGATGCTCTACGGAACCCAGCCTCTCGACCCGGTGATCTTTTTCTCCGTCAGCCTGCTGCTGCTTCTGGTGGCTGCAATTGCCTGCGCCGCACCAGCATGGCAAGCCTCGAGGCTCGATCCCATGCAGGCGCTGCGCAGCGAATAACGCAACAAGGCTCGCCATGCGCTGGCGAGCCGCAATCATTCAAACGCTGGACTTACTTATGCTCGAAAGTGAGCGAAGCGGAGTTGATGCAGTATCGCAGTCCGGTCGGCTTCGGTCCATCCGGAAACACGTGCCCCAGGTGTCCGCCACAGCGCGCGCAGGTGACTTCGATACGTCTCATGCCGAAGCTTGAGTCGTCATGCTCAGCGATCGCCTTCGAGTCTTTGGGGATGTAAAAGCTCGGCCATCCGCAACCGGAGTCGAACTTGGAGTCGCTGCCGAAGAGCACCGCTCCGCAGCCAGCGCATGCGTATTCGCCCGTCTCGTGATTCTCCGTAAGGGCGCCCGTCCACGGCCGTTCGGTGCCCTTCTGGCGCAGGACATGGTACTGCTCAGGTGTTAGCCGCGAACGCCACTCGGCATCGCTGCGTTCAATCTTGGTTGTTTCGGACTTGCTCGGTTCTGAAATCTGGCTCATTGGATTGACATTTCCTCTGCAGATTTGATCCAACCAGGTGCCTGCAAGTTGCAAACACCACTCGCATCCTGGACTGGCTAAGTCAGCGGCGCCATATGCTTGGTGTTCGCGTAGGTGTAGCTGATGCGGTTGATCACCGTGATGGTGGATAGAATCGCCAGCACCCACAGCACCGGAGCCATCACGCCCCAGTGATTGAATAAAGCGCCCAGGATAATCAGCACAATCCGCTCCGGCCGCTCCATGAAACCAACCTTGCAGGAGCCGATCAGCGCCTCGGCGCGAGCGCGCGTGTAACTCACCATCAGCGAGGTGGACATCACAAACGCCGCCAGCCACACATACCAGAAGTGATTGGCGCGGGCGTAGTACACCACCAGCCCAAAGAACAGCACCACGTCTGAGTAGCGGTCGATCACAGAATCAAAAAACGCGCCGAAGACCGTCACCTGGTTGGTGCGGCGAGCCACCCGGCCATCCACCATGTCGAAGATGCCCGCGCCGATGATCACCAGGCCGGCGTAAAAGAACATCTTCCCGGCATTGGTCGCATTCGCCCTTCCGAAGAAGACCGCCGCGACAATGTTGATCACGAGTCCGATAAAAGTGAGCACGTTGGGCGAGATGCGGGTCAGCGACAGCCCATGCACGATGCGGTCGAGCAACCAGCCGCACGCGCGGCCGAAAGCCCCTGTCCAGGTCGAAGCCACGCTATGCCCCTACTTCATCGTGAATCGTAATCAGCTTGAGGATCTCGAGCTCGCGCTTGCCATTGGGCGTCACGACGACCGCCGTGTCGCCCACCTTTTTGCCAATCAGTCCGCGCCCAATCGGCGAAGTTGTAGAGATCAACCCCTTCGACACATCGGACTCTTCGCTCGTCACCAGCTTGTAGATGATCTCTTCATCCTTGGTCGTGTCGAAGACGGTGATCGTCGAGCCGAAGGCGATCTTGTCTCGAGGGATGTTCGCCAGGTTCACCAGCGAGAGCTCGGCCATCCGCTTCTTCACCTGGCCCAGGCGCGCGTTGACGAAGACCTGGCGCTGCTTGGCCATGTGATACTCAGCGTTTTCCGAGAGATCGCCGAGCGAAGCTGCTTTCTTGATTTCTACGGGTAGCTCGTGGGCCAGCTCATGCTCTAGCTTTGCGATCTCTTCCAGGAGCTGCTTCTTGATATGTTCCGTCATTCGTTTTCCGTTTCGGCTGTCACTCACCAAGGTTGCGCTTCCAAGTTGCGCATCCAGACTGCAAGGGATGAAATTCCCGGCAGCGCTCATGGATTGCGCACCCCGATAAAACCTGCATCCTGTCTTTTCTGGGAGTTCCGCCGCGACTTGTGAGGTCCGCCCCGAAATCGATCCGGTTTGCGGGTGAAACCCTGAAACAACGATTATACGATGGTCGCTATCCCGTCGAAGTCGCTTGAGGATCTGCGTTTATCTCGCCATCCAGACCCTCCGCCGGCTTTTTCTCTGGAGGCTGCGCATCCCTCTGGGCATCTAGAAACGACTGCAGAATCAGCGCCGCCGCCACCTGGTCCACCAGCGGCTTATGCTCCTGCCGGCTCTTCCCCGCGGCGTACAGGATCGCGTGCGCTTCCCGGCTCGTAAGCCTTTCATCCCAAAGGTGCAGCGGCACTCCAGCGAGTCCCGCAAGTTCTCCGGCAAAGGCCCGAGTCTTTGCCGCCTGCGCGCTCGCCTCGCCAGAAAGGTGAAGCGGATTGCCCACCACGATCCCCGCGCAGCCGAACCGGCGGCAAAGCCGGGCGAGCGATCGCAGATCGTCCTTGGGATTGCGCTTCCGCGTCAGCGTCAGCACCGGCTGCGCCGTCAGCCCCAGTTCATCGGAAACGGCCACACCGATGCGCTTCGAACCAACATCCAGTCCGAGGTATCGGAGAACACTTGCGGATTGATCCGGCATGGACGGCAGGGTAGGCTCCAGCCCTTAGCTTAGCCCTTCGTGGCCCCGGAGGAACGGGCCATGCCTGCAACAATCCCCGATCCCTGAAACTCGTTCCCTAAAAGTGGAAGACCGGCCCGGTCGAGATCTGGAGGTGCCACACCGGGGGATTGGGTACGTTCTGCACCTCATCGTTGATGAGCGTGATATTGGAACTGCGCAGATAGTCCATTTGTGCGCGCCAGGAGAGGCGACGGAGCACGCGCAAATCTGCACCCCCGCCAAACATCGCGGTGACCGAGGAAGTGGATGGGCGCGAGTCCGGCGAAGTGCCGATCCTCACGTGGGTAACTCCGGCCATCACATCGGCAAATGGACGGAACCGAGGCATCTTTGCGATCGGCAGGAACAGGCGCGGCCCGAAGACAGCGGTGTAGGTTTTGCTGCTGGCGTTTGTCACCTTCCCGGTGCCCAGAACAAACTCTCCGGCAAAGGAGATCCACTTGTAAGCTGCCACCTCTGCGCCCGCGTTAAACCCATCATTCGAGCCTGAACTGGTGCCGCTGAACCCTGCGTCACTCGAGACATACCTGAACCCGCCGTACACATCTCCAACCGCAGGCGAGGTTTCCCTGGCAGACTTGGTCTGAGACAAGACAACAGTGCTGGAACACAGCAGGAGGCAGAGGGCAAGCTTGCGAACGTACATACGAACCCCTTTTCCGAAATTCCGAGTTGTAGTCTTGACTCTTACAGGACGCAATCGTATGCGCGTAAACAGAACAAAACAATGTTTTTATGCATCTTTTCCTAAGATGAACCCAGCGTCATGTCGGCATCATCGTCTTGTCATGTATGCGGCCAGTGCAGCCGGCTACGAAGCCAGTCCAGCATCGGAGAGCCTAGAAAACCGTTTCGCCGACTACTGCTTGAACCGCCCCGACAGCGCCGCAGCCAGCACCGTGGCCTGGAACCATCCAAAGAGGATGATCCCCCAACGCAGCCAGACGAGAACCCAGTAGTTGGTCAGGGGATCCCTCGACGGGAAACTGTGGTCTGGAGCCCACTTACCATCCTGCCCAAGCTTTACCAGCGGTACCGCGTTATCCAGCGTGTACGCCAAGGGATTGAAGGATGGGTACGCCGCAGGCATAGACTTACCGGCTAAGAATGCGCTGTACGCCTCCGCGCTTGTAGGTGCAATTGCGCCTCTCGCCCCCGCGTAGCCAAAGACAGCGAGGCCAAGCAGCAGCGTTACGCTAATCGAATAGAGGATGCGTAATGGCACCTCTTCGAGCCACGCAAAGCGGATCGCCAGGGCTCGGCGCAGACGGGAAGTCTTCTTTTCCGTCGCCTGTACGCAGCGCAGGCGGTAGACAATGTGCTTCGCGCCCGCACCATCTCCCCGTGCTTTTAGGTAATCACCTAAATTCATCCAAGGCTGGGGTTGGAGCCGGTCCTGGGGCGACTGACGCAGCAGCCAATCCACACGCGTATCCGCATCCAGCATCAGTTCGTCGGGAAACCAGCCGTTCTTGATTTCCTCAGGGTTCGGCGCCTTGTGCAGGATCAGATCGCCATAAGTGAACCCGGCCAATGTCAGGTTCTGCTCCGCCGGCCAACTGTCCCGGTCATCTCGAATGGTCTTGACTGAAGCTCCGGTAAGGTTGAGGTTGGTCGATGAAGTATTTGCGACACCCAACCAAACCATTTCGCTCGAAACGCGCATATTGATGCACAATACCCAAGCCACGGATGCGCCCATGAAGGTCAGTGTCCCGCCGATTTCGGAACCCTGCAGCTTGACTGCACCCGTCGCTTCAAACCCGTTTGAGAGGTACACGCTTCCGCTGATCGTTGCTCCCGTCAACGTCAACGCATCGCCCTCCTCCGGGTACAGTTTTGCCCCGGTACAATCCAGGATTCCCGTGATTTTCGCGTCCAGGAAATCAATCCCGCCGGTAGCATAGAAACCCGATGTAAGCGAGATGCCACCCTCGAAAACCGCACCGGTCGCATCGAGCGCATCTCCTTTTTTCACCAGGATCTGGGCGCCATGGCAACTAAAGGTGCTTTTGATTCGCGCGCTCATCAGCTTGACGGCCGCGTTGAAGGTGCTTCCATCGAGAAAAAGCGCGCCTTCTCCGTCCATCCGCCAGGCAGAGAAACCCTCTTTGATCCGGCAGCCGGTGAAGAAGACACTCCCGGTCTGGGCGTCTACAAAGCTGACATAGCCCTCGACAGTGCATCGATTCAGCTGCATCGGGACCAGTATCCGGCAGTTATCCATGTTGAGAGGACCGGCAATGGTGACGCCGTAGGCGCGAAGTCCATTGGCATCGATCTGATCAGCCGCTTCGGAATCGGTGACTAGCCAGCGCACAAACTCTGGCCGGATCGGTGGCCTCGGCGCATCTGCTTTCGGCCACACGGGAGCACCAGCACTGGCCGAATCACGCAGAACTTGGAGCTCTTGTTCCGGCAGCTCCGGATCAAATTTCTTCCGCGCCAGCTCAATCAGGTTAGCCGCGCGAGTTGTGTCGAGCACGATCATAGGACCTGCCGCAGTTTCGATGGGATGTTGCAAGCTACTGTACACGCTTCCGGGTGGCAACTTCTGCCAAAAACCGCTCTCCGCTGTGCGCGGCCCGGGCTTAAGGGTCCGTTGCTCAGGAAAGCCAACCGATACAATCAAAGGAAAGGAATCTCCTCCGGGTAAAACCGCGTCTTATCTTAAGCACGAGTTTCAGAAAGGGTTACCGCAGCAAAATGGTGCGCCGCAAACGGACGAGCCGCAAGAAGAAAGGTCCAGGCGCGGCGGGTTTGCTGCTGGGGCTGTTCTCGCTGGCTGTGCTCGCTGCGGCAGGAACGGCCTGGCTGATTTTCTTGCCTGCCGGCCCGGAGAATGAGACCTTCGTGGAGATCGCCCCAGGCAGCAGCAGCAACCAAATCGCCGCTCAACTGGAAAAAGCAGGTGTCGTCCGCAGCCGCTATGGCTTTGATCTGGTGCGGCTCTGGAAACGTGGCCGCCTCAAGGCCGGCGAGTATCGCTTCGATCATGCCGCGCCAGCGACCGAGGTTTACGCACGAATCGCGCGCGGAGACGTCTACACCTTGCCAGTCACAATCCCTGAGGGATCTACCCGCTTCGACATTGCTACAAGGGTCGCACAGGCAGGCTATCTGAAAATCACCAAGGAGCAATTTCTGGCGGCCACGGTATCGGAAACTCCCCTGATCACCGACCTCGATCCCCGGGCCACCAGCCTGGAAGGGTACCTGTTTCCGGATACTTATCGCTTTCCGCGACGCGTGACTCCGACCCAGATCATTTCCACCATGGTCCGCCGATTCCGGACCGTAGCTGCGCAAGTCGACCTCACTCCGGCTACGGCGCGCACCATCCATGATGAAGTGACGCTTGCTTCTCTCGTAGAGCGGGAAACAGCTGTCAACTCCGAGCGTCCGCTGGTCGCCAGCGTGCTCACCAATCGCCTGGAAAAGAAGATGCCGCTCATGACCGACCCCGCCGTCATTTACGGGCTTGAGGTAGAGGGCAAGTGGCGCGGATCCATCTATCAATCGGACTTGGTCGATCCCAAGCACGACACGCCTTACAACACCTATCGCCACACCGGCTTGCCGCCCGGACCGATCGCCAACCCCGGGCTGCCCTCGCTGCGCGCGGCCCTGAATCCGGCTGCTACCAACTATCTCTATTTCGTGGCCGCAGGGGCCGATCCGCAGGGCAAATCCCGCTTCGCCGCCACGCTCGATGAACACAACAAGAACGTCGCCAGCTACCGGCAGGCCGTCAAGCAGGCAGGTGAACGTTGATAGCTGCCCATCCCTCTCACACAACCGCCCGTAGTTCCCGCGGACTCGTCCAAGTCGCCCTTACTGCCCTCAGCTTGTCCGCGATGCTCGGGATGAGCGGCTGTGCCAGCATGCTCGTTTCCAAGCGCAAGCTGCCCCTGCCCGTCGCGCCGCCAAACGTCCAGACGGCAACGGCAGACGAACTCGTCGCGCGCATCAACGATCAGTGGGAGAAGTTCGAGAGCCTCACAGCGACGGTCGAAATCCTGGCTAGCCATCTCAAGACCCAAGAAGGCACCGCGACCGACTATCCGACTTTTCGTGCCAACCTGCTGTTGAGCAAACCCGACAAGTTGCGCATTCTTGGGCGGTTGCCGGTGCTGCAGACCACCATGTTCGACCTCGGCACAGACGGCACAAACTTCAAGTTGGTCGTTCCACACAACAACAAGGTCTATGAGGGCCTGAACGCCAGCAAGGGCACCTCGCCCAACTGGTATGAGAATCTGCGTCCCGGCCCCATCTTCAGTGCCATGGTTATTCGCGGGCTGGAGAAGGACGATCTCTACTCGGTCATCTCGCAGACCGTGACCATGGAAGACACCGCCAACAAGCGCCTGATCGCAGAGCCGGAATATGTTCTGAACATCCAGCGACTCAAGCCAAACAGCCAGGAACTGTATCCGGTCCGGGTCATCCACATTCACCGCGAAGACCTGATGCCCTACCAGGAAGATCTCTACGACGAGAAAGGCAGCCTCGAGACCCAGGTCATCTACGGCGCATACAAGGCTTTCGAAGGAACGAAATTTCCCGGGACGATCACCCTGAAGCGCCCCCTTGAGGAGTACCAGCTGGTGATGTCTGTCGATCAGGTGATTCTCAATCCGAACCCGACCCTGACTGACGAGATGTTCCA
>Ga0302228_10002817_pt1 | contig 11641 bp, 10 predicted proteins | sample II_Palsa_N1_2_FD_193519 | JGI IMG/M metagenome (GOLD analysis project Ga0302228, IMG submission 193519) | Peat permafrost microbial communities from Stordalen Mire near Abisko, Sweden - II_Palsa_N1_2 | ecosystem: Environmental > Terrestrial > Soil > Palsa > Peat permafrost | place: Sweden...
TGGCCACGCCCATGCACATGATGGCGCCGGTCAATGCGGGCACCGACAGCGTGGTGTGGCTGACAAACAGCATCCACACGATGCCGGCCAGCGCGGCGGGCAGGGCGGTGATGATCACGAACGGATCGAGCCACGACTGAAAGTTGACCACGATCAGCAGGTAGATCATCACCACCGCGCCGAGCAGGCCGAACAGCAGGCCGCTGAAGGCTTCATTCATCGTGCCGACCTGGCCGCGCAGGGTCACCAGCGTGCCTTTGGGACGCGTCTTGGCGAACTGCGCCAGCACCTTGTTGACGTCGGTGCTGACCGCACCGAGGTCGCGATCCTGCACCGCGGCGTAGATATCGAACGAGGGCAGAATGTTGTAGTGCGAAACCACCGCGGCGCTGGGTTCGCGCGTGAAGCTGGCGATGCCGCCGAGCATCTGGCTGTCCTTGTCGCTGGATGAAGTCACCGGTAGGCGAGCCAGATCGGCCATCGAATCCATCTTGTACTGCGGCGTGGCGGCGACGATTGCGTAGGACACGCCATTTTTTGGATTGAGCCAGAAGGCCGGCGCCACCTGACCGCTGCCGGCGAGCGAGGCGACCATGCTGTTGGTGACATCGCGCTCCGTGATCCCGAGCGCATCGGCGCGGGTGCGGTCGACGTGCACGTTCAACTGCGGGTAACTGGTGCTCTGCTGCAGGCGCACGTCGGCGATGCCGGGAACAGCGCGCAGCTTCTTCATGATCTGCATCGCATACGCTTCGTTTTCGGTGCTATCTCGACCGGTGATCGAAACGTCCAGCGGCGCGGGTGCACCAAAGTTCAGAATCTGGCTGGTCATGTCGGCCGGCAGAAAGGCGAATTCCGTGCCTGGGAATGACTTCGGCAGCTGCTCGCGCAGGGTCTTGACGAAGTCGGCGGTCGGCGAATGGCCTTCCTTCAACGCGATCTGGATATCACCATCCTGCGGGCCAATAGTGCCGGTATTGCTGTAGACCAGGTTCACGCTGCTCAACGGCAAGCCAATGTTGTCGATGATGGTGTCGAGCTGGTTCGCCGGAATCACCTTTCGAATGGCGTTTTCGATGTGGTCGAACTCGGCCGCCGTTTCCTCCACGCGCGTACCCATCGGCGCACGTACGTGGAGTGCGATGGCGCCGGCATCGACGTCCGGGAAAAAGTCGCGGCCGAGGAACGGCACCAGCGCGAACGAAATCAGCACGAAACCGAGGAAGCCCATAATGAAAAGGCGACGATGGGCCAGGGCCGCACCAAGCAAGGCGTAGTAGCCGTCGCGAATCTGGGTGAAACGATGCTCGAACGCCAGCTGGAATGCGATCGCCTTGCGCACAAGCACGTGGCGCGTGGCCCTGTGCTGATCGCCCTCGTGATGGTTGATATAGCCGTCTTCCGGATGATCGCCGCCGCCGGCTTCGGTGACGTGAGGTTTCAGCAGAAACATCGCCATGGTCGGCACCAGCGTGCGTGACAGCACGAATGACGAGGCCATGGCGAAAATCACTGCCAGCGCCATCGGCCGGAACAGGAAGCCAGCGATGCCGTCGAGCATGAACATCGGCACGAACACGATGCAGATGCACAGCAGCGACACAAAGGCCGGCGTGACGATTTGCGCAGCGCCGTCCAGGATCGCCGTTTTGACGTCCTTGCCCTGCTCGAGGTGCCAGTTGATGTTTTCGATGGTGACGGTGGCATCGTCGACCAGGATGCCGACCGCCAGCGCCAGACCACCCAGTGTCATCACATTGAGCGTCTGACCGGTGGCGGACAGCAGCGCAATCGCCGAGAGGATCGATAGCGGAATCGATACGGCAATGATGACCGTAGAGCGCCAGCTGCCGAGAAAGATCAGAATCATTACCGAGGTCAGCAGGGCCGCAATGATGCCCTCGCGCGCCACGGACGCGATGGCTTCTTTCACGAAGACCGACTGATCGTTGAGCATAGAGATCTTCAGCGACGGCGGCATCGTCTCCTCGATCAGCGGCATCAGCTTCTTGACGCCGGCGACCACCGCCAGCGTCGAGGCGCTGCCGGTCTTCAGGATTGGCATCAGTACCGCGCGTTTGCCGTCGACGCGCACCACGTTGTTCTGTGGCGGAGAGCCGTCGCGTACGTGGGCGACCTGACCGATGGTGATGGTGGCGCCATTGATCGTCTTGATCGGCAGGTTGTTGAGGTCTTCGAATGCCTTGGGACTGTTGTTGAGCTTGACGTTGTATTCGTACGTGCCGATCTTGGCGGTGCCGACCGGGATGATCTGATTCTGCGAGGCCAGTGCATTGGCCACGTCCTGCGCCGAGAGGCCCTTGGCGTCGAGCGCCTGAGGATCGAGATCCATCGTGATCTGGCGCTGCTTCCCGCCATACGGTGTCGGGATCGCCACGCCATCGACCGAGGTCAGCGTGGTGCGGACGTCGTTCTGCGCGATATCGCGGATCTTCGATTCGGACAGCGTCTTGCTCGACAACGCCATCTGCAGCACCGGCACGGTCGAAGCGTTGTAGTTGAGGATCAGCGGCGGTGTGATGCCGGGGGGCATCTGCTTGACCACCGTCTGCGAAATGGATGTGACCTGCGCCGTGGCCGTGCGGATGTCGGTGCCGGGCTGGAAGAAGATCTTCACGACGCCAGCGCCGGGCAGCGACTGTGACTCGATGTGCTCGATGTTGTTGACCGACGTGGTCAGGGTGCGCTCGTAGTAATAGATCACGCGACCCGACATCTGGTTCGGCGGCAGACCCTTGTAGGTCCATACCACGCTGATCACCGGAATGCCGATATTGGGAAAGATATCGGTCGGCGTGCGCAATGCCGCCAGCGGACCGGCGATCAGGATGACCAGTGCCAGCACCACAAAGGTATAGGGTCGCGACAGGGCTAAGCGGACGAGACCGAGCATGGATGTTTCCAGTGGGCAGTTGGTTCGCGCACCACCACGGACAGCGCCGCGGTCGCATCAACGATTGCCCGGGATCATCGCAATGCAGCCTTTGCTAAACCTTTTTGGATGCTCGCGCGCCCTGCTGGCGGCTGAATGGCCATCCATTCGGGCAGCCTTCGTGCGGGCTCAGCGGTTGGCAGTCGCCATGCGGATGCGCACCTGCAGCCCGCGGCCAAACGGCGAGGCCAATAGCTCGATATGGGCCTGATGCAGCTGGATGGCGCGCTGCACGATACTGAGGCCGAGGCCATAACCGCGGGATTCGCTTTCCACCTCACGATGGAAGCGCTCGAACACCGCCTCGCGCCGATCCGGTGGAATGCCCGGGCCGTCGTCGGAAATGGCGATGATCACGGCGCTGGCCCCGCGCTGGATGGATACATCGACCTGACCGCCCGATTCCGAGTAGCGCAGCGCATTCTCGATCAGATTGCGGAACATCGCCGTCAGCGCCACCTCGTGGCCACTGACTCGAATGTCTTCGCTGTTGGTGCTGAGGCTGAGATCGATATCCTTTTCGGCAATCAGTGGCGCCAGCTCTTCGATGACCTCGGTGGCCAGCCCGACCAGTTCGATGGCTGTTCGTTGTTCGGAGGCAGCGCCGGACTCGAGCCGTGCGAGTGCCAGAATCTGTTCGATCCGACGCGCCAGTCGCGCCAGGCTGAGCTGCGCGCTGCCAAGCATCGCATCGAGTTCCGCGGCGCTGCCAGCGATCTGCGCGCTTTCCAGATGAATCATGGTGGCGGCCAGCGGCGTGCGCAGCTCGTGCGCCACGTCGCCGGCAAAGCGGTGTTCGCGTTCGATGGTGTCTTCAAGCCGCTCGATTTGCTGGTTCAGGGTCAGCAGCAGCGGCGTGATTTCGCGCGGCGCGTCGTCCACGGCAACCGGCTGCCGACTGCCGGGTAGTCGCCGGGCCAGGTGTTCGGCGAGTCGGTCGAGCGGCCGCAGCCCGCGCCCGACCGCCCAGCTGGCGAGCAGGGCGAGCAGTGGCAAGCCGATGATAAGCGGCAGACTGTGTTCCATCACCAGTGCGCGGGTGATCGCGCGCCGGTTGTCGGAACGTTCGCCTATACGTATCACCAGGCCGGCCTGATTCTTCAGCGTAAAGATGCGCCAGCTCTGATCCTGCAGGCTCAGGTCACGAAAGCCGCGCTCTGAGATCGGCGGTGGTGGCAAGCTGGCGAGATTCGCTGTGGCGGCCAGCAGATGGCCGTCCGCTGCGTAGGCCTGAAAGCCCACCTCCGGCTCGAAGTTGCGCTCGTGTACGCGCACCATCACGCCGCGCAAGGCATCATCCGGCAGAACGGCGCTACCCGAGCCGCGCGCGGACAGCGTCGATACATGTTCGATCAAGGTGCCCAGCGTGCGCCCGGCCTGCGCCAGGCGGCCGTCCAGCAGGTGATCCATTTCGCTGAGTTCGCGCTGGTAACTTAGAACGCCCAGCGGAATCAGCACGCTGACCTGCACGGCGATGATCAGCCAGGTCAGGCGCGTGCGCAAACTGGCCGTTCTCATCGGGCCACCTTCATGGATATGCGCTCGGGCCCATGGGTTGTGTTCGCGTGCTCATGCGGGAATGTTACTTGGCCTCGCGCGGCACCATGTAGCCGATGCCGCGCACGGTGGTGATCACCTCCGGGCTGAGCTTGCGCCGCAGCCAGTGCACCTGCACCTCGATCGCATTGCGTTCGACTACCGTATCCAGGCCGTAGACCGAATTTTCCAGCGCATCGCGGCGCACGATGCGCCCGGCGCGCTCCATCAAGACCTGCAGCAGGGCAAGCTCGCGGCGGGTCAGGTTGACCTTTTCACCGCGAAACTCGACTTCGGCGGTGGAAAGGTTGAGCCGCATGCCGCCGGCTTCGATCAGGTTATCGGCCAGGCCCTGCGCGCGTCGGGTCAGCGAGCGGATGCGCGCTGCCAGCTCACCGAGATGGAAGGGCTTCACCAGGAAATCGTCGGCGCCCAGATCGAGCCCGCGAATGCGCGTGTCGATGGCGTCGCGCGCGGTCAGCACCAGGATCGGCGTTTTGACGCCCTGGCGGCGCGCTTCCAGAAGCACGTCCATGCCGTCCTTGCCGGGCAGGCCGAGATCGAGCAGCACCAAATCGGCCGTCGGATCGCGCAGCGCGCGCGCCGCTTCGTTGCCATCGCGCAGCCAGGTCACCGCATAGGACTGCTGCTCGAGCGCGTGCCGGATCGCTTCGCCGAGCTGGATATCGTCTTCCACAAGCAGGATGTGCACGTCGGGCTACCAGAAGTTCAGCTGAGGCGGGCAGGGGTGCGCACCATGGTGGACGGGAATGCTTGTGCAGACCTTTTGGATTCCCGTCCCCTTGCCGCGGTCAGCTCAGGTGCCGCCCGTCGATCGAATCGTTGTACGGCAATTTCAGATGCCCGTAGCGCACCACGATCACCGACAGCGCCAGGATGAGTACTGCGCCGGCCGTTCCCAGCAGATCGAGCGCCGGCAGCTGTTGGTCGACCATCATGTGCCGGGCCAGCGCGACCATCGCGATATACAGCGGCATGCGCACGGGCAGCTTGCCGGCGTGCCAGTACACCTCGACCATCGAGATCAGCTCGATGTACATGAACAAGAGCAGCAGATCGCTGACGGCGGCATGCCCTGCTGCAATCATCTGCCGCACTTCACCGATGACGGCAAACAGCGTGGCGATGAGGATCACCAGCAGTCCGATCCGTTCGATCACGGAAAACGAGCGTCTGACCAGCGTGCTTTGCATGGTATGTCCCGGCGCGAGGGTGATGCGCCGAGTGGACCGCACTCTTCAGCGGTTGTCCAGCGTCGCCCCTGTCAGCATGCCGCGGGCCAGCATGCTGCACTGGCGCCGATACAGGATCAGCTGCCACTGTCGGCCGCCGACCTGGCGCCACAGCACGGCCGAGCGCACGGCCGCCAGCAGGTTGCTGCGGACCTTCTCCACCACGGCTGGCAGGGCGAGCTGCTGTGGATTGCCGCTGACCATCACGCGCGGCTTCAGCGTAGATAAGGTCGAGGCATACAGCTCGGCCAGGCGGCCGTAGACCTGCGGCGAGCCCTGGCCGAAGTGCTCGACCTGGCGCTGCGCCGCGACGATGCCTTGCTGCAGTTTCTCCAGCAGCTCGGGTCGGCGCGACAGGCTGCGCTCCAGCCGCATCACGGTAACCACCATGCGGGTGATCGACATGTCGCGATCGCTCTCGTCGAGCTGAGCAATGAGGTTGCGCAGGCCCAGCCGCACGCTCGAAATCGAACCGTACACGCCGACCACAGACGGCGCGTCGATGCGGAAAATGCTGGCCACGCTGGCTTCCATGACGCCCTCGTCGCAGCGTCCGTCGTTGGCGAGCTGCTGCGCCAGCGCGCAGGCCTGGAACAGGCCGGCAAGGGCGAGCACACGCTCTTCATTCATGGCAAAAGTGTCAAACACGAGCTTGTGTTTCTCCGGAAACAGTGGGGGATGCCGCGGAGGGTGTGAAGGCCGGCAGCAGACCACCGTACGGCGCGTCGGTGGCCGCGATGATCGCGCCGCCGAGGCAGACCTCGCCGTCGTAGAAAACCACGGACTGGCCCGGCGTCACGGCGCGCTGTGCGTCGTCGAAGCGTACCTCAAGGCCGTTTTCACGAACCTCGACGGTGCAGGGCTGGTCGATCTGGCGATAGCGGGTTTTGGCGGTGCAGCGGAACTGTGCGGCCGGGTCGACGCCGGCGACCCAGGTGGGCGCCTCCGTCTGCAGCCGACTGGAATACAGCCAGTCGTTCTCGCCACCCTGAGCGATATACAGCACGTTGGCAGCCACGTCTTTGCCCACCACATACCAGGCCTCGCCGCTGGCGCCGTGGCGGCCGCCGATGCCCAGGCCGTTGCGCTGGCCCAGCGTGTAATACATCACGCCCTGATGCTCGCCGATCAACTCGCCGGCCGGCGTGCGCATCTCGCCGGGACGCGCGGGGATGTACTGCGCGAGAAAGCTGCGGAAATCGCGTTCGCCGATAAAGCAGATGCCGGTGGAATCCTTTTTTGCGTGCGTCGGCAGGGAAGCCTCGCGCGCCATTTCGCGCACGCGCGGCTTTTCGATCTCGCCGACCGGAAATAGCGTAGCCGCCAGCTGCTGCTGGCCCAGGGCGTGCAGAAAATAGGTCTGATCCTTGGCTGCATCGACCGCGCGCAGCAGCCGGTAGGCGCCATCCCTGCAGTCGACGCGCGCGTAGTGGCCGGTCGCAATTTTTTCGGCGCCGAGCGAGCGCGCTTCGTCGAGAAACGTCTTGAACTTGATCTCGCGATTGCACAGCACGTCGGGGTTTGGCGTGCGCCCGGCACGATATTCCGCCAGAAAATGTTCGAACACGCCGTCCCAGTAGGCCGCGGCGAAATTGCGTGCGTGAAACGGAATGCCGAGCCGTCCGCAGACGGCGACGGCGTCTTTACGGTCGGCGTCGGTGGTGCATGGGCCGCTGCGGTCGTCTTCCTCCCAGTTCTGCATGAACAGGCCGTCGACCTCGTGCCCGGCCTGTTGCAGCAACAGCGCCGCCACGGACGAGTCGACGCCGCCGGAAATGCCGAGCATGACCTTCATGCGGTGTTTTCCACGGCGGAATGAGCGCCTCGATCGGGGCTGCCATGATCAGGTATGTAGCCCAAGGTGCTCAGCGGAAGCCGCTGCCCGGCCAGCCAGGCGTCGATGCTCATCAGCACGAGCGGACTGCGCAGACGATCGCCCAGCGTGGCGATCTCGCTGCGCGTCAGCCACAGGGCGCGCTGAATGCCGGCATCTAAAGGGCGTGCGGCATCGTGACTCAGCGCCGTGGCGGCAAAGCTGAAACGGATCACCGCGTCGCCGTGTTCCGTGCTGCGCCATTGATCGATAGCGATCAGGTGCGATAACTCCACGGTCCAGCCGGTTTCCTCGAGCGTTTCGCGCACGGCCGCGTCCAGCAGGCTTTCACCGTCGTCAAGATGGCCGGCGGGCTGGTTGTAAGCGAGCCGACCCTTGACCTCCTCCTCGACCATCAGATACCGGTCGCCATCGGCCACCACGCAGGCCACGGTAACGTGCGGACGCCATACATCGGCACCGGTTTCGGCAGGGACTGGAGTTTCGATCATGGACGAGTGACAGCACTGGAAAAGTCGCCATTGTGCCATCACCTAGTGGTGTGTCCGAGCGGCCGCCGCAGGAAAAAGCCGCATCCGCGGCGGCGTATACTTCGTATCAAAGTTGAACTACCCAAGAAACCATGGCCCAAGAATCCGAACACGAACAAGGCGGCGGTCGCGGTCTGGCGGTGGAAGCCGCCAAGCCCGAAGTCGCTCGTCCGCCACTTTTTCAGGTCTTTTTGTTGAATGATGACTTTACCCCGATGGATTTCGTGGTAGAGGTATTGCGAAGCTTCTTCAATCTCGATCAGGAGCAGGCGGTGCAGGTGATGTTGCACGTACACACCCGGGGCAAGGGCGTGTGTGGTGTCTTCACCAGGGAGGTTGCCGAAACCAAGGTGACTCACGTCAACGAATATTCACGGTCACATCAACACCCGTTGCTTTGCACTATGGAAAAGCTCTGAGCGACCCCACTTCGTGATCATCGCGGCGCCACTGGCCGCTCAACTTTGCAAGCGGAGACGATCCGAATGTTCAGCAAGGATCTGGAAGTAACTATCGGCCATTGCTACAAGCAGGCCCGCGAACAGCGCCACGAGTTCATGACCGTGGAGCATCTGCTGTTGGCACTGACCGAAAACCAGTCGGCCCTGGGTGCGTTGCGCGCCTGCGGCGTCGACTTGCCGCGGCTGTCGTCCGAGCTTGAGCGCATCATTCTCGAAACCGTGCCCGTATTGCCGCAGGGCGACGAGCGCGACACGCAGCCGACGCTGGGTTTCCAGCGTGTGTTGCAGCGCGCGGTGTATCACGTGCAGTCGTCGGGTCGAAAAGAAGTCACCGGAGCCAATGTGCTGGTGGCGATCTTCGGCGAGAAGGACTCGCACGCCGTGTATTTCATGCATCAGCAGGAAATTACAAGGCTCGACGTGGTCAATTACATCTCGCACGGCATCGCCAAGATCGGTGACGACGCGGCGGCCAGCAGCCCGAGCGCCGAGCGCGAAGGCGAAGAGGGCGGCGAGCCGAAGGGTAATCCGCTGCACGAGTTCGCCAGCAACCTCAACGAGCTGGCGCTGGAAGGCAAGATTGATCCGCTGATAGGTCGCGCCGACGAAATCGAGCGCACCATCCAAGTATTGTGCCGCCGTCGCAAGAACAACCCGCTGTATGTGGGTGAGGCCGGCGTGGGCAAAACCGCGCTGGCTGAAGGTCTGGCCAAGCGCATCGTCGACGGCGAAGTGCCTGAGGTGCTCGAAAGCGCCACGATCTGGTCGCTGGATCTTGGCGCGCTGGTCGCAGGCACCAAGTACCGCGGCGATTTCGAGAAGCGCTTGAAGGCGGTGATCGGTCAGCTGAAGAAGCAGCCGGGCGCCATCCTCTTCATCGACGAGATCCACACCATCATCGGTGCCGGCTCGGCGTCGGGCGGCACCATGGACGCGTCCAACCTGATCAAGCCGATGCTGGCCTCGGGCGAACTGCGCTGCATCGGTTCGACCACGTTCCAGGAATACCGCGGCGTGTTCGAGAAGGATCGCGCGTTGGCGCGTCGATTCCAGAAGATCGACGTCGTCGAGCCCACCGTGGCCGACAGCCTGGAAATTCTGAAGGGCCTGCGTTCGCGCTTCGAGGAACATCACCACGTTACCTATACCAACGAGGCTCTGAAGGCCGCAGTGGATCTGTCGGTGAAGCACATTCCCGACCGCCTGTTGCCGGACAAGGCGATCGACGTGATCGACGAGGCAGGCGCGCGTCAGCGTCTGCTGCCGGAAGATCAGCGTACGGGCAAGATCGACGTGACGGAGGTCGAGTACATCGTGGCCAAGATGGCGCGTATTCCGGCCAAGCAAGTGTCGGCATCCGATCGCGACGTGCTGCGTAACCTCGAGCGCAACCTCAAGATGGTGGTGTTCGGTCAGGATCCTGCGATCGAGGCGCTGGCCGCGTCTATCAAGATGGCTCGCTCGGGCCTGGCTGATCCGTCCAAGCCGATCGGCTGTTTCCTGCTGGCTGGGCCGACCGGCGTCGGCAAGACCGAAGTCACCAAGCAGCTGGCCATGCAGCTCGGCATCGAAATGATCCGTTTCGACATGTCCGAGTACATGGAAGGGCATTCGGTCTCGCGCCTGGTCGGTGCCCCTCCGGGCTATATCGGCTTCGATCAGGGCGGCCTGCTGACCGAGGCGGTGGTCAAGCATCCGCATGCGGTGCTGCTGCTGGACGAAATCGAGAAGGCGCATCCGGATGTGTTCAACATCCTGCTGCAGGTGATGGATCGCGGTGTGCTGACTGACACCAACGGTCGCGAGGCCAACTTCAAGAACGTCGTCGTGGTAATGACGACGAACGCGGGTGCCGCGCTGGCCTCGCGTCGCAGCATGGGCTTTGTCGAGCAGAAGCACGATTCGGACGCGATGGAAGTGATTCGCCGCACCTTTACGCCGGAGTTCCGCAACCGTCTGGATGCGATCATCCAGTTTGGCGCGCTGGACTTCGAGCACATCCTGCGCGTGGTCGACAAGTTTCTGATCGAGCTGGAGAGCCAGCTGACCGAGAAGCATGTCAGCCTGGATGTCGATGCCGATGCCCGCCGCTGGCTGGCGGATCACGGCTTCGATCCGCAGATGGGCGCCCGCCCGATGGCGCGCGTGATCCAGGAGAAGGTGAAGCGTGCGCTCGCCGACGAGCTGTTGTTCGGCAAACTGGCGGATGGTGGTCTGGTCCGACTCAGCGTGCGCGACGGCGAACTTCAGGTGGACTGTGAGAGCATCGAGCCGGTGGAAGTCACCGAATCGGCGGGCTGAGACAACGGTCGGGGATGAGCGCTCATCCCCGCGGACGTCTTCAGCAACAACGCAAAAAGCCGCGCATTGCGCGGCTTTTTTGTAAGCATGAATGTAGCGGACTAAGGACTAGTCCAACCCACTTACTTCATGCGATACGTAATACGTCCCTTGCTCAGGTCGTACGGGGTCATTTCGATCTTGACCTTGTCGCCCGTGAGAATACGGATGTAATGCTTGCGCATACGGCCGGAAATGTGGGCGATGATCACGTGCCCGTTCTCCAGCTGTACGCGAAACATGGTGTTGGGCAGGGTCTCCTGGACCGTGCCTTCCATTTCGATGACGTCGTCTTTGGCCATGTGTTCCGGTAGTCACGCACAGCCGTCATGGCTGCTAAGCCGCCGATTATGCCATGGATAAGCGTCTGGTTAAACAATCATCAGAGATGAAATCGCGGCCGCGGCAATCGAAATCCGGCGTCAGGCGAAGTATTCATCCAGCTTGTTGCGGATTTCCTGCTCAATCATGCCCTTCATGGGTGACAGCATCAGGCCCAGCTCAGCGTGAACGATGACAGCATCGGCCGCCACGGCGATCGTGCCGTTCACGCCGGAGCGGGAGAATTTGAGCGTGTCACCCTGCCACTGGCTTTCGGTGGCGAACTTCTCTCGCAGCTTTACCGCGACCTTGTCGACCACGGCCCGGGCGTCCCCTATCGACAGTTTGTGTGGCCGGCGGATATCGATTTTGGCCATGACGGGCTCCTTGAATGAGCAGCTATCTTAGAGCCT
>Ga0302228_10002822_pt1 | contig 11628 bp, 9 predicted proteins | sample II_Palsa_N1_2_FD_193519 | JGI IMG/M metagenome (GOLD analysis project Ga0302228, IMG submission 193519) | Peat permafrost microbial communities from Stordalen Mire near Abisko, Sweden - II_Palsa_N1_2 | ecosystem: Environmental > Terrestrial > Soil > Palsa > Peat permafrost | place: Sweden...
CAAAGGGCGAGGGCGGCGTCATGCTCCTTGCGAATACGCAAAGTATTCGCCGCGTCCCATTCCTTGCCCTCGCCCTTTGTGGGTGGCAACGCAAGCCCATTATTAGCGTGAACAGGCCCTAGGCAACCCCAAGACAATTGCTTTTTATCTGGCGCTATTGCCGCTGGTGATTAACCTGGAAGCAATCTCGATACAGACCTGGGCGCTGATGCTGGTACCGCTTACCGTCCTGGTGTTACTGGCCGTCGGCTCGATGTTCATTCTGACCGCAGTGCGTATCCGCCACTTGCTGTCGAGCCAACGCGCGCAGCGGCGGCTGTTCCGCGGCGCAGCGATCATCATGGTGGCGGCTGCAGCAGCCATGTTGGCTCGCGCAAGCGGGTAGCCCGCGGCCAGGCCTTCTGCAGTGCAATGGCAGACCTCATCGAAGAACTCGATCCACATCAAGTGCCTAGACCATCGCCAGACAGCTTATCCATAAGGTTCTCAACATGAACGGTGTAGAACCAAAGTGGAGAAGCCGCCCACGCTCGCCGCCTAGTCGATCGAACAGATGACCCGGTACCGAACATCGCAAGATCCGGTGTGCCATTCAATACGGACTACTTAATATGTGTTCCACATCCCCTGCAATTGCTTTCAGCGACGGCTGACATGGATCGCAAACACGCGCCACGCGGTAGTTCGAGCCACACGACATCCTCTGAGCGGTGAAGGCGCGTGCTTCAAACTTGTTATTCCGACTTCAGCTCATGCAATACCGCTTTCGCGATCGAAATATCTTGAACAGCAACACCGGTAAGATCAATTATCGTAATTTGATCATCGGATGTGCGTCCAAGCGCTTGACCCGATAGAACAGCGCCCAGTTCAACCAAATTTTTCTGCTGCAAGTAACCCGCTTTGCGGGCTTGGTATATTTCACCCCGGTATTCGCTTTGGGCCAAACTGTCAGCCACGACCAAATCCGCCGCCTCAAGAATTTCGGGATCGATCTCGTGCTTCTCGGCCGTGTCAGATCCCATAGCCGTTATATGCGTGCCGGGTCTGATCATGGATAGCGTGAGGAGCGGTTCTTCCGCTGTGGTCGTCGTCACAATTAATCTCGCATGCTCACACAAATCGTTCAAGGATTTTGCAATAGAGACTCGAAATCCCAATTGTTCAATGTCGGAGGCGGCTCTTTTTGTAGCGTCGCAGCCGCGCCCCCAGATGAGAAGGTCTCGGCAATCGGTTACTCGACACAAGTATTCTGCTTGCATGCGAGCTTGTACGCCAGAGCCGACGATTCCAATCGCCTGCAGCTTTTTTGAGGCCAATGCCTTGGCTGCCACCGCACCGGCGGCGGCCGTACGGTGGTTTGTCAGCTCCCCTTCTTCCAGCAACACGGCTTCGACCATACCCGTTCTCTGACTGAGCACGAGCATGCATCCGCTGAATGGAGGCAAGCCAATAGCCGGATTTTTGAAGAAGCCTGTGGCCAGTTTGACCACAAAGACATCATCGCCCCGAATTGCACCGTATTTTATGTGGAACTCACCGGAATTTTCGGGAAACAACAGTTCGCCTACGGGGGGCACATCTACCTCGCCTCGCGAAAATGCTACGAACCCCTGAGCGATCGCTTCCACAACATCCACCCGGGGCAGAACAGCGTCGATTTCGGGGCGGGTATAGACGATCTTCATCGGGTACATCTCCTCAGGGTTTGCAAAGCCGTTTCGTTCGTTCCGCATTTTAAAAGGATATCGGCAGCCTCGGTCCAACCATTTGGAAAGCTGACTTGCGGAGCAGGAAACTATCGTTTGTTCGCCAGCACTTATTTATAAGCTTGATCCGGAACCGGAGCCACGAAAGATTCGCCGTAGCGGTTGCTTATAGTGTGCAACAATTTGGCGCTTGCTTTCTCTTCCTGGAGTCCCTCATGACCTTTCCGGCTCGTCTGTTTTTGGGGCAGATTTCCGAATTCGATCTAAAGCTAATCCGCACATTTCGTGCGGTAGCGGACGGCAAGGGATTTTCTCTGGCTGAAATCGAAATGAATATGACGAAGTCGGCCATCAGCAAACAGATCGCCGACCTGGAAATTCGGCTGGGAGTTCAGCTCTGCCACCGAGGACGCTCGGGTTTTGCACTTACGATCGAAGGGCAGCTCGTCTACGATGCGAGCACCAGGATGTTTAGCGCGTTGGAGGGGTTTCGCACGGAACTGAGTGCTCTTCAAAAACACCCGACAGGCGTTTTGCACATCGGATGCATTGATACGTTGATCACCAGTGGAAGATCTCCAATCCTGGAAATCCTCACCCGCTTCTCTACGGATTTCCCCGAGGTGAAGATTAATATTGTCACAGCCTCGTCCGCGGAAATCGATCAATGTATTGCTGACCGGCGAATGCAGATCGGGTTTTCGACGGACCGGGGAATGTTGAATGGAGCGAAAAGCCTACCGCTCTTTTCCGAGCACAGTTATGTCTACTGCGGGGAAAAACATCCACTATTCGCTTGCAAAGAGAGCGATCTATCGCTTGAGTTGTTGAATGATCAGCGCTTTGCTAAACACGCCTATTCCGAAGCGGAGCTTCGGGATGAAATCAGGATCGGACTCACTCCTGCAGCAAGCGTGCAATTCACCGAGGGGATTGCCATGCTGATATTGACGGGAAATTTCATTGGCTTCCTGCCGGAGCACTACGCGCGAAATTGGGTTGAGACAGGTGCAATGCGGCCCCTCCTTCCCGCGAATATCCGCAAAGCATCCAGTATCCGTCTCCTATTCCACCAGAACGCACTCGCCATGCCCCTTGTAGCAGCTTTCGTCAAAACGGCCGAGAACATCACACAGAAAGAACAAAACCGTTAGATTGGCCCGCTTCCTGGCTAACGAGCGGCGTTTTTCCGCCACTAGAGGGAGGTATTTCCGAGTGGTAAACACCCAGCCGCATGCAGCTTTGGCACAGCAACAAAGAAATCGCGGCGATGCCAATTGCTGCAGGTGTTGGCGCAGTCATTGCCAACCTTCTGATCGGTTCTCGCCGAAGGTCCAGCTACCGGATCAAAGAGATGCCTTGATAGCATCGATGCCTTGATCGATATCGTCGATATTGTTGTAATAATGGGGTGAGAAGCGAATAAAGTCTCGCCTTACAGACGCGATGACATTGGCTGCCTTGAGAGTTTCACCAAAATCCCTGCTGTTTTTTCCGGGAAAGCGCGCGGCGACAGTGGCCGATCGATCGGAATCCGCCTGCGGCCCCAGTACTTCAGCGCCCAGATCCTCAAGCCCTGCAATCAGACGCTTCGATACACGACGGTTATGCTCCGAGATTTGCTTTATACCGGTATCAAGAAGGTGACGGACCGATTCTGTGGCGCCATAGGCTGTGCCGTACGCCATGGTGCCGAATTCGTAACGTTTCGCGTTCGAGGGAAGCTCCAGTCGATCTGCCTGAAAGTCCCACATATTTTTATGACTGCGCCAGCCGACGATACCGGGGCTCAGCTTCTGCAACTCCGGCGCCACGTACATTACCCCAGTGCCAAATGGGCCACAGAGCCATTTGTAAGTTGAAGTTGCTACTGCATCGACGCCGCAGGAAACGTCTATTTCGACCTGCCCGGCCGATTGAGTGGCGTCGACGACCAGAATTGCTCCGTGTTTATGGGCTTTTTCGGCAAATCGCCGGAGGTCATATCGCTGCCCCGTGCCATACTCGACATGGCTAAGGCAGACGACAGATGTATTGTCATCGATGCTAGCCTCCAGTTCGTCGGGATCGATGGCTTGGCGTTCATCGGCTCTCACCCAATGCACGTGAGCACCGGTGTGTTCGCAAACACGCATCCATGGATAGATGGTGGATGGGTGGGTAATTTCAGTTGCGACGATCTTACTGCCTTTGCCCGGCATGACCGCCCACGCCAGTGATTGCATCAATACGGTTTCGCTCGACGCAACAGCAATATCATTGACCGTGGCCCCGAAGAGACGGGACATTACTTCATTAAGATTATCAAGGCAGTCGACTTCTGCCTGCTCATCGAAGGCGATGGTTCCTTCTTCGGCAAGTGCATTTTGCCACTTCGATATGGCTTCGGCTCCACCCTTGTGGCTGAGCCCTACAGACGCGGCATCAAGATATACATGACGTTCGGCAGGAGGGAACACCTCAGGGCTTCCGAGACGAAACGAGTTACTTATCTGCATATCCTGAGAACCTCTGGTTTGATGTTTAATAGTCACCCAGGACTTTATAGATGTGTTCGCGCAGTTCGTTGTCAGCTTTAGAAATCAAACATGACGGGTTGGAAACTTGCGTTAGGCAAGGCCTCGCGCCCCTGCCCGCGTGGGAAATGAGCTTCCCTCGGTATTTCGTCTTCCAACCGGCGAGTTTTATGCAGCCTGCTCGTTCTGATTCCATTCACAGATCCAACGATCAAGGTATCTGGATAAGGCTGCCGGCTATATCGCCGCCGCGACCCACTTCGGTAAAGCCGTCGGCAACTAATTCGGCGGCGGACTAGTGACCGTTCTCGCATCCGAACAACTCGGCACAGCCGCCAGCAACTCAGGCCAAACCCGGCTCCAGTCACCGTCATGAGATAGATCCGCCACCACCCGCACCTTGACGCAGCGGCCCCCGGCGGCAGTGGCGAAACGCCGGGCGACCTCCGGCGGGACCACGGTATCGTTAGCGCTGCTGAAGTGGATTTGCGGAATCGCCGCAACCCGTGTCGCAAAATCGATGGCATTTTCCGATTGCGGCATGGCCGACACGCCGTGCAGACGATTGATAAATTCGTCATCGAGATTGCCGGCCACGGTGCGAATCGACGCAACGTCGGTGCGCTGCGCCGCTACCATCACGGCCAATGCCGCGCCTCCCGAATAGCCCACCAGGTTGATCGCTTGCCCGGGCACACGCGCGGCGAATTGCGCCACGGCCTGCGCGATGGATGCCACCACCTCGGGCGCAAAACGTTTGCCGGTCCAGTACGGGATATCGCACTGCGGATTAAGCGCCATCGGGGTGAATTGGCAAGGCCGTGCCAGATAGACTACATTGGGCGCCGGGTCCGCCGCGGCCAAGGCCAGGCCGGTCGCCAGTCGCGGTGTCGGATCGAGCGAGGGTTCGGTGAGAGACAACCAGGCCAGGCCGTCTCCTTCAAGATAAATCGTCAGCGGTTTATCCGCTCGGTCAAGGCGCACGAAAGCGGTTAACACAAAACTATCGGTGCGGACTTGTTCCCGCTGCAAGCGCCCGCTTGCAGCCAATGCGTCAGCGTGTGCGTTGCGATCCATTCCGGCGCAACCTGCCAGCGCACCTGCCGCGCCCAGCGCGGCGGCGAACCGCATCGCCCAAATTAAAACACGCCAGTTTGGTCCACCTTGACGGCGACTGCCCGAGCCGCTCATGCAGGTTTTAAACCAGCCAGTTCGGACGCAATCGTCGACATCACGGCGCCCCAGTTGCCGCGCGACGGCTGACGGAACAAACGTACATCGCGATACCAGGGCGTATCGGATCGCCCCAACAGCCAGCGCCAATCGGGGACAAACGGCAGCATGACCCAGGCCGGACGCCCCAAGGCGCCTGCCAGGTGGACCGGCGATGAATCCACCGAGATCAATAAGTCGGCCAGCGTCAGGATCGCCGCGGTGTCCTCGAAATCGTTGATCTCATCGCTGAGCGACACCAGGGACATGCCCGGCGGCGGGCTTAGCGCCTGCGCCGCGGCCGGCCCTTTTTGGATCGACAGGAAAGTGACGCCGGGCAATGCCAGCGGCGCCAGTTCACTCAGCGCCAGCGAGCGATTTGCATCATTAAAATGGGTCGGGCGGCCGGCCCAGACCAGGGCCACCAGGGGCCGCGGCAAATCGGCCAAACGCTGTTGCCATTTGGCCAGGCGTTGCGCGTCGGCGGACAAATAGGGCTGCGGCTCGGGCAGATTAGCCAGTGTCAGTCCCATCGCCATCGGCAAGCTCATCATTTCGCAGTGGGTATCGAACGGACCAGGTAAGGTGCCGCGCACGATGACTTCGTCGCACCCCGAAAAACGCTGGGCCAGCGATAAGCTTTCGGCATTGATTTCCAGGATCACGCGCGCCTTGCTGCGCTCGCGTGCCCATGCAACCATGCGCAGAAACTGGAAGGTGTCGCCGTATCCTTGCTCATCGTGAATCAGCAAGGTCTTGCCCGGAATCGGTTTGCCGTCCCAGCGCGGCCGCTGTACTTTACGTGCGATCGCGGTGGTGTGCGCCAGGCTGTAACGATAAACGTATTCACGCCAACCGCGCTCGAATTCGCCCAGCAGCAGCAAGGTTTCGGCCAGATTAAAACGCGTCGAGAGATCGCCCGGCGCCATCGATACCAGCATCTCTTGAATCGCACGGGTTTCGGCAATCTGCCCTTGCGGACGAATGGCTTGTACCAACACGCGCCACAATGCCAGCGGGCCGCTGCCTGACGCCAGGCTGGGACGTATCAGGGCTTCGGCTTGCTCCAACTGTCCGGCATCCAGCAAGGCGCGCCCTTGTCGCTCAAGGGCGGCAATCTCGGCGGGGTTCATGGTGCCGTTATACCCAGCGCCGCCAGCAGCGGCCCGAGCTGATCCGCATGGGCTTGCCAACGGCCTTTGGAGGTTTTGTAAATCGGCTGGCGTACCTGGTTGACGCTCGCGGTCCTGACCACCCGCCGATTGTCATGAAAGCGCAGGCACGCGTCTTCCCAGGGCAAGCCAAGGAAATTCACCAGGCGCCGGGCCTCGCCGTCCAGATCGTCGACCACCGCTTCATAATCGACTTCGATATAACGGTCGGCCGGCAACACTTGGGCCCAGTGCTCCATCAGCTTGCTGTAATAGGTATAAAACTCGCCGAGTTCGGTTTGTTCGTAGGTGAACGATTGTTCGCCCGCAAACAGCTTGGTGTAGCAGGACAAGCAGGTATCCACCGGGTCGCGCCGGCAATGAATGATACGAGCGCCCGGCAAGATCAGGGGAATCAGGCCGGCATAGAAAAAATTCGCCGGCATCTTGTTGATCAGGCGCGACTTCTGCCCCGCCAGCGATGCGATGCGCGCCAGATACGCTTGCCCCATCTGCGCCAGATCATCCTGCTTCAGGCTGGACATCGAGCCTGGAAATTCGCCTCTATCTTCGACGATCTGGCGTAGAAACGGTAACTCGCCGGCACCGGTCACCTCTGAATGGGAAGACAGAATTTGTTCGACCAGCGTGGTCCCGGAACGAGGCATGCCGATAATAAAAACCGGCAACTCCGAAGGCGCGCCTGGGCCTTGCATGCGCTCGAACAACTCCTGCGTGAAGGTTGCGGCAATACGTTCCAGCCATTTACCGGTGGCCGCGGAATCATAGGTAAACGTCGAGCGCTTTTGTCGATTGGCGGTATCGTAGTATTGAAACGCCCGCTTCGAATCGCCGATGTCCAGATAAGCTTTGCCTAGGGAAAATTGCGCCAGGTTACGCTCGCCCAAAGGTTTGTTGGCGCCTTCATGCAGAAACGCTTCGATCACCGCGATATCAGGGTCGCCGGCCACAAAAACCTTGGCGTCGGCGCGCCCGACCAGCGCCCGGCTGGAGCCGGGAAACGCCGCCAAGGCTCGGTCGAACGCCGCCATCGCGTCCGTTTTGCGCCCAGCCTCAAGCAACGCGCTGGCGCGTCCAACCAGAGCTTCTTCCGCCACCGCACCGGGTAGCTCAGCCGCCCGATCGAACTGCTCCAGCGCCTCATCGATTTGACCCGCGGCCTGCAGCACCTGCCCCAGTACGTTGTGGGCTTCGGCGCTGTTCGGCGCCAACGCCACCGCACGTTGCGCAAGCTCAAGCGCTTCATCCACGCGCTCGAGTTGTTTCAGTGTCTGAGCTCGCGCCACCAGGCCCGGTGTATATTGCGGCGCGAAGGTATACAGTGCGTCAAGCGTGCGCAGCGCTTCGCCGTAACGATGGCGCGCGAGTTGCGCGTCAGCGAGGTTCAGATACGCGTCGGCCAGCCGGGGGTTGAGCTCGATGGCCCGATTTCCCTCGGCTTCAGCCTGGTCGTATGCGCCACGCGCGGTCAATAAAAAGGCCAGATTGCTGTGCGCTTCGGCGTAACCGGGATTAAGCGCCAGGGCCTGCTGATAATGCCGTTCGGCACGATCCAGCCGCCCCAGGCGCTTGCAGGTATTGGCGAGGTTGTTGTGCGCTTCGGCCCATTCCGGCTTGAGCAAAATCACCTTCTCCAGGCAAGCCAGACTGGCTTCGAGTTTGCCGGCTTCCTGCTGCAAAATACCCAGGTTATTCCACGCCGACACCAGCGTCGAGTCCATCGCCACCGCCCGTTGCGCGGCTTCTTCGCCTTCCGCCAGCAAACCCTTCTGCCGGAACATCTCCGCAAGATTACTGGAATAAATGGCGGGAGCGCGAGGCGCCATGCACGCTTGACGCAGATGGGCAATCGCCAGATCCAGATTGCCGTAGGCATGCGCCATCAACCCCAGCAAATGTAGCGCATCGGCTTGACCGGGCCATGCGGCCAGCACCCGCTGGCACAACAACTCGGTCTGATCGGCTTGACCCGCTTCCCAGTGAGCATGGGCTCGGCTAAGCGCTTCGGCGATATTCAGGGTGTTTGAATTGGCATTGCTCGACATGCAGTTTCCTAATGGTCCCACGGGTTGGCATCGATTTCCGTCGATGGTACTACGCCCCGCATACCTTTCGCCAGAGGACAAAGATAAGCCGAGGCTGCGGTTTGAGCGCTGAATTTTCTGCTCAGGCGATAAAACTGGCGATTGCCACAGTGATGTGGATATGATGACATATCCAATTCATGCGATACGGAACGGCGTTGATCGCCTAAAAACCGTGTTACGTTAGTATTTGCCGGGCTGAGCTCGAATCATATGCATACCAATTGCGGACAATAATCGAATGGGATCGATACCCCTCGTAAATGCCGAATGGCAAGTCTGGTTAACCACCAATACTCAACGCGGCTGCAGTCCGGCATCGATGATGGAGGCCATGATCAAGGCGGGTTTCGATCCGGCTGCGGCTTTGGCCATGGTGCAAAGTGCCGGCCGCCCCTCCAACATCGGAACGCAGGCCATGGCAACCGCGATTGCGCCGAGTGCTTACCATTATGATGCCGCGCCGGTGGCGCGCGGAAATCTGATCCACGCCGGCGATCGCGAAATCAAAGTCTTGCTCCGCTGCGAACGCCCCCAGGTGCTGGTATTTGGCGAGGTCCTGACGCCGGATGAATGCACGGAAATGATCGAGCGTTCGCGCCATAGGCTGCAACGTTCGACCACCATCAACCCGAGCACCGGGCAGCAAGACGTGATTCCCAACAGAACCAGCGCGGGCGTCTGGTTTCAGCGCGGCGAGGATGCCTTCATCGATCGTTTGGAACAACGTATTGCCAGCTTGATGAACTGGCCGTTGGAGCACGGCGAAGGTTTGCAGGTCATGCATTACCAAACCAGCGGAGAATACCGGCCGCATTTCGATTATTTCCCGCCCGAGCAGACTGGCAGCGCCGTCCATACCGCAAGCGGCGGCCAGCGCGTGGCGACCCTCATCATGTATCTCAACGACGTCCCGGATGGCGGCGAAACCATCTTTCCCGACGCCGGCATCTCGGTTGTCCCCAGACAAGGGGGCGCCGTCTATTTCCGCTATTTGAACGGCTCGCGCCAACTCGACCCCCTCACCCTGCATGGCGGTGCGCCCGTGCTAAGTGGTGAAAAATGGATCATGACCAAATGGGTACGAGAACACCCCTACGTCTAGATTGATGATTGGCCAGGTGCGCGCCAGATGCATGCGCGCCACACAACCCTCGGCGAAATTTACTGCGCCGAGTGCCGTCGCGCGTCCATCAGCCACTTTATTGGCGTTCCGGGGTTAAATCGGATAGCAAAACATTCTGAAAAAGCGGTGACATTACAATCTGTATTTTTTTGTAATACAAACCAGTTTGGGATTAAAGCAACACTGCGATTTAAAAAATAAACGTTCACATATACTCAAAAAAATAACAAATGTAACGCCGCATCGCCGCAAACAAACCAAACAAGCCCTTGATTTTTCTAAAAGAATAGAGAAAAACCCGTATTAACTACGTGCTTGCTTACAATTAAATAAGCACTTAAAAAATAGGAGCCGCAGTTAAAACGACATCCCGTTTCAGTATTCCATATCACCGCGGCATGTAATGAAGCGTTCAACAGATGAACGCGTCCGTGCAGGGACCGGATCGGCGAGCAGCTTAAAGCCGGGCAGTCCCGCTCGCATAATGCCGACCGCAGTTTGATAACACCTATTTAATTCGGAAATACCATGTTGCGCACAGCTCAATACCCCAAACAAACCGCGCTCACCTTGGCCTTGACGGCGGCGCTGGCCAGCATGACACCGCTGGCCGCCCAAGCAAACTGCCCGCCCAATAGCGGCACCATCTCAAGCAATACCACCGCCGTCACCTGGTCGACCGGCAACTGCTCGATCACCAGTTCGGGAAATATTTCGAATGGCGCTACCTCCACCGCCCTGGAAGTCAATGGCTCCGTCGGCACGCTGACCAACAGCGGCATTATCCACGGCGGCGATAACGGCATTGCCAACTCGGGCACCATTGCCGTTTTCAACAATCAAACCAACGCCACCATCATAAGTACTTTCACCAATGGCTTATTCAATATCGGCAAAATTGGCGTACTGACCAACAACGGCACCATCAGCGGCGGTTCGGTGGGCTCCGGGATTGCCAATGATGGCGGAAGCATCGGCACGCTAACCAATAGCGGGGTAATCCATGGCGGCGATACCGGCATTTTCAACTCCGGCACCATCGGCACGCTGACCAACAGCGGTACCATCAGCGGCGCCAAAATCGGTATCAACAATAGCGGCACCATCGGAGTTTTGAACAACACCATCGGCGGCACCATCAGCGGCGTCAGTACCGGCATTCTCAACAACTCCGCAGGCACCATCGGCACGCTGACCAACAGCGGCACCATCAGCAGTAACAAATTTGGCATCAACATTGGCGGCACGATCGGGGGCGGCTCGATCGGGGTCTTGAGCAACACCGCCGGCGGCGTCATACACGGCAGCAATACCGGCGTCTTCAACGACGGCGGCATCGGCACATTGACCAACAGTGGCAAGATTGCAGGCGGCACCGTCAGCGGCAATAGCGCCACCGGTATTTTCAATGACGAGTTCGGTAGCATCGGTACTCTGACGAATTCCGGTGTCATCAGCGGCCTCAACGCGGGTATCAGCAACGTTGGCACCATCGGCACGCTGAACAACAGCGGCACCATCAGCGGTAGCTTCATCGCCGTCGCCAACGAGGGCACGATTGGCGCGCTGAACAACAGCGGCACCCTCAGCGCCCTGAGCGCGATCAACAACGGTGGGACCGGCACCATCGGCGCCCTGACCAATTCAGGCGTGATCGCCGGCAATATTACGAATAACACGACCAATAACCTGACCATCAACGGCGGCACGGGATCCACCTTCGGCACCTTGACCGGCTTTGCCCCGGGCAGCATCGGCACCATCACCAATACCAATTCCAACCTCACCTTCGGTAGCGGCAACCTGCTG
>Ga0302228_10002823_pt1 | contig 11628 bp, 11 predicted proteins | sample II_Palsa_N1_2_FD_193519 | JGI IMG/M metagenome (GOLD analysis project Ga0302228, IMG submission 193519) | Peat permafrost microbial communities from Stordalen Mire near Abisko, Sweden - II_Palsa_N1_2 | ecosystem: Environmental > Terrestrial > Soil > Palsa > Peat permafrost | place: Sweden...
ACTGAAAGTAAGCTTTCAGTCGCCGTACCGTCCTGTCATCGGGATGCCAAGGCACGCGTACGAAGCCCTTTCCGACGGCGTTCTCGTACACGGCGTTTATCCATGCCCGCAGTTCGGTTTCGAACCGAAGAGGAATGGTGATATGGACGGAATCGCTGACCATGACAACCTCCGCAACATCGAAAATGTACTCGGTCAAATCACGCGGATGCGGACGACGACAGCGGTTGGATACGACATGTCCTCGTTTCAGCGACGCGCTACGGTCATGGTCACTGCAACCAGCACACTCGCGACGACAACGAGGAAGCCGGACGTGTAGATAAGCATGACCGTCATCATCGCCTGCTCCTCCTTGAGATATCCCGCAATTGCGGCGTCCACTGGCCGGCAGCATGAGCCACCCCGCGCGCAGCCGGTGCGCGGCCCAAGCCATGAGACGAACGATGCGCATCGATCGTCAAGAGTCCGGATGACCGGACGAACTGGCGGTCAACAAGCCCGACTATGTCGGGCGCATTGCGCTAGCACGTTGGCCTTGAGAACAAGGTACACGTCCAGGACACACGAAACTATTCTACGAACGGTCGAAATGCCTCTCTCTTTGGATCGGACGCCGATACTTTTGTATAAGTCGCGCAATCTGGCGTGGCGATGCGAGCGCTACGGCGTGCCCAGCGCAAGATTGAGCAATCGCTCAACCGTGGTGGCATCAACGGGCTTCTCGAGTAAAGCGGGTGCGCCCCTAGCCTGGATTTCGGCCTTCAGAGCAGCAGTCGAGAATGCCGTAATGAAAATGGTCGGAATTGCGTACCCGAGGCCGAGAAGGCGGTCGTGCATTTCGATTCCAGACAAGCCCGGCATCTGTACATCCGAAATCAGGAATGACGTTTCGCCGAGCAAACCTGAATCCAGAAATTCTTCCGCCGATGCAAACACTCGCGCTCGCCAGCCCAGCGACCGAACCAGGGTCGCGGTTGCAAACCGGGCACCCTCATCGTCATCAACGATAGAAACAACCTGAGAAGACACGAGCGACGGACCTCGAAACACTGGAAGCCAAGCATGTCACACGGATTTGTGTGGATGCGGTTCAATATAATCGTAGCTCGCAAGCCACCGCAGGCAAATGATACGAATGTATAAGCGGCTTACGAGACCGGCGTCGCTCGCCTCGGCGAGCGTCACACGTCAGACTCCAGTAGAAGAGCCCGATGATGGTGGAGTCGATGAGTGGCCGCATGCGCGCCATCACGCGATGGGCACAGTACCGGTCGGAACCGGCTGTCATGTAAATCCGGTCAATTGTCTGACATTTTGGACGAACATTGTCCCCCTTGCCTGCCAGGCACGAACCCTTGCTGCAAGCTGTATAGGATGCAGTGACGCGGGTCACAGTGGGGGCGTAAAATGCCTAAATACCAGCGGGTGCGACCGCATTCCGGCTTCGCAAGGTGTCCAGATGACTATTAGACCGCCCCACCGGATGACCGATGAGCCCGAAGCAGCCGACGTTTCCGTCGTCTACGTCGTCGATGACGACAAGGGAATCCGGCGGGCTCTCGAGATGCTGATGCGCTCCGTCGACCTGCGCGTAGAGACGTTCGAGTCCCCGGAAGAATTTCTCCGGTTTCCTCGCTTGGCCGGCCCAAGCTGTCTGATCCTCGATGTGCGGCTCCGCGGGAAAAGCGGCATGGCTTTTCACCAGGAAATCGTCAATAGCGGCATGCGTATTCCCGTCGTGTTCATCACCGGTCATGGAGACATCGAGATGGGGGTAAAGGCAATGAAGGCCGGCGCGCAGGACTTCTTTGCGAAGCCGTTCAAAGATCAGGACATGCTCGACGCAATTGCTCAGGCACTGGCGCGAGACAGTGAGCGACTCGCGGCAGAGGCTGCGTTATCCGGCCTGCGCGCTTCGTACGAATCCCTTTCACCGCGCGAGAAAGAGGTGATGGGCTTTGTGTTGTCTGGTCTGATGAACAAGCAGATCGCCTCTGAAATGAGCCTGAGCGAAATCACGGTCAAGGTTCACCGTGGACAGGTCATGCGTAAAATGAACGCGCGCTCGGTGCCGGAGCTCGTGCGCATGGCCGAATCGCTAGGCGTCGAGGCCTATCGTCCGCGAGACCATCATCGCTGACACGGCAACGCTACTGATGCGCGGAAACTGTAAATTGAAATGTCATTCCCGGGCCAATATTGCGGGACGCCCACACCTCCCCTCCGTGAGCTTCAACGATCGAACGACAGATGGACAGTCCCATACCCATTCCATCTGGCTTCGTCGTGTAAAACGCGCTGAAAAGCCGGTCCAGCCCCTCGGGCTCCGTGCCGATGCCGGCGTCCTGTACGGCCACGAGCACCTCGTCGGATTCGCGCTGTTCGGTACGGATGGTTAGCACACGCACGCGATCGGTGACGCTCGCCATGGCCTGGACACCATTCATTGCAAGATTGATGATCACCTGCTGCAGCTGGACCCGGTCGCCCCGCACCAGGGGCAATCCCGACGCAAGCTGTAGTTGCACCGTCACCCACTGTCTGAGCGCCTCCGGCTTTACAAGCGCGACCGCCTCGCCGATGACCTCGTTGATGTCCAGTGGGATCAGTTCCGGATCGGCCCTTCTGGCAAGATCGCGAACGCTCCGGATCACTCCGGCCGCCCGATTGGCTTCTTCGACAATGTAATTCAGGCAGGCACGCGCCTCGTCGACTTCCGGAACGTCGCGGGTCAGCCAACGCAAGCCCGCTACGGCGGTAGTGGAGATGGAAGCGAGAGGCTGATTCACTTCATGCGCAATCGAAGCACTCATCTGTCCAAGGGCTGTTACACGAGCGACGCGGGCGAGCTCCGCCTGTGCGGTATGCAACGCCTCTTGCGTTTCCCTCGTTGCCGTGACGTCCATCAGTGCACCAACAAGTTCCTCTTCGCCCGATTCGTATTTCGCGCGATGGGTCCGGACAGTCAGGTGTTTCACCGCTCCATCCGGCATCAGAAGACGGTGCTCGTAGTCGTCGTCTGGTTCGCCACGTGCCGCACGATCAATCTCGTGCAGTACCAGTTCCCGGTCATCCGGGTGAACACGTTGGAGGATGAGGTCGAGCGTCGGCGTGACCGTTTCGTCCATGCCAAATATCCGATATGTCTCCTTCGACCAGACAATGTCGCCGCTCGCTACGTTCCAGCCAAAGCTGCCCGTATGACTTAGCCGTTGAGCATCAGCCAGATAGCCCTCGCTCCGCCGCAATGCGGCTTCAGCCTCTCTTCGCGCGACGTTCAGCCACACCACAAACAGGCCTGTCACCGCAAGCAGGACAACCCGCGGCAAGTCCGCAGGCACAACCTCGAACGAACGGGTCGGCGGGATAAAATAGTAAGTGAAAGCCGCAACGGACAGTGCGGTCGCGAGCAAACCCGGGCCGAGGCCGCCGAACCAGGCACTGAACATGATCGCGCACAAAGACAGCAATGCGAACGGACTGCCGTGCATGTGAGGGACTAGCAGCAGCGCGGCGACGAGCGCCGCAACAACCGACAGAACTGCGACTGCATAGTGGACAAAAGCAGACCGTCTGGACCACTGTAGGGGACTAGACTGGGGCATGTCTCCTGCCTCCACAAATCAGCGATGCCTCGCACAATCTGTCTGCTTAAGGCATTCGAATCGGCATCTTCATGGCCGAGGCGCACCCCGGCCAGGTCCTTTTCACCCGATCGTTGCGCGGGATGCCGACAATCATACAGCCATCGGGCTGTCGCATCCTATGGCGAGTGAGTGCGGCGGCGCACACCCGCGCCATCCTATGGCGAGTGAGTGCGGCGGCGCACACCCGCGGAAGCTTGACCATGTCGCCACATCGATGATTCGCTTCGGAATCCAGAGCGTGTCGGCAACACCTGATTTGACTTTAACGTCCACGCGCCACCCCGACGGCTAGCGCTGTCGTCGATGGCGGAGCCGGCACTTGATCCGAAGCCGGCCCGCCATCGGGTTCGCCACACTGCCTACTTCACCAGCATGCCCGTCAGCCAGTAGGCCTGACTGAGTGTAATGATGCCGGCGATAACAGCCAGTCCAATGCTGTGCTTCAGCGTGAAGCGGAACAGATCAGATTCTCGTCCAATCAGTCCGACCGCCGCGCACGCGACCGCAATCGACTGCGGCGAGATCATCTTTCCGGCCACCCCGCCGGTGGAGTTGGCAGCGACGAGCAGAATGTCGGACACGCCAATCTGATGCGCAGTGGTCGCCTGCAACGCGGCAAACAGCGCATTCGAAGACGTGTCCGAGCCGGTGAGGAACACGCCAAGCCAGCCGAGCAGCGGTGCGAATAGCGGATACGCGGCGCCCGTCTTGGCGAGCAGCAGCGCCATCGTCACCGACATGCCTGAGTAGTTTTCGACGAAGGCGAATGCGAGGACGAGGCCGATCGACAGTATCGGGCGGCGCAGGTCCTTAAGCGTCTCCGCGAACGTGTCGAGCGCGGTTTTCGCGGGCATCCGCAGAAACACGATGGCCATGAGCGCTGCAAGCAGGATACCGGTGCCGGTCGCGCCAACCAGATCGAGCCTGAACACGACATCAAGCGGCGTAGGCGTCGCGACAACCGGCGCACCCCGGATGATCAGTCGGTCGATCAACGGCATGTGAAAGGACAGTGTCGTTGCCGCGAGTGCTCCTTTGGCTCCGAACAAGGCCTTGAAGCCGCCGAGGCCCCACACCGTGATCGTCGCGGTCAGGAACAGAAACGGCGACCAGGCCCTCACGATCGTGCCCGTCGAATAGGGGCTCGGCGTTCTGGACGGATTGAAGCCACCCGCCATGCCTGCTGCGCCGCCACCGAAAGATGCGGTGCCATTGCCGCTGATCGAAGGTGCGAAGCTCATCTTCGGTTGCCAGACCTTCAGGAAAAGCCCGAGCGACACGAGGCTCACGATAGCCGACGCGACGTCCGGAAGCTCAGGCCCCATGAAGTTCGAGGTCAAATATTGCGTGACCGCGAAGCTGCCACCTGCAACCAACGCGGCGGGCCAGGTCTCGCGCACGCCTTTTTTGCCGTCCATGATGAAGACGAGCCAGAACGGCAGAGCGATGGACATGAACGGCAACTGCCGCCCAGCCATGGCGCCGATCGAAAACGGATCTAGCCCCGACACCTGGCCCGCCACGATCACCGGAATCCCGAGTGCGCCGAATGCGACAGGCGCCGTGTCGGCGATCAGGCAGAGTCCCGCGGCATACAGCGGATTGAAGCCGAGCGCGACGAGCAGCGCGGCGGTAATCGCGACGGGCGCACCGAAGCCGGCCGCACCTTCGAGAAACGCGCCGAACGAGAAGCCGATCAGCAGCATCTGTAGCCGGCGATCGTCAGTCAGGGCGACGATCGAACTGCGGATAATGTCGAACTGTCCCGAGCGGACCGAAACCTTGTAGACGAAAACTGTCGCGACGATAATCCACGCGATTGGCCACATGCCGTAGAAAAAGCCGTAGAACGCCGAGGCGAATGCCATGCCGAGCGGCATGTGAAAGATCGCCACTGCGGTCACAAGCGACAGCGCGAGCGTCAGGGCGGCGGCAATATGCCCTTTCACCCTGAGCACAGCCAGACAGATGAAGAACAGAATAATCGGCCCGCTTGCGGCGAGCGCGGAAAGACCAATGCTATCGAGCGGCAAATAGTTCTGATGCCAGACTTCCATGTACACAGTCTCCTTGCTTTATTGATCTTGGCGCGGCCTTCGTGGCCGCACCCGTGGTGTGGTGTGTTACATCTGTGCGCCGATCATCCAGGGCACGAATTCCTCGTTGCCCACCCCGAGCGCTTCGCTCTTGCTCTTCTTTCCCGACGCGACGTCGATGATCATTTCAAAAATTTCACGGCCCTTTTGCTCGACCGTGCTATCGCCGTCCATGATGTCGCCACAGTTGATGTCCATGTCATCTTCCATGCGCGTGTACATCTTCGTGTTGGTGGCGAGCTTGATCGACGGCGCGGGTTTGGCGCCGAAGCATGAACCGCGTCCGGTGGTAAACAGCACGAGATTCGCGCCGCTCGCGATCTGTCCGGTTGCACCCATCGGGTCGTAGCCGGGTGCGTCCATGAACACCAGTCCCTTGGCGGTCACCGGCTCAGCATAGCGATAGACGTCCACCAACGGCGTCGAGCCGCTTTTCGCGACCGCGCCCAATGATTTTTCGAGGATCGTCGTCAAGCCTCCGGCCTTGTTGCCCGGCGTCGGATTGTTGTCGATGCTGCCTTTTTCGCGCTCGGCGTAGTTCTCCCACCAGTGAATGCGCTCGACGATCTTCTGCCCCACTTCCGGCGTGACCGCGCGTCGCGTCAGCAGATGTTCCGCGCCATAGATCTCGGGCGTCTCGGAGAGAATGGCGGTGCCGCCATGCTGTACGAGCAGATCGACGGCAGCGCCGAGTGCGGGATTCGCCGTAATGCCCGAATACCCATCCGATCCGCCGCATTGCAGCGCGATATTCAGGTGCGATACAGGCAACGGCTCGCGCACGGCGCGGTTAGCCTCCGGCAGCATTTTCTCGATGGCGGCAATCGCGGCGTCGACCGTCTTCTGCGTGCCGCCTTGTTCCTGGATGACGAGCGGAACCGTCATCTCGCCCGTCTCGACGCCTTCGGCGACAAACATGGCGCCCATCTGATTCGCCTCGCAACCGAGCCCGATGACGAGCACGCCAGCGAAATTCGGATGCCGCACATAACCGCCGATCGTACGGCGCAACTGCTGAATGCCTTCACCGTTATGGTCGATGCAGCAACCGAAACTGTGCGTGACCGGGACAATGCCGTCGACGTTCGGCCACGCATCCAGCGCACCAGGCGCCGAGAAATGCTGCGTGACCAGCTTCGTCACCGTCGCGGAACAGTTGACGGTGCTGACCACGCCAATGTAGTTGCGCGTCGCCACGCGGCCGTCAGCGCGACGAAAGCCCTGGAATGTCAGCGCGTTCTGCGCGGGCGACACAACCTTCACGTTCGTACCGTACGCGTAGTCGCGCGCGAAATCGCCCATCGAGACATTTTGCGTGTGGACGTGAGCACCGGGTTCGATCGGCTGCGTGGCGAATCCGATGATCTGGCCGTAGCGGCGCACCGGGTCCCCAGCCTTCAACGCGCGCAATGCCACCTTGTGTGCAGCGGGAATATCGTCGGCGACCAGCAGGCCGTCCAGTTCATGCAGCACGGTGCCTGCGGCGATCGCACCGCGCGCGATCGCGACGTCGTCGTCGCCATGCAACGTAATGACCAGTGAGTTAGAATCGGCCATGTTTTTCCTCTTGAATTGTGGGGCTTGTAAGCCTTGCGTCGGCAGCGGGATCGGCCATCCGCGTCTCCGATGAATAGTGGTTTTGTTCACAAGGCGATGCAAATCGGTCAGACCAATTTCTGGAAGCACCGGAATGGGATTTCATAGTCGTTCGTGCAGCGTGCTCGACAGTACCGTCCGGCAGCTCGAAGAGAAAGTGCGTGAAGGCAGTTGGGCCGTTTCGGCGCGCCTGCCTGCGGAGCGGGCGCTGGCGGATTCGATGGGGGTGTCGCGCTCAACCGTGCGCGAGGCGATCCAGCGGCTCGTCAGCAGAGGAATGCTCGAAACGAAGGCCGGCAGCGGCGTGTACGTGGTGCAGAAACAGCCTGCGCGCCTCAGCGCACCGTGGCTACAGTTGGTGACGGAAAGCGCGCCGCTACGAGCGGAAATGCTCGAATTCCGACTGGTTTTCGAATGCGCGGCGGCGCGCTTCGCCGCACAGCGTTCGACCGAACAGGAGTTGGACAAACTCCAGACGATTCTCCTGAAGATGGAAAACGCAGTTGCGGCTCACGACGTCGATGCGGAAGCCGTCGTCGACGGCGAGTTTCATACCGCGCTCACGGCGGCATCGCACAACCGCATGCTCGACCAGTTTTATGCGAGCACCATAACGCTGCTTCGCGAGCACATCGCCGCGAATACGTTCGATGCGACGATCAATAACGCGAACGCCGTCATTCAATCAGCCATGCGGCTACGCCAGCACGAATCCATTTATCTGGCCATTCGCGACCGCAATCCCGACGCTGCGCAGCAGGCTATGTTCACCCACATTGCTTTTGTCGGGAAACAGTTCGAGCCGGGATTCCATCAATAGCGCCATGCGCAGGCGCGGGCGCGTCTACGCTTTACGATCTGCAGGTTGCCCTGTCAGTCGTTCTTCTGGATATACGCCTCGAACGCCTGCTTGTAGTCCGGGTGCCAGCGCGAAAGCGGCGGGCGATTTTCGACAATGTCTCCCGCAGCCCACAGGATGCGCTTCTCGTCGAGGGACCGGGGCACGTCGTTGTCCGGGCAGAGAATGTAGAAGTCCTTGGCATCCAGCCGCTCCATCATGAAATCGACGGTCTGCTCCGGCGTCCAGGCAGCAGCCGGCTTCTCGGTCCGGCCATGCGCGGCGAGATCCGTGAACACAAAACCCGGAATCAGCAGGTGCGCGCTGATCTGGCATCCTGGCGTGTTGCGCAATTCGTGCTGCAGCGCCTCGGTGAACGCCTTCAGTCCCGCCTTCGAGACGTTGTACGCGGGGTCGCCAGGCGGCGTCGTGATGCCCTGCTTCGAGCCGGTATTGATGACGAGGCCCGGGCGCCCGCGCGCGATCATGCCGGGCACGAAGGTCTGCGTGCCACGGATGACGCCCCACAGGTTGACCTCGAGCACCCGCTCCCAGTTAGCATCCGCTCCGAACATGGTGCTGCCCGGTTGAATCCCGGCGTTATTCATGAGGATATCGGTGCCGCCGAAGCGCTCCTGAACCGCCGCTTCGAGGGCGCGCAGATCTTCGACGCGGCTAACGTCCGTCTCGACCGCCATGACACCGTTCGCGCCGCGCGGCGACAGCCTGGCGATCTCCTGTGCCGCGCGAGTCAGGCGGACCTCACCCCTATCCGCAATGCAGACGCGAAGTCCAAGCTGCGCGAAGCGCTTCGCAGCGGCAAGTCCAATGCCGGCCGCGCCGCCCGTGACAACAGCGACGGATCCGGAAGTGAAAGCAAAGTGTGTCATCAATAGTCCCTCTCGGTTCGTCATACAACGTTAGCCCGCCGGGGGCCTGCTCTAGCCACGCCGCGCGATGCCGAATGTCTTCACGACATTCACCCAATACGCGGCACCGGTGGCCAACGCCTCATCATTGAAATCGTAATGCGGGTTATGCAGCGGGGCGCTGGGCGTTGCGCCGTCGACGCCCATCCAGACGTACGCGCCCGGCCTCGCCTGTGCCATGAACGCAAAATCTTCCGACGCCATCGACGGTTTGCATCCCAGCGTGACAGCCGCCTCACCCACCGTCGCACGCGCCGCATCCAGTGCGATATCGGCTTCCGCAGGCGTATTGACCGTCGCCGGATAGCCATACTGGTACGTCAGGCTCGCTTTCGCGCCATGCGCCTGAGCGGTTAGCGTGCTAATTTCATCCAGCAACGCGCGAATGCGCTCCTGCACCTCGGCCGCGAAGCAGCGCACCGTACCGCGGATCACCGCGCGGTCCGGCAACACGTTCCAGGCTTCGCCGCCGTGAATCTGCGTCATGCTCACCACGCTTGCCTCTTTCGGTGACACGCGCCGACTCACGATCGACTGCAGCGCAATCACAATATAGCTCGCGCAGACCAGCGCATCGATGCCCTCTTCGGGCATCGCCGCGTGCGAGCCTTTGCCGTCGACGAGAATCTCGAACGTATCAAATGAAGCCATCATCGGTCCACGGTTGAGCGCGAAGTGGCCAAGTGGCAGGCCCGGCCAATTGTGCAAACCGAACACCGCGTCGCACGGGAACCGCTCGAACAACCCATCCTCCACCATCACCCGCCCGCCGCCGGCCACCTCCTCGGCAGGCTGGAAGATAACGTGCACCGTGCCCTGCCAATCGGTATCGCGGCTCAATGAAGCGGCTGCACCCAACAGCATCGCCGTGTGGCCGTCGTGTCCGCACGCGTGCATTTTGCCTGTGTTCTGCGAGCGGTGCTCGAATGCGTTGTGCTCCGCCATGGGTAGCGCATCCATATCCGCGCGCAATCCAAGCGCCGGACCGCTGCCCCGCCGCAGTGTTCCCACTACGCCCGTTTTGCCGACGCCTTCGGTGACGTCAAAGCCAAATTCCCTCAGCACCGACGCCACCAGGCGCGCTGTGGTGACCTCTTCGAACGCGGTCTCCGGGTGTGCGTGCAGGGCACGGCGCCACGTCGTCATTTTGTCGAGCAATTCAGCTTCAATCATCGTTGCTTACCTCAAAAGCAGACCGCCGCACGGTACCTGGAGCGGGACGTCAAGCGGCCACATTGTTCATGGCGTTCGGCTCAGTCCGCTGGACAAAACGGCGCCGGGCTCAGGAATACCGATTCCTGATGGACGAGATACGGCAGGATACGTGGCGTGAATGTCTGCCAGCGCGGATCGGCTGCGAGTTTGGCGCGCTGCGCCTCCCGATGCGCGTAATCCTCGTAGCCCCAGCAGAACACGATTGAGTTCAAAGTGCCCGAATCTTTGGTCCAGCAACCTTTGAGCCGCGCGTACTGACTGATAATGTCGAGCCCTTCCCGCTCGTAAATTTCCAGGAACTCGGCGACTTTTCCCGCCGTAACCTGATAAGTGCGCATTTCTACCAACATGATTCTCCCTCTTTCAGTCCGCCGCGGCTGAAGATGCGTAGCTAGCCGCGTTTTCTTCGATGTACGCTTTCAGCGCACCGAAGAACGCGTCGAGATTCTTGCCCGCGGCCGACTGGATCAGCCGGGACCCCACGCTCATCAGCTTCCCGCCAATCTCGACGTCGGCGTCGTACACCAGCACGGTCGCCTCGCCTTGTGGTTCGAGTTGAACGCGGGCCGTGACTTTCGCAAAGCCCACCGCGCCCGCATTGCCACCGCCCGCGATCGTATAGGCCCTGGGTGGTTCGAGATCCGACAATTCGACGTTGCCTTTAAACGTTGCGGCCACAGGGCCCACGCGAATCTGCACTGTCGATTCGAAATGCCGCTCGTCGACCTTTTCCAGCGACTTGCAACCGGGCAGACACGCCTGCAACACGGCAGGGTCGTTCAACGCGCGCCATACCGCTTCAGGTGGCGCGGGCAGGATGCATTGATCAGTGAGCTTCATCGCTGCGCCTCAGCTCTCGTAAAGTTTGAACAGCGCCTGAGTGCCGTTGCGGGCATAGCCCTCTTCGCTCAACTTCTGGTACAGCCCGCGCACCAGTTCAAGACCCGGCAATTCACGACCCATGTGACCGGCCTCTTCGTGCGCAATCCGCATGTCCTTGATGAAATGCTCGATGAAGAAGCCGGGCGCGAAGTCGCCATTGGCAATGCGCGGGCCCAGGTTGTTTAGCTGAAAGCCACCGGCCGCGCCGCCGCCAATCGTGCTCAATACCGTGTGGGCGTCGAGACCTGCGCTCTGCGCGTAGGCAAGTCCTTCGCACACGCCCAGCATCGTCGATGCAATGACGATCTGATTGCACAGCTTCGCGTGCTGACCGGCGCCCGGCCCGCCTTGCAGAGCGATGGTGGTGCCGAGGCAGCGCAGCATCGGCTCGACGCGCGCAAGCGCCTCGCTCGAGCCGCCGA
>Ga0302228_10002827_pt1 | contig 11611 bp, 12 predicted proteins | sample II_Palsa_N1_2_FD_193519 | JGI IMG/M metagenome (GOLD analysis project Ga0302228, IMG submission 193519) | Peat permafrost microbial communities from Stordalen Mire near Abisko, Sweden - II_Palsa_N1_2 | ecosystem: Environmental > Terrestrial > Soil > Palsa > Peat permafrost | place: Sweden...
GTCCGCCACCACGTCGGCAAGCTCGGCGCCCTCGGCTTCGACGTCACCCTCTGCCGCATCCCCGAACCCGAACCAGCCGGACCAGGCACCACACAGGCCGCCTGACCCATAACGCCCCTGCAGACCCCTGACCGGCCCGTAACGCCAGGGGTCCGCTGCCGCGCGCCCAGCTGAGGTCCATTTTTCGGGTTAGGGGTGAAGGTGATCCGGGCGAGTACCTCGTCGCGCTTAACCAGGTCAATCTTGCCGCGTTTGACCGCGCCGGCCAGCGACTTCTCCACCCGTCCCCGGGCGGCATCGAGGAACTGCGGCAGGTCGCGGACGACAACGGGCATCCCCGCGACCGCGGACACCTCGGCGATGCCCGCTCCCATGAACCCGCCACCGACGATGGCGACCGAGTTGATCTCTCGCGGCATGGCTGCACACCTCCGCCCGATAGGCCAGATCTGCTGTGTCAGGTCTCATCCGAACGTACCGCTGGGTGCCTGGAGACGACGTTGTGCGGTGGCATCGGGGTCAGGTGCGCGGATTGTCCGTGGCTCCATCGACATTCCAGACCGGCTTAGGCCGGCTCCTCGCTGACCCCGGCCCGCGCCTGCTCGAAGGTGATAATCCGCTGCGGGTAGTTCTTGGTGAACACCAGCGACCGCAGCCACACGAGCAGCGTACTGAGCCGGTTGCCCCAGCCGATTAGGTAGAGCACGTGGACGAAAGCCCACATCAGGTACCCGGCGGAACCGGTGAACCGGACGCCGAACGCGTCTGCCACGGCCGCCCGGTACCCGATCGTGGCCATACTGCCCTTGTTGAAGTACTTGAACGGCGGCACGTTCGCGTCCCCGTCGAGCCGGGCTCTGATCACCCTGGCGACGTAGCGTCCCTCCTGGATCGCGGGCTGGGCCACGCCGGGCAGCTTGTGCAGCGACACCATGTCGCCGATCGCGAACACCTCGGGATGGCCAGGCAGCGTGCAGTCGGGCAGCACCACGACCCGCCCGGCACGGTCGGTTTCCGCGCCGGACGCCTCGGCGAGCATGCTGGCCAGCGGTGATGCCTGTACCCCGGCCGCCCAGATCTTGGTGCGGGCATTGATCTTCTCGAGCCCGGCCGCGCTCTTCACCGTGATGCTGTCGGCGTCCATGTCGGTGGCCATGGTGTCCGTCCGCACCTCGACGCCCAGCTCGACCAGATGCTTGCGGGCGTAGCGCTGCAGCTTCGGGTGGAACGGGCCGAGGACCGCGGGGCCGGCCTCGACCAGGATGACCCTGATCTCCTTGGCGGTATCCACCCAGCGGTACTCGCGCGGCAGCACCTTTTTGGCGAGCTCGGCCACTTGGCCGACCAATTCCACCCCGGTTGGGCCGGCGCCGACCACGACGAATGTCAGCAATGCCTTACGCCGCGACGGGTCCGGGATCGTCTCGGCAAGCTCGAAGGTGGACAGGATGTGACTGCGCAGCTTGCGGGCGTCCTCAAGGGTTTTCATCCCCGGCGCGAAGCCGGCCCAGTGGTCGTTGCCGAAGTACGCATGGGTCGCGCCGCCCGCCACGATTAGGGTGTCGTAGCGCCGGTGCAGCTTGCGACCATCCGGCGTCACCCCATAGACGAAATGCTTGTCCAGGTCGAAGTGCGTGACGTTGGCCTGGACGGTCCTGGCGTTGCGCCGATGCTTGATCACCCGGCGCAGCGGCGGCGCGATCAGACCCTCGCTCAGCAACCCGGAGGCCACCTGGTATAGCAGCGGCTGGAACAGATGATGGTTGGTCCGGTCCGCAATGGTTACGTCCACGTAGGCGTGAGCCAGTGCCTTGGCCACGTTCACACCGCCGAACCCGCCGCCCACCACGAGCACCTGGTGCCGTCCGCTTGTCTCGCGGGCCAGATCAGAGCCGCTGGCTTGGTCCGTCATCGGCATCGGCTCGCCCTTCACCGACGCCAATCCACTGCTTCAGAGGCGTTCGAAGATGGCCGCGATGCCCTGGCCGCGACGACCCGACGTGAAGCGTTCATTCCGCCTCCAACCCCTCGGTGACGGTCTTTGAGCATAGGCCCCACGACCGCTCCCGCCATTAGCTTCGCCGACCATCTTGCGCCCCTTGCGTTAGTCCCGTGGACACCCGCGAGGGACGGTGACCACTTTGTGTGCAGCCACCGTGGATTGGCCAAGGGGTTGTCACGCCAGCTATGGACGGTGTGCCCTAGGCGGAGCAGGCTCGGTGACGTATCCCAGGGAACGGCGGCTCGTACATGATCGATGGGGCGAACCAGCCGGCCAGCTACCGGAGGCAACTCGTGGCAATCTCACGGCCGGAGCGGAACGGACAAGCTTGTGGCTGACGCGGTAATCGTGGCCACGACCCGGTCGCCGATCGGCCGCGCATTCAAGGGGTCGCTGAAGGACCTGCGGCCGGACGACCTGACCGCCACCATTGTGCGGGCGGCGCTGGACAAGGTGCCGCAGCTCTACCCGTCGGACGTGGACGATCTGATGCTAGGTTGCGGCCTGCCCGGTGGCGAGGCCGGGTTCAACATGGCCCGGGTGGCCGCGGTGCTGCTCGGTTACGATCACCTTCCCGGCACCACGCTTACCCGCTACTGCGCGTCGTCCCTGCAGACAACGCGGATGGCCATGCACGCGGTCAAAGCCGGCGAGGGCGAGGTGTTCATCTCCGCCGGCGTGGAGACGGTGAGCCGGCATGTCAACGGCAGCAGCGACTCGCCTCCTGACACCATGAACCCGCTGTTCGGCGACGCCCGCGCGCACACCGCCACCGCGGCCAAGGGCGGCGCCGAGGGCTGGCACGACCCGCGGGAAGACGGCATGCTGCCCGACGCCTACATCGCCATGGGGCTGACCGAGCGACGGCAAGGCACGCGAACTCGGGATCACCCCGCTCGCCCGGATCGCTGCCACCGGGGTGAGCGCGCTGTCGCCGGAAATGATGGGCCTCGGCCCTGTCGAGGCGACTAGGAAGGCAATGCGGCGGGTCGGCATGACCATCTCCGACATCGACCTGGTCGAGATCAACGAGGCGTTCGCGGCGCAGGTGATTCCCGCCTACCGCGAGCTCGGCATCGACATCGACCAGCTCAACGTGCACGGCGGCGCCATCGCGCTGGGTCACCCGTTCGGCATGACCGGTGCCCGGATCACCGCCACCCTGCTCAACGGCCTGGTCACCAGGGACGAGACCGTCGGCCTGGAAAGCATGTGCGTTGGCGGCGGCCAAGGCATGGCAATGATCATCGAGCGGCTCAACTAGGCTTGGTCGGCAGCCACGCCGGGAACGAACCCGTGCCAGATGGCGGCGTCGTAGTGGACCAGCGGGATATGGCTTTCGGTGCCAGATCGGCTCGCATCAGGCCGACCCTCCGCCCGCCGCGATCGCGTACGCCCGGCGGGAATAGTCATCGTCGAACATGGTCAGCATCAGCACGGCGACTTGGGGAGCGACCCGGCCGATCTTCTTCGCGGCCGCGAATCCGGACAGTGAGCGCAGCCCGATGAGCATCCGGTCCATTGTCCCGACTGCCCGGTCTGGTTCGGCTTATCAAGCGACCGCAGCGGCGACGTGCATCCTGGTTCAGGCCCCGCCCCCGGTCCAGGCGCCTGGTTCACCGCGTGTTTGAAAGCGCGTCATCGCCGGCCGGCGCCTGCCCGGCGCACGGCCCCGGCGGCCTGCCGTGCCGCCACGAGAATCGGATCCCATACCGGGGCGAACGGCGGAGCGTACGCGAGATCCAGGGCGGCCATCTCTTCTACCGTCATCCGGTTCCATAGCGCCGTCGCAGCCGTGTCGATCCGCTTGGCCGATCCCTCCTGGCCGACGATTTGCACTCCCAGCAGACGTCCGGTGCAGCGTTCGGCGGTCATCTTGACGTTCATCCGCTGGGTACCCGGGAAGTAGCCAGCCTTCGTAGTGGACCGCACGGTTACGGTCACGTATTCGAACCCGGCGCGTGTGGCGTCGCGCTCGCGCAGCCCGGTCCGGGCAATCTCCAGATGGCACACTTTGCTCATCGCCGTGCCGACCACCCCGGGAAATGTGGCGTAGGAGCCGGCCAGATTGTGCCCGATGACCCGGCCTTGCTTGTTGGCGTGGGTGCCGAGCGCCACATGTTGGTACTGACCAGAGACCAGGTTGAGGACCTCGACGCAATCGCCGCCCGCCCAGATATGGTCGTGGCCGAGAACCTGCATCTGTATGTTCGTGCGCAGGCCGCCGTGATCGCCCAGCGCCAGGCCGGCATCTTGTGCGAGCGCGGTGTTCGGCCGTGCCCCGAGGCCGAGGACTACGACGTCGGCCGGGATGGAGCCGTCGGCGGTCAGTACCGAGCGGATCCGGTGATTGTTGCCGGTCTCGAATCCGATGACGGCGGTGTCGGTGCGCATATCGATGCCGATATCCTCCATAGCCCGGCTTACCGCCGCACCCATGTCCGGGTCGAGCGTGGTCATCGGCTGCGCGGCCTGATCGATGACGGTGACAGCGACCCCGCGTCGCACGAGTGCCTCGGCCATCTCCACGCCGATGTAGCCCCCGCCGACCACCACGGCCCGCCGCGGCTGCGCGCGGTGCAGATCCGCCAGGAGCGCGGTACCGTCGTCGAGAGTCTGCACGCCGAACACGCCGACAGCGTCCACGCCGGGCAGCGGCGGTCGCACCGGGACCGCGCCGGTCGCGATGACGAGAGAGTCGAAGCCTTCCCAGAACGACCGCCCTGCGGCAAGGTCATGAGCGAGCACCCGTCCGGCCGCGAGGTCGATCTTCTCCACCTCGGTTCGCATTCGAAGGTCAATGCCGTTGCGCCGGTGTGCGTCCGGCGAACGGGCGACCAGACGCTCCGGCCCGTCGACATCGCCGGCTACCCAGTACGGGATGCCACAGGCAGAGTAGGAGCTGTACGCTCCGCGCTCGAACGCGACGATCTCGACCGCGTCGCCTGCGATTCGCTTGGCCTGCGAGGCTGCGCTCATCCCGGCCGCGTCCGCCCCGATGACGACGATCCGCTCGGTCATGGGATCAGCACACCCCACTGCTTGGGCCGCTCCGTCGCGTGCGTCGCCACCGGTCAGACTGCCCCGGTTGTGGTACGGATCTCGGTTCCTGCCCGGACCGCCCTGGTGACCGGGGTCTTGTCCGCGATCTCGGCCAGCTTCGCGCGCTGGTCCTCGTCGATGCCGTGCAGGGTGATCAGCCGGTCGATCCACTTGGTGTTCCGGTCTTTGACGACGTAGGTCAGCTCGACATCCACGCCAGCCAGCGGCCAGCTCTGATGTTCGGCGTACATTCGCAGCGTGATCGCGGTGCAGGCACCGAGCCCGGACAGCAGCAGGCCGAACGGAGCCGGACCGGTGTCGCCGCCGCCGTGGTCGACCGGTTCGTCGCCGCGCAGCGCATGGCCCTCCGTGTTGATGCGCACACCGTACGGCGTTTCCTCGCTTGTCACCGTAGCGGTGGCGATGGTGTGGTCACGGTCGTCGCTCATCACGCCATCCTTAATCTATGCGCGTCCCCTGCGCCGCCGCGAGCACGCCGGATGCCGAGCACAGCTTCATCGTCACAGTGATAAAACCCGTCGTCTATGTTCCCTGGTATCAAGTCCTGCCGTGGACATTGTCCGGTGGTGATCTGCCGTCGTCCTGACCGGCCGACTGGCCCGTGGAACATCGCCTTCTCGCGGCCGGTGCGATCATCGTTGCACCCTGCGGAGAGTTGCGACCGCGTCCCGAGGCAAGGCCCAGCCCGGCATCGGCGGCGGGCCGGTCAGGGTGCTGGCCAACCTGGCGGGGAAGCCATCCAGCATGGACCGATCACCGAAACGGTCGCGCTGCTTGACGCAGGCACCGGCGCGGACCACCGACTCGGCCCCGACCACGCTGCCGTCGCACACGATCGCGCCGGGTTCGACGATGCTGCCGCGGCCGATGTGGCAGCCGTGGATCATCGCGCCCGGGCCGATCACCGCGTCGTCATCGATGATCAGTTCGTTATCCGGCAGCAGATGCAGCACCGTGTTCTCAAGGATCTGCACCCGGGAGCCGATGCGGACCGGCCCGTGGGAGTCCCCGATGATCTTCACGCCGGCGCCGATGAGAGTGTCTTTGCCGATGACCACGTCGCCGGTGATCTCCGCCGAGTCGAACAGCACCGTGCCGGCGCCAATCGACGGGGTCTTGTCGCGGTAGGCGTACAGGGTTCCCATGCGTTCTCCGGCTCGCATCGGCCCGGACACGATCATGCCCGGGTAGTCGGTCAGGTTGGTCTGATGCTGGCGCAGCACCGCCACCCGCTCACAGTCGGCGTCTGTGGCCGACCGGATTACATGGGGCGGGCGCCCGACCAGGACTGAACCGGCGGGAATAACGGTGCCCGGCGGGAGCAGCGTGCCCTCGCCCAGGATGCAGCCGCTGCCGAGTCGGGAGCCCGGCATCAGGATCGCGCCGTTACCGATCTCGCACAAGTCGCCGACGGTCGCACCGACGATGGCGGCGCGGTGGCCGAAGACGGTGCGCTGGCCCACCCGGACCGGATGCCCGGGCGTGCCGATCACCACACCGTTCTCAAGTACGGCCGAGTAGTTGCCGATGCTCACCGCTCCGCCATGCGCCCGCACCACCAGGCCCTGCGCCAGGATTGCGCCGGCACCGACGTGGACCTCACCGAGGATCACCGCGGACCGGGCGATCTCGGGCCGGGGCTGGTCAACGAGAAGGTGGTTGAAACTCACGCGCCCTCACCGTCCTCCTGGCCATTCGGGCATCCAGTCGGCCGGCACCGACTCTACGCGCGCACAACCCGCGCCCGGTCACTCCGCCCCGGCGGTTCTGGCGGAGGCGAGGTGCGTCGGTCCGGCCGAGGCCGCCGAGCTCATCAACCGCAGTCCCGGGCTGCGCCAGCATTGACGGCTGGCGCTGCAACACTCGCGCACCACGTGGTCCGCGGCAAGCTGAGATTGGCCGCGCCGGTTGGGCCAGTCTCCTACTTCATGGCGTTGGGGTTGCTAGGCCGCCGGGACAGGCTCTGACCCACTGCACAGCCGGTAAGCAGCCACCAGTGTCAGGCAATACTCTGCACAGATCCGGGACGATCTGCGCGCAGCCATCCGCGTGGACGTCGCAGGGAGCGGCCGTGCCGAGTCGGCGTGCGGCACGTCTGGGAGTCCTGGACCCGTTCAATCCGTCACTGTGCACAGCTCTGAGCTGGATGCTGCTGCCTGGCCAGATCGAGCCAGCCCGGTGGCGGGGTCCCAACCGAGCGGTACCCCATGCTCCTGACCTGCGGCTTACCAGGAGGCGCCGGAGCCCATAACAAATTGCTGGTCAGAGCATGATCATTCGTGTCCGAGGGGGGACTTGAACACACGTTCACGGGAGATTTCCCCGATTGAGGAAATCATGAGGTCAGCGTAGCGGGGCACACCCCGCACCCGCCAGCACGTTCCTTCCGAATGACGTCCGTGCCTATGTTTACCGATTTGAGCCCCCATAACGCGGACGCACTACCGTCAGGCGGCCGGATGGCTTACTGCCGTCGTGCCGGTCCGGGCCGTCCTCCCCCTTCGTCTTCCTCCTCAGGCGCCCGCCCTGGGCTGCGGTAGCCAAACCATGCGCCTGGACAGAGGACGTGCACGTATAACCGCCGAGGTCCGTGCAGCCCTGGCCGATCTAGGTTTAACGAAGATGCCGGTTCAGGCCGGGTGTACCTGTCGGTCGCACCCGTCCGGGGTCGGTAAGAGCGAGCTGTCCAGGACGCTGGCGGAGTTCCTGTTCGGCGATGAGGACGCGCTGATCCAGCTGGACATGAGCGAGTACATGGAGAAGCACACCGTGTCCCGGCTGTTCGGCTCCTTGTCGCTGCTGTTTTTAGAACTAAGCGGCCACTACGTGAACGCTGTTCAGCTACATGTCCACGCCGCAGACGTCCTGGTCAGGTGCGGCATACACAGGGAGGACTTAAGATAACCGCCTGAGCGGCAAGCGAAAATCGAATCCTCTGGGGACAGCGGCGCATAACGAGATTTCTGGCGCCAGAGCGTGAGCAGGGCGCCCGAGGTCACGTGTGCATTCGCAGCGGTCAGACCTGCTCGATCATTCACTGGCCGCCCGCGTTCTTGCGTCAGAAATAAGGGCCTGGGGCAGGCGGCGCAGGAACTGTTCGACGCGTTTGCGGTAGGCGCCCGGGTCGGTGAAGTACGACATGACGTGGTCGGCGCCGGGGACGATCCACACGTCGGCGTGAGGCTGGGCGGAGTGGAGTTCGTGGGCCATGGCGGTGGGGTTGTAGCTGTCGGCTCCGCCGTGGATGAGCAGGACGGGAACAGTGGCGCGGGCGATGGCGTCGAGGGGGCTGGCCTGGGTGAGGCGGTACCCGGCGAGCATCCTGCACATCTGGCTGGCCAGGGGCAGGATCAGGCGGGCGGGCAGGTGGCGGGCGCGTAGATGGTAGGCGAATTCGGCGCAGGCGGAGCTGAAGGAGCAGTCGCTGATGACGGCTCGTACCTGCGGTGGCAGGTCGGGGGAGCCGCTGAGCAGGAGAGCTGTGGCAGCGCCCATGGATAGGCCGTGCAGCACGATGCGGGCGTCCGGGCCGACGGTGCGGACGAGTCGTCTGATCCAGTGCAGGTAGTCGAAGTGGTCGAGCCAGCCCATGCCGACGTAGCGTCCGCCGCTGTCGCCGTGGGCGCGGTTGTCCGCCATGAGGACGTTGAACCCGCGCGCGCGGTAGTCGCGCGCGAAGTTGCCCATCAGCGATGCGTCTGCCCGGTGCCCGTGAATGAGGATGACCGTGCGCTGAGCGGGCCGGGGTGCGGGAAAGTAATAGCCGGCCAGCCGTGTGCCGTCGTGCGCGGTGACGGTCCAGCGCTGGTGCGGTGTGGATGCCATCCATGCGCGGCCCTCGCGCTGGGCCGCGGCCGTGGTGGCGGCGACCAGGTCGCTGTCGTCGGGGGCCTCGTCGCTGGGGGGCGTCTTCCGGAGGATCGCCGCGTTGATCAGGGCCGCTGCGAGCCCGGCCGGGGCCGCGGCTGTGATGCCCGCGGCGGCAGCAAGGATGCGGGCCGGCCGGGCGGTCATGACCGCGCGCCGGCGGGGCGTGCCAGCAGGTGCGCGGTGCCGGCGAGCCGGTCGGCCGCGTGTTTTCCCCGCTCATGGAGCTGGGAATCGCCAGTGCCGTGGCTGACGGCGATCAGGCCGGGGCGAAATGCCGCTGTGTCATCCGCGCTGGTGGTGATCTCGCGGACGCCGTCGTCGTCGTCAGTAACGCACAATGCCAGCACGTCCACGACCCGGATCAGCGCTCGGCCAAGAGGGCCGCGCCGGGACCGGAGAGCCGCGAGGCCAGGGCCCCCCGGCCGGTCACGGCCATCAGCAACGCCTCCCCGGTGCCGGTCACCTCCTCGCCGTCGCCCCACTCCCAGTCCAGGTCGGTGGCGCGCAGCCGCAGCCCGGCCGCCCGCCTGCCGGTGTGCAGCGGCGGGCCCTGCGGCACGCTGATGACCAGCGCCGCCAGGACGGCCGCGGCGCCCGCGTGCCGGTCGATCCCGAGGGGGACGAAGGCGTCCTGGCAGTGGATGATCACGTCGGCCAGCACATCGGCGGGCTTGCGGCCCGGCGGCTGGAAGGTGTTCCCGGCCGATTCGCGAAGACGGGCGGCCAGCTCCGCCGGGCTGGCCGCGCCGCGGCGCCGCCCGTCGTCGTATAGCCATGCCTCAACGTTGAACCGGTGCGCCAGCAGCCCGGGGAGCGCCCGGCGCACCGTGAACGCTCCCTCGGCGTTGCCCACCACGTGGGCCACCACGTCGCGGACCCGCCAGCCTGCGCACAGGCTCGGCGTGTCCCAGGCGGCCCCGGGAAGGTCAGCGACCGCGTCGGCCAGGTCGCGCCGCTGCCCGGCGGCCAGCGCCCAGCACTCTAAAGTGTTCATGCCCTGACTTTACTCCGATCCGGAGTAAATGCAAACATAACGTCGCCTGCCACCGATGCGCCTGCCTTTGCGTCTGCGGCCGCCGCTACGGGGGCCCGGGGCCGGTTGCCTCAGCGCGGGCAGCGAGTGGTTCCACCCGCGCCCGCAGGTCCTCCAGCATGGCGCGGGTCCGTGGGGTCAGGCCGAGATCGGCGGTGCCGGGCCAGGTGGTGATCTCAGCCTCAGCCTGGTCCGCCCAGATGATTATCTGCTCGAACACGTTGACGTAGAACAAGGGGAAAAGGGCAATGATGTGCAGCCGGCGGGGGAATTGGGTCGCGTTCTCGTCTTCCGGGTCCAGGTAGCCCCGGATCTGCGAGAGCCCGGCCGGCATCTGGGCCAGCACCCACCTCCGGATGCTGCGGACCGCTGCCAGCAGGTCCTGCTTGGACCCCTGGTCTGCGTAGAGGAGCCGGAGCATGGTCTCGATCTGAAGCCGGGGCGGGTCCGGCTCGCTCGCGAGCCATGCGGCCAGCACCTGCCGGCCCTGGCCGGTAATCGCGTACACCGTCCTGGCGCGGCGGCCGGTCGCGCTCTGCTCTCGCCTGGCGGTGGCCAGGCCGAGCCGCACCAGCCGTTTGGGCTCGTCGTACCAGACGCTTTCGGCGGTGGGCCAGCACCAGTCCAGGCTGCGGCGCAGCTGCTGGGTCAGTTCGTAGGCGCTCCACTCGCGCAGGGCGAGCAGCCCGAGGATGGCATGCGCCGTCGTCGGCAGGGACGGGGCAGCTGATGCGCCGGGCGACGCGGATTCGTTCATGCCTTGACTTTACTCCGATCCGGAGTAGCTTTCGGTATTACTCCGGATCGGAGTAATGACCGGGTGTGGCAAGCGAAAGGAGCGCGCAACCCCCCGGCTGCCGAGGACGACCCGCCTGCCGTCAGCAAGCCCGCCGACGACCCTGTGGGGTGTCAGAAGTCTGCCTGTTCCTGTGACCTGGGGCAATAGGCGAGGTATGGCCGTAGGGCAGATGATCCGCAGTGTCTTTCGGTCTGCTCTATCTGATCTTCGTCCGGCTCTGCCGGCTAGCCAGCGGGGGTGCCGGCCCGGTCCTGGCGGAGCGGCCGGCGCTGCCGCCTCCGCAGCTGCCAGACCAGGAGGCTGCCGCCGACGGCCGCGACGGTCATTGCGGTGACGTGGCCGACGGCCGCGACGTCCAGGTGGCTTAGCCCGCCGAAGATGTTACCCACGACGACGAGCAGCGCGAGGTCGAGCGCCGCCGCGGCTCGCGCCAGCCATGAGCCGTACAGCAGGGCCACCACGATCGCGGACACGACGACGTACGAGGGGCCGACGTCGATGATGTATCTGCCCGCTGCCGGCAGCAGCCCGCGGGATACCCGGTAGCCGGCGATTGCCTCGCTGACCAGCGTGCCGGTCACCTGCCCGGCCGCGCACACCAGCGCCGTCCGCCAGTTGCCCAGCACCCGGTTGGCGCCGAACATGGCCAGCGCGATCAGGGCGGGCCAGGCGGTTGCGAATGTCTGGGTAACGAACGCGGAGGCCACCAGGGAGCCGGCCGGATGACGGCGCAGGTTATGCACGTTCGTGCTGGCCCACCCGAGGACCGCCGCCTGGTCATGCGGGGACAGCGCTGCGTAGACCACCTCGGCGGCAATGAAGCCGGCCAGGTAGAGCCACGCGA